>Ga0209521_10000886_pt1 | contig 23838 bp, 26 predicted proteins | sample Rifsed19ft4_FD_184016 | JGI IMG/M metagenome (GOLD analysis project Ga0209521, IMG submission 184016) | Soil microbial communities from Rifle, Colorado, USA - sediment 19ft 4 (version 2) | ecosystem: Environmental > Terrestrial > Deep subsurface > Rock core/Sediment | place: Rifle, Colorado...
GGCGCAATGAAAACATAGGGATTATGGGCTTTTCAGGTCGGTCTATTGGTAAAGGGGGGGATTAAATTTTAATCCCACACACATGCGTTTAATTTAGGAAATTGGCGGTTTCTAAGACGCGGAAAGAGGGGTTCGGGGATTCTTCCTGCAAAGAAATAAGAAATTGGAAACGTGCGTGTCCGCAACAAGACACATCTATCTAAGCCTGTCTGGATTGTTGTCTTTCAAATCTGGCGAGTTTCTTCTTCTTGCGGGTCTCTTCTCTTTCTCTCTTTTTCCTAGGCTGAGGTTTTCCCCGATCTCTTTCTCCTGTTTCTCCTTTCTTCCGCATTTCTTTCTCCTTCTGACAAAAGAAAATGGCTCATTCTCTCTCTTGAGGCTATCCTTGCCTTCTTATGCAATTGAGTTATTTAGTTTTTTATGACTTGTGGCATTTCCCACGCAGTGTGCAGCTTACGTAGCATTGGAATTCGTCATCGTGTGTTGTTCTTTGGTTCGTTAGGGAAAGTGTGGGGTTGCTGTCGTGGGGAGGGCGGATTTGAAGCCGGTGCCAACAGCAGGTGTCACGCGAATCCCTCTTTTTCTAGGTTTTTTCTTGATCGTTAAGTTTTATAGGTATCTACAGTATTGTTATTTAGTGCAAAGCCTCATTTCACGGGGACGTATTTGTGCCTTCATTAGCAAAAAAGAACAAGCAAAAAAAGAAGAAACACGACGAAAAGACGGGGAAATAACACGAATTAAGTATGAATTTGTGTTAAGTCAACTTTTGGTTCGTGCACTAGCTGTGTCCATAGAAAGGTGACAAAACTTCTATATGTTAGGTATCTAAGCTTGAACTAGCGGAGATCGAATATGAAACCTGAACATTATAAACCGATAAGGAAAGAAAAGCCCAAACGAAAAGGCAAGCTTAGTGGATCCAAAAGCCGAATGCTTAAAGTGGCTCAAGAATGGAAACCCAATACTTCTCCGCAATTGCGTGAAGCTTACTCTGCTAAAATAGAATGGGCAAGGAAGCTAATTCCCAAATTGAAAAGAGAAGTGGAAGCGCCGGAAGAAAAAGAAGAGCTTAGATAAGCGCACAAATTCTGACGGACCTATTTTGCTGGTCCCTGACAAAAGAAGCATTTTTCAACCATAAAATAACACAAAAGAACCGCAAAAAACGAATACCAAACAAGGCAAGTGCAGTAAACAAAAAAACTAAAATTTAACTTCCTTCCTTATCTTTTTGATCCCTAAACTTAAACCCCAAAAAATATAAGCGCTGCAAAGACTTCGGCAGAAAATGCATATTATTAGAAAAGAGGAATCGTCTATCTGGAAAATAAAGAAGGGGTTGATGTGCTGTCAGTTTCAAACAGTCTCAGATCTTCTTTTTGCTTAGGGTAGTGCGGAAGGTTTTTTTGCATTTTGTGCAGTCGAAAAGTCCAATTTCTATCTGGGTTTTCTTTCCTGTTTTGTCGGCTCTGCCTGCCATAACCCATTTCTTCCTCGGTGAAGCAGCTTCCGTTCCACATGTTTTACATTTTGCCATACATTCGCCTCCAGAGTTGACGATTAGAACCATGAATATAACTATTTGCTTAACAATCGATTAGGAGTACTGGAAAAGCCCAGGACCTGAAACGCACAGATTGGGTCTTATCTGTTCTACACCCTAAACGGTCTAGTCTCTTGGGACTAGCACCCAAACGGGGTCAAGTCCCCTATCCTATAGGGTTGGTTACCACTAATCCGTGGGCTAAAATGCTACACCCCAGGCTTTTTGTGTGTGGGGATTAAAATTTAATCCAACCAACCAACAACGGCCAATTATATTGGAGTGTGAACAATGAACCAAGGTCACTATCACTTTCGAAGCTTCGGGAAAAAACATCGGCACTTTCTTGGCATAGTCTTCGTATTCTTTCCCAAATTCTTTAACCAATTCTTTTTCCTCTTTTCTTGAAATAAGAAAAATGAGCAGCACCATTAGCGGCGTGGACAGCAAGGAATACCACGCGAAAAACAGAAAGGAAATTCCCACATGCGCCAATAATCCGCCTAGATATTGCGGATGCCTAACAACCGAATAAACCCCAGAAGTGACTATTCTTTCAGCTCGGTGCGTTTCAGCAACTTTCAGCGAAGTTTCCTTAACACCAGCAAGTCCAAGCCAGGCACCCAACAGAAAAAAGGTAACAAAGACAACCAGGTGAATTATTGATAATGGGAAGTTGGCAAATGGTGTTACAACTGACAAATTCGAAAAGATGGGAATGATGAATCTTGGTTGAGGGGAAAACCATAGTCCAGCCCAAAAGACGAAAAATCCCCACCCTGATAAAAAACTGTAAATCTTGCCGATTTTTTGTCCTCTAATAGCTCCGTATCTCTCTTCAAGCCGAATATGCTCGACAGATAGAAAATGAAGCGGTATCATCGCAATAACAGCTAGAACAAAAACAAAGAAAAGGATATACGTTCTGCTCACCCTAAGTTAGCTACGATTACCCCGAATAAAGCAGTTCCTCTACACGCGCATAACAAACAATTGTTTGGTCTCTTCTTTTTTCATGATTTTTTAAACGCGTGCGCTCTAATTTTTGATTATCGTCTTAGCGTATGATGCATAGCACAAAAAGAGGCAATTAGGCAGACTCAAAGGCATGGGAGAAAAGAAGTGCAAGGATTAAAATTTAGTCCAACCAACCAAACTTGACGACGTGTATGTTTTGGGAGAAAAGACTACTATGCCCTTAGCAGTTTCGAAACGCATGCTTTTTATTCTCAAAGCCTTCATGTTTGTTGATAATATAATGTTCGAAACCATAAGATCGCTTGGCACCATTTCCCGAGCAGAATTCTTGCTTCCAAATCTAGGATCGCTAATTATGGGACTTGCCTGGGGAGCAAAATCCTCCGAGAGCATCGTTAATTTGGCAGTTCTGATAGTCCTATCCTTTACCATAATCAATCTGAGTTCTGCCATCGGCGCGCAAGCGAACACCCTTTCTGATCGAGAGCTGGATGCAAGAGATGAACGAAAGAAACAACTTGTCGAAGCAACGAATTCCTTTAGGCCAAACCGACTGGAAAAAGTACTAGTCGTCGAGTTTCTTCTCACACTGATTCTCGTATCCATATTCATGTATATTCAGCAAAAACCAGTTCTCTTATTCCTGTGGGTGATTGGAATCAGCTTGGGCTGTGGCTATTCTCTTAAGCCGACAAGACTTAAATCAAGAAAATGGCTGGCTCCCATCTCGTTAATTCTAGTTCTTGCTATATTCCCAGTCCTGTTCGCCTATTACACTTTCACGAATGAACTGAACCTTTTCTTTCTCATATCATTAACAGGACTCGCTCTAACGGTGTACGGCGTAATAATTCCGACTGAAACGAGGGACTACTTTGGAGACAAGGCAATGGGCATAGAAACGCTGACAGTTACTTTGGGTCTTGTTAAAGCTTCTATTCTTGCCATAATGCTTCTAGCGACAGGAGCAACACTTACTGCCATTGCGTTTCTGCTGCAATTCACCTACTCTCAACACTCCATCTTGAGCCTTGTCCTGGTTGCTATACCCGTTTCCGCATTCTTCGTTTTGAAGCAATTTGGCAAACTCTACTCCCTGTCAAAAGAATACGAAGAATCAAACAACAGTGACGTCAATCGAGAAAAGATCGTGAACCTATCTGCGCGCAATCCTCAATGGATAATGATAATCACACAGACCTATAGCGCAATTTCCATCATTCTCTTGTTGAGCAAGTTTTTGCTTTAGTCACTGTCCGTTCTCGCGCGGTTAGTAGCGCGCGCTAAAGGTCAACGAAGGGTTATTTTGATTGCCAGAAAGCTGCTGTGGTGAAGTGAACACCGCAGGAGTCGCAGTCTCCTTCTGCGCACATTCTCCATCGGGTACTTCTTTTCGCTTTTGTTTCAGTTGCACACTTCGGGCATTTCGCAAAGAGTTGAGCCATGTGAATGTTTTTGTTGATTCCACTATTTAAGGGATTTTGAATCGAAGAACTGACAGAAGGAGTTTGAGGTTTGGTTGTTAGTTATACTCTGAGAGAAGTTTTTGAAATGTACGTCTTAAGCGTGATAAGACATACATTTCTTTAAATCTCTACCATCCACCAAGTGTTCCTTTGTTTTTAGGAAATATCCGTAGCCACTACCTATAAGGCAACGGATTAGCCGTACCTTCAGCTGCCCATTACGTTGGACAATATTTTCAACCAAAAGGTTAGTCCAAGTGTGTGTGGGGATTAAAATTTAATCCAACCAACCAATTTAAGGGGTAAGAAATAGACCGAATAGAAAAAGGGAGTAGTAGAAATCGGAGCGCCAACCCAGATTTATGACTTTAAGCATGCGACCCCGTTGTTTTCGACGCTGGTATGATGCCCAGTTGCTCCATCATGCCCAGTGTGTCAAACCTGCACCAGCCTTCCACGAACTTGCCGTCAGTAACACGGTCAATGTCAATTCCCCACATTGTTACCTTCTTGTTGGTGGGTGGGATGCCCCTAAACTCGCCTTTGTGTGTGCCGGTCAATGTCCAGCGGATCGCCACCTTATCCCCCTCAGTGATAAAGTCGCGTAAAGTAAAATGAAAGTCTGGGAAGGCTTTGACCATGTCATTAATGTATTTTTTGTATTCTTCGAAACCGCGTATCTCGCTGCCAAGGCTAGTATGCTCGACGAAGTCGCTAGCAAAAAACTCAGATAAGGCAGCCAGGTTCCTCTTGTTCAGCGCCTCATAATAACGGCGCTCAAGTGCCTTGAGTTCCTCTACGGACACGATGAATTCCTCCAAAGTCACTAGCTTGTCTATACCATATAAGACTTGCAGATCAACACTCTTCAACCCACACGAAAAGGAGGTGATAGAACCAGAGCTGAAGCCCTGAAAGGCGAATCAGCAATTCAATCTATATATAAGGAAGGGGATAGACACCTCAGAGATACAATCAACCCTTCATATTTGGAGCCTAATAGAAATACAATGTAGAAACCTATAGAGGGTCTACCCGCATTGGCGCTTTTCACAACCAAAAGCATGTTAAAAAACGCAGAGGGAAAGGAGCTAGAGAAAACGATAGGAGCCTACCAAGCAAAAGTTCAACCTATATAAAAGGGGGCTATAGCCTTTTCCACGCGCTAGAGAACACAAGAAAGAAAGCGAAAAAGTATAAGAATGCGTGTTATCCTCTTAATGCAAAGCTGGAAAGCGAAACACATGAACGTTCCCAAAGAAATCCGCACATACTGCCCAAAATGTAAAACTCATCAAACTCACACCGTAAGCCTATACAAGGCTGGAAAGCGCAGAGCGTTAGCCAAAGGCGAACGCCACCACGAACGAGAAAAAAAAGGCTACGGCGGACAAAAATACCCGCTTCAACGCGAATTCGCCAAAACAACCAAAAAACAAACCCTGCGCCTAAAATGCAAAGTCTGCGGCTACATGCGCCACAAAGACGGCATACGCCTAAGAAAACTAATCATAGAATAACCATGGAGGCGAAAAACATGACTGAATGGAACAAACTCATCCCCAAACCAAGCAGCACGTTCCTACGCGTAAGATGCCCAAAATGCGGAAACGAACAACTCCTCTACAGCAACGCCGTAAACACCGTCAAATGCAATGTATGCGGCGAAACACTCGCACAACCAACAGGCGGAAAAGCAAAAATCAAAGGCGAAATAACCGCCATACTCGAATAGGAAGCACCAAAATGACCGAACACAAACCAGAATGGCCCGAAATCGGCGACCTCGTAATCGCCACCATAGAAACCGTCACCGACTACGGCGCCTACGCAAAACTCGACGAATACAACAAACGCGGACTACTACACGTCTCCGAAATAAGCTCTTCCTGGATAAGAAACATCCGCGACTTCGTCCGCGAAAACCAAAAAGTGGTCCTAAAAGTACTCCGCGTAGACACAGAAAAAGGCCACATAGACCTATCACTCAGACGCGTCACAAAAAGAGAAAAAATCGAAAAAATACTTTCATGGAAAAAATACAGAAAAGCCGAAGCCCTACTCCGCGGAGTTGCAGAAAAAGTCGGTTTATCCGATGAAGAAGTTTACGAAAAAGCTGGCGCTCTCGTAGAAGAGAAATATGGATTGTATGAAGGCTTCGAGAAAGTGGTCAAAGAAGGCACAGAAGTTTTAACGAAAATAGGTGTGCCCGAAAACCTCGCAGAAGCTTTCGCTGAGGTTGCGAAAGAGCGGATTCACGTGAAAATGGTTAGGGTCAAGGGCATAATTGAGGTTCGTTGTATGAAACCTAACGGAGTTAAATTAATCAAAGACTCGTTTCTTAACGCTGAAAAGGCGGAAAAAGTAAAGGATGCGGATGTGCGGTTTTATGTTGTCGCCGCTCCAAAATACAGCGTTGAAGTTTTGGCGGAGAATTATAAGCGTGCAGAAGAAGTTTTACAGAAAGTTGCTCAAAGTGTCGTGTCCAATGTTGTTAAGGCTGGTGGGCAGGGTACTTTTAGGAGGGAGAAATGATGGTTTGGCTTTTGAGAAGATGCGTGAAATGTGGGAGATACACTTTGAGAAAGGATGGTTGCCCTTACTGCGGCGGGAACGTTCACATTCCTCATCCGGCCAAGTTTTCTCCTGACGATAAATATCTCAAGTACAGGATGGCGATGAAAAAGGAGCGGCTGGTGGAGTGAAAGACACTTATATTAAAGAGTTCGTGCAAATCGAGCCTAACAATCCCGTTTTGGTTGAAGGGTTTCCGGGCTTGGGGCTTGTGGGCAAGATTGCGATTCGTTATTTGATTAGGCAGTTGAAGGCGCAGAGGTTTGCTTATCTTTATTCTCCGCATTTTCCTTATTTTGTGCTTGTGAATAAGAAGGGGGGTGTTCGCCTTTTGAGAGGTTCGTTCTATTTTTGGAAGAACAAAGGCGGACAAAATGATCTTATACTTTTTACGGGCGATAGTCAATCGCAGACTATTGAGGGGCAGTATGAGATTGCGGATCGGATGTTGGATTTCGCTGGAAGGCATGGTGTGAAGACGATTGTTACTATTGGTGGTTATCGGATGGAAACGAAAGATAAGCCCAAGGTTTTTGTGGCTGGTACAGCTCAGGACATTTTGGATAAGGCTTTGCGTGCGGGTGCTGTTGTGAGTAGCTCTGGAAGTCCTATAGTGGGTACTGCTGGGTTGATTCTTGGTTTGGCTCGTTTTAGGAAGATTGAGGCGCTTTGTCTTTTGGGTGAAACGCGTGGGTATTTGCCTGATCCTTTGGCTGCGAGAAGTGTTTTGGAAGTGTTGAAGGCGACGTTTGGTTTTGATGTGGATTTGGCTGGGTTGAATGAGGACATTGCTAAGGCGGAGACGATGGTGACGCGTTTGCAGAAGATTGAGGAGCAGAGGGCTTTGCAGGCTGAGGAAACACGCAAAGAGGAAGATAAGAAAATCACTTACATATCTTGAGCAGAAAAAAAATGTGTTCTTCTGTTGTGCTCTGCGAAACTTATACCCCCTCTATAAGGAGACAACAATCAAACTGTGTTCTCTGCAATCGAAGAGAGAGCAGTCTAACCGTGAACTATCCACAACGATTAAAGGGAAAGAAAAACAGAATAGAGGTGATAAGAATGAAGAATGATAGTGCATGGTTAGAAGATTCAACAGTTCAGCAATGGTTCAAGAAAATAGACAATGAACGCACAATCAAAAACTACACATGGGAATTTCCCAAGTTTCTGAAATTTGCCAAAATGAAACCATGCGATATGGTTCAACAACGGTTAGACCAGTTAGCCACAAACGACCCAATAAAAAGAAGATTCTTCGAAGACAAATACGTGGAATTCAAACACACTTTAGAGAATGCAGAGCTACGCAAAAACACAGTTAAGTCTTATCTCAGAACTGTTCAAAGCTTTTTTGCTAACAACAATGTTAAGCTGATTCTAACCAAAAATGACACGAAAGTAAGAACAAGAGACAGTGAAGACATAGTGCCTACCCAATGGACACCAAGCAATGAGGAAATCAGAGTTTTATACCGCATGGCACAAACAGCAAGAGATAGGGCTATCCTGCTTACCCTATACAGTGGATACTCAGAGGTTGACGTAGCTTCAATGCAGATTCAGCGATTCCCATTCTACGATGATAAGGGAAATTGGCAATTAAAACCCAACGAAGACCTTTATCATGCAAGATTGCGGTCAAAAACCAAGATTCTGCAACAGTCGGTCATAAACAGAGAGGCACTTGAAGAAATTCGCATCATGCTACAGAGCAGAGGATTTCCAAAAGAAGGTTATCTATTCGTGAGTTTCAGAGACAAGCCTTTAGGTGTTAGAGGCATTAATGACGCAATGAAAGAGATTGTGCAACGTGCCTTTAACGGAAAAGCGAAAGAATGGGAGACTAAGCATCTCAGAGACGCATTCATGAACGCACTGGAAAAGGCTAAGATTCCCCAGAAAATTGCCGATGTCATGGTCGGACACAAGCCCGAAGGCGCAAAATCAAACTACGAAGTTCAACAAGAAACCATAATGACGCTATACCCAGATGTCTTCAAATTCTTAACGATAAACGGTTTCGGTTCACAGAGCAGAAAATTAGAAGAAATGGACACTAAATTCACAGAGCAACTTAAAGCCTTAACCGACCTAATCACGGAATTGAAAGGCGAAAGAGACGGTCTAAAAGCAGAACTAACCGCAATAAAAGAAGGTCAAAACACATTAAGCAAGAAGATAGACGCTTTCGAAGACTTCAAGGACACAGTAGAACGCAAATTAAACATAAAGCAACGTGTGCCAATAGACTAAATTTCCCCCTCTTTCCCTAAGTTTTTTTGTTGATTCTAAGTTTTTTTTGCACAAGACAAGTTAACAAGTGGAGACTCTGAAAGAGAGAACAATCCCGAACACAGTTAACCCATTAAACCCTAACAACCCAACATAACCGAACAATATTAACCATTAAACACCGAACAACAAGCAACCATATGAAGCCTATTCTCTCTTTAAGCATGAATGATTGTGGATGATTGAAAGTATAGGGATTGCAGTCTAACCGTATTCTCTTGATGAAGAGACTACAGTTAATCATTGATTCTTGCCCGCTAAATTGAACTAATTGGTTCGAACTTCATGGAGACTAACTTCGACCAGAAAAGCCCAATTTAAGCCATGTTTGGCATAAGAAGGCAATCCCCCCCACCCTTTCAGAATACGACCTTAATCGAAAGCCTATAGTCCCCCCCTTCATGGACAAGGTTAGGTTGTTGAATCATAAGAAGTTAGGGTTATGTGGATGTTGGATTATTCACTATCTGGTTCGTTTAGCCACTTCTTTAATTTGTTTGGTGATAGTTGATTAATCCGTTCTGTTTCTGCTTTTCCCTCATCATAATCTCTCTGTAGCTCTTCTTGTAATGGGTCATGTGGTTCTGTTGGTTGTGGTCTCCTATCGTACTCATTGTTAATTGCTTGTCCTAACCCTTCGCTAACATCATGCATTGAATCAATTTTTTCTTCAAAGGTTGTCGGTTCTTTAATTTCGTTCTCAGTATCATCACTATGCCAAATTTCAGTGGTGTACTCAGCGTTTAAAGTTCCATTATCCTTAGCGTCTTGCCACAGTCGGCACTCTGGGCATTCAAGAACATGCTCTTCCATGAAGCGCACATCTTGCGTATAACTACCCATTGCCATATGTCTAAACTTCTTGCATTCATTGCGGTTTGAAGGGGGATACAAGTCGAAATTCAAAAACCTTGCATTATACTTGATTCTTTCAGCTTTTTCGCCTTTAATCACTTGAACTTGGCTATCGGCATCAAATTGAATTTTGTGAACTGCAACATCTTGAATGTTTTTAATGTACTGCTCCCAAGTTAACTCTCTATGAAAATGAGTTTCGTAAAATTCCTTCATTTTGCCATAACTTAGATGTTCTGGGGGATTATCGCCAAATAGTGCCTTTAACTGTTTCTCAGCTTCTTTTTCAAAATCCCTTTCCGCACTTTCAACGGCATATGACGCTTTTCTCTTCGCCAAACAAATCGGGCATGTTAATAGCTGATAGTTGTCTTCCACAAGTACATCCTTTTCACATTTTGCACATCTAAGGGTTTTCATTCAAACCATGCCTCACATTCAATTGTTTGCCGAACAGAACCGCATCGTGAACATATGATAGACTTGCTCAAACCTTCATGCCGAACCACGCAAAATTTATTTCCGCATGTCGGACACGGTTCTTTAAGTTTAATTTCTTCGTTCAACATGGGGTTTGCCTCTTTTTTTGGGTTTATGGTCATTTCTACACACCATTCTAATCTACCTCTGGAATTTGGTATTTTTTGCCTTCTAACCTTAACTTCGCTTGTTCACTGTCGGTTCTTGCCCTGTCGAAAGGAAAAGCCTTGTAAATTCGGTCAATCATTTTCCTATATGAATAAGAACATTCTTGACTGCAATATTTTTGAATGTCGGGATTTCTAATTATATATTCACTTTTGCACCAAAAACAAATCGCCTTGAATTGAGGTTTTGGAGTTTTTTTGTAACTATAATTTATCCCACATGGTGCATGGCAATAAATTTGTTGACAACGGTTTGTTTCAAACCACTTACCGCACTTTTTACATTTTCGCTTATACATGTCAAATCACTCTTACGGTGTCCAACACCAGCACTTCGCAACCATTTTGCCATCAATTATCCTTTGCAGAATTGCACCTGATTGTTCTTTTAATAGTATGGCATCTCGAATTCTTTCTGCAACTTTGGCACAGTGTATGGTATAACCGCAACTTGGGCATGTTACCTCTTCAAGCGCATAAAATTTGCATCCATCGCATTCTACTGGTTTTTCAACCATTTTTTTATCACCTTGTTAGTTTGAGCATGGTGTTTGAGGATGCTCAGAGCAACATCCCCTTTATTATTGGCGAAGGATGTCAACAGATAACACCACACCTTTTTTAGTCGAATTAATCACTTTTTGGAGCAACGTATTCTTCGCCTTGCTCGTTGAAAATCCCCAAAAATGGTAAACTTTCAAATTGTTTATCTTTCAAGATTTTTTGTACTTGCTCTTTTGTAAGTCGTTTAGGTTGTGCCGTTTTGCGAACAAAATCCTTATCCGTCACGGTAACTTGAAAAGTTAAACCAGCCAATTGACCCATTCTTGAATCTAAAATTCTACAGCATGGCAATGACATATGCTTTTCCCATGCAAAATAATGGTAGTCATAACCATCACGATTTGGCATTTTATAAAGAATTTTTTGAATGAACCATGCGGAAATATTTTTCATAGTCAAGGGATTTAGTGCGGTTCTCTGAAATAGAATGCAGAATTCCTTTTCACGCCATAAACCTTTATCTTGTGGCGTTAAAACTTTTTCGACTTCGCCATTCTGTGAGTTAATCACTTGAAATATCGCATTTCCGCTTTCATCCATTGCGATTTTCTCATATTTTGTCATTCACATCACCTTAATAATTTCCCGAATTCAAAATTTCTAAAGCTTCTTTTGAGCCTCTTTCCGCTAAGGCTATTAGTTTCTTCTTTCTGAATGCATGTTCAATTCCCATAGGGTCTGGTTTAACTGCAAGTTTCAAATCTGGCGATAAGTCACTTGTCGTTGTTGGTGTCGGTTCTGGTTGATAAGGTTCGACATGAATTTCTCTCATGCCTTTCAACGCTTTAAAACTCAGTTGGTTTAAAGCCTCTTTAGCTGTAGCATCACCACGACTTGCTCTCTCTCGTAAATCTTGAATCATCTCTTCATGCGTTCCATAGCCTTGACTTTTATCTGTGCCATATTGCTGTGGTGAAAGTGGAGCATTTCCCCCCTCATTACCAGTATGACTTTCGCTTTTTGCCCTTAATTTCTGAATCGTTTGAATTGCTCTATCAAGGTCTTCTTTTGATTTTATGTTCTCTGGTTCTGTTGGAATTCCCAAATTTGTTAGTTGTTCGCTTGCTTTAATTTTCATATCGTCAAACAAGATTTTAGCTTCCTCTGAGTCTTGCACTTCCGATTCAAGTTTTTCTATTTTTGCGCTTTTCTCATGGACTTCTTCAACGAGTGCTTTCATTTGATTCGAATCCACTTGAACTTTAATTACTTGCGGTTTTCTTGGGTCGTTCTCTTCGGTCATTTATGATTCCTCAATCTCATTAAATCCTTCATAATCCTCATTTTCAAAATCGAATTCCTCTTCAACTTCTTCTTCAAACATCTTAACTTTTCAACCTCTTTTTGATTTGTCGGTCAACTTCTTTTTCCGATGTTGAACTTGGAATTGTGAAATTACCAGATTTGAGTTTATTCCGACCAGAGACCGTTATCAAGAGAGTTGAATCCGTCACGCATGTTTCATAATCAATGTTTAACCCTTCTTTTTCGTAACTCATGGCAAGTTGAAAGACACGTTCAACTAATTCCTCTATGACGCTTGCCATTGACCTATTTTGTATATTTGCAAGAAAACGAGCCTGTTCATGTGCGCTTTTGTGAATTGCTACGTTTTTAAAGTTCCGATTCATGTTTAACGCCTATACGTAAGTTATCGCACACAAGTATATATAGCTTATGGGCTAAAAAGTGTTAGTCCTGTAATACGTGACTCTTTTGGCAAAACGACCTCAAAATGTGGTTATTTAATCAATTGCTTAAATGACGGCAAGAACGGAGACCAGAGAGCAACAAGGAATAGAAAAAAGAAAAAGTCGGTTAAATAGTGGGGCTATGACCGACAAATATAACATAGGTCAAACTATCTTATAAATGTTACGGTTTGATACTTTCGTGGTCTATATGATGCATGATTGTTCTAAATGGCACATAGTGGTGTTACTGCTCTATGGTAATACTGTAAAATAGTGTTACCATCAATTTTGCATCATTTGCAACGAGTTTAACTTTCAGTGACCACAAAAGCATGGGAACAGTGTTACGATTTGAAAAGCATAACCTATATATAGTTTATTGCCTTTTAATAATCAGCAACATTTAAATAGTGGGGATAATCGAAAGTGCCGACCAAACAAGAAAAGATTAACAAGGTTATTACTGAACTATTTTTAGAGTTAATTATGCAAGATTTTGACTATAATAATATAGACACTAAGAACGCAGATAAACCAGTTGAAAGATACTACATTCTGAATCGGCAAAAACTAACCGAGATAATTCACAGAGGATTAGGCTTCGTTGATAGACGCACAGTTTACAGCATGATTCACTACTTGTTAGGTCAAGGCTTCATATTCCACAATTCAACCAGTCAAATATCAAGCCATAAAGAAGTTATCATGCCGACAAACGACACTAAGTATGAGTTAAACCACGACTACATTATTGAGGAACACGAAAAATCGTTTGTACACCCACACACCTTAGACCAGTTCACCGATAAAACTTCTAATCAACCTGTCCGTGCTGTGGTTCCAATAAACAAACGGTCAATCCCAAGTGGGTTAGACAATTAATTTTTTTTAATCTAACAACCATTTGAGGTAAAAAAAGATAGAGAACACCCTTTCAAATGGTTAAGTTAAGTTAAGTAGTTAAGTTAATAGTGTACAAAATTTATAAACCCCACAGAGCAAAAGAAGGGTGTGGGTGTACAAAATTTTTAGGCTTGTTTGTCATATTCTGATTTGAGTTTGTACAAGGCTTTTTCTATGGCGTGGCTTAAGGAAGCAAAAATTTAAGAGTGTAATATGACAAAACTAACGTGGGCTTAAGGATGGAAAAAGAAGAAAAAGAAATTTGTCCTGCTTGTGCGGAAAAGGGCATCAATGAATTGAGAACAGTTAAAGTGGAAAAAGAAGATGGAAAAATTATCAAATACTATTCGCCTTGCGGACACAAAGCCGTTTTGGTAATAGTGGAAGATACTATTGTGCTAAATGACCTTGTTAAAGTTCATCCAAGGACAGCACGAAGAATTTTCAGACAAAGAAGTTCAGTTATGAGGTCATTAACTCTTAGCCATGATGTCGGGAAAAAGGACAAAGGAGAATCAGCTTGTCAGAAGACAGGTACAGGCAAATCGGAGAAGCAATAGGTACTTATGAAAAGGTAGTTAAGTCCGCAATAGGAGACTTGCTGAAAGAAGCTGTCGTGGATTTGCTGTTTATAGGCGTAACGCTGTTCTTGGTGATTGCCGCGGCTGTATGGTCTAATTTGACTGGTTTTCTTATTGCACTTGGATTAGGTGGAACGAATGCCTTTGTTCAGGCGAAAAATTGGAGAGATACCCTCACGGGTTTTTGGAGAGACAAAGCAAGTCTTGAAAGAAGTATAAGGAAGTTGCAGATGGAATATCAACTCTGTACAAGAAACGATAACGCAAGTCAAAATAGAGTAGAATGCCTAATTCAAGAATATTTTAATAAACTTGATGAAGCAAGAGAAAAGACTTAAAGAACCAAAAGATTGTTAATTTCCGAATTCTTAAAAATTCCACGTATATTTTAGCATAGAGGTTTAAATAAACGTGTCGTAATAGTTACGATATAATGATTAGTATGAAGTGGTTTGAGGAATTTAAAGCCGAAAAAGAAAAAGCCATAAAACAAGCCGAATTTCATTTCTGTTCAACCATATACGTATATGTTCAAGAAACCTTAGAGCAAGAGGAATTTGAGTGGTTAAAAGAATATGCTCAGAACCATAACTTTTGTTTGAACACACTACCAACATTATCATCTGATTATGGAGAAATAGACCAAATTTTAACCATTCTAAAGCAAGATTCTACGCTTAAAGATAGTTGGAATCAAGAAATGCGAAAGAACATTCTTGATAAACTCCAATTTTAGCCTTTCAGAACCCCCCCGTGCCTTTCAAATTCCCAATTTTTCCGAGTGCCTTTCCAAAAAGACGTTCTGGAAAAGTGTCGGTTCGCTAACTTGGTTAATTTCTCTGAGAATTCCTCTGAGCAATTCCTTTCATTCTTGCCGTGATTTTCTGAGATTTTGCTCTGAAATTTGCCGATAATTTTTGGGTTTTTTAATCAGTTGTTTAAATGGAAATTTTCCAAGCCCTATGTGCAACGCTATGAACCCCTTTTGGCAAACCGAACCCAAAACGAAGCGCATGGAGCAAAAGCGACAAAAAGCATGGGAAAATCTCCGTACTGCTTATATACCTTCGAAACCGTAGCCTTTCTCACTGGTTGAAATACCATGACAACGACAAACCAAGAACAAGAGCAGTCTAACATGAATCAACATAGCGAAAGCGAATTTCAGAGGATAGTTCAACATGGCTTAAAATCTGGAGGAATTCATATCGTAGCGAACAAGGCACACGGCAAAACAAGATTAATGTTTTCAATGGTTCAAGAATTGCGAAGATTGCCAAATTGCCGAACTATTGTTTTTGACGGTTCAGAGACATGGCTTTATTGCTTTAACAGAATCGAAACTTTCACGGTCTCGGAGCATGACATTTTAGCGCAAAAATTGCGAACTATTGAAGAATTCGAAAGGTTCACACTGCAAAATGCGAACTTAGTTAAATTGGCACTTGAAAAACACAGAAACCTCTTATTCAGATTGAAGACCAGAAAACCGAGTAAAAGAGGCTTTTTTGTTAGGCAAATCGTAAACTTCTTAGACCAACAACAGAGAGACCAAAAGGCACAGAACCAGAACCACGAACCAGAGAAAAGCATAGCCTATTTTATCGAAGAAGCGCAAGATTGCTTTAACTCAAGAAGTACGGCAAGAACCGACACAGAGGAATTCCTAACAGTGTTCAACGAAGCAAGAAATAATAAAGAAGCATTCTACACAGCGTCACAGAGATTAAACGATTTTAGCAAAACCATAAGGTCTAAGCAGTTGTACTGTATCGGCAAATTGAACAGCGAAGACATTAACCCATTTTTGCGAAAAATTGAAAGAAAACACGGTTTAGACTTTTCCAACATGAAACCAAGGCAATGGTTTTTTGAAGGTCAAACCTTCGAAAGCCCAATCTTTAAGCAAGTCGGAAAACCCTATCAAATCAACAACGAAATTAAGCAGTTATGGCTTAACTCATTGCCCAAAAAGAAGACCTTGAAGCAAAAACTAAGCGAACTTTTCAAACCGAAAATAAGACCTCAAGCAGAACCTAACAGCGAAGAACTAAGACCAGAGAAAATTTATCATTGCCCTTCATGCGGTCAAGAATGCAGTAAAGAAGAATACGAAAGCGGTTTTTGCCTTGACTGTGACACTGTAGAAATGGGAATTTGAGAGCATGTTAGACCAAAAACGATTAGACTGTTATCCCTCTAAAATCCCAGAGGGAGAAACGGTTAAACTGTATTCTCTCTATAAATAGGTTCAACTATTGTTTGACTTAGACAGATGGGCTTGTGACTAGTTGCTCGGAAAAGACTATAGCCCCCTTATATATAGATTGAATTGCACGGTGAAGTGCTGGTTTAGGCTTTAGCGCTTCAGCTTGTGTTTGCTGAACAGCTCGTTTAAGCGAAGTAGGATTCGACTGTTCTTCCTAACTCAGCGCGGCTCTGATGGTGTTCCCACTTTTTCCGTTTTCTGCATCTTCCAAAAGCGCTCTACTTATAGCCTGTGACCGATTTAATTCCAGCAGCCGCGAAGCACATGCCCGAGAAAGGCTACAAACTCCGACATCACCGCCGTCGTCTTACACAGAAAAGAAATCTTTCCCAATTATCTCCACGATTTTCTCCGCTGCGTTTCCGTCTCCAAAAGGAGACTTGTCAGGCAGTTCTTTTCGCCTCGTTAAGGCTGTGTCTATAGCCGCCAAAATTTCATGTTTCTTAGTTCCGACAACTTTGGCGAATCCAGCTTCCACCACTTCCGGTCTCTCAGTTGAGAGACGAATCACTAACACAGGTTTCCTAATGCTCGGAGCAGTGGCTTCTTCCTGAATCCCGCCCGAATCCGTTATTATCAATTCGCATTTTCTCATTAGCACCAGAAAGTCCAAGTAGCCAACGGGCGGAAGAACCTGAACATTTCCGCGTTTTTTGATTTGCGCGTACATCTTATTCTGGTGCAGTCTCTTTTTGGTGCGCGGATGCATCGGGTAAACAATAGGCACGGGCGATTCCGCAAAAGCGTCCATAAAATTTTTTAGAACTGCCAAGTCATCCACGTTTTCTGCTCTGTGCGCCGTTGCTAAAGCAAACTTCTCAAAACGTATTTTCTTTAATATTTCCGACTTTTTCTCTGCTATCGGCAAGTGCTGAATCACAGCGTCTATAACGGTGTTTCCAGTCACGTAGATTTTGCCCCAAACGTTCTCATTTTTCAAATTAGCCCTTGCTCTTTCAGTAGGAGCAAACAAGTATGCCGATAAATGATCGGTTAAACGCCTGTTGTGTTCTTCGGGCATGCGCAGGTCAAAACTTCTCAACCCAGCCTCCACATGACCCACGGGTATTCCACGCTTATTCGCCGCCAGCGCCGCTGCAAGCACGCTATTCGTGTCACCCTCAACTAAAACAAGAGAAGGCACAGTTTCCTTCAGCAACTTGTCCATGTGTGTTAGTATCCGCGCCGTCTGCTCTCCAGGCGAAGAGGCTTTAACTTTGTAACCGTAGTCTGGCGGCGGAAGTTCCAGCTCTTCAATGAACTGTTGCGCCATATTATAGTCATAATGTTGCCCGCAATGGACAAACGTTAACGGGATTCTATTCTTCTTTAGTGCTCTAACGACTGGTGCCATTTTTATGATTTCTGGCCTTGTGCCTACAACGACCATTACTGGCTTCATTTATTCTTCACTGTTTCTCATGTTTTCTTTAGGCATCCTTCTCTAGGTTCATAAATTGTGCCCTCGCGCAACAACTGCCCAATCATGCGTTCGACTTCGCCTCTTGGAATTTGGTGCTTTGACTCTAACTCGTTTAAGAGCGCCGCTTTTTCAACTATACCCGTTTCTTTCTCCATTCCCATCAACACTGAAATAATTATCTGCATTCTGTCTCTCACGCTCTTGGGTCTTCCAGTCATTATCAGGTCAATGTCCATCTTGTACGAGGAAACATCTATCCCAACCTCCTCCAAAGACCTCTTCATAATCGTTACGGCCGCTTCCGCATCCTCAGCTGTGACCTCTTTCCTCAGCGCTACACGAGCTCTAGCTTCAGATATACGAACAAGCGACTCAAGCTGACGCGCAGTAATCGCCACGGGCGACCCTTCCGACTCGCTTGCCGCGCGCATTGCCAAATAGAAATCACCAAGACGCTTCAGCGCGTCACGGCTTAACACGGGCTTAATCGTTTTGGCGTAGCTTACGTATTTTCGCATAAGCTCCGACCCTATCGGCGCTTCTACGGGACTCGCTCCCTTCCTGTGAATTTCAAGGATGTGCGCTGTCATTTTCTCATCAGCCTCTTTGTTAGGCACATCTCTCAACACGAAAATTAAGTCAAATCTGGAAAGAATCGTCACTGGCAGAGAAATGTTCTCAGCCACAGTGCGATGCGGCTCATACCTGCCCAAGGCTGGGTTGGCTGCTGCAAGTATCGCGGTTCGGGCATTCAACGTTGCGACAATGCCGCCTTTCGCAACCGAAACCGTGTGCTGCTCCATAGCCTCGTGTATCGCAACTCGGTCTTCTGGACGCATTTTATCCATCTCGTCTATGCACGCTATTCCCTTGTCAGCTAACACCAGCGCGCCAGCCTCAAGGCTCATGCTACCGCCCTTTTCGCGTATCACAGCCGCAGTCAAACCCGCAGCGGTTGTTCCACGTCCTGAAGTGTACAAGCCACGCGGCGCTACTCTCGCCACGTACTGCAAAAGTTGCGATTTGGCTGTACCTGGATCGCCGATGAAAAGAGCGTTCATTTCCCCTCTTACCGTGATGTCAGGAAGGCTTTTTGGTACACCGCCAAAGAGCAGATACATTATAGCTTCCTTTACGTGTTCGTAGCCGTAGATTGAGGGCGCTATCGAACTCATTATTTTTCGATGAATCCACGGGTCCTTTGCGAGTTCCAGGATTTTTTTTTCCTCTTCAGGCGAAGGAAGAGCCGCCTCTGGCTCTTTGCCCAAAACCTCTAAAGAATTGGCATCCAAATGCAAAATGAAAGTTCGGAGTTTCCCAATTCCAGGGCGTGAGGGTGCGATTGCGCGAACAACCCCAACTATGGAAACGTGATCGCCTGGTCTGGCAAGATCAACTATCTCGCTTCCAACGAGTTTCACGTTTAGCGTGCGCGGAAGCTGACCTGGCGGCAGGTCTTCAGGCCTTTCTTGAAGGCGAAGGTCTTGAGAATCTATAAATGTGGACTCGTCTTGAACAAACTCGAAGGGTCCCTTTTGCCTGCATGCAGGGTCGCTGCACTCGAAAGGTGCCCTTAGAAACGCGCCTGTCTGATCCACGGGAGTAGGCGTTCCACATCGCTTACACTTGAATACAGCTCGCATGACCATGGGGCGAACCGGCGTGGCTCGGACCACGATACCCTCAATCATAACCAGCTTGCCCATCTGCTTTGAACCGAGTTTTCGCAGTTGCTCTTTTCCCAAGAGCTGCACAATTCTAACAGTCACTTTCTCGATTTTTTCCGCGTATTCTGAATCTTCTATTCCGAGCTGTGCATACGACGCGTTGTCGGCGTGATGCAGAAACTCATCTGGCTTTTCCAGAAGTCTCTCGGCGAGCCTTTGGTCAAAAGCGAAGAGCTCCTCAAAGTCAACTGTGATCGATTCTTTTCCCGTTATCGCCGTCTGTGAGATTCTCTGGCGGTACTTTTCTTTTTTGAAGAACTCGAGGAAGCGTTCTTGAGGGTCTATTGTTTCCAATTCTCTGGCCATTTTGCTCACCCTTCTCCTTCATGTTCTATTATCTGCGCTCGCCACTCAGTGATTATCTTGCCGAGCTGCTCGTAAATGAGTCTTTCCTCGCTTGTAAATTTTTTTAGAACTTGGTCGGTTTGTGTTGGACCTGCAGATAGTGCAACTATCTTTTTTAGTCTCGAATTCACGATGTCCCATGCTAAGTGCATAGCTTTCTCGTATTCTTGCACTTTTTCAGGCTGCTTTGTTATTTCTCCTTTTATGTTTGCGAGGTACCTGCGAAGTTTAGGATAGAAGTATTCTGGAAGTTCTGAGATTTGTCCAGCTATTTGGACGCGTTCTTTCCATTGAACCTTGTAAAGTTTGGTTGCGTCTAAGCAGTCGTCTTCACGGAAATGGGCAACGCCGGATTCCACGAGTTCCTGAGCTATCCAGTAATAAACTTCATATTCGTTTCCTTCTTCGAAAGGACCTACATTTAATCCAGCAAGTTTGATTTCAGGATAATTCCGGTTAGCAGTAATTTTTGCAGGTGAATTTTCAAAGCGAAAATCCAAATTCTTGATTTTCAGCGGCATCTCCCCTTTTCCCTTCTCGCGTTATTCGCTTGCTAATTTATGCGGTGGAACAGATATAAGAAGAGCAGTTTAAAGATTTAGATCAAAAAATTTGAGAATTTAGGGGGTTCAAATAAGTGAAGGGAGTTGCCAATTTGCTATGGCCAAAGTCCCCGCGTCTTTAGTGCGTGGGCAACTCTTCCCACTCCAAGCATCAACGCTGCTGTTCTCATGTCGCTTTCTTCTTTCTTTGATAGTTTGTGCACGTCATCGAACGCCTTGACCATTTTGGCTTCTAGCTTTCTGTTTACCTCTTCTAGCGTCCAGTGTTCTCGTGTCAAGTTTTGGACCCACTCGAAATAGCTTACTGTTACTCCGCCAGAGTTAGCTAGGATGTCTGGAATTAAGCAAATTCCTCTTTCGTAAAGCGCCTTGTCTGCTTCTGGAGTTGTGGGTCCGTTTGCGCCTTCAGCCACTATCTTTGCTCTGATTTTGTCCGCGTTATCCTTTTTTATCTGATTTTCTAAAGCGGCTGGAATCAGTATGTCGCATTTTGTTTGCAGCAGTTCCGCGTTGGTTATGTTTGCGCAGTTTTTGTAGTTTATCACGGAGCCTGTTTTTGATTTGTGCACGCGTACATCGTAGGGGTTTATGCCGTCTGAGCAGTAAATTCCTCCAGACGAATCGCTTACTGCAATAATTTTGCAGCCCATGTCATGCATTATGCTGGCTGCGTTGTATCCGACGTTGCCGTAGCCTTGCACTGCCACTGTGGCGTTTTTCAGTTTCAAGTTCAAGATTTTAGCCGCTTCCCTCGCGCAGAATGCAACGCCCAGTGCGGTTGCGCATACTCTTCCTTCGGAACCGCCTATTTCTATGGGTTTTCCAGTGACGCTTTCGGGAACGCTGTAGCCTTTGAGTTGACTGTAAGTGTCCATTATCCAAGCCATTGTTTGGGCGTCTGTGTAGACGTCTGGTGCTGGTATATCTCGGTGCGGTCCGAGATAATCGAAAATTAAGCTCACGTATCTTCTTGTTAGTCTTTCTAATTCGCCTTTTGACATTTTTTTAGGATTGCAGCATACTCCGCCTTTTGCGCCGCCGTATGGTAAACCGATGACGGCGCATTTCCAAGTCATCCACATGGCCAGAGCCGTTACATCTTCCAACGTGACGTTTGGATGATATCTAAGACCGCCTTTAAACGGTCCCATCACGTCCCAGTGTTGTACGCGGCAGCCGTTGAAGACACCTATGCTGCAATCATCCATCTTTATAGTAACGGAGACAATGATTGATCTTTTTGGTTGTTTCAGTATCGCGTGTATTCCAGGGTCGAGTTCCAGTTTTTCAGCGGCTATTTTTAGTTGTTCTAACGCGACTGTTAACGCGGTGTGTTCTTGCCCCATAGAATGTTCCTTCTGCACGGTTGTGTATCTGCTGTAAGCTAGATTTAAGAATTGCTTTTTTGGCTCTCTGCGAGACTGTGACCCTTTTGTATAGGTCTCTATCGTTTTCTTGAGCCCTATCCTCTCTGTCTATTTCTGTGCGCTTTTCGATTGAGAAACATGGCAATGCGGGTAGACCCTCTACTGGTTTGTGCATTGTATTTCTATTAGGCTCTGTTGTTCTAGTCTGCGTGAGGCGTCTATCCCCTCCCTTATATATAGATTGAGCCTTTCCGTGAACTGGGCGTTCAGGTCTCCTAGTTATGCGAGTTTTGTGAGATCACTCGACAGTCAACAGCTGGACAGAGTTCCAAATACTTAGTAGTACTTTTTTCTAGAAGCAGAAAAAAGAAAAAGGTTGTTGCTATTCTAGGATTTTTTCTATGGCGCCTTTCTCAACCTCGTCTGCCATCGGGATGCCAGTGACTTTCGCCGCCCTTTCAGATAGGCTCATCAGGTCATTTCTGTCAAGAAGTTCGAGTTTCCACTTTCTCGCGCCAGCCATGAGCTGTCTTAATCCTACGCCTATTCTGTCTGTCAGATAAGTGTACAGACCTATTGCTTCTAGCGGTATCTTGCTGAAGCGTTTACCGTATTTCTCTTTCAGCTCTGGCGTTGCTATGAAGAACTTGTCAGGCGTAGCGCCGTAACGATCTGCGAATGTCTTGGGCAATTTAGCTTCTTGAGATAATCGCTTAAAGTAGCTTGATTTCATGACTGCTGTCACTGGCGCACGACCCATAAGAACTGCTTTTACTAAGGGGCCTTTTCCAAAATTGCTCAACGCAATAGCCTTGAAAATCGAGCTTTCTTCAATAAAGCCACCCGCCATCACCAAATCTGGGACATGGCGGCCTTTGTTTTTCAATATTTGCGCGCACTTCAGCACGAGCGCTTCTAAATACACTGTTGGAATGCTCATTTCGTCCATCATTGGCACGGGACTCATGCCTGTTCCTCCTCCTGCGCCATCAAAGGATAACGCGTCAATCTTGGCTTCTGAGGCTAGTTTCATTGTGAAGGCGACTGCTGACGGCCTGTAGGCGCCTGTTTTCAAGAATACGCGTTTTGCGCCTTGTTTTCTTAGCCATTCTATGTCTTCGATGAAGGATTTTTCTTTTGGTATGCCTACCCTGCTATGTCTTTCGAAGGTTTTGAATACTCCTTCTTTGAATGCTTGTTGGGCAGTGGGGTCTTCGGGGTCTGGGATTACTATGTAGCCTCTCTTTTTTAGTAAGACGGCCTTTTCCAGGTCTTTTATGCGAACTTCGCCGCCTATGGCTTTGGCTCCTTGTCCAAATTTTCTTTCAATCACGTTCACTTCTAATTTGGATAATGCGTAAACATCTACGCCTAATTTTTGATCTTCCACATTAGTTTGAATTATAACGTCACCATATTTTCCATCCCAGAACTTCCTGAACGAGTCGACTCTGCGCTTTAGCTCTTTAGAGTATGTTAACTTTCCATTTTCTATCCTAGCCTCTATGTCCATGCCGCAGACGTTTTCTCCGATTGTTACTGTTACTCCTGAAAGGGCTGCGCCGGTGGCCAAGCCTTCCCAGTTTACGCGCGCAACATCTGTTGAGCCAAAAGCGCCGGTCAGTATAGGGAGTTTTAATGGTATTCCGCCCACTTTGGTTTCTGTGATTACGTTCGGAAATATTGCCACTTCTGAACTTTCTTCGATGCCGTAGACTTCGAAGAGGCTGGCTTGAATGTTAAAGTGTGACCAGTCTAATCCGTAGTCTTTAAGAGCTCCAGCAGTGCTTGTTCCAAATTGGGCTGGTTCTGGGTAAAGGGCTTCTCTCCCTCTAAAGGCAGAAAGGCTGATTTCACACAAGAACGGGCAGTCGTGGATACATATGGGGCACATTCCGCTTATTGAACTGGTGTCTTTAACACGCGTCATTGTTCCCGAGGTTGATTTCCCGTTTAAGTAAGAACTATTTTTGTGTACACGTTCACTCATTTTAACATCTCTTCATTTGCATTTGCATATTTTCTACGGTGGATTGCG
>Ga0209521_10000889_pt1 | contig 23832 bp, 19 predicted proteins | sample Rifsed19ft4_FD_184016 | JGI IMG/M metagenome (GOLD analysis project Ga0209521, IMG submission 184016) | Soil microbial communities from Rifle, Colorado, USA - sediment 19ft 4 (version 2) | ecosystem: Environmental > Terrestrial > Deep subsurface > Rock core/Sediment | place: Rifle, Colorado...
TTCCACACTAAGACGTGCCGCCAGTTGCTCTGAGATAGAAATGAGTGCTTTCCCGGCAGCTGATTCAGGGTGCGTGACCACGATGGGCTTGCCGGCGTCTCCACCGACGCGCACCGCTGGGTCCATGGGGATCGCGCCAAGGAATGGCACTTCATTTTCCTTCGCCATCCGTTCTCCGCCGCCCTGCCCAAAAACGTCCACCCGGGTGCCATCCGGCAATTCCAGGTAGCTCATGTTCTCGACCACGCCCAGGATGGGCACATTCAGTTCGCGGAACATTTGCATGCCGCGGTTGGCGTCTTCCAAAGATACCGCTTGCGGGAGCGTGACGATAACCCCGCCGGAGAGCGGCAGCGATTGTGCCAGACTGAGCTGCGCGTCACCGGTGCCCGGCGGCAGATCAATGATCAGATAATCCAACTCGCCCCACTCTACATCTGCCAGGAACTGACGGATGGCGGAGTGCAGCATGGGTCCGCGCCAGATCAACGCCCGACCGGGCGGCACCAGAAAGCCAATCGACATCATTTTAACGCCGTAGGTTTCAGCTGGAACAATTTTCTCCGAACGCATCGGCGGCAGGTGGTCAACACCCATCATGGTCGGCACATTGGGTCCGTAGATATCGGCATCCAGCAGCCCAACTTTTGCTCCGCTTTTTGCCAGAGATACCGCCAGGTTGACTGCAACCGTCGATTTTCCAACGCCGCCTTTACCGGAAGCCACAGCGACCGCATTTTTCACTGGCAGCTGCATTAATCCCCGTGCCCGGCCATCCGTGGGCACGTTGGCGTCCAGTTTGATGACCACGGTCTTAACACCTTCAACGCCTAGTACAGCCCGGCGGGCATCCGATTCAATTTTCCCCTTAAGCGGGCAGGCTGGAGTGGTCAGGATAATATCGAATTTGACAGCGTGGTCTTGAATATCCAGATTGTGGATCATGTTCAAGCTCACCAGATCCTGGTGTAATTCCGGTTCTTGCACGGTAGCGAGCGCTGCCATGACAGCATCTCGGGTAATGGACTGTTCAACCATAAACGCAATATCCTTTTCGCGATGAAACCTGTATAACAATAATAATTCTAGGGCTTTGCCAGATGCTGTTCGATATCCTTTTGCGCCTGGACGAACTGAGTCTCCAAATCGGAGTCTGAGCCGCGGTAGCGTTTTACCGTCTGCTTGGCACAGGCTGTACAGCCGCGCATTCCGCGAAACGAATCAACGCTGCAGCCCTGGCAGCCGCCCAACCGCACCATCATCAGCGTGAATGCTGATTGTTCGATATCGGTGGCGACTTGAGCGGTAACTTGATCGACAATGGCTTTCCACTTTTCGCCGCGTTGACCCGCCAGTAGCGGGACAACTCGCAGCGGAAACATTAACTCCGTATCGCTATTATACATGATCCCTCGACCATTAAACAGAACTCTATCAGGCACCCTCGACAGGGGCTGCCTGTTTTTTAGCGGCGGCCTTCATGGCTTCCTTCTCCTGGCGGGCGATTTCTTCGGCTGCAAAATTCGTCGGCCGAATTCCCGAGTAATAGGATAGCGGTTTTGACAGTCTTTCGATGCCATAAATATTGCCTTCCCGGGTGTAGGAAGCAATTTCGTAGTCGTGATCCATTTTAATGGCATCGAATGGGCAGTATTCTGCGCATAAACCGCAGTTCATACAGATATCCACATCGATGTAGAACTCTTTCGGCTCTGGGATCGGCTTTCCGGTGACCGGGTCATTGGTGCGCACAATCCAGATGCACTGCGGCGGACAAACTTTGGCGCAGATTCCGCAGGAGGTGCAGCGAAGATCCTTTTCGCCATTTTCGCCTTCTTCGTAGACCAGGAACGGAAGAAAACGGAATTCTTCCGGCACCGGCAGCTTTTCTTCCGGATACTGAATGGTGAAAATCCCATCCACATCTGCCTTGCGCCGTGATTCGATGCCTTCTGCGGTGTAGTAACGATCTTTGCCTTTGCGGAAATCTTCCACATAGGTCATGACAAAGCGCTTGAATACGCCGAACAACATGCTGAGGAAACCTTTTCCAGTCATTTCTACCTCCTACCGGTCAACTTCGCCCAGCACAATGTCGACGGCGCCCAAATTGAGCACCACATCCGCGATCTTGCCGCCGCGGCACATATCTTCCAGGCTGATCAGGTTGATGAAGCTTGGCGACCGCACGTGATACCGCCACGGATTGGGTTTACCCGTTGACACAATGTAGAAGCCAAGTTCACCCTTGGGTGCTTCCACCCGTCCGTACGACTCGCCAGCCGGCACACGCACCTGATAAGCGGGCTTGCCAGTCATAATCGGCCCTTCCGGGATGTCACGCACCACCTGCTGCAGGATGCGGTTAGCCTGGCGGGCTTCGTCCAGCCGGGTCAGGTAGCGGTCGAAGACATCGCCGTGGTAATGGACCACCACATCGAAGTCCAGCCGGTCATAGATGCTGTAGGGATCCGCACGGCGAATATCATACGGCACACCGGAAGCGCGCAGGTTTGGCCCTGAAGCGCCGTTATTGATAGCCATCTCAGCGGTCAACACACCACAGCCGATGCAGCGATTGCGGACAATCTCGTTGGTCGACAGCATTTTGTCAATGTCATCCAGCCGGCGCGGCATACGTTCAAATACCAGTTCTTTGACCTTATCCAGCACCCCAGCCGGTAAATCACGTGCTACCCCACCAAAGCGGAAGTAATTGCACATCATGCGCGACCCGCTGACCGCTTCGAAAATATCAAGGATCAACTCGCGTTCTTCCAGCGCATAGATCATCGGGGTAAAGTAAGATCCCAGGTCGTTCCACAGGAAGCCGAAGGAGAACACATGGTTCATCCAACGCGTCAGTTCCGCCATCATCACCCGGATGTACTCGGCTCGTTCAGGCGGTTGGATTCCCATCAGCTTTTCCACCGCCAGGGCGTAGCCGAAATTATTACTCATCGACGAGACGTAATCCAGCCGGTCAGTGAATGGCATGTTTTGCAGGTAGGTATTGCGTTCGCCAATTTTCTCATGGTTGCGGTGTAAATAACCAACCACCGGTTTCAGAAAAACCACCTGCTCGCCGTCCAGCGCCGCCACCATGCGAAACACGCCGTGGGTGGACGGGTGCTGCGGTCCCAGGTTTACCACCACCGTATCGGTGTGCAGTTCCTCGTCGCGGCCAATTTTCTTGGCGCTGGCGTAGAGAGCTTCTTCAGCGGCGGGAATCCAGGTGTCCGGGTCAAACCCGCTCGGATATTGGACATTGTCATGAAACGGGTTGTTGCTTTCGATATACCCTGTCTGACCTTCCGGCCACCGTGATTTATACGGTTTGGTCTCTTCCTCGAAGTAGGCTTCCTTCCAATCCTTGCGCAATGGATGCCCTGCAAAGCCTTCCCAGGTCAGTATGCGGCGCAAGTCCGGGTGTCCTTCGAAGTGGATGCCCAGCAGGTCCCAGGCTTCCCGTTCCTGCCAGTCAGCGCTCTTGAACAGATCATACAGCGAAGGGACAACCGCCTCGTCGCGCGGCACCTGTACTTTGAGTACCAGTGCCGGACCGCCGATCGTGCGGTACAGGTGGTAAACCACCTCCATCTTTCCCTCGGGCAGATAATCCACGCCCGTGACCGATGAAAGATAATCGAATCCCCATTCATCACGCAGCGACTTCACCACTTCAAGCAGGTTTTCAGCGCCGACTATGAATCCACTGTAGCCAGGACGGGTATCAGTAGTTACTTTTCCGTCAAATTGCAGCGAAATATCCGGTACTTGAGCTACGGTAACTTTTTCTTCACTCATCTTGGCCTTCCTTCTGCTCGGTCTCGACGGGAGTCTCAATGTCGACGCATTTATGAGTTTCTTTGTAGATTAATTTATACTTGCGCGGATCCATCAAATCAGGGCCAAGCACCGGAACGGGAGCAGCAGCTTCAGCTCCCTTGGCATACCACTCAGATGATTTAATCTGCTCTTTTTGGACTTTTTTCTGCAGGGCAATCAGACCGTTTAACAGTGCCTGCGGGGTTGGCGGGCAGCCCGGAATATATACATCCACCGGGATGAATTTGTCCACGCCAGAGACGACGGAATAGCCTTCTTTGAATGGACCGCCGCCTGATGCACAGGCTCCCATTGCCACCACATACTTGGGTTCCGGCATCTGGTTGTACAGGCGCACTATTTGTGGAATCATTTTTTTGGTGACCGTGCCGGAAACAATCAGGAAATCCGATTGGCGCGGGCTTGGACGCATGACTTCCATGCCAAAGCGGGCGATGTCGAAGCGGCTGGCTGCCAGCACGATCATCTCAATCGCGCAGCAAGCCAGGCCAAACATCATCGGCCACATCGAGTTCATGCGAGACCAGGCATAGATTTTATCCAGGGAAGTTACACTGACCTGGTTTTGAATTTCCAAAGGTATTTCAATATTCGAAGACTGAGGATTTTGGTCTGTCATAAGAATGTACTCCTGCTGGCTGAGGAATCAAACCACACAATTTACCGCCCCCATGGCTCTATTTTAGCGCTTAAACCCACCCTGTCAATCAACATTAAAGTCAAAATTTTTTTGCTTTATTCATCCTAATTCACTATAATAAAATCATGGAGCCCACCACCCGCGATCGGATTCTAGAGACGTTGAGCCTTTCTCCCAATCTTTCTGTGGAGGAGTTGAGCCGTTTGCTTAACCTCACCCGCGCTGATATTCGCTACCATTTGAACTCCTTGCTGCAGAATGGTCAGGTGGTGCAAATGCCGCTGGTCTTGCATTCCACGGGCAAACCCCGCGGCCGTCCGGCCAAAACTTATCAACTATCAGCTTCTGCTCGGCCGGATGGTCTGGCTCACCTGGCAGACACACTATTGAAATTGCTGCAAGCCGGTAATTCCGACGAGAAAGGTTTGGCTGCCCTGGCTCATTCCATGTTCCCTGCGCCAGCGCTGAGCGCCAATGAGACCTATTTATCGCAGCGCTTGAACGCAGTTATCCAAATCATTAATGAACGCCCCTACCAGGCCCGATGGGAGGCACACGCAGCCGGCCCACAGGTCTTTTTCCATAACTGTCCGTTTTCTGCCATCATTCGCCAGCATCCGGAATTATGCCAGGTGGACCGGCTGTCACTTGAAAATCTGACGGGGATGACCGCCAGCCAGACCCGTAAAATTGACCTGGACGGTCCTTCCAGCAGCGTCTGTATTTTCAGACTGCTGCAATCCAGGGCAGGTATCGAAAACAAAACCCCCGCCTGAGCGGGGGTTTCAATTGATTCGGAATAAAGTTACTTGGTGGCTCCCGCGTCAATCCACTCGATAATTTTCGCGAGTTCAGCTGCCTCAAATGCGCCAGGGTGCTTGCCGTCTGCCAGTTTAGTGATCACCAGGCTGTTATCTGCATCGCCGGCTATAATTACTGGGCCTGTATTTCCGCCCTTCATCAGGTCCTCGTAGGTCTTTACGGACAATCCTCCGAGACTGCCGTGGCAGGAGCCGCATCTTTCAACAAACATATCGCCAATACCAGTCGAATACGTCAGCGGTCCGGCTGGCAATTCCGCCTGCGGGCCTGGTGTTGCTGTAGGCGCCTTGGTCGGTAAAGGTGTCGGCGTCAGGGGCACGAAGACTTCGCCCTGCTCCGGCAGCGGCGGCACGGTGGTGATGGCAGTCTCTTCAAAGGTAACAAAAGCCACGATCAGCGCCACCAGAATGATCGTCGTCACTGCTGCGAATGGGTAAAAGATCTTTTTGCGTTTCGCAATTACCTTAGGATCAGGTGCTGCGACTGGTTCGCCTTTTTCCATCTCTTCCAGCTCCAGCAAATGTTCCTCTTCCATCTCTTCACGAGACAGTGTTCCGCGAATCATGCTCCAGTTCCAATGTTTGATATGGACATGGTAGAAATGCCAGAGAATAATTGCCAGCACAGCTAGAACTGCTTCTAATCCGTGTGCAACCTTGGCTGCCGGGATGAATTGTCCGGGCAGAATTTTCGAGGTGAAGATCGGGTTCCACAGCATAAGGCCGGTTAACCCCATCATGAACAAACCCCAGATCAATGCCCAATACTCAGCCTTTTCGGAAAAGTTGTAGCGGCCCATTTTAGGCGCCTCTTTACGCAGGCCAAGGTTATAGGCGGTAGCTTGAATGCCATCGGTCGCATCTTTCAGGCCAGGCGCCATGGTTGGTTTTTTGCGCTGGACATACAAGATGTATCCCATCACCACGAAGTGGTAAACCGCTTCGAGCAGGAACATAACCGCGGCGATGCGGTGAATGATACGAACGAAAGGAATCCCGCCGAGCAGTGTTACCAGCCCGAGAGAAACCGCGTTGTTGGGGTATTTTTGAATCAAGCCGGTGATCGCCAGGGTGGTGAACGATACGATCAGCAGCACGTGCTCGATGCGGCGGAGTTTGTCAAAACGGAGGATTGTCTTGTTGTTTTCAGTCATTTCATCTGCTCCTTAGCCTACTTTTCATCCTGACTGAAAGCGGATGTTGATGAATCAGGGCTTTCGGTCTTGGCCTTCTTCCCCTTATTTCTGATCTTGCGATAAACATCAGTGAGGATGAAGAGTGCCATTACGCCAAGCACAACCGGGATCAAAATGTTGTAAACCAGCCCTACATAGTAAACCAACGGCGAATGTTCCGGCGATGGGATGTAATGGCTGAGCCATGAATCCGGGAAGTTGATGGTGGCATCCGGATGGCAGCGCTGGCAGGTGCCAAGCAAATTCTCTTTCACCTGCAGACCCTTTTGCGGATCGTCTGCACGGCGGATGTTATGAACGCCATGGCAATCGAAACATACCGGCATATTGGTCTGTTGATCGGGATCCGTCTTTTCGAAAAGGGTAACGGTTGTGCCGTGGAAGTCAGCGATGTAGGTCTTCAAGACTTGTGTCGAGAGACCGTACTTGCCCATCTTGGCTTCATCGGTGTGGCACTTGGCGCAAATGTTCGGCGATGTCAACCGGAAGCTGGCGACACTGGAAGGACCAGAAATGGTGTGAACACCGTGACAGTCGGTACAGGAAGGTACATCCGGATTTTTATCCACGAGCACGCCTGAGCCGTGGACACTGTCGGCATACTGCTCAAAGATGGTGCTGTGGCATTGTGCACAGATATTCGCGATCCGTGCGTGAGTAGCGCCAGTCAGTTCGCCGTTCGCATCTTTTGCAAACGGTTTATCGGCATGCGGATTATGGCAATCCGCGCAGATCGGCGTCTCAAGGTTGCCTGCATCTGCCATCTTCGTGTGCGAAGAGTCCAGCAGTTCTTCAGCCTGAACGGTGTGGCATTGTTTGCACAAATCTTTATATTGAAGGGTGTATTCGCGCTCTGTTACAGCCGAGTTTTCCGGATGGGGATAGCCGCTGATGTTGGCATGGCAGGCCTGGCAGCTGACGGTCGAATGTATACCTTCACCAAAAAACTGCGGATCCACACTGATTGAAATTGCGTCTCCACTGCTGAATTTATGGGTTTGCCCGGGGTCAGCGTGGCACAAGAGACATTGAGTGTTGTCCGGCAATTGCCCTTCAGGTGCAGCGCCGTCCTCGGCGGATACGGTCTGCACCATAAAGAATGCAGCCGCCAGCAGCACTGTCAGCATCACCGGAATCAACAAGGAAAAATGGGTACGTTTCGTCTGTACCATATCTTTTGCTCCACTCCTTTACAGGAAAAATTATTCCAAAATCAATGGAAGCGGTCTCGATATTAATTTCATAAAATCTTGGGACAAGATTAATTATACATTAATATTAATCCTGTATTAATAAAAATACCGCCCTAAGTGGGCGGTATTCGTAATCTTTTATTGTGACAATCGTCACTTTAGCGCGCCAGCCTCAATCCAAGCAATGACTTGCGCCAGTTCCTCGGCGGAAAATTGTCCAAAGTGAGGGTTGGCGTCTTGCTGGCTTGTTACCAGCGAACTTTCATCCGGTTGGTTTGCAACTACAATCGCACCATCATCCCCGCCTGCCATAATGGTTTCATAGGAAGTCAGGTTCACACCTTTTTGGCCGTTCTCTCCATGACAAGCCGTGCATTTTACAAATAGACCCTGGATGGATGCGTAGCTGTTCGCAGGAGCGGGAGTCCCGGTGGTAGGAGCAGGAGGTGTTGTCGTGATATATTTCTTCAATTCCTCCGCCAGAACCAGTCTCAACCCGGGTGCATTGAATCCGGCGTATTCCCACTCCGTGCCATGGCAGCCAGAGTTCGAGCAGAAAGATGTGTTGCTGGTACCGCCGGGATCTTCGACGGTATGGCAGCTGACACAGGTAGCGTCGAAGTATTCACGATGCAGAGAAATCCAGTTGGAACTGGTATGCGATTCAGGCTCAGGTCCGCGGCTGATTTCGATATTGGTCAGGAATTCTTCGGCGCCAGCCACAACCGGAATGGAATGGCACAGGTTGCATTCCAGCCTTACGGCTTCGCCGCTGGTCGTCAGGTGCTTGCCGTCGTGGCAGCGCAGACAACCGGGAGAAAACTTATGTTGCGCGTTATCCGGATGACTGTCCCAGTTGAATTTTTGCACCGGGAAGTTGGAGATTTCGAAGTAATTGACAAGTTGATCTACCGCGGTGTCAATCGCCGGTTTATTGGCGTTGTAATAGATGTTGTAGTTCTTTTGATAAAACTCTGCCAGTTCACCGATACCGGTTTTAGCTTCTTCTACCGATGCGTATGGTTTGCTCAAATACTCCACCGACCGCATCTTGATTTCGGGGATGGCTGCGGAAATCGCGCCGCGCGACAGCATAGAGTCAACGGCTTCATCCGGCTGCTCGCTGATATGCGACGTCCGGTTATGGCAGGACATGCAATCCATGCGCTCAAGTTGACTCTCGTCGATGTTGGCAGTGTCAAATCCGGATTCAGTATCCACGTATTCGGTGTAGCTGCCGTCTTCGTTTTGGACACGCACGTATGGGATAACCTGTCGCTCTTCATCCAGGGCAATAAAATCGACCGGATTCTCGATGTGCCAGTGAATGCCGAAGCCCAGGCCCTCACGAGAAGTACCGCCGCCGGTCTTCATAATCAAATAGGTATAGGACAGTGTATTGGCCTGGTCATACGCAAACCGTTTCAGTTCCACCAGCGAATCGGTGGAGAACTGTTCGGGGAAGTGACAGGTTTCACACACATCCACCGACGGACGCATGGTCTTCGCCCGAATAGGGTATTCATAATTCCCGGTAACCATCGCCGAACCAGTCTGCCAGGAATATTCGATCTTTCGGACGATCTGCTCGCCCAGTTCGGTTCTGCCAAGGTGGCATTCTTCACAGGTGACCCGCACGTGTGAAGAATTAATGTGCGATACATACTGCGGCGGCATGGTGTGGCAAGCCGTGCCGCAAAATACTGATGTATTGGTGTATTGCCAGGCGGAGGTTGTTCCCAGAGTTAACGCACCACCCAGGATGATGATTATGGCATAAGGTAAAATGCGGCGAACGGGCGGGCTGTCATGCGGCGGGAAAAACAGGTTTTTCAACCAGCGGCCAAATTTTTTCATCGTGTTCTCCGTCTTTTTTAATCTCGCTCTCATTATATCAGTAAATTTTTGGTAACAATTGTATTAATTGAATGACGATGTTCTCAAATAATCAGACAAATATCATATTCTTAATAAAAATAGCCCCCACGGTCTCCCATGGGGGCTATTCGTTCGACGATCTTACGGCCGAGTCAATCCGGTCACTCCGGCGGGATTCAAGCTCTGGATGGAGTCATACAGAACTTGCATGATGTACTTGCCATTGTGAGCGAACACGCCCGGGTCCTTCAGAGCATACTGGTAATTGTATGCACTGAAGAGCAATCGCGGCGTCCAACTGACATACCGTTCGGTGTCGCCTTCGTCGGCAACGCCGTCAGCATTCGCATCGATGAAGAAGTAAGGATATGCGTGCGAGTTGTAGACGATGGGTGAACCGGCAGTATCGGCTGCGTAATCCTGCACCTCGACCAGCAGCTTCTCGGTCAGGGTTTCGACTTCGCCCGCGATACCTTCGGTGGTGTCGCCATCACCATCGTAATCGACAGCTGGATCTTCGAACCGAATTTGCTTCGGATCGTCCACCTGGTGGCAACCCTTGCAGGCGCCGGTATTGACAGTAAGGGCGTGAACATCATGGCAATCGACGCATGTGGCGAAACCATCGACATGGGCGAATTGACCAAGGTATTCCTCCCCTGCAAATTCGTATGCGCCCTTGGCGTCGGTGCCAAATAATGAAGCACCGGCGGCAAAGTAGTGCACATTGCGGAATGCAAGGGTGTCATCGACTGTATCGAGCGGTTTATCGCCGACTGCGCGGTTAACGCTAACAGTGGACTCACGCCCCTGATGGCAATTCAAGCACAGGTTGGCATCCGGATTGCCTTCGAAACCGAGCTTAGCGCCACTCGGGAAGGTTGCGGTTTCAGTCTGATAGCGCGTGAATTCAGAGACGCTGTCATGGCAGGTTTCGCACATCAAGCCATTGGATGGTTCGACGGACAAAACTGCGCCTTCAGCCAGGAAGGTGGGCAGACCCAAACCGCTGTGGCACTTGGCACAGGAGGCGGGTACGGCGCCTTCTTCATCCCAGTGACGGAACGCTTCGGATGAACCAGCGAAATGTCCGGCGTCTTCGCGATGGGCAGTGCTCAGGTCAACTGGAGTTGCGAGTTGGGTATTGATGTCTTCGATGGAGTCGAAGACCAACTCGATCATGTACTTGCCGCCGTGAGCAAAGGCGCCAGGATCCTTGATGGATGTCTGGTAGTTGTAGGCGGCTTTAGCCAGACGTGGAGTCCAACTGGCATATTTTTCCGTATCGCCAGCGTCGGCAACACCATCTGCATTTGCATCGATGATGAAATAGGGGTAAACCGTGGCCGAGTAAACCAGCGGTGAACCCGAAATCTCAGTGGCATACGTCTGCATGGCAGTCAGGAGCATTTCCTGCAGCCCCTGGAGTTCGAAGGCGATACCTTCTTCGACGTCGCCATCGCCATCATAGTCAACCATGGAAGACTGCATGCGGATTTCCTTTACCGACTCTAAATCGGTAACGCCGGTATGGCAGCCAACGCATTTGTTGACCTGCAGCTCGAGGCTATGCGGGTTATGGCAGTCCTGGCAGTTCTGAACCCCAACAACATGGTCGAACATCACGTCGTAGGATTTTCCAGCGTATTCGTATCCACCTTTGACCTCGGTACCGAAACGGGCAACCGCGGCAGCAAAGTAATGGATATTGGTAAATCCGAGGTCAGCCACAACGGTGTCGTCATCCGTAGCGCCGGCTTTAGCGATGGCCTCATCCACAGTAGCGCCAGATGCACGCCCCTGGTGGCAGTTCATACAAACTGCTTCCCGTCCGAGGCCGGTTAATTCGGCGCCTGAGGGAAATACGACCGAGGTCAACGACCCGGTAGCTTCGTTGTGGCAGGTCGTGCAACTGATGACAGTTTCAGTGGTGGCTGCGGCATCGACAGCATTGACGGCTGTACCGTCAGCGCCGATCCAATCCGCCAGGCCTGTACCACTGTGACATTTCGCGCAGCCGGTAGGAACTTCCTTGGGGGATTCCTCGTCCCAGTGGCGGAAGGCTTCAGAGGTACTATCGGCATGGCCCGAATCAGCCCACAAGGCATAGAATGGGATATCAGTAGCCAGATCAGGGCATGGGGCTGCCTCTGGGCAAGCTGCTGCAGTTGGTTCAACGTCTGGAGCGGGTGCTGGTGTCACAGGCGCAGGCTGGCATGCAGCAAGCACCAGTGCAAACAACAGAACCATTCCAGCTATGAGTAAGCCTTTTTGGAGTTTCTTCATATATTCTTCTCCGTAAAAAAAATTCAGGGGATTGGGTGTATGGGACTTGAATTAAGAGGTATGGACTCGGTTGACTTCCTCCTTCTCCTCCTCCTAAGATTAAATTCCGATTAGAAAAAATTATACCTATTGAGGAAGATTAATACAATATTAAAAATTGTATAATTGGGTCGTATTCCCTAAATATAGGATGAATGTCATATTATTTGGCAACTCCCTTTTGAGCAATGATTTCTTAGGTCCTGGCAGGAGTTAAATTCATGCGGCAGTTGAATCAAGTGGTAAAACGCACTGGCGCCGTCGTCCCGTTCAATCCAGAGCGCATCACCAATGCCATTTACCGGGCAGCGGTTGCCGTGGGCGGCAGGGACCGCCAAATCGCGGAGGAATTAACCCGGCAGGTGATCGATTTGTTGGTAAAAAATGGGACTGCCAGCCAGATTCCGACCGTCGAGGAAATTCAGGATGCGGTCGAGAAGGTCCTGATTGAAAACGGGCATGCCAGGGTGGCGAAAGCCTATATTCTATATCGCGATGAACGCGCCCGTCTTCGTAAAGACCGGGCTGCCCGCGCAGCCGTACCCGCAACCAATATCCCCTGGGAAAAAATTTGGCATATACTGGATTGGGCGGTCGACCATTCGCTGCACACAGTCGCGGACCTCAATGACCGACTGCAACGGGGTGAAATCCGCGAGATCGTCCAAGAATCCGAGGCTGCCTACCAGCAAGACGTTGACACTGCCGTTGAAATGATTGCCAATCGTGGCAAAACCATCCGGGTGGTCATTATTTCCGGACCTTCGTCGTCAGGGAAGACCACCACCACCATCAAGATCAACCAGCACTTGCAGCATCTTGGTTTTAAACTGGTGACACTTAACGTCGACAACTATTTCTTCGACCTGTCGCTTCATCCCAAAGATGAATTTGGCGATTTTGACTTCGAGACACCTCAAGCGCTGGACCTGGATTTAATAAACCAGCATCTGGCTCAGCTGACATCCGGTGAAACCGTACAAATTCCCCACTACGACTTCAAAACTGGAATGCAGACAGCCCAAACCACCCCTTTGCGTCTTGCGCAAAATGAAATTTTACTGATCGATTCCCTGCATGGATTATATGAAGGCATGACCAATTCGCTCGAGCCGGAAAGCAAATTCAAGCTGTATCTCGAGCCGCTGTTGCAACTCAAAGATGATCTCGGCCAATATGTTCGCTGGACGGATATTCGTTTGATTCGCCGCATGCTGCGGGATGCCGCTCACCGCGCCTATGACCCCTCCCAAACCCTCGAGCACTGGCATTACGTGCGCTCGAGTGAAATGCGCAATATCATTCCGCACATTTCACAGGTTGACTTCATCATCAATAGTGCCATGCCGTATGAACTGCCCCTGTACCGCCATAAACTGCTGGATCAGTTCGAAAACTGGGTAAAGAAGTATGAGAGTGACCCACTGCGCCAGGATGCTTATGAAAGGGCCCTGCGCGTGCGGAACTTGCTCCAAACTGTTTTACCGCAAGCTGACGACAGCCTTGTGCCGCCTGACTCAGTTATTCGTGAATTTATCGGTGGCGGAAGTTATTCGTATTAGAATAACCAATACCATTTCAACGCAGGAGAATCAGGGTGGTAGTCAAACCAGTCTATAAATCCATTTGTGTTTACTGCGGTTCAGCCGACGGGTTGGCGGATGGTTATTTGGCTGCGGCTCGCGAACTAGGTCAAATATTGGCGGACCGCGGCATTGAACTGGTGTACGGTGCCGGAAAAACCGGTCTTATGGGTGCGGTAGCGGATGGTGTATTGAATGCCGGCGGAAAAGTCATCGGAGTTGTCTCGGAAAATCTGAATCAACCCCAACTGATGCACACCGGGCTCACCCGGCTGGAGGTGGTGGCGGATATTCACCAACGCAAAGCCCGCATGAGCCAGCTGGCAGAGGCTTTCATAGCGCTGCCCGGGGGTTATGGCACCCTGGACGAATTGTTCGAGACCCTCACCTGGGCGCAAATTGGCCTGCATACCAAACCGGTTGGGCTGCTTAATATCAACGGCTATTTCAGCCCGCTGCTGGCGATGATTGAACGCGCCCGCAATGAGAAATTCATCTACGATGAACACCGCGACCTGCTGGTCAGCAGTGACCGGCCATTGGACTTGCTCGACCTACTGGAAAATTTCAAAAGCCCTTCCGGGTTGGATCGTTGGGTGAACCGCTGATATGGGCACCTGGATGTGTCACTTGCGCGTGGCTGAAAATATCGCCGCGCATTTGGATGGATTGGACATCCCCGCCTTCTACGCCGGCAGCCTGGCGCCCGATTCTGGCATTCCCAACGAAACCTGGACGGAATTCAACCCGCCAAAATCTGTTACCCATTACCTGGTCCATGGCGAAGGCGAAGAGCACATCCATGATCTCGAGTTCTACCAGGCTTACCTGGCAGGCTTACCCGCCGCACCGTTCAACTGGAAAACCAGTTTCCTATGGGGCTATTATTTTCACCTGTTGACCGACGTTTTGTGGGTGGATTTTCTGTGGAAACCCTCGCAAGTGGAATGGGCGGATTTATTTGTCAAAATCGGCAAGGTTGAAGCTGTTAATCAGCTAAAAGAGGACTGGTACGGGCTGGACCACCTTTTCTTGCGCGACCATCCCGATTGGCTCCCCTGGCAAATTTTTAAGTCTCTCCAGCTGTCCGCCATTCCAATCGATCACATACCACTCTTTGCCATCCAAACTCAATTTGACATGATTCGCCAATACTATACTGAAGAGGGACCCAAACGGGTCTTGGACCGCGCTTACCCCTATTTGAATGAAGCCACCATGCTGCGCGTGATCGCGGACATCACCACTTGCGTTCTCAAAGTGTATGCGCGGCTGCAAACCCAGCCCGCCCTTGACGGTGCCGTGAGCGCTGTCAGTTTATTGGACGACCATGACCACGCTCCATATCCAACCCCGCTTGGCGATCCCATAACACCAATGGAGGCATAATTCTATGGCTATACGCATCAAGCGTGCCTATGACCCGCCTGCCCCGGAGGATGGCGTGCGCATTCTGGTGGATCGGCTCTGGCCGCGCGGCTTAACGAAGGAAAAGCTTCAGCTCACCGCCTGGATGAAAGAAGTCTCGCCAAGCAACGCCCTGCGCCAATCCTTTCACCACGACGTGCCCAACTGGGACGCCTTCCGCGCTGCCTACTTCGCTGAACTGGACACCAATCCCGCATTGGTCCAAACGCTGATCGATTATGCGCGTGCCGGGACGCTAACCCTGGTTTACGGCGCGCGCGATACGCTTCATAACAATGCAGCCGTCCTTAAGGAGTATTTGGAAAAGTAAGTCATAAAGATCGATACGATAGGCTTGATTCAATTCCAGCCTTAGGTTGGTTTCTTAAGGTGCGGAGTATGGATTAAAATAATTTTCATGACAAAACCTCGCATCTATACAATGAGTTTCGCAAATATCTATCCCCTTTATATTACCAAGGCGGAGAAAAAAGGACGCACGAAAATCGAAGTCGATGAAATTATTCTTTGGTTGACAGGATATAGCAAGGAAGAGTTGGACGCCCAACTGAAAAAACATACAGACATGGAGACCTTCATAGCGGAAGCTCCTCACCTGAATCCTTCGCGGGCTTTGATCAAGGGTATGATTTGCGGGGTCCGAGTGGAAGATATTGAAGAACCAACGATGCAGGAAATTCGCTACTTGGATAAGTTAATCGACGAATTAGCGAAGGGAAAAGCCATGGAGAAGATTTTGCGGAAGGTTTAAATCTTCAGGGCTCATGCAAATCCCCGCCGTTTTGGAATAATAATTGCAAAACAGCGGGGATTTTTGTTAGTCCTTGATTTGATCAATCCAGAGGGTCAGCCAAAGTACTACCCTTATTCCACGGTCACGCTCTTCGCCAGATTGCGCGGCTGATCCACATCCAGCCCTCTCAGAGAAGCGATATGGTAGGCAAACAGCTGCAGCGGGATCACGGTGATCACCGGTGACAGCAGCCAGGGGGTCGGCGGCACCCAGAAGATATGGTCCGCCAGCCCCTCCACCCGCGTGTCGCCTTCGGTAGCCACCACGATCACATTGCCGCCCCGCGCCTTGGCCTGTTCGATCTGGCTGATCATTTTCTCGTGCCACGGGTCGTCAGGTGCAATCGCCAGAACTGGCAGGTCGCGGTCGACCAGGGCGATGGGTCCGTGCTTCATTTCGCCGGCAGGATAGGCTTCTGCATGGATATACGAGATTTCTTTGAGCTTTAACGCCCCTTCGTAGGCAATCGGCATGTTGACGCCGCGTCCGAGGTACAGCATATTCTTGATGTATTTCATCTCGCGCGCCACCTGCACGATCTCGGGCTCGCGGTCCAGACAGCGTCCCACCAGGTCTGGCACCAGGCGCAGATCGCACACCAATTCCTTGCGCCGATCCTCGCTTAAGGTGCCGCGCAGGTCGCCAAGCAGAACCGCCAGCATGTACAAATCCACCAGCGGTGCGGTGAAAGCCTTGGTCGACGCCACCCCAATTTCCGGCCCAGACTGCATGGAAATGTAGCCGTCAGCCACCCGCATAGCCTGAGAGCCGATGGCGTTCACAATCGACCACAATTTTGCGCCGCGTTTGCGCCCCTCATCCATGGCAGCCAATGTATCGGCGGTCTCGCCGGATTGGCTGATGGCTAAAACCACCGTGTTTTCGTCCACGATTGGGTCGCGGTAGCGGAATTCGGAGGCGATATCCACCTCCACCGGAATCCGGGCGATGTTTTCGATCAACACCTTGCCCACCATGCCGGCATGACCGGCGGTACCGCAAGCTGTGATGATGATTCGCTTGATTTTTTTGGCTGCTTCGGCTGTCAGGTTCAAATCCGGCAGTCGGATAGTACCCTCGTCGAAATCCACCCGTCCTGCCAGCGTGTCGGTCAGCGAGCGCACCTGTTCGTGGATTTCCTTCTGCATAAAATGCCGGAACTCGCCCTTTTCGGCAGCTACCGGATCCCAGCCAATATTGTGTTCCTGTGCCGCGACAGGGTTACCTTCCAAAGTTTTCACCTTATACGAATCACGGGTGACCACCGCCATCTGGTGGCTTTCCAGAAATACCATATTGCGGGTGTGATCCAGGATCGCCGGGATATCGGATGCCACGAACATTTCATCTTTGCCGATACCAATCACCACCCCGCCGGCATTGCCGATGCGGGCTGCCACCAGTTTATCTGGTTCCAGCGATGAGAAGACCACCACGCCGTGGGCACCCTTCAATTGACGCAGCGCCTGCCGGGTAGCCTCTTCCAGTGATGTGCCACCGCTCAGAAAACGCTCGACCAGATGCACGATCACCTCAGTATCGGTGTCCGAGTTGAAGACTACCCCTTCAGCGGTCAAATCTTCGCGCAGCTCGAGAAAATTCTCGACGATGCCGTTATGCACCACAACCACCTGCTTGGTGCTGCCAAGGTGCGGGTGGGCGTTGCGGGCACTCGGTTCGCCATGGGTAGCCCAGCGCGTGTGACCAATCCCAAGATTGCCAACAATCGGCGAGTTTTCCACCAGCGTGGCTAAATTCGACAATTTGCCGGCATCGCGCCGCACTTCGATGTGTCCATCCTGCAGCACGGCAATCCCGGCTGAGTCATAACCGCGGTATTCCAGTCTTTTTAAGCCATTCAAAATGATCGGAGTCGCATTGCGATCACCAATATAGCCAACAATTCCACACATGCATTGCTCCTTTGCAGTCGATACCCAACCGGGCGGCGTATTCGTCACCCATGCAAAAATCGGGGCATCATCCGTAGGGACAGACCTGTGGTTCTGCCCGAGGTTGAAAGATATTTAATTGCTCCAAACCTGGGTAAGAGACAGATGCTGCTGCATCTGGAAGGCATCCGCTGATCTTTCGATTTTCCCGGCGTCCAGGTGAACAGCCTGTTCTCGCCGGTTAACCCTGCCGCGCAGCAGGGAACCTTCATCCTCGTCATCCGGTGCTGTATTCAACCCCGGACCATGCGCTTTCTTCCCATTGGTCAATTTATGTCTATTCTGTTTCCTCCTGATAAATTAATTATACACCAGTCGTACGCGTCGGTTGGGTTGAGCGATAAACACCATGCAAAAGCTTCGCACACCTATAAATCTAAACACAATATTACTCTTCCCCATAAACTAAAAGCCTGGCATTCCCCTCCGATGCCAGGCTTCCTCTTGCAATCCAGTTCTGATTAATCCTGGCGCTTGCCGATTAAATCAACCACATCCGGGAAATCAATCCCCAGGCGGCGCACCGTTTCCAGCGTCGGTACACCGTCATTTGTCCAGCCGCGGCGTTTATACACCGCGTCCACCAGCTGCTCGTAGCGGCCTTCACGGTAGCTTCTGACTGCCGCCATCTTCTGTTCGACTGTCATCGTGCTGGGGTCGAGTTCGATCTCTTCAAGGATCTGCTTATCGTAATGAGCTGCGCGATCCTCGTACTCTGCCTGAATCACTGGCCCCATGGCGCGGAACGGTGGATAATCATGCTCGCGTGTCCCGAATCCCAGGCGCAGGTTGAAGATACGCTGGAAGTTGTACACCTTCTCGGACTCCAGGATGATGTCCTGAATGGTTACTTTTTTACCCAGCACACCTTCATACAGCCAGGTATAGTTTTCAACATGCTCCGGCACTTTGGCCGGTTCTTTGGCAGTTTTGTTGCTTACCGGGATTATGTCATTCCACGGCAGCTTGCACAATCCATGCAGGCTGAACCAGGTACGCCACATGGGGAAGTAATGCAGCGCTTCAGCTTTGTCCTCGAATGTCGGCAGCTGTTTGTGCACCATTTCCATAAAAATAAGCCAGGCTTCGTCGTGCTGGGCGCCCTTGGATGCCAGAGCATAGCCGCCTTGTTGCGCCAGTGATTCCTTCGACAGGTACTCGGAAATCTCCATTCCCTTGACTTCCATGCCGATGTCGCGCAGCAGCATGGCGTCCGCGCCGTATTTCTCAACAAACAACTTGCGCATGGCGCGCACACCCTGCCCGACCACCATGCCAAAGCCTTCGCCGTTCGCCATCTGATGAATCAGCGTCATCACCGTGTCAAAATTGCCCCAGGTTAAATCCAATCCGCCGGTGATCTCGGTGTTCAGAATGCCAAATTCAAAACATTCCATCGCAAAAGCGATCGAGTTGCCTAGCGAGATGGTATCAATGCCATAGGTATCAGCGTAGAAGTTGATTTCCAGGATTTGGTCAGGCATAAACAGACATAAATTGGAGCCTAATGCTCCCAACGTTTCGTATTCCGGCCCGTCAACGAACACGGTCTCACCGGCATATGGCCCGGTTTGCAGGTGGTAGTGCGGCACAGCGTGAGCGCAAGCCAGCGTACAGCCGTACCAGCAGCCGTCCGGTCCGCGTGTATCAAACATCGGCTTCCACACTTCGCCTGCTATTTGGTGAGCATCCTCGTGGTGTCCAAAGCGGAAATTCTTGACCGGCAGCAGATCGAATTTATTCATAATCTCGACCAGGTACGGCGTACCGGTACCGCCCATATCGTTTTGTGAAGCGTCGAATTGCGTAATTTCCTTCTTGATCCGCGTTCCGGCAGCTCTTACCAGCTCCATATCTGCCACGCCGTTGCTGTCGCCGCCAAGGTTGGTGTACTTCACCACGATCGCCTTGATTTTCTTGTCGCGCAGCACGGTTCCTGCTCCGCCGCGCGCAGCCTGCTTGATGCGTACTTCGTCGCGTTTTGCGTCGTAATAGCTGATGTTCAGCCCGCACATAGGGATATGTTCGGCCGCCTGCCCGGCGGATATAACGGAGATGCCGCGCATGCCCTTAGGCGTGTCGGCATACATCTCGGTCAGCATCCGGTTGATCAGGTGCGTATTAACCGGATCCAGCGGTGCATCTTCGATCGTCACCTTGCCTTCGTCGCCGTCGATGATGACGATCACATCCCGCTCAGCCTTGCCCTGGATTTCCAGCGCATCCCAGCCGGCGAATTTGAGATATGGGCCAAAGTAACCGCCGCTGTTGCTGTCAATGATCGATTTGGTCAGCGGTGAGATGGTCACAGCCGTGCATTTGCCAGACCCCGGATAAGCCGTGATGCCGCCAATCGGGCCGCCGGCGATGACCAGTTCATTCTCCGGGCTATCCCATTTCGTGTCGTTATTCACCCCATTCCAAAGCAGCCACAAACCAAAACCTTTTCCCCCGGTAAAGGTGTCCTTCATTTTTTGATCGACCGGTTTGGACTGGATCGAATTATCGCCAACATTGACATACAGCGTCCGGTTGGCATACCCATGAACGACCGGCTTCAATTCGTAGCGGTACTCCGCCAGAATTTTATGCGCTTCCTGAATCATCTCCGGTGAATAAATGGCCATTATTTTTAACATCTCCCGAAAATCTGCTTGTGAAATTTAAAACGATTTTCCGTCACCTTATTATAACGATCCATCCTTCCGCAGCCATGAGGTAACTGTCACAGGTGATGGAGATAAATGTCACCAGCTTGCATAGACAATGTCGCCAAATCCGGAGTGCGCGAACCTTTTTTCAGCTAATTTCCGAATTTACCGGGTTATAATGGGGCATCCTCATTCAATAATTCATCCTTTCCTGAGGTTTTTGTGAAATTACCCAGACTCTTGCCCGAACCCATTGGCCTGACTGAGGCGCAGGGCAAGAATTTTCGTAACGTACAAGTTGACTCGGTAGGTGTGGGGCTGGCAAACGCCGCATCGCCCTTCCTGCCGGTTTTTCTTACCCGTTTAGGCGCGACCAGCTTCGAAGTTGGCATGTTGACCGCCATGCCGGCCTTGACCGGCCTTCTTTTGGCGATTCCTATCGGCCAATTCCTGCAAAACCAGCGCAAAATTGTGCCCTGGTTCAGCGCTGCTCGACTGGGGGTCATTACCTCCTATGCCCTGACCGGGCTGCTGGCTTTCTTACTGCGCGACCACCCGTTGGTCCTCGGCATCCTGGGCATATGGGCCTTGGCGACCGTACCGCAAACCATGCTGAGCATTAGTTTCTCGGTGGTCATGAACGCTGTCGCCGGGCCAAATCACCGCTACGACCTGATGACGCGCCGATGGACGCTCATGGGCGTCACCACTGCCACCATGGTGTTCATCATCGGCCAAATCCTCGAGCAATTGAAATTTCCGATCAATTACCAGATCGTTTTCATTGCGATGTCAGTCGGCGGGCTGATCAGTTTTTATTACTCGTCGCGCATTCAATTGGATGATATTCAATCGCATCGAAACGGCAACCGTCTGGGGTTCAAAGCCCAGTTCAAAGAATATTGGCAGCTGGTCAGCCGGGAGCAGCCTTTTAAAGCCTTCGTCATCAAGCGTTTTGTTTTTCTCACCGGCCAGGCTATGCTCATTCCCATTCTGCCGCTCTACCTGGTACGCGAGGTTAAAGCCGCGGACAGCTGGATCGCTGCCATCAGCACAGCCCAGACGGCGATTGTTATCATCGGCTATCTAATCTGGGTACGAAGCTCGCGCCGTCATGGTACCCGCCTCACATTGCTTTTGAACACGCTTGGGTCGGCACTTTTCCCTATCGCTGTGGCGACGACCCATAATGTTGCCCTGATCACGGTTTTTGCGGGTATCAACGGGATTTTCCAGTCTGGCTTAAACCTGGTTTTCTTCGATGAACTCATGAAAACAGTCCCGGCTGAATACAGTTCCACTTTCGTCGCGCTCGCACAGGGGCTGCAATTTTTCTCATCTGTTTTTGCCCCAATTATTGCCACCACCATCGGCGATACCCTGGGTTTTTGGGTGGCTTTGGCAATCTCGGGCACAGTGCAACTGGCCGGATTTGCCATGTTTGCTTTCAACTGGCCGGCTGTGAGTTTTTCCGTCGAAAAAACTGCCTAAGTTAGGTATTGCGGCACCAGATGCTCGGTGCGGTTTGTATAAATTAATGCCTGATCTTCGCCGTTGAAATCAAAACGCGAGATACCGGTATTGTTGAGATAAAACCATAACGCCGGTCGTTGTTCCAGACCAACCGCCGCAGCCATAAAATAGTTGAAGAAGGCAGCGTGGCTGAATACGGCGATTTTGTCGTCCGTTCCGCCGTGCCGGTCAAGCAATAATCCCAGCAGCCGCTTGGCGCGGGCTACACGTTCCTCCCGCGATTCAAATGGCCGATTCCACCAACCGTCAGGGTTTACATCCGGCAGCACCAGCCGTTCAGTCAGCGCCATGAGTTCTGCTTTCGTCTTGCCGGGTTGCCCAACCAGCTCGCCAGATTCCTCATCCTCAAGATAGACGCCGCCGCCCTCATAGGCATCTTCAAGCCCATATAACGGCATTTCTAATTTTTCTGCCACCACGTTTCCAGTCAAGATGGCTCGCTGCATCAGGCTGCTGTAAAGGTGGGTCAGTTCAACACTTTTTCCATTGACCTCATCGAAGGAACTGGCTGGTTTAACTGCCTGGGCAGCATGGATAAAGTCAGCCAATGCCTGAGCCTGCCGTAGCCCGAGTTCGGTCAGCCCGGGATCCGAGGAACGACCCTTGCGATTGCCCGATTCGCTCCAAATTTGATTGTTTTGTGATTGTCCGTGGCGTATGAAATACAGTTGCATAAATATTCCCTGTCGTTGTTTTGTGACGCTGGATATGATAACCCCGCTGAAAGGTATAATATTCGCGAGACGGCTCTGATTATACCTTTTGTCACAATCTATTCGCTCAAATTCAGCCCGTCACGGATGCATGGGACAGATCACCCTGTATTTTTACGGACGCTTGAACGATTTTCTGCGCGATCAACTGGCGGAAGGTCTAATGACGTATACCTTTACGCACAAAACCGCGCTCAAACACGTCATCGAGGTCTTGGGTGTCCCTCACCCGGAGGTTGGACGAATTGAACTGGATGGACAGATTCTAGGACTGGATTATGCGGTTCAGGACGGTGACACGATCTACATTCACCCCCTTGAAGCTGGAGACCATCAATATCCTGCCGACGGACCGCGCTTTATTCTGGACAACCACCTGGGGAAACTGGCCGATTACCTGCGATTGCTTGGATTCGACGTGATTTATGCCCAGGACTGGCCAGATGAAAAAATCGCTGGCTATGCGCATGATGAGGACCGGATTCTGCTCACCCGTGACCGCGGACTGCTTAAACGGAAAATCGTCACTGATGGCTACTGTGTCCGCGCAGATGACCCCGAAAGGCAATTGGAAGAAGTGGTCGAGCAGTACCGCCTTAACCAGTATGTCACCCCATTCCAACGCTGCCCGCGTTGCAACGGCAAGCTGATTCCAGTTGCCAAAGATCAAATTATCGACCAGCTGCTGCCGCTCACACGCAAATACTATGACGAATTCACCCATTGCCAGAGCTGTGGAAAAGTATACTGGAAAGGTTCACACTTTCAGCACATGCAAGACCTATTCAAACCGTACCTCGGCGATTACAACCCGGAAGAGAAGGCGTGATGTCCATGCTGCCTGTTGGAAAAATCCCCCATGAATTGCTCGAAAGAATAATCCGTTCCGCGCCGGCTTCGGGTTCCCCTGTGCTTCTCGGCCCGGGCATCGGGTTGGATTGCGCCGTTTTGGAATTTGGTGATACCTGCCTGGTACTCAAAACTGAGCCGATCACCTTTGCCAGTGAGGAAATCGGCTGGTACGCCGTGCAAATCGCCGCCAATGATATCGCCACCACCGGAGCCCGACCCGCCTGGGCGATGTTCACCGTTTTGCTGCCCGAGGGAAAGACCACCGAAGAAAGCGTGACGGCGCTTTCCACGCAGGTGGCGGGTGCCTGCCGCGCTGCCGGGATCACCCCGCAACCCGCCACCAGCAAGAACGCCAATGGCAGCGCGCGGATCACAGCCCGAGGTGCGCGCCCACCCACCACGGCCGGTCAGGGAGCGTCCCTCCC
>Ga0209521_10000891_pt1 | contig 23814 bp, 22 predicted proteins | sample Rifsed19ft4_FD_184016 | JGI IMG/M metagenome (GOLD analysis project Ga0209521, IMG submission 184016) | Soil microbial communities from Rifle, Colorado, USA - sediment 19ft 4 (version 2) | ecosystem: Environmental > Terrestrial > Deep subsurface > Rock core/Sediment | place: Rifle, Colorado...
CGAGATCGACGATCTCTACAAAGCGGTCTTTGACGAGCTGATCGAGATCATGGCCCGCAACCCCAGCACCGTGGAGCGAGGGACCTACCTTCTCTGGTGTGCCCACAATCTGGAGCGCATCGGCGACCGGGTGACCAACATCGCCGAGCGAGTCGTCTTCATGACGACGGGGGACATGAAGGAGCTCAATCCCTAATGCGGGGGGCTGGGCCCGGGACCAGGCCGGGCGATGCCGCGCATCCCTGAGGGAATATTGGCTAGCGCTGTGCGGTGGCCCAGAGGTTGAGCCCCAGCTCGAAGTAGCCGAACCGAAGATTGACCATCTCGAAGCCGGCGGCGCCGAAGTACCACCCGATCAGGGGCAGCGTGTAGGCGAAAACGTGCTCCTCGATTTCCTCGTTGCTCACCAGCCGAGCCCGCCCCATCCAGCGCAAGAGGCCCGCCGACCAGGCCGCCGGGGTGGTGAGGACGAGCAGGCCACCGGGCACGATCACCCTGCGGCACTCTTTGAAAAGCTCGACCATCCTTCTCGGATCGAGGTGTTCGACTACGGCCAAGAGGGTGATGGCGCTGAAGAAACCGGGGTCAAAAGGGAGAATGGGCGCGGAGTTCAAGTCGAGACGGAACCAGCGGATGTCGGGAAGCTGTGGCGGCGCAGCATGCTGGTCGATGGCGAATTTCTCCCGGAAGGAGGTGTGGGCGAGGAAATAGGGATAACTGCCGCAGCCGACGTCCAGAATCCGGCCCTCGCGGATCTTGGCCGGGATCAGCCGGTTTGCCATTCGAGCCCGCTGCTGGGCCAGGAATGGCTCGAGGAGGCCGCTCCCGCGTGTCACCTTCGGTACCATGGAACTCCCCTCAGGACACTGGCCCCGAGGTCCGGCACAGGCGTTCGGCGGGGTCCGTCGGGGTTGGAGATTCGTCTTCGCAGCCCACGCGCCAAGGGCAACCAGGGGCAGCGACGATCTCTCGCTTTGCCGGTGGCAGAGCGCTGATGATACCATGCCCTCGGGGAAGGACGAGGGCCGTCACGCTGGCGCGACATCGGCTGCGATCCCCGCCGATTGAGGGGTATAATAGGCCCAACGGAATACCAAGCCTTCGGGGCAGGGTGAGGGCCGCAGGGCCCAATTCCCGATCGGCGGTGTAGCCCGCGAGCGCCACAAGCGCACGACCCGGTGAGATCCCGGGGCCGACGGTACAGTCCGGATGGGAGAAGGCGGCAGGCCGGAAAGCGTCGTGATTCCGGTTTGCCCGTGGCGCCCCGAAGATCGAATGGTCTTCGGGGGCTTGTTTCCCGGCCTGGCGCCGGAGCCGCGCTTTGTCCCCGCCTCGGAGGCTTCTCCGGGGCGGTTTTGTTTTGGAAAGTCGGGCGCAGCAGGAAACGGAGATCATGAAGAAGCCGACGGAAGCAAGGCCGGCCAGTTTGCGGGGCGCGCCCGCCTGGCTGCTGATAGGCACGCTCGCGCTCACTCTCGGATGTTGGGCCGCGGTCGCGGCCTGGGGAAGGCTGCCCGCCTTCATGCTCCCGTCGCCGTCAGCCGTCGGCCAGCGGCTGATCGCCACCCTCGCGGATGGCAGCCTCGCCCGACACACCTGGGTCACGCTCCAGGAAGTGATTGCAGGGCTCGGCCTCGGGCTCAGCGCCGCCGTCGGCCTGGGCTACCTTCTGGCGAAGTCTCGCACCGTTGAGAGACTGCTGGCTCCCTACATCGTCGCCTCGCAATCCATTCCCATCGTGGCCATCGCTCCTCTCCTGATCATCTGGTTTGGCCCCGGCCGCCTCTCCAAGGTGCTCATCTGCGCGCTCATCGTCTTCTTCCCGGTGCTGGTCAACACGATCGTCGGCGTGCGCTCCGTCCCGGAGGACTTGCGCGAGTTGATGCGCTCGCTCCGCGCCACCCGCTGGCAGACCTTCGCCATGCTGGAGGCCCCGGCCGCGATGCCCGTGCTTCTGGGAGGGCTGAAGATCGGGGCGACGCTCTCAGTGATTGGTGCCGTAGTCGGCGAATTCGTCGGGGCGGACGAGGGATTGGGTTTCCTGGTGAATGTGGGACGAGGGCTCTACGATACGGCACTCGTGTTTGTGGCCGTCCTGGTGCTCATCTTGCTCGCCCTCAGCCTGTATGGGCTGGTCGCCGGTCTGGAACGACGGCTTCTCGTCTGGCGTGAGGCGCCGGCCGGCTCATGAGAGGAGGATCGATGCGTTTCTTCCGATCCCTGTCTTTTCCCATGTTGTCGATCTCTCTTCTCATCGGCGCATGCACGACGGTTCCCCTCAACCAGGGGCCGCTCACGCAGATCCGCCTGCCGATGGGCTACATACCCAACGTGCAGTTTGCGCCGTTCTATGTGGCCGTCGAACGCGGCTACTTTCGCGAGGAAGGCCTCGAGATCGAGTTCGACTACTCGTTCGAGACCGACGCCGTCACCCTCGTGGGGGCGAATGATCTGCAGTTCGCCGTCGTCTCCGGCGAACAGGTTCCCCTGGCCCGAGCCCAGGGACTGCCGATCGTCTACGTGATGGCCTGGTGGCAGGGCTACCCGGTGGGGGTGGCCGCCCCCGAGAACAGCGGCATCCGGACGCCGGCCGATCTCGCCGGCAGGCGGGTCGGGATCCCTTGCCTGTGTGGCGCCTCGTACGTCGGGTATCAGGCGCTGCTGAGTGCCGCCGGCGTGCCTGCCGACTCGGTGGCGCTGGAGGTGATTCAATACACCCAGGTCGAGTCGCTTCTGGCGGGCAGGGTGGACGCGGTTGTCATCTACGCCAACAACGAGCCGGTTCAGCTTGAGGCACAGGGGATGCCGGTCGACGTCATCCGAGTGGCCGACTACGTCGATCTGGCATCCAACGGCATGATCACAAATGAGGCGACGATGGCCGAGCGGCCGGACCTTGTGCGGGCGATGGTGAGGGCGAGCCTGCGAGGTCTGCAGGCCACTCTCGACGACCCCGACGCGGCGTTTGAGATCTGCAAGCAATACATCGAGGGGCTGGAGGAGGCCGATCAGGAGGTGCAGCGGAGGGTGCTCGAGGAGAGCCTTCGCTTTTGGGAGACGGACCGGCCCGGGTGGTCGCGGCCCGAGGCCTGGGGGAATATGCAGGACGTGCTCCTGTCGATGGGATCGCTCGAGGCGCCCATCGATATCGCCTCCGCCTTCAGCAACGACTTCATCCCATGACCGATCCCGACGCGCCACTGCTCGCCGCGCGGCGCCTGGTCGCGGTTTACCCCAACGGGAACGGCGGCCTGTGGGCGCTGGATGACGTGAGCTTTTCCGTCCGCAGGCAGGAATTCGCGTGCGTCGTGGGGCCTTCGGGGAGCGGCAAGACCACGCTCCTGCGCTGTCTTGCCGGGCTGCTGCGCCCGACTTCGGGCGAGGTGATCTTCGAGGGGGAGCGTCTGGCCGGGCCGCGCCGCAGGATCGGCTTCGTCTTCCAGGACGCCAATCTGATGCCGTGGCGAACCGCGGCCGAAAACGTTGGCCTTCCTCTGGAGCTTCAGGGAGTGCGGCGGGCGCAGGCCCTGGCCCGATCGCAGGGCTTGATCGAGCTGGTGGGGCTCGAGGGTTTCGAGGCCGTCTACCCCCGGGACCTCTCGGGGGGTATGGCCCAACGTGTGGCCATCGCGCGGGCTCTGATCCACGACCCGGATCTCCTGCTCCTGGATGAGCCCTTCGGCGCGCTCGACGCGCTCACTCGCGAACGCATGGCCGCGGAGCTGCTGCGGATCTGGTCGGCCAAGACCAAGACCGTAGTGATGGTGACACATTCCATCCCGGAGGCTGTGCTGCTGGCCGACCGAGTGTTGGTGCTCGGCCCGAGGCCGGGCCGGGTGCGGCTCGATCTCTCAATTCCCCTTCCGCGGCCGCGTCAACTCGAGATGACCTACACCTACGAGTTTGGCGAGCTCGCGGCGCGCGTTCGGGAGGCGATCGGGTGGGCGGAGCCGGGATGATGAGGTACGCGTAGGGGCGACGCTTGCGTCGCCCCTACCATTTCGGAAACGGCGTTTCGGGAAAGGTCGAGTATCAGCAGCGCTGCCTTCGGGGGTCGGTCGGCTGAGGCGAGATGCTCCTCTCGGTCAAACGTAGGGGCGACCCGGCGGGTCGCCCCTATGATCTCGCCGATGGAGTCAGATGGACGGTTAGGCTTCCGGCGGTGCGGTCCTGCTCGCCCGGCGGCGGCGGACGAGGCCCCGCACGATCAGCCAGATCGGCACCCCGAAGACGGCCAGGAGCGGGATCCAGAAGATGCCGATGCGGATCAGCGCATCTGCCAAGCCCTGGAGCGCCCGCACCAAATCTTCGATGGCCTCCTTGGCGACGCCCTCCGGATGCCAGCCTCCGATGTCGATCGGCTGATCGGCCACGTCGGGGATCAGCTCGACGCTGATGGCGGAGAGCCGGGCTGCCTCTTCGTAGTAGCGCATCTGCCCCCGCACCATCTCGATCTCGCCTCTCACCTGGGTGAGCGTGTTGAAGACCATCATCACGTCTTCGGTGCGTGTGGCCGAGGCCATGATCTCACGCAGAGATGCCTCGGCCGCTTCCAGGTTGCGCAACCTGGATTCGAGATCCGTGTAGGCAGCCGTGACATCCTCGCCCGAGATGTTTTCCGTCCGGACGTCGGTGGCCCCCTCCTTGATCTGCTCCAGCGCCTCATTCAGCCTCTCGGCCGGGACCCGAATAGTGATCTGGGCCTGGTCGGCCATCACCTGCTGCAGGCCGAATGTGGACTGAAAGGTGTTGGAGTAGACGACGAAGCCGCCCATGTCTTCCGCGAGTTGCGCGATCTCCCGGACCGAGGCGACGGGGTCCGGAACCACGATGCTCAGGTTGGCGTTCATCACGACGAGCCGGTCCGTCGTGGTGGCCGAGACCGCCTCCTCGCCCCCTCCACCCGCCGGGGCTTCGGCCCCGATTGCTGGCCCGGCGTACAAGCGGTTGAGGCTGGGCTCGCCCTCCACCGAAATGGATTCGTATATGTCCGGAGCCGGGGCGCGAGCCAGGGCGCAGGCGGGCAAGACGAGCGAGACCAAGACAAGCAAGGACAGCGTAAGCGGCTTCTTCATGGGGGTTCTCCTCCCGTTGGGGCAGGATGAACGATCGCTTTCAAGACGGCGGCCGCGCGCCGAAAGTTCCCGGCTACCATCCGGCGATCAGGCGCAGCGCCTGCCGCTCGGGGAGGCCGGCCCGCAGGATGCGCAGCTGCACCTGGGCAACATCGTAGACGGCGCGGCAGGCGTGCCAGGTGTGGGCTTCCGGATCGAGGATGGCGTAGGCGGCCCGGGAGTCCATATCCCGGGGTTGCCCCACCGAGCCCGGGTTGAGGATCTCACGCGGGGTGAGAGGCATGGCGTGCCCCCACTGGACGGGCACGGGGACCGCGTGGCTGTTTTCCGCATCCTTCCAGAACATCAGAGGAAGATGGGAGTGACCCACCAGGCAGAAGGGCGTGTCGAAGGCCTCGAAGTTGAGATCGGCCGAGCTCTGGTCGAGGATATACTCCCACACCGGCTGGCGCGGGCTGCCGTGCGCCAGCGTGTAGTCACCCACGGTGACGCGGGTCGGGAGGGAGCGCAGGAAGGCCTGATTCTCGGGAGTGAGCACCTGGCCGGTCCACAGGGCGATGTCACGCGCATCTCGGGTGAAGCGGCTGAGGGGCATGCTCCCCAACGCAGCCTGATCGTGGTTTCCCATCAAGGAGAGCAGATTGGGCAAGGCGCGAATCCGCTCGACGCACTCGTTGGGATCGGGCCCATAGCCGACGAGATCCCCCAGGCACCAGACCGCGTCGATGGCCCCGGCGTCGACCAAGACGGCCTCCAGGGCCGTGGAATTGGCGTGAATGTCGGAGATGACAAGCACTCGCATGCAGGGCATGGTAGCACGGAGGCGCGGGGAATGAAAGTAGGCCGGTAGTCGGAGAGCCGTTGCTTGTGAGGCTTCGCGCCCGGGCGTATAATCCCGCGGCGCCGATGCCGATCCTCGACGACCACAGCCTGGAATTCACCAGCCACAGTCCGGAGCAGACCCGGCGCCTGGGCGTGCGGTTGGGTGAAATGCTCAAAAGCGGCGATCTGATCTGCCTCGCGGGAGACCTCGGTTCGGGGAAGACGACGTTGGCGCAAGGCATCGCCCGGGGATGGGGCTGCCTGGATCCCGTGACCAGCCCGACGTTCGTCCTGATCAACGAGTATCGACGGGCCGACTCGGCCCGTCTTTACCACTTCGACGCCTTCCGCCTCAGCGGCGTGGCCGAAGCGACGGCTCTCGGTCTGGAGGAGCTTCTGGAAGGCGACGGGCCGGTGCTCGTCGAGTGGCCGGATCGGGTGGCCGAGGCGCTTCCCGCGAACCGGCTGTGGATCGCGCTGCACTGGGCCGATGAGTCACGGCGCAGCCTGCACCTTTCGGCGGTCGGCCCGCGATACGAGAAGCTCCTCAAGCAATTCCGCAAGGCTGCCTTCGGAGGTTAGCGTGCTTCTCGCCCTCGACACGGCGACGAAGACGGTCGGCATCGCCGTCCACGACGGGACGCAGGTGCTGGGCGAGTGTGTCTGGCGCAGCCAGGGCCATCACTCGCGCGAGCTCGCTCCCGAGGTGGCCATGATGCTGCGCCGGGTGGGAGTGGAGGCGGCGGCGCTCTCGGCGCTGGCCGTATCGCTCGGCCCGGGTTCGTTCAACGGCTTGCGAATCGGCATGGCCCTGGCCAAGGGTATTGCGCTGGCTCACAATCTCCCCCTCGTCGGCATCCCCACCCACGACATCCTGGCGCGCAATCAGCCCAGGCGTGAGACGGCCCTGGTGATCGTCATCGAGGCGGGCCGCGGGCGCGTGGCGGCCTTGTGGTACAAATGGGGCCGAGCCGGATGGAAGGGCGTGGGGCAGCCGGAGAGGCTGACCTGGGACGAACTTCTGGCGCGACTCGACCGGCCGGTCTACCTGTGCGGCGAGATCGATCCGGAGCAACGCCGGGCGCTCGCCGGAGACCGGCGCGTGGCCCTGGCGCCTCCGGCGGAATGCATCCGGCGGCCGGGCTTCCTGGCTGAGATGGCGTGGGAACGACTCAAAGGCGGCAAGCGACCAGATGCCGCAACGCTGGCTCCCATGTATCTTCGCACGCGCGATGAGCCTGCTCGATGAGGGAGAGGACGTCGGAGGCGGTCATCCGCCGCATGACCCTCGAAGATCTCCCCGAGGTATTGCAGATCGATCGGCTGTCGTTCCCCTTGCCGTGGTCAGAGCGCAGCTACCGGTTCGAATTGACGGAAAACCCGGCCTCGCACATGCTGGTCGCGGTGAGTCACGACGAAGGGACGCCGCGCGTGGTTGGCTACGCCGGGTTTTGGATGCTGGTGGATGAGGCGCATATCAGCACTCTGGCCATCCATCCGGACTACCGGCGGCTGGGGCTCGGAGCAGAGCTGCTCCGGCGCGTCTTGGGCGACGCGGCCAGGAGCGGAGCGGACATGGCCACCCTGGAGGTGCGCGTCTCCAATCAGGCGGCCGTCAACCTCTATCACAAGTTTGGGTTCCAGATCGTAGGGCGGAGGGTGAGATACTACCGTGACAACGGCGAAGACGCTCTGCTGATGACGATCTGGGGGCTTGCGGCAAGGCGGGAGCCCGGCGGCGGAGGGGGCGGATGAGCGCGGAACAGGGCCTGGCCCAGATCGCCTCGGAGGTCGTGGTCTGCACGAGCTGCAAGCTTCATCTCTCCCGGAAGAACGCCGTTCCGGGAGAGGGGCCTCCCAATGCCGAGATCATGTTCATCGGCGAGGGGCCCGGTTTCCACGAGAACGAGCAGGGGCGGCCGTTTGTTGGAGCCGCCGGGCGCTTTCTTGAGGAACTGCTCGCCAAGATCGGGCTCACGCGCCAGCAGGTGTTTATCTGCAACGTGGTCAAGTGCCGGCCGCCGGGGAACCGGGATCCTTTGCCGGAGGAGATCGAGGCCTGCTCCGACTACCTCGAACGGCAGATCCGCGCCGTGAACCCCAAGGTGATCGTCACCCTGGGGCGGTTTTCGATGGCCCGCTATATGCCCAGCGCACGTATCAGCACGGTCCATGGCCAGGCGCGGACGGTGAACGGCCGTCTCGTCGTGCCTATGTTCCACCCGGCGGCCGCCCTTCACCAGCCCTCCCTGCGGCGAAGCATCGAGGAGGACTTCGCTCGCCTGCCGGAGATCATCCGCCGGGCGCAGCAGATCGCACCGCCGGAAGACGAGCCGCCGGCGCAGCCCCAGCAGCTGGACCTCTTCTAGCCTCTCCGCGGAAGATTGGCCCGATGAGCGCCGGGCACGGCCCTCACCTGACAGCCTGCACGACGCGCTAGTCAGCGGGCGGGACGCCCAATAAGAGGGGCGGGTCCGTTCGATCGGAAACGTGAGGGGGGGCAACGCCCGTGTGCCGGGGGCGAGGGGGGATGGGCGATTGGCCGGCACCTGGTCACGGAGAGGATCGTGAGGGTGATCGGTGATCGGGCGCTTGGGCGCCTGCAGAGGAGTGACTCTTGGTGATGGGAGCGGAGCCTGTGGATCTTCCGCCTGTGGCAAGAGCCCTGATCGATCGTTTCTCGTCGCGCGAGGCGAAGATCGGGGTGGTCGGGCTGGGCTATGTGGGGTTGCCGCTGGCGGTCGCCCTGGCCCAGGCCGGCTTCGAGGTGATCGGCGTCGACCTCGACCCGGCCAAGGTGGAAGCCGTCGGCCGCGGAGAGAGCTACGTCCCGGATGTCCCCCCGAAAGAGGTCGCCCGTCTCGTGCAGCAGGGCAAGCTCCAGGCCTCGGGTTCCTACGCGGCGCTGGGCCAGGCCAGCGGCATCAGCGTTTCCGTGCCCACTCCCCTGCGTAAGACGGGGGATCCCGATCTTTCCTTCATCCTCGCCGCCGTCCAGGGCTTGAAGTCGGTGATTCACGAGGAGATGGTGATCATCCTCGAATCGACGACCTACCCCGGCACGACGCGCGAATTGGTGCTGCCCGAGGTGGAATCGACCGGGCTGAAGGCGGGGGTGGACGTCTTCCTGGCGTTCTCGCCCGAGCGCGTGGATCCCGGCAGGGACGATTGGACGACGCGCAACACGCCCAAGGTCGTGGGGGGGATTACGCCGGCGTGCACCGAAGTGGCGGCGGCGCTCTACGGCCAGGCGATCGAGAAGGTGGTGAAAGTGTCCTCGGCCGAGGTGGCTGAGATGACCAAGCTTCTCGAAAACACCTACCGCGCCGTGAACATTGGGCTGGTGAACGAGATGGCGTTGATGTGCGAGCGACTGGGAATTAACGTCTGGGAGGTGGTCGACGCCGCAGCCACCAAGCCGTTCGGCTTCATGAAATTCACGCCCGGGCCGGGGCTGGGCGGTCACTGCATCCCGATCGATCCGCTGTATCTCTCGTGGAAGCTGAAGAGCCTCAAATACAACGCTCGCTTCATCGAACTGGCCAGCGAGATCAACACCCAGATGCCCCGCTACGTCGTGCAGCGAGTGCAGGATGCGCTCAACGAAGCCGGGAAGGCGGTCAAGGGGGCGAAGGTGCTCGTCGTCGGGGTGGCCTACAAGCCCGAGGTCACCGACCTGCGGGAATCTCCCGCCCTGGATGTCATGGGGCTCCTGCGGGAAAAGGGAGCGAGCGTGGAGTACTTTGATCCCCATGTTCCCTTCGTGAAGCACGAGGGGCTGGATCTCCGTTCGGCGCCGAGCGTGGTCGAGGCGGCCCGCCAGTGTGACTGCGCGGTGATCATCACCCATCACCGGGCGATCGACTATGCGGCCCTGGCGGAGGCGGCGCCGCTCATCTTCGACACGCGCAACGCCATGGCCGCGGCCGGGATCCGCTCGCCGAAGGTCGTGAGGCTGTAGTGGGCCGCTATCTTCTCACCGGCGTGGCCGGGTTTATCGCCTCGCGGGTGGCGGAATCGCTGCTGCGCGACGGTCACGAGGTGGTGGGCCTCGACAACCTCAATGATGCCTACGACCGGCGCCTGAAAGACTGGCGCCTCAAGCGATTGCAGGGCGAGGCCGGTTTCCGTTTTCATCTCGTCGATATCGCCGAACGCGAGCCGCTGGAGGCAGCCTGGGGCACGCAGGCCTACGACGCAGTCATTAACCTGGCGGCGCGTGCCAACGTCCGGCATTCGGTGAGGCATCCGTGGCTGTACGTTGCCACGAACGTCACCGGCACGCTGAATCTCCTCGATCTCTGCCGCGAGCGAAAGGTGACGAAATTCGTCCTGGCATCCACTTCCAGCGTCTACGGCGCCTCGCCCGTCCTTCCCACTCCGGAATCGGCGAATAGCGATCACCCGCTGCAGCCGTACGCCGCCACCAAGAAAGCCGCCGAGGCTCTGGCTCACAGCTATCACCATCTGCACGGCCTGGATGTCACCGTCGTGCGCTACTTCACCGTCTATGGCCCCGCCGGACGGCCCGACATGAGCATGTTTCGCTTCTGCCAGTGGATCGTCGAGGGACGCCCGGTGCGGGTGAACGGGGATGGCGAGCAGACACGCGGCTACACCTACATCGACGACATCGCCCGCGGCACCGTCCTGGCCCTGCGGCGCATGGGGTTTGAGATCGTCAATCTCGGAGGGCATGAAGCCATCAAGATCAACGACCTGATTCGGCTGATCGAAGCCCAGGTGGGCCGCCGGGCGGACGTGCATTTCGGGCCGATCCACCCGGCCGACGTGGCGGCCAACTGGGCGAACGTCGAGAAAGCCGGTCGGCTGTTGGGATGGGAGCCGCAAGTGGGGGTGAGGGAGGGCGTTGCCCGGTTGGTGGAGTGGTATATGGCCGAGCGACACTGGGCCAGCTCGGTCGATACCTCGGACTAGCGGAGCATGCCCGAGCCCTCCTTCGCCGGCCGGCGGCCGCTCCCGGCGCGCCTTCTCGCCAACCCACTTCTCCAGCGCGTAGCCCGCAATTCCGGGTATCTCTTCAGCGCCAGCACCGTCGCCGCGGCATTGAGCATGGGCCAGAGCGCCCTCGCCGCGCGCCTGCTGGGCGTGGCCGGATTTGGCTTGCTGGGGACGGTCACCGTCTTCGCCTCGGTGGTCAATGGGCTCACCTCCTTCCGTATGGGCCAGCTTGTGGTGAGCTACGTCAGCCACTTCGTCGCCCGGAAGGAGGATCAGAAGGCGGCGGCCGTCTTCAAGGCCGCCGGGCTGGCTGAGATGGCCAGCTCCCTGCTGGCCTATGCGCTCGTCCTCCTTGTCGCGCCTCTGGCGGCGCGATTTCTCGCTCCTCGCGAGCCCGGCAACGCCGCGCTCTACAGCCTCTATGGCCTGATCATCCTGGCCAACCTGATGGCCGAGAGCTCGACCGGCCTGCTCCAAGTGTTCAATCGTTTCCGGGTGCTGGCCGTGGTGATGGTGAGCCAGAGCGCTCTTACACTGCTCCTGATCGCGGGCGTCGTTGCGACGCACGGCGGAATCGTCGAGGTGCTCATTGCCTACCTGATCGGCAAGGTTGTGTGGGCGCTCTCGATCACCGCAGTGGCCCTCTGGCAGGCGCGCCTGCACTGGGGAGCGGATTGGTGGCAGGCTCCTCTTGCCCTGCTCGCCGACCGGAAGGGGGAACTCGTCCGCTTCGCCCTCAACACGAATTTCACGACGACGCTCAATCTGGTCACGCGCGATTCGGAGCTCCTCTGGCTCAGCGCCTTCAGCAGCCAGGAGCAAGTGGGCTACTACAAGGTGGCTCTGGCGATCCGCAATATCCTGATCATGCCCGTCGAGCCCCTCATCAGCACGACGTACCGGGAGACGGCCCGGGAGGTGGGCGGAAAGCGCTGGGGAAACGTCCGCTACCTCCTGCGCAGCGGCAGCCTGCTTTCAGCCGCCTGGACTCTGCCGGCGGGGATCGGTCTGGCCCTCCTGGGGAAATGGTTGATCTCTCTTCTGTGGGGAGCGGAGTTCCAGCCCGCCTACCTCAACCTGATGATCCTACTCGTCGGCGTGATGGCTGTGAACATCTTCTTCTGGAATCGGAATGTATTGCTCCCGCTGGGAATGCCCGAGTATCCGACCAAGGTTCACCTGGTGGCCGCCATCCTCAAGGTGGTGGGCATCCTCCTCCTCGTGCCGAGGTGGGGTGCGAACGGCATGGCGGCGCTCTTGAGCGCGTTCTACCTCGGCACCACGGGCGCCCTCGTCTGGAAGACGTATCGCGAGGTGCGCCGGGCGGAGCGCCTGACGGCCGCGGCCGAGGCCGGAGGATAGCCGGCGTGCGCCTGGCCTGCATCGCCACCTCGAAGGTTCCGTCCCGAACGGCCAACTCGATCCAGGTGATGAAGGTGTGCCACTCCATGGCCGCGCTCGGTCACACGGTGCAGTTGTGGCTGGCGGGTGAGAACCCGCATGTGGAGTGGCCGGACCTGGCGCGCCACTATGGCCTGCGGGCGCGCTTTGAGGTCAGGTGGATTCGCTCGATCGGCCTCCTCCGCCACTACGATTTCTGCCTGCGCGCGGCGCGGGCCGGGCACGCCTGGGGCGCCGACCTGATCTACGCCTGGCCGTATCCGGCGGCGGCCGTCGCCGCGCAGTTGGGCTGGCCGGCGATCCTCGAGGTTCACGATCGACCCCGAGGCGCGCTGGGCCCGCGCTGGGTGGGTCTCTTCCTGAAGGGGCGAGGAGCCCGGCGCGTCTTGATCACGACCGAGGCGCTGCGACGCTGGCTGCGGAGCGCCTACCGCCTCCCGCTGGCCGAGCCCTTTGCCCGCCTCGCGCCCAATGGCGTTGACATCGACCGCTACGAGGATCTGCCGTCGCCGGCCGAGGCGAGAGCCTCCCTCCAGCTTGATGATCGGTTCACGGCCGTCTACACTGGCCACTTGTATGTGGGACGGGGGATCAACCTGATCCTTGAGCTGGCGAAGACGAACCCCTCCTTCCAGTTCGTCTTGGCGGGCGGGGAACCCAGCGCGGTGGAGACATGGCAAGCCAGGAGCCAGGCCGAAGGCCTGGCGAACGTGCGCTTCTTGGGTTTCGTCCCCAACGAAGATCTGCCGCTGGTGCAGGCGGCGGGCGAAGTGCTCCTTCTTCCGCATGCCCGGAAAGTGGCCGATAGCGGTGGAGGCGATATCGCCGAGTGGGCCAGCCCGATGAAGGCCTTCGAATACCTGGCGTGTGGGCGGGCGATCCTATCGAGCGATCTTCCGGTCTTGCGGGAAGTGCTCAACGAGCGCAACTCCCTTCTGGCGCCCGCGGAAGACGCAGCCGCCTGGAATCTCTCCCTGCGTGCGCTCGCCGCTGATCCGCGGCGCAGGGAAGCGCTGGCGGCCCGCGCCCGGGAGGATGCCAGGCGGCATTCCTGGGAGGCACGCGCCCGGGAGGCCCTCGCAGGATTGGAGACCAAACATGCCGCCTGATGGGAGATTCCGGCCGACGGGGTGGCTGCGCCGGCCCGAGGCGAGGTGGGGCCTAGCGGTCGCGGCCTTCGGGTTGATCGAACGGTGGCTTGTGGGGCGCTTCTACCAGCCGATTTCGTACGGCGATACTGCGCCCTACCTGCGCCTGGCGAATGACCTGCTCACGCGAGGCCTCGGAGGCTATGACGGGACGAGGGTCCCTGGCTATCCCATCTTCCTCTTGCTCCTGCGGATGGATCCGAGCCGAGTCTGGCTCGCCCAGCTCGCGATCGGCTGGGGTATCTCCCTCCTGCTCTTCTGGATCGGGTGGCGTACGAGCGGCAGCGCGCTTCTGGGCGCCAGCCTGGCCTTGATCTACGACCTGACCCCAGGCCTCTTCTTCTTCGAGTCCAATCTTCTTTCTGAGACGCTGGCCACGTTTCTCGCGATCCTCACACTCGCCGTGTACGTTGGGTTGGATCGCAGCCCCGAGGGCGCCCGGCGAGTGGGGCTTGCCCTTGTGCTGGGCGTCGTTGCGAGCGTCGCTGCTCTCACTCGGGCCCTTTTCTTTCTACTGCCTGCGTGGTTGTTGCCGTTCGTCTGGCTGATGCCCGAGCGCCCTGCGGAGGCGGCGGGAGCCGTCGTGCGGTGGAAGAGCCGCCTGATCCGGACAGGCGCATTCGCGCTGGCTCCGCTTGTCCTCCTCGGGGGCTGGCTGGGCTGGGTCTACTCCTCGTATGGCATGCTCTCGCCCGATACGATGGGCGGCTACCACCTGGTCAACCACGCCGGCGCCTACTTCGAGGACCTTCCCGACGAGGATGCCGTCATCCGGGACACCTACCTGCGGTATCGCGAAGCCCAGATGGCCGAAACCGGCAACCAGACCAATGCCATCTACGACGCGATCCCGGAGCTCACTCAGGTCTCGGGCTTGAGCTTTTTCGATCTTTCTCGAGAGCTTCAGCGTTTGTCGATCCGTCTCATCCGGGCACATCCCGGCCGGTACCTGCGCGACGTCGTGGATGGCTGGATCGACTTCTGGCGCGCCCCCATCTTCTGGCGCCCGGACCTGCTCACCTTGGGCCTGCCTATCGGGGTGCTCAACGGCGCGGCGATCGCGGCGCGCCTGCTCTCCGTGGGAGCAAACCTGGCCTTCCTGGCGATGAGCGCGGCCGCGGTGGCATCGCGCAGGATCCGCGCCAGCCTTGGGCTGGACCGGCTGACGATCGCCTGGGCGGGGCTGGTGTGGGCGGTATCCATCATCCAGGCGCTTGTCGAGCACGGCGACAATCCGCGCTGGCTCATGCCCTTGCAGATGATCGTGTTCTGTGTTGTCCTCAGGGGTGTGTGGGCCTGGAGGAACTCCCGGGTGGAGATGAAAGCTTGATGCAGAGGCTCAAGGCGTGGCTGCCGTGGGTGGCAGGAATCTTGGGGGTGAGCGTGGCGCTGGCGGGGCTCGATTGGCGGGGCGCTGCCATGGCCGGCTGGGCCGGCTACATCGCCCTCGCCGCTCTCTGTGCCGGGATCCTCTGGGCTGCCTGGCGCTGGGGGTCGCCCTCCGGTTCGACGAGAGGGGCAGCCTGGGCGATGGGTGTGGCCGTTGTTCTTCGCCTTGGCCTGGCGATCTTCCTTGCCTACTCCCTGCCGTCGAATGGCTACGACAACCCGCATCAGCGGGCGGGCTATTTCTTCCCCGACGCGTACGACCGAGACAACGCCGCCCGCGTGCTTGCCCAATCGGATGAGCCGCTGCTTACTGCGTTCACAGGAGCGAGCCGCACGGATCAGTATGGAGGCCTCCTCTTCCTGAGCGCGCTCACCTATCGCGTCCTCAGCCCGGAAGTCCACCGCCCCCTCTTGGTGCTCGTTCTGTCCGCTACGGCCGGAGGCCTGGCGACTCTTTTCACATGGCGGTTCGGGGAGCACCTGGGTGGGAAGCGAGCCGGCGCCCTGGCGGGATGGATGAGCGCGCTCTATCCTGAGATGGTCCTGCTCGGCGCCTCCCAGATGCGCGAGCCGTTCATCGGCGCGGGCCTCGCCTTGGCTCTCTACGGCTACGTGCGGGGCCGCGGGGGCTCGCTGAGGCCAGCCGTGCTCGGGGTTGGGTCCGGAGTGCTGCTGGCGACCGTGATCTCGCCGCCGTACGGGGCCCTCATCGCGGGTATTGTCCTGGTTGCATGGATGTGGGAAGGGAGGGGCCGAAGATCTGCCTGGGGGCTGGCGATTCTGGCCATTGTAGCGCTCGCCGCGCTCGGCCTGACGGTCCGGGCCTGGTCGGGCATCGAGCTCTCCGAGGGGGGCAATGTCATCGATCTTGTGGGCTGGTGGCTGAGCGCGAGTGCGCGTTTCGAGATCTACAAGCTGGAACAAGCCTCGGGGATGGTTCAGGTGCTCTTCGATCAGACGCCGGAATGGGCCCACATGCCCATGGCGACAGGCTACGGATTGATCCGGCCGTTCTTCCCCGCCGCGCTCACGGAAGAGATGGCGCCGCTTGCCCGTGGCGTCGAGATCGCTCGATCGCTCGGCTGGCTGGTGATTCTTCCTTTCCTGCTCTACGCGCCCCTGGCGGCGCTGCGCAGAACGGGGTTGAGGGGGCTGCCCACCTACCTTGCCCTGGTCGTGTGGGCCACCGCGATCTTGGCCTCGTATCGCGCCGGGGGCGATGGCTGGGACAACGTCCGCTACCGGTCGGTGTTTCTGGCGGCGCAGGCCGGGCTGGCGGGATGGGCGTGGGCCCATGCTCGCCAGGTGGGGGGCACGTGGTTGAGGCGGACGATCGTGATCGTCGCCGGCGTCGTTCTCATCTTCCTGCAGTGGTACCTCGGGCGATACGTGGGCACGCCCTCGCTGGGGCTCAACGGAACGCTGGCCCTCCTGGCGGTTTTCTCCGTCCTAGCCATCCTGCTCCCTTTGGCCCGCGATTGGCGACGCCGGCGACGCTTGACGGCCCGAACCCCGGCGGTATAATTCAGCACTTGAATTTTGAAACGTGGAGTCCAGATGCCCAAGGCGGTGATCACCGGCGTGACCGGCCAGGATGGCTCCTACCTGGCCGAGCTTCTCCTGAGCAAGGGCTATGAGGTCCATGGCCTGATCCGCAAGGCCAGCACGTTCAATACGGGCCGCATTGACCACATCTATCAGGACCCGCACGATCCCAGCGCTCGCCTCTTCCTTCACTATGGCGACCTGACCAACTCCGAACAGCTAGCCAATCTGATCTACAACGTACGCCCGGACGAGGTCTATCACCTTGGGGCCCTTTCGCACGTCAAGGTGAGTTTCGAGATTCCCGAATACACCGGCTCCGTGACCGGCCTGGGAACGACGCGCATCCTGGAGGCGATCCGACGGAGCGGCCTGCGTGCCCGGTACTACCAGGCCTCTTCCAGCGAAATGTATGGGAGCGCCCCGGCGCCGCAAAACGAGGATACGCCTTTCAGGCCGAGAAGCCCCTACGCCATCGCCAAGCTCTATGCCTACTGGATGGCGGCCAACTATCGCGAAGCCTATCAGATGTTCGCGGTCAACGGCGTGCTCTTCAATCACGAGAGCCCCCGGCGCGGTGAGACCTTTCTCTCCCGCAAGGTGACGCGGGCCGTGGCGCGCATCCTGGCCGGGCTCCAAAAGAAAACCTACCTCGGCAACCTGGACACGCGGCGCGACTATGGCTACGCCCCGGAATACGTCGAGGCGATGTGGAAGATGCTCCAGCAGGACGAGCCGGGGGACTACGTCCTCGGAACGGGCGTGGCGCCGACGATGCGGGAGTTTGTGGGGGAAGCCTTCGGCTATGCCGGGCTCGATTGGCACGAGCACGTGGAGATCGATCCCCGCTACTTCCGCCCCACCGAGGTGGACTACCTGCAGGCCGATGCCTCCAAGGCGCGCCGGCTGCTCGGCTGGGATCCAAAGATCACCTATCGCGACCTCGCCCGGATCATGGTCGATGCCGACATGGAATTGGTCGGCCTGCCGCCGATCGGCGAGGGTCTGGCGATTCTGCGCCGTCACTTCGGGGATTGGCACCAATGGGAGAGCGGCGTCACGGCGGTGATCCGCAACGCCGGCAACGGGGTGGATTGATCGAAACAGGATAGACCGGACAGGTCTATCAAGACCTGTCCGGTCGCACAAACGGGGCGGGAACCATGAACGTATCCGTCGTCATCCCGGTCTTCAATGAAGAGGAGAGCGTCGGGCCGCTTCACGCCGCGCTGACGGAGGCGCTCCGGGGGACCGAGTATGAGCTGGTCTTCGTCGACGATGGATCGAGCGACGGCAGCCCGGCTGCGCTCGAGGCGCTTGTGGCCGCCGATCATCACTCACGGCTGGTGCAGCTCCGGCGCAACTACGGGCAGACGGCGGCAATCGCCGCCGGGATCGACCATTCCTCCGGCGATGTGATCGTGCTGATCGATGCCGACCTGCAGAATGACCCCGCCGACATCCCCATGATGCTGGCCAAGCTGGAGGAGGGGAGCGATGTCGTCTCAGGCTGGCGGACGAACCGCAAAGACGCCTTTCTGACGCGGACACTCCCTTCCCGAATGGCCAACGGGCTGATCTCGGCGGTCACCGGCGTGCCGCTGCACGACTACGGCTGCACCTTGAAGGCCTACCGCCGGGAAGTGCTGGAGGGCTTCCGCCTCTATGGCGAGATGCACCGCTTCATCCCCGCGTACGCCAAGTCGGTGGGCGCCCGGATCGCCGAGATGCCCGTCCGCCATCATCCACGGCGTTTCGGGAGGACGAAGTACGGCCTGGAGCGGACGCTCAAGGTGCTCCTCGATCTCTTCACCGTCAAGTTCCTGCTGAGCTATGCGAACAAGCCGATCTACCTCTTCGGAGGCACGGGCATCGCCTTGATGGCCGTCAGCGGCGCGACTCTCCTCTATTTGGCGGTCCGCCGTCTCGTCTTCCAGATCTCGGTGCTCTCCTCGCCTCTCTTTCAGATGTCGACCATGATCTTCATCCTGGGATTCCAGTCGATCCTGATGGGGCTCATCGCGGAGCTGCTGGTGCGCACCTACCACGAATCCCAGGCCAAGCCCACCTACACCGTGCGGCGGGTGGTCGACGGGCGGCGCGCCGAGCCGACGCGTGCGAGCTGAATCCTCTCGCCCGACGAGAGACCTTGAGAATCCTCATCCTCAACTACGAATACCCGCCCGTGGGCGGGGGCGGCGGGCAGGCGAGCGCGGATCTCGCCCGGGCTCTGGCGGAGCGCGGCCACTCGCTGCGGGTCATCACCGCCCGCCTGCCCGGCTTGCCGGCCCGGGAGGAGGCGGCAGGCGTCACGGTGTGGAGGGTCCGCACAGGCCGCCGTTCTCCCTACCGCGCCTCCTTCCTGGCGATGGCAGGCTACCTGGTGGCCGCGCTACTCCCGGCCCTCCGCCTGGCGCGGGCATGGAAACCGGACGTGCTCCATGCCCACTTCGCCGTGCCCACCGGCGCGCTGGCGTTCATCGTTTCTCGGCTGACGGGCGTCCCCTACGTGATCACTGCGCACCTCGGCGACGTCCCCGGGGGCGTGCCGGAGAAGACCCGCCGCTGGTTTCGCTGGGTGTATCCCCTCACCGGCGCGATCTGGCGCGGCGCAGCCTCGGTGGCGGCAGTCAGCGAATACACGCGCAGCCTCGCGGCCCGGCACTACGACGTGCCGATCGAGGTAATCCCGAATGGGGTGAGGCTGGAGCAGGGCAAGCCGGCGATCGAAATCGGCAAGCCTCCAAGGATCGTCTTTGTCGGGCGGTTTCAGCAGCAGAAGAACCTCGTGTTCCTCGTGGAGAGGCTCGGGGATGTGAGGGATGTCGAATGGCAGTGCGCCCTCGTCGGCGATGGGCCTGCAAGGCCGGAGGTCGAGGAGAGAATCACGAGGCTGGGGCTCCAGGGGCGCGTCGCCCTCACCGGCTGGGTGACCCCGGATGAGGCTTCGCGTCGGTTGGCCGAGGCCGATCTGCTCTTCATGCCCTCGCTCTCGGAAGGGCTGCCGGTCGTCGGCGTCCAGGCGCTCTCGCACGGGCTGGCGATCCTCGCCAGCAACGTGGGCGGCCTGGCGGAGCTCGTGCAAGATGGGAGAAACGGCAAGACGTGCGCTCCCGAGGATGCCGCCGGCTTTCGCCAGGCGCTGCGCTGGTGTCTGGAAGATCCGGAGCGCCTGGCGCGCATGAAGCAGGCGAGCCGAGCGATGGCGGCGCGCTACGACATCCGACGCGTGGCCGAGTCGTACGAGGCGCTGCTCATGAAGGCCGCAGGGAAGCGTCGTGCAGCCGCTCTCGTTTGACTTCCACAAATTGCTCGGATTGAAGGTGGAGGGGGAGGACGCCAGCGTAAGAGCCTACTTCGCCGATGAGTATCGGTATCACTCCGGAGATCCTCCGAGAGGCGTTCCCTGCGTGAGGCTGGAATGGGGGAAAGGAGGGCCCGGCCTCCGCCCCCACCAACACAAGGTCCTGGCTCGCTGGAGAAGCCGGGTCGAGCTGGGAGAGCGAGAGGCGCGGATCGAGGCCCACGGCAATCGGCTCGCGATCCCGATGGTGCACCACATGTTGGTCCATCCCTGCCTGCGTTACCTGGCGAGCGAGGCCGGCGCGCTTCTCCTGCACGCCGCCTCGGTGGCCAGGGGAGGGCGCAGCCTGGTGCTGACGGGGGCCGGCGGGGCGGGCAAGACGACGATCAGCGCTCTGCTCCTCGCCTGCGGCGACGCAGGCTGGCAACTTCACGGGGACGACTACGTCTTCCTCACCCAGGGCGGCAGGACGCGCGCCTATCTCACCCGGTCGCACCTCTATCGCAGCCTGGCCGAATGGCTGCCGGAGGTGAGGCTGCGCCTGACGCCGGCCGAGCGGCGACGGCTGGAGATCTTTGGGCGCGTCCGGGAGTGGAGCGGAGAGCGGATCAAGTGGCCGGTGAGGATCCCGGCGGATCGCCTGTGGCCGGGGAGAAGCGTCGCGGCTGAGGCAGAGCTGGCCGCGGTGGTGCTTCTTCGGCGGGGCGCCGCAGACTCGCCTCAATTGCGCCCTGCCGTGCGTGATGAGTTGGTCCTACGTGATCTCGTTGAGATGAACTTCGGGGAGGCCCGACACTTCGTCCGGTTGGTCTGGGGGCCGGAGGGATGGGAACGGTCACAAGTGATGGGGTGGAAGGAGCGGGAGAGGGACCTGCTGGAGAGATGGAGTGAAGGCGTGCCGTTCTACCGGCTCGACCTGCCGCCGGCGAGGGCGCGCTCGGAAGTATCACGCGCTGCGCTTCTCGATCTCCTTCAGCCCCTGGTAGAGATCGGGACGTAGAGAAGCCTGATGGATCCCTCCGCCTCACTCCCGAGAAGAACATGGCTCTGGCGGCTCCGGATCCTGGGGACCGTCGGATCCCTGACGCTGCTGGGCTGGCTAATGGCGCGCCAGGACTGGGAAGCATTGCTCGGCTACGCCCGTGGCTTGCCCGCCCTCTCGCTGGCTCTCGGCCTGGGACTGACGGCGATAACGCAGCTGTTCAACGTGGGGCGTTGGTGGGCGCTGCTCCGCGGCCAGAAGATCAGGCTGAGCTATTTCGAGGCCGCCCGGCTGGCCTTCGCCGGCCTTTTCGCCTCCAACTTCCTTCCTTCGACGATTGGTGGGGATGTCGTTCGGATCCTTGGGGCGACTCGGGCGTCGCGCAGCCGGCTATCCGGGGCGGCCACGGTAGTGATGGATCGGGCCGTCAGCGTGTTTAGCATGCTTTTCCTGCTTCCCTTCAGTGGGCCGCTGATCGGGACCCTGCTCGGGCGGGCGAGCGCCTTGGCCGGCTCGACGGTCGCCATCGGCGCGCCGGCGAAGTGGCTCCAGACGATCCGAGAGAAGGCTCGAGAGACGCTGGCGCCGTGGGCGCGGCGCCCAGCCTCCCTGGCCCTTTCGCTCATGGCCTCCTGGGCAGGGGTGACGTGCTATCTCCTGGCCGTGTGGACCGTGGCCCGAGGGCTTGCGATGGATGTGGATCTGGGCCAGGTGGCCGGCGCGACCGGGCTCACCTACCTCCTTACGCTGATCCCGATCTCGATCAATGGGTTTGGCGTGAGGGAGGCCGGCATGCTGGCGCTCTACGTGCAGATGGGAACGACTCCGGAGCAGGCATCCGCTCTGGCTCTGATCACTCGCGGGCTGATGATGCTCGTCACCCTTCCGGGCGCGGCGTGGCTTGGAGGGAGCATGGCCGGGGCCGGCGAGGGCCGAGGGGACGGAGAGGTAGGCACTGTTGAAGAGCCGTGATCCGTGGAGCGCCGCCTGGCCTCGGAGGGCTGGAGCGGCGCTTCTTGGAGCGCTCCTCCTCCTGGGAGGAGTGGACATCCTGCGGGCCGGAAGCGGGACAGGCGACGTCTTGGGCCGGTTCTCCTCCGGCTGGGCAGCCGCGATCGCCATCTACTCCCTCCTGGCTGCGCTCGCCGGCATTCTCTGCCTTCGGGCACTGCTGAGCCCTCCCGAGGTCACTGAACGCATCTTCGGCCGGATGGAGAACGGGGCTTCCACCCTGCGAGGAGGCCGCTGGCCTCTGATCGTCGTCCTCATTGCGCTTCCATCGATCCTCCTCCTGGGGCCCTGGGCAATCCTCCTCACAGGCCCGTGGTTACGTTGGGACATCCTTGTGCTGTGCTCGATCGGCGCCGGGCTGCTCCTTCCGCGGTCTGGCATTTCCAGGCTGGGGCGTCTCCTGCTCGCGATCCTGATCACCGCCTCGGTGTTCGTGTTGGCCAAGCACCTGGTCCTCGTGACCGACTACCCGTTCAAGCTGGGCTGGTCGGAAGGCAACCGGCTGTGGGACTACTCGCTCTATTTCGGCCGGGAGAGGTACCTTCTCGAGGAGGCCTTCCGCTATCCCACGTCGCTTACCCCCGGGCGGCACGGGTTGTGGGGGCTTCCGTTCCTGATCCCCGGAGTCTCGATTGCGGTCGTCCGCCTCTGGGACGCCGTCCTCTGGACCCTGCCCTATCTGATCCTCGGATGGGCGGTCTTCCGCCCCCTGGGCAAGAATGCTCCGACCGCGGCCCGGGCGGGCCTGGCCCTATGGGCGTTCCTCTTCCTCACCCAGGGCCCAATCTACGCGCCATTGGTCTTGAGCGCGCTTCTCCTCACGCTGGGTTACGACTCTGAGCGGCCTTGGAGGACGGCCCTTGTCACGCTCCTGGCCTCGTTCTACGCCGGCATGAGTCGCTGGACATGGATGGTGGCGCCGGCCATCTGGTCCGGCATGCGCGCCCTACTCGACACGCCGCAAGCGGCGCCGCTCCTTCGGCGGTTCTCCCGGCCTGTGTTCTTTGGGCTCTCTGGCCTGATCGGCGCGGGCGCCTCCTACGTCTTCATGGCTGCGGCCTTCCCTCAGCCGGATCCGATCTACGCCACAGCTCTTTCCCAGCCACTGCTCTGGTATCGCCTGCTGCCCAATCCCACGAACCCGATTGGGGTGATCCCGGGGCTGATCCTGGCCGTGGGCCCTTTCTTCGGGCTGGGGGCATGGGCGCTGAGCCGCCGGATGCACCGCCTCGATGGTTGGCAGGCGCTCGGGCTTGGCGTGGCCCTGGCGGGTTTTCTCGCCGCCGGGCTTGTGGCCAGCGTCAAGATCGGGGGAGGCAGCAATCTGCACAACCTGGACATGTTCTTGGTCACGCTTGTGCTTCTGGCGGGTGTTGGTCTGCGCAAGATCCTCGACCGGGGCCGGTTGACGTTGGATGGGGTGGACAACACGGGCAGGGCTCTGATCGCTCTCACCGTCCTGGTAGTCTCGTGGGCGGCGGCCCGGCAGGGAGGGCCGCTGAGTCTGCCGCCGGATCCGGTGGTGGAGCGCGCGTTGGGGATGGTGCGTGCGGAAGTGGCGCGGGCCTCGTCGGAGGGAGAGGTGCTCTTCCTGGATCAGAGGCAGTTGCTCACCTTCGGTGAGGTGGCCGGGGTCCCGCTGGTGATGGAATACGAGCTCAAGGACGTCGTCAATCAAGCCCTGGCCGGCAACGTGGCCTTCTTCGATCGGTTCTATGAAGACCTCGCCCGCGGGCGATTTGCCCTCATTGTCAGCCCTCCCATCGAGACGGAATTGCGCGGCCGCTCGCATCCTTTCGGCGAGGAGGATGACGCGCAGGTAATCTACCTCTACCGGCCGCTGCTCGAGCATTACGAGCCCGTGGTCATACTCAACGAGGTGAGCGTTTGGCTGCTGCGTCCGAGGCAGCCGATGCAAGCCCCTCAATTCGCCTCCGGTTCGGCCGCCGGAGCCGGGAGCGCGGCTCCGTGAGGGGCTCGAGGCTTGGCTGTGATCGCAACTCCGGTGCATATCGGTCGGTTCCTGAGACGCGCGATCTGTGATCCCGCTTGACTACCTCATCCTCCGGTCGGCGCGCCGCGTCGTGCCTGCCCCCTTGATGCGATGGCTGTTGCGTCGGAAGCTCGGCGTTGAATCCGGCCTCGAGACCCGCGAGCCGGCGCAGGCGGCGGCTC
>Ga0209521_10000892_pt1 | contig 23814 bp, 28 predicted proteins | sample Rifsed19ft4_FD_184016 | JGI IMG/M metagenome (GOLD analysis project Ga0209521, IMG submission 184016) | Soil microbial communities from Rifle, Colorado, USA - sediment 19ft 4 (version 2) | ecosystem: Environmental > Terrestrial > Deep subsurface > Rock core/Sediment | place: Rifle, Colorado...
CGCTGCGCTGGAGCGGCAGCAGGACGTCGTAGGCGGCCTGCTCCTCCTCGGCGGTCTCCGCGAAGATCATCTGCTGGACGGCGGCCACGCGCTCGGGGCCCAGGAACATGTGCTCGGTCCGGCACAGGCCGATGCCCTCCGCGCCCCGCTCGCGCGAGTTGGTCGACTGGTCCGGTGTGTCGGCGTTCGCACGGACGCGCATCCGCCGCCGGGCGTCCGCGTGCGCCATGAGTCGCTCGAACGCGTGCCAGATCTTCTCCTCGCGGGCCGCGGCGTCGCCGGCCCTCGCCTTCTCGAGAACGGACTCCTCGAGCGCCAGCTCACCGACGTAGACGGCGCCGGTGAAGCCGTCGATCGTGACGACGTCGCCCTCGGCGACCGTGGTGCCGTCGGCCTCGAAGGTCTTCGCGCCCTGATCGAGCTTGATCGCGTCGGCCCCGCAGACGGCCGGGATCCCCTCGCCGCGGGCGACGACCGCGGCGTGAGAGTTCGTCCCGCCGGCGCTCGTCAGGATGCCCTGAGCGGCGATCATGCCGTGGTAGTCGTCGGGCGTCGTCTCGCGGCGGACCAGGATCACCTTCGCTCCGCCTCTCGCGCGGGCCTGGGCCTCGTCCGCGGTGAACACCACCTCCCCCGTCGCTGCCCCGGGGCTCGCGTTCAGGCCGTTCGCGATCGGCGTCGCGCCGTCCGGCCTAACCCGGCGCTTGAACAGCTCCTCCAGTCGGTCCGCGTCGATGCGCAGGAGCGCCTCGTCCTCGTGGATCAGACCTTCCTCGAGCATGTCGTACGCCATCACCCACTCGGCGAGCGCGGTCCGCTTGCCGATGCGCGTCTGCAGGATCCATAGCCTGCCCTTCTCGATCGTGAACTCGATGTCACACATGTCGCGGTAGTGCATCTCCAGCGTGTGCATCACCTGGAGCAGCTCGCCGTAGGAGACCGGGTCGAGCTTCTGGAGCTCGGACAGCGGTTCCGTGTTGCGGATCCCGGCGACGACGTCCTCGCCCTGAGCGTTGGCCAGGTAGTCGCCGTAGGGGACCTTCTCGCCGGTGCTCGGGTCGCGCGTGAACGCGACGCCGGTGCCCGAGTCCTCGCCCCTGTTGCCGAAGACCATCGCGACCACGTTCACCGCGGTGCCGAGGTCATCGGCGATCTTGTTCTGGCGCCGGTAGTCGATCGCGCGCTTCCCGTTCCAGCTCCTGAAGACGGCTTCGGTCGCCAGGCGCATCTGGGCCCTCGGGTCCGTCGGGAAGGCCGAGCCGGTGTGCTCCTCGTAGATCGAGAGGAACCGGTCGATCAGGGCTCGCAGGTCATCGGCGTCCAGGTCGGTGTCCTGTGCCTTCGGCCCCTTGGCCGCCTTAGCCTCGTCGAGCGCGTGCTCGAACGCCCCGGCCGGGATGTTCATCACGATCTTGCCGAACATCTGGATGAAGCGGCGGTAGGTGTCACTCGCGAACCGGGTATCCCCACCCGTCTGATGCGCGAGACCCTTGAGCGAGTCATCGTTGAGACCTAGGTTGAGGACGGTGTCCATCATCCCGGGCATCGAGAACCTCGCGCCCGAGCGGATCGAGACGAGCAGCGGGTCGGTAGGGTCACCAAGGGTCTTGCCCATCGTGTGCTCGAGGCGGACCAGGTGCTCTTCGGCCTCGTCGATCAGCCCCTCGGGCCAGTCACCGTGTTCGAGGAAGGCCAGGCACGCCTCGGTCGTCAGGGTGAACCCGTGCGGCACCGGCAGGCCCATGTTCGTCATCTCGGCGAGGTTGGCTCCCTTCCCGCCGAGGAGGTCCTTCATCTCCCGGTTGCCCTCGTGGAAGTCGTAGACGTACTTGGTCACGGATGCCTCCGGAGCACTCGGGCGGTTCGGAGCCGTCAGTCTACGGAACCGACCCTGTTCCGGCTCGACACCGGAGTCTACACATCGCTGTGTATGTCGGTGTAGAATGGGAGGATGTCGAAGATGGTGCGAACGAACGTGGTCCTGGACGAAGAGCTGGTCCGCCGAGTCATGGACATGTTCGGTCTGAAGTCCAAGCGTGCGGCGATCGACTACGCACTGCGACGCGTAGCAGGTATGGGCGATAGACGATCGATCAAGGAGCTGCGCGGGATCGGCTGGATCGGGGACCTCGACGAGATGCGCCGTGACGAGGTCGGAGACGTAGATGCCGATCGTCCTGCCTGACTCCTCGGCATGGATCGAGTACTTCCGGGCAAGCGGCCATCCCAGTGACCTAGAGCTGGTCGATCTCATAGACGAGGAGGCCGAGCTGGTCATCACCGAGCCTGTCGTGATGGAGGTTCTCGCGGGAGCACGCTCCGAGAGTCACGCGATCAAGATGCGGACCGCGCTGCTCGCCTATCCCCTCGCGAAGGTCTTCGGGCTCGACGACTACGAGACGGCCGCGGCGATCCGACGGGCATGCCGTGCCGGCGGCGAGACGGTTCGGAGCACTATGGACTGCCTGATCGCCGCGGTCGCGATCCGGGAGAGCGCGAGCGTCCTGCACAGCGACCGCGACTTCGACGTCATCGCCCAGCACACGGAGTTGCAGATCCACCCGCTCGGCGCGTAGCCACACACGCCATCCCCCCGCGGCGCACCCGACCGGGACACCGCGAGCTCGTGGTCGGAGGCGGCGTCAGTGGCCCATGGAACACGGGTCGTGCGCCGGCTAACGCTCGCGGACGTCTTGGTCTAGGCTTCAGCGGTCGGTTGGCCGGATGAGGGGAGGATGCATGGCTGAGGTCGCGAACCTGGGCGCGGGCGATACCCGCAAGTTCGAGCACGGGACGGTGCAGACGGCGAAGGTCGGCACGGTGACCGTCTCGAGAGGAACGATGGAGCCGGGCTGGCGCTGGTCCAGCGACGTCAAGCCGATCGCCGGGACGGACTCGTGCATGGTCCACCACAAGGGGATCGGGGTGTCCGGGCGGCTCCACGTCGTGATGGACGACGGGACCGAGATCGAGGTGGGCCCCGGCGACGCGCACGACATCCCGCCGGGCCACGACGCCTGGGTGGTAGGCGACGAGCCGTACGTCGGGATCGACTTCTCGGACGAGATGGCGGGGTACGCGAAGCCCTCGTAGCCGCGGTCGGGCACCCAGGAGACACCGGGATCCCCCCGGGAGCTCGAGGTGGGGCCGCCTGATCAGGCTGCCGTCGCGGGCTGCCACGCGGGATCCCAGGCCCCGGCCGTTCGGCAGCAGGACGGCTGCCTCGAGCCGGTCACGAGGCACAGCGCCGAGAACAGGCGGCCGTGGGTCTGCTCGAAGGACCATTCGAAGGCCTGGGGCGGATCGGCCACGGACAACCACCGGGCCAACCCCCTTTACGCCGGTTCCGTCCCCCGATGTTCTTCGAGGTACCGGTTCGCGGCCACGGCGAGCTCCTCGAGATCGCCCGCCCGCGCCAGCCCTTCCCACAGTAGATCGACGTCCACGTCCACGTACCCATGGACGATCACGTTGCGGAGCCCCGCGGCCCGCTTGAGGCGTTCCGCAAGCTGCTCGTCGATCACGCCCATCTGCGCGAGCAGCGTGAACGTCGACCCATAGTCCTCCGGGGTCCACGCCGAGTCCTCGGACACGATGTGGTTGGCGACGTCGATCGCAGCCTGGACGGCGACCTGGAGGTGGTGCTCGGTCTCGGCCCGGACCCTGAAGTCATCGCGGAGCTGCTCGGGTCCCTCCGCCTTGATCTGGCGCAAGACCTCCAGGCGGCGGTCGATCTCGCGGAGACGGCGTCGGACGCGTTCAGGATCGACCAAATCGGGTCTCCTGCAACCGGTGGCTGAGCGCCTCGGCCTGGACCCGTCGGAACGGCTCCATGTCGAGGTACCGGTCAACGACCTCGACCCGGTGACGCACCCGCGTTCCCTCGTCCTTGCTGACGAGGAGACGGCCGTCGCGGAGCACCCGGTACGCGAGCGAGATCGGCGCCTCGCTCAGCACGACGAGGTCGAGATCGTCAGAGCCCAGCATCTCGGCCAGCTCGCCGAGGATCGACAGGCGAACCTCGAACGCATCAGCGTCTTCGCGCAGCAGCACCGCGACGTCGACATCCGAAAGCGGCCCCGCAGTCCCTCGAGCCACCGACCCGAACATGTACGCGACGACCACCTCGGGCCGTCGCTCGACGACCTCGTTGACGCGCGCCTCGATCTCGTCCCTCGTCATGACCAGCATCGTACCCTCGGGTCCAACGAGGGCAGCTCATGCGCCGAGGAGGTCTCCTTGAACTCGGCGTGGTGAAGCTCGGCGGGGGGTTGTACCGGCAGTAGAAGACACGGTCCGCCGCCGAGTGTCCTCGGTGATCCCCTCTCCCGGAAGTTAGGACTCGGCACTCTCAGCCCGTGGGCTCGCCGAAGGCTGCCTCGAGGAGCTTCAGCGTCGACGCATCCGATGCGAACAGCACCGTCACCTCGTCCCCTTCGGTCGGCAGCACCTCGGCGTGTCGGCGAGGGTCGACCCAGTCGTCGAGCCGCACGGCGAACTCGACGGCCTGCTGGTGATCGTCCCAGACGGTCGCCATCACGACCGCGACCTCGTCGTCCTTCGACCAGGCCCGGTACAAGCCTCCGTCCCAGCCCTCGGTGGCAAGCTCGACCGTCTGCCGTTCGGCGCGCGTTTCCATCAGGGCCCGGAGCCACGCTTCGCCCACATCCTGGACGTCGAGGTCTGACCAGCCCTCGCCGAGCGCCGGCGCGAGGTCGGCAACGTCGACGAGCCGCGGCACGTCGTCCGGGTACTTCCTGGGGTGGATGACCTGCTCGGTGGACACGGGCGGTTCCTCGAACACGCGGTCGACCGCCTCCTGCCCACCCCGGCGCCGTATCGCGTCGATGAACGCGGACCCGTCGATGTACGGGAACCCGCCGAGCAGACCCATGAACAACGGCGGATGTCCCTTCTCCGGGATCGCGTCGCGCGGAAGTATCGTCTCGGGCGAGGGGATCTGACCGGCCGGCAGGACCTGCGCGGCCCACCGGTACATCATCAGCGTGGCGTTGCCCTCGACGACGGCGCTCGCCGCCATCTGCTCGTCGTCGCGGCAGCTTCGCGTCAGGCGGTCCAGCGACTGCAGGTCGAAATGCTGATCGTCCAGCGCATGCGTGAGCTCATGCGACAGCACGAACCGCTCGAACGCGCTCTCGCCATCCGTCCCGACCACACGCAGCACATCCTGCCCGGGCAAGTAATAGCCGATCACGTCGACCGGCCCGAACGTGCGGAAAACCTCGCTGATGTCGGTGCCGCGTTGGATCACGCCGATCGTCTGCCACGCGAGGCTGCGGCGCTCGTACAGGTCCTGCGGCACGCTCGCGCTGTAAAGCGCTCGGAGCCCCCGGACGAGTTCTTCCGGCGAGAGCACCTCCACGCGCACCGGCCGCTTGAACCGGAGCCCGCGCAGGTCCTCGACCTGCGCGATGACCTCGTGGACGTTCGCAGGCGACGCCTGGGCACCCGCTGAGCCGGAAGTGTCTATGGGCTCGGGGTAGACGCACAGCGTCTCGAGCGCCTCGGCCGCCGTGACGGATCCGCGGGCGGGGGCAACGCTCGGTGCCGTCGAGACCGGGGTGGGAGTGCTCGACGGGGCCGCCCCGCCGGTACACGCGCCGACGAGCAGCAGGAGCGCCACGACTGACCGGGCGTGACCACGCACGGTCCGAACCCTACGCCGTGGCCGCCTCGAAGGCCTTCAGCGTGATCAGGTTCCGGATCGATGCCGAAGCCGCGGGTCGTACCGCTCCAGACTCGAGGCAGCCGGCGGGAGCGGCGTTACGTGGGTCGGACCTCGACGAATCCGGCCGCCGCGAAGTCGCCATCGAACGCCAACGCCTCGCGGAGCCGCATCCTGCGCATCAACGCGAAGCTCGTCGAGTCGACGAACGAGTACGACCGCTCGTCGTGGCGGTCGAGCCAGCGCCAGGCTTCAGCTTCCAGGCGCTCATCGATGTGTGCGATCGTCAGGCTCCGGACGCCCAGCGCGGCGGCTCGGAACCGGGCCGCCTCCCGGTGGCCGAGCCTCCGACACAGGAACGTCCAGGTCTCACCGAGCACGAGATGGGACGTGATGAGCCCTCTCGCTCCGTTCTCCCATAGGGCCCTGGCGTCCGGATGTCGGCGGTCCCGGCGGAAACGGAGCGCGATCCAGAACGAAGTGTCGACGAACCTCACGATCCGTACACGACTTCGTCGATGTCCCCCGCCTCCTCGTCGATGTCGCCGATCAGTGCCGCCATCGGATCTTTCGCGGAGCCTCGCCCGCCCAGCCGGTCCCTCACGAACTCTCGGATCAAGGCCGCCTTGGACGTCCTCCGGCGAGCCGCCTCGATCGCGAGCGCCTCGTCGAGCTCTTCCTCGATGCTGATCTGTAAGCGCTTCATCTTCGTAGGATACATCGAGTAGATGATGTATCCATCATCAAGGCCGCCCGTCGGCGTGTCGCTAGGTTCAACGCGGTCCGGAACAGGTAGCCGGTCGGGTTCCTAGGGGGCAGCCTGCCTCCGGCCGCTCGGCAAGACCCCGCTATGCGGCGGCGGCTTGCAGCTCGCCTAACGTCGCCTCGTCCGAGGCGAACATCACCTGGACGCTCGTCCCGTCCGGGCCGACGACCGCGCCGTGATCGTCGCCTTGGTCGATCCAGGAGATCATCGCCGTGGCGAACTCGCTCGCGTCCTGCTCCGAATCCCACACCGTGGAGAGCCCGACCGCGGCCTCCTCGCCGTCCGTCCACGCGCGATACGTTCCTCCGTCCCAGCCCGCCGCCGCGTTCGACGCCTGGGCCCCGTCGAGCCGTAGGCCGAGAGCGATCTGCAGCCACGACTCTCCGATCGTCATAACGTCGAGGTCCTCCCAGCCCTCACCGAGTGCCGCCGACAGGTCCGGCACGTCCATGGGCGTGGGAGCGTCGTTGGGGTAGCGCTCTGGGTGGATGATCTGCTCGGTCGAGATCGGCGGGCCTGCGAGGGCCTGGTCGATGGCATCGACGCCACCTTGAGACGAGAGCGCGGTGATGAAGCGCAGGCCCACGTCGTAGGACCAGACCTGCAGCCGCAGGACGAATGGTGGGATGTCGCCGGTCGAGGTGTCCTGGAGCGCCGCCTCCACTCCCACCTCCACCTGCTCTTCAGGCGTGAGGTATGCCTGCGCCCACCGGAGCATGAAGAACGTCGCGTTTCCCTCCACCAGAGCCACGGCCGCCGCGACCTCCTCGTCCCGGCACTCGGCGGAGAGCACATCGAGCTTCTCCAGGCCGAACCGCTGGTCATCGATCGCGTGCGTGAGCTCGTGGGCGAGGGTGATCCGCTCGAGCGGCGAGGGATCCTGCGTCCCGAGGAACTTCAGCTCACCGGTAAGAGTGTCGTAATAGCCGATCACCTGCGTCGAGCCATACTCCTCGTACACCTCGCGCAGACTCGTGCCCTCTGGGATCACGCCGATCGTCGCCCAGGCGAGGCTGCGCCGCGCCATCTGCTCCTTCGGGTAGGCGATGTCCGCGTACTCGGTCAGGTCCTTGGCGATCTCGCTCTGGGAGACGGGCTCGGCGACCACGGGCTTCGAGTAGTCGAAGCCGCGGATCTCCTCGACCTGCCGCATCACCTCTTCGATCACCGGGGGCGTCGGGCCCTCAGCCGGGACGTCGGAGCCCCCGCTCGGGTCGGGCTCGGGCACCTCGCACAGGCGCCGGGCGGCAGCGGCCGCCGAGTCCGGCCCCTGGTCCGCGGGCGAGACCGTCTCGGGCGAGGACGGAACGGGGGCCGAGCTCGTGGGAGTGTCGGGGGGCGGGATAGGCGAGCCGGTACCGCCGTCGGTGCACGCGCCGATGAGCAGCGCGAGCACCGCGACCGCCGAGGCCGTCCGAGTTCTGCGCCTCACCGGTGCCTCGGCACCAGGATGCTCACGACGGCGACCACGATCGCCACGCTCGAGAGGGCGGCAGAGAACCACAGGAGGCCTATCGAGCGCAGGGACCCCAGCGAGGATGCGGCCAGGGCCACCCCCGCCGCGAGCATGAGCCCGAACGCCACCGCATACAGGCTCACCCAGCCCCTTCGCGGCTTCGCCGTCTCCGGCGTGGGCGGGGTCGCCTCGGTCGGGGCCTCGGTGGTCTCGTCCACGACGCTCACGGAAGCCGTTCGTCGAGGTATGTGACGAGGTTCTCAACCGGCAGGCGCTCCTGGGCCATGGAGTCACGCTCGCGCACGGTGACCTGCCGGTCCTCCAGCGTTTCGAAGTCCACCGTCACGCAGAACGGCGTGCCGACCTCGTCCTGGCGCCGATACCGGCGGCCGATAGAGCCCGCGTCGTCGAAGTCGCACAGCCACTCGGGCTTGACGAGGTCGAAGACCTGGCGCGCCGTCGGCGTGAGCTGCTCGTTGCGGGAGAGCGGCAGCACGGCGACCTTGGTCGGCGCGAGGGTCTTGTGCAGGGCCAGGTACGCGCGCTTCTCGGTGCCGCCCTTGGCGGTGGGGGCCTCCTCTTCGCGGTAGGCGTCGATCAGCGCCGTGAGCACGATCCGGTCGACGCCGGCCGCGGGCTCGACCACGAAAGGCGCGTACCGCTGATCCTTCTCCTGGTCGAAGTACGACAGCTCCTGTCCGCTCGCCAACTCGTGACGCTTGAGGTCGAAGTCGGTCCGGTTCGCTATGCCCTCCACCTCCTGCCACCCGAAGGGGAACTCGTACTCGACGTCGGAGGCCGCCTTGGCGTAGTGAGCGAGCTCGTCGGGCTCGTGGGGGCGGATCCGGAGCTTCTCCTTGCGGATCCCGAGGTCGAGGTACCACTGCATCCGCTCGTTCACCCAGTACTCGAACCACTCGTCGTCCGTGCCGGGCTCGACGAAGAACTCCATCTCCATCTGCTCGAACTCGCGCGTGCGGAAGATGAAGTTGCCCGGCGTGATCTCGTTGCGGAAGGACTTGCCGATCTGAGCGATGCCGAACGGGACCTTCTTGCGGCTGGCCTGCTGCACGATCTCGAAGTCCACGAACATCCCCTGCGCGGTTTCCGGCCGCAGGTACGCCGCCGAGGATTCGTCCTCCACCGGACCCATGTGCGTCTTGAACATCAGGTTGAACTGCCTGGGCTCGGTGAACCGTTCCTCGCCGCAGTTGGGGCACTTGGGATCCTCGCCGAGGTGGTCCTGGCGGAACCGCTGGTGGCAGCTCAGGCACTCGATCAGCGGGTCGTGGAACCCCTCGACGTGGCCGCTCGCCTCCCAGACCCGTGGCGACATGATGATCGCGGTCTCCAGGCCGACGACGTCGTCGCGGAGCTGGACCATCGAGCGCCACCAGGCGTTCCGGACGTTGCGGCGGAGCTCGACGCCGAGCGGACCGTAGTCCCAGGAGGAGCGCAGGCCGCCGTATATCTCGGAGGACTGGAACGCGAGCCCTCGTCGCTTGGCGAGGGAGGTGACGGCCTCCATGAGGTCGGCCATGCGGGCATTCCCCCTTTCCCGGTCGCTGGATGCGGCCGCTGGCGTGGAGCCCAGTGTACGGGTGGAACCGGGGGTGACCCGGATACCGGTAGACGGATGACGGCGAGCTACTCCGACTCGTTCTCCGCGACCTTGCCGAACCGACGCGAGCGCTTCTGGTAGTCCCGGATCGCCTCGTACAGGTGCTCGCGGTCGAAGTCCGGCCAGTAGACCGGGGTGAAGTACAGCTCGGAGTACGCGGCCTGCCAGAGCAGGAAGTTGCTGATCCGCTCCTCGCCGCTGGTGCGGATGATCAGGTCGGGGTCGGGCATGTCCGGGTGGTACAGGCGCCGGCCGATCGACTCTGGCGTGATCTTCTCGCCCTTCAGTCGTCCGGCGTCGTGGTCCGCGAGGAGCTTCTTCACCGCATCGGCGATCTCGACGCGGCCGCCGTAGTTGAACGCGATCGTGAGCGTCATGCCGGTGTTGTGCTTGGTGAGCTCCTCGGAGATCTCCATCTCCTTCATCACGGAGCGGGGCACGCGCCAGTCGCGGCGGCCGAGCCACCTCACCCGGACGTTCATGCGGTGGAGCTCGTCGCGGCGGCGCCGCAGCAGGCCGCGGTTGAACCCCATGAGGAACGAAACCTCGGCCTTCGGGCGGTTCCAGTTCTCCGTTGAGAACGCGAACATGGTCAGCCACTGCAGGCCGAGCGCGTCGGCGCCGACGACCGTGTCCCACATCGCCTCCTCGCCCGCGGTGTGACCCTCGGTGCGGGCCAGACCGCGCTGCCGGGCCCATCGCCCGTTGCCGTCCATCACGATGCCGACGTGCCGGGGTAAGCGGTCGCGGTCCAGGTCGTGGAGGTAGGTGCTCACGTCGCGAGGCTCCTCGCCAGGATCGGCAGGCTCTTCATCCGGCGCTCGAGGTGGTATTCGGTGAAGCCGAACAGCAGGCCGCGCGACTCGCGCCGCACCACCGGGTCGGCCTCGACGGCACCCGCTTCCAGCAGCCCGGTCTGACCGAGCGTCGCCAGGTACGCGAGCGCCTCGGCCGAGGCGTACCCGGCGTCCGGGTCGGCGTCGTCCGAGCAGACCGCACCGCCCTGGCCGCTCGCGAACCGCCCCGCGCCGGGCCGGCCACAGACGGCACACGTCGTGAGCGCCGGGTGAAAGCCCGAGAGGGAGAGCAGCTTGAGGAGGAAGGATTCGGCCACCGCGGCGGGGTCGGCCGGCCGCTCGTCGAGGGCGCGGAGCCCGGTCAGCAGGAGCATGAACAGGCGGACGTTGCGCTCGTGCTCCTCGGCCACCTTGTCGGTGGCCTCGAGCATCGTCTCCCCCGCCGCGAACAGCCCCAGGTCGCGCCGCAGCTCCATGAACGGGCTGATGATCTCGGCCTGGCTGACGGTGTCCAGGGCGCCCCGGCCCCGGTAGACCATCAGCGAGACGTGGGTGAACGGCTCGAGCCTTGCGCCGAAGCGGGAGTGGGTCTTGCGGATGCCCTTGGCTACCGCCCGGACCTTGCCCGAGCCCTGGGTCATCACGGTGACTATCTTGTCGGCCTCGCCCAGCTTGTGGGCGCGCAGGACAACACCTTGTTCCTTGTAGAGGGGCATCGGTGGAATCGTAGCCCCGGGTGGTGGCGGTTCCGGCCAGGTGATGTTGCGGAAGTGTGGAATCCGGACACGTGAGGGGGCGGGACCCGGTCGGGTCCCGCCCCCTGGAGGCTCCAGGCCCTCGATCTAGCCCATGGCCTCCGCGTTCTTCATGACGACCTCCATCGTCTCGTTCAGCCGGTCGGTGGGGCTGAACTCGACCAGCGAGGTGCCCGCGAAGATCGACGGGGTGTGGCCCGGTCCCACGAAGTAGGCCTCGCCGCCGACGAACTCCTCGTCGCCTTTGGCTGTGTGGAACACGACCTTGCCCTCGAACACGTAGCCCCAGTGCTCGCACTGGCAGCGGTCATCGGGCAGACCCACGAACAGCGGGGTCATGTCCGCGTCCGCCGTGTAGGTCTCCCACCCCACCGTGGTGCCGCCGAGCTCGGCGTAGTGCCCCTCGAACCCCTCCGCCTCGACGTGCTCCGAGGCCGATGCCTTAGAAGCCTTCGCCATCTCTCCTCCTCTCCGGGCTCCCGGATCGTCCGGTCCCCCCGATGGTGACCGTGACCGGGCGAACCATCACACGTTCGGGCCGACGCTCGTCGGATCAGGCCGCGGAGCCCTGCCGCGCGCCCTCCTCGGCCATCCGCGCCAGGTTCCGGACCCCGCGGCGGGCGTTGGATCCCGCGAACCTCATCAGGAGCGACCGGAGGCCGGGGACGTTGAACGCGACGAGCGCTCCGGGGAGCCTGCTGATGCGGACCGTCCGGATCGTGTAGGCGATCCGGCTGCCGTGCTCCCTCGGCTCGATCTCGTACCGGTGGACGCTCGTCCACACGACGACCGCACCCTTCTTCATGGTCTGGTTCGCCTCGGTCACGAACTCGAACAGGGTGGGACGACTGGCCTCGGTGACCACCGAAGAGTCGGCGAACCGGCCCATCGGGTCCGCGCCCGTGCTCGAGAACTCGGTGCCGACCGAGGCCGGTCCCTCGGGGGCCTCGATCGAGAGCAGCCGGTAGTTGTCCTTCGGCTGCCGCTCGCCCGCCCACTCGAGGTGGCTCCGTAGGTCGGAGAGCAGCTGGTAGACGACCTCCGCCGGGGCCGCGCTGGTCTCCTCGATGTGGACCTTGAGCTCGCTCTTCAGGGCGTTGGCCCGGCCCTTCTGCTCCTGCTGCGCCGCCATGGCGCTCCTCCTTCCGTCCGTGGACATGAGCAGGGTGCGCCGGATGAGCGCCGGGAGGATGGGGGATGTCCCCTATCTCTCGGGAGGTATCTCGCCCAGGTGTCGGACGGATAGGGCCGCGGCCTCCGTCCGGGTCCTCAGGTTGAGCTTGGCCAGGATGTTGCTCACATGGTGTTCGGCGGTCTTCGTGCTGATGAACAAGCGCGCGGCGATCTCGGGGTTCGAGAGACCCTCGCCGAGAAGGGCCAGCACCTCGCGCTCGCGCTTGGTGAGCAGCCCGAGCGCCTTCGGGCCCGTCCGCGCGGGCCCGCCCAGGTCGCGGATCAGCGCGGCCGCCCGGTCCGCCTCAACGACGGCCCCGAGCGCCTCGAAGGCCTCTAGCGCCGAGCGGGCCTCGGCGAGCGCGACCTTGGGCTGTTCGTCGCGGAGCGCCTCGGCCAGCGCCAGGCGGGCGCGTGCGGCCTCCGAGCCGAGCTCGAGCTTGCCGAACCGATCCGCGGCACGCTCGAACGCCTCGGCGGCCGGTTCGTCCCCAGCGGCCGCGACCCGACCCTCGGCCATCCGGGCGTACGCGGCGATCATCGGATGCCCCGAGCCATCGGCGGCCTTCGACAGGTCGGCGCTCGAAGCCCTCGCCGCGTCAAGGTCGCGGGCGGCGATCTGGACCTCGACGAGCCGGGCGAGCAACGGGGCGCCGAGCATCCCCTCGCGCCCGACGAGGTTCAGCCGTCGCAGGAGCCGCGCCGACGCGAGGGCCGGCTCGCCGCGTGCCAGGTCGAGCTCGGCGGCCGGCAGGACGGCCTCCGGTAGGTGCTCGCGTCCCTCGAGGAGGGCGGCCGCCTCCTCGAGGCGGCCCTGGCGCAGGCGCACCTCGGCGAGCTTGACCGCGGGGTCCACGCAGCGGGAGCGGTGGCCGCCCGCCCCCAGCGCGGCGACCGAGCCGAGGAGCTCGAGCTCCGCCTGCTCCCGGTGGCCGGTCGCAGCGAGCATCTCGGCGTTGCACGTCCGGCAGAACGCGAGGAGCGGCACGCCCTCGCGCCGGCTCACGAACCGGTCGACGATCCTCGCCCACTGCTCGAGCCGCCCAGCGTCTCCCGCGAGCTCGCACGCAGCGACCAGGCTGCAGCATGCCTCGGCGACCGTCTCGAGCATGTCGGCCTCACCCCCCGTCGCGGCCGCCATCGCCTCGTCGAGGTGGTCGAGCCCGTCCGGGACGCGGCCGGTCTGGATCTCGGCGAGTCCGAGCTCGGCGAGCGCCGCCACCTCGAGATCGGCGTCGCCTGCCTCCCGTCCGAGCTCGAGCGCCACCTTGGCGCGACGTTCTCGTTCCGAGGGGTCGCCGGATCGCCTACCGCGAGCGATCTCCAGCCACCCCCTCTCGTGGCCGCCGTCGCCCAGCATCCGTTCGGCCCGCGCCAGCCAGCCGTTGGCCGCCGCCTCGTTCCCGTTGACAGACAGTTGCTCGCGAGCGAGCCAGATCGCGACCGTGCCGGCGCGCCGAGGGTCCGAGCCCTTGTAGAGGACGTAGGCCCGCTCCCGGTGCTCCATCGCGCCGTCGGGGTCGCCGAGCCACCACAGCGAGCGCCCCAGCCCGTCCTCGGCGATCGGGTCCTCGCCCTCAGCCAGCGCGGCCTCGAACGCGGAGCGCGCGCTCTCCCAGTCACCGGCCTCCAGAGCCTGCTCGCCGCGGAGCAGCGCGGACCGGTCCCCCACCATGTGCGTGATGATGGCACCCGTGACGGCCCGCCGCACCTTCGCCTTTCTTGCTGCTCGCCGGCCTCCTCGCGGCCTGCCTCGGGGGAGAGACCGGGTCGGTCACCGATGCGCCCATGCCGATCGACTGGGACTCGCCGCAGGAGCTCCCGCCCCCGAAGTTCGCCGACCTCCGATCCGAGTCGTGAGCGAGGAGGAGGGGTATCGGGTCTACCCCCGCTCCGATCGGGTGACGCCGAGCACCGCGTATCTCTTCGACACCGGCCACTGCGGCCTCGCGCACCTCGCGGACTTCGACGGCAGCTTCTGGGAGCCGGACCCGCCCGCGGGTCAGCCCGCCCCCGACTTCTTCATCAACGAGGACGTGGGCGCGATCGCGCTCACCGACTTCAGCGAGGCGGTCTACCGGGCCTCGGACGGCACCGAGGTCACCCTGCGCCGGCTCGACGGGCCGGTCGTCGCGCAGCCCTGCGAGTGAGGCTCAGGCGCCCATCGGGTGCCAGACGGTCTTGAACTCCATCAGCGCGGTGACCTCGTACGGGGACTGGGCCTCGCTCGAGAACGGATCGGCTTCGACAGCTCGGACCACGCGCTTCACGTTCTCGGCGGCGAGCTCCTCGGCCTTCGGCAGGAGGTCGGCCGGCACCCCCGTCACGTCGATCGCGTTCACGTCCATGTGGCCGGCGAGCCACGGCACGAGCTCGGCGGTCAGGCCGGTCAGGATGTTCACCACACCGCCGGGGATATCGGAGGTCGCGAGCACCTCACCGAGCGAGACCGCCGGTAGCGGCGAGGTCTCGCTCGCGAGCACCACCGTCGTGTTCCCGCTCACGATCGCCGGCGCCAGGCGCGAGACGAGCCCAAGCAGCGACCGGTCCACCGGCGCGACGACGCCGACCACCCCGGTCGGCTCGGGGATCGTGAAGTTGAAGTACGGCCCTGCCACCGGGTTCGTGCTGCCCAGCACCTGCCCGATCTTGTCCGCCCACCCCGCGTACCAGACCCACCGGTCGATCGAGGCGCTCACGCCCCTGGCCGGGTCCTGGGCGCCGGCGTCGCCGAGCTCGGCCTCGAACTGCGCGCGGCGGCCCTCCATCAGCTCGGCCACCCGGTACAGGATCTGCGCGCGGTTGTACGCGGTCTTGCTCGACCATCCGGGGAAGGCGGCGCGCGCCGCCCTGACCGCGTCGCGCAGGTCCTTTCGCGAGGCCCTCGAGACGCGCGCGAGCAGCCGCCCGTCGTGCGAGAAGGCTTCGTACGAACGCCCGGACTCGCTGCGGGGGAAGTCGCCCGCGATGTAGAGCTTGGCGGTCCGGCGGACGGGAACGCGGTCGTCGGTCATCGGCCAAGCTCCAGGTACGGCTCGAGGCCCTGGAGACCGCCCTCGCGCCCGAACCCGGACTCCTTGTACCCACCGAACGGGCTCGTCGGGTCGAACCGGTTGAACGTGTTCGCCCAGACCACGCCGGCCTTCATCCGCTCGGCCATCCACAGGATCCGCGAGCCCTTCTCGGTCCAGATCCCTGCCGATAGCCCGTAGGGTGTGTTGTTCGCCTTCTCGACCGCCTCGTCCGGCGTCCGGAACGTGAGGATCGACAGCACCGGCCCGAAGATCTCCTCGCGCGCGATCCGGTGGGACTGCGAGACGTTGGTGAACAGCGTCGGCCGGAACCAGAAGCCACGCTCGGGCAGGACGCAGTCGGGCTGGTAGATCTCGGCGCCCTCCTCGACGCCGGCGGCCACGAGCTCCTCGATCTTCGTGAGCTGGGCCCGAGAGTTGATCGCGCCGACGTCCGTGTTCTTGTCGAGCGGGTTCCCGACCCGGAGCGTCTGCAGACGCTCCTTGAGCTTGTCGAGCAGCGGCTCGAACACCGGCTCCTGCACCAGTAGGCGCGAACCAGCACAGCACACATGTCCCTGGTTGAAGAAGATGCCGTTCACCACACCCTCGACGGCCTGGTCCAGGGGCGCGTCCTCGAACACGATGTTCGCCGCCTTGCCTCCGAGCTCGAGCGTCAGGCGCTTGCCGGTCCCGGCGGTGGCCCGCCGGATGATCTTGCCGACCTCCGTCGAGCCCGTGAACGCGATCTTGTCGACATCGTCGTGCTCGACCAGGGACGAGCCCGTCGCCCCCGCCCCGGTCACGATGTTCACGACGCCCGGCGGCAGCTCGGCCTCCTGGATCACCTGCGCGAGGAGCAGGGCTGTGAGCGGTGTCGTCTCGGCGGGCTTCAGGACGACGGTGTTGCCGGTCGCGAGCGCCGGGGCGAGCTTCCACGCCGCCATCAGCATCGGGAAGTTCCACGGGATGATCTGCCCCGCGACGCCGACCGGCCTCGGCGAGCGATTCGGGAACGCGTACTCAAGCTTGTCCGCCCACCCGGCGTAGTAGAAGAAGTGCGCCGCCGCGAGCGGCAGGTCAACGTCGCGGGACTCCTTGATCGGCTTGCCGCCGTTCATCGTCTCGAGCACCGCGAACTCGCGCGCGCGCTCCTGGATCTGGCGCGCGATCCGGTAGAGGTACTTGGCCCGCTCCGAGCCCGGGAGGGAGCGCCAAGCTATCTCGTAGGCGCTCCGCGCCGCCGTCACGGCGAGGTCCACGTCCTCGGGACCGGCCTCGGCGATCTCGGCGAGCGGCTCCTCGGTCGCGGGGTCGATCGTCGTGAAGTAGGTCCCGGACTTCGGCTCCACGAACTCGCCGCCGACGAACAGCCCGTAACGGTCCTCGAGCTTGACGATGTCGGTGGACTCGGGGGCGTCCGCGTACTCCCACACAGGCTGGCCCTGCTCGAGCGCCGAGGTCGCGGTCCGTTCGATCTCGCTCATGCCCAGTCGATCTCGTCCAGCGTCATCGGCTCGAACGACTCGAGCAGCGGTTGAAGGACCGCGAGGCTCTCGCGGAAGGCGTCGGAGGCGCGGAAGGCCTCGACCGCGGCGATGTCCGGCCAAGCGCCGAAGGTCTTGAACAGGTTCGGCCGGTCTCGGTCGCGGAGCAGCGTCGGACGCGCGCTCCCGAGCGTCCCCACCGTCGTCCGTGCCAGATCGGTCCACGCCCGCACGAACGCATCCTCGCTCCCCGGCCTCACCACCCACGTCCCGTGCGTCCACACGCTCACGCGAACCTCCTCAGTCGATCGTGAAGTAGTCGGGGCCCTGGTATCGGCCGGTCCGTTCCTTGTCGATCTGCATCAGCACGTCGTTCAGCAGCGTCGAGGCGCCGATGCGGAACAGCTCGGGCGTCATCCACTCGGGCCCGAGGGTCTCGTACAGCAGCACGAGGTACTGGATCGCCTGCTTGGACCGTCGGATCCCGCCCGCGAGCTTCACGCCGACACGGTGCCCGGTCTCGTGGAAGAAGTCGCGCGCCGCCTCCATCATGCAGAGCGCGCTCGGCAGCGTCGCGTTCACGCCGATCTTGCCGGTCGAGGTCTTGATGAAGTCGGCGCCGGCCGCCATCGCGAGCACGCTCGCCTGGCGGACCCGGTCGTAGCTGCCGAGCTCCCCGGTCTCCAGGATCACCTTCAGGTGGGCGTTGCCGGCCGCGTCGCGCGCGGCGACGAGCTCCTCGAAACACTCGGCGTACCGCCCGCCCAGGAACAGCGAGCGGTTCAGCACGATGTCGACCTCGTCGGCGCCGAGGTCCACGACCTCGCGGATCTCCGCCAGGCGTGCCCCGAGCGGCCCTAGCCCGGCCGGGAACGCCCCGGCGACGCTCGCGACCTTCACGCCGGTTCCCCTCAGCTGTCCGAGCGCCATCGGCACGAGCTGCGGGTACAGGCAGACGGCCGCGACCGGCGGGATCGAGGTGTCGAGCGGGTTGGGCCGCACGGCCTTCGCGCACATCGCTACGACCTTGCCCACCGAGTCCGTGCCCTCTAGCGTGGTCAGGTCCATCGAACGGATCGCGAGGTCGAGGGCCCACAGCTTGGACTCGCGCTTGATCGAGCGCTTCGCGAGCGCTCCGGCCCGCTCCTCGAGCCCGACGGCGTCAACGGCCGGGACGCGCGCGACCAAACGCGGGGCGTCCTTCGGCGCGTAGAGCGCCAGGCTTGGGCGCGAGCGTTCGATCTCGGCTGCCTGGGACATCGGACCTGCCATGGTACGGCGAGGGCGCCACGCGCGCCGAGGCCTCAGAAGCCGAGACGCTGCAGGGCCTTCGGGTCGCGCTGCCACTCCTTGAGGACCTTCACACGGAGGTCGAGGAACACCTTGCCGCCCAGGACGAGCTCGATCTCCTCGCGGGCGCGGGAGCCGACCGTCTTCAGCGTCTCGCCGCCCTTGCCGATCACGATGCCCTTCTGGGAGTCGCGTTCGACGATCAGGTAGGCGCGCACCTTCGTCAGGCCGTCCTCGACCTCGAGCTCCTCGACGACGACCGCGATCGAGTGCGGGACCTCCTGCCGGGTCACCGCGAGGGCCTTCTCGCGAACGATCTCGGCCAGGCGCACCTCGAGCGGCTGGTCGGCGTCCTCGTCGGCCGGGTAGTAGGCCGGGCCCTCGGGGAGACTCGCGACGACGAGGTCGAGCAGCACGCCGAGGCCGCGGCCGGTCTTGGCGGAGACCGGCACGATCTCGTCCCAAGGCCCCAGGTCGCCGGCCGCCTGCAGCTGCGGAACCTCTTCGTGGTTCCGCACAGCGTCGAGCTTGTTCACCGCGCAGAGCTTCGCGCCTGCCACCTTCGCCACCTGTCGCTCGAAGACGAACGCGTCCCCGCGCCCGACGCCCGCCTGCGCGTCCACGACCTGCACCACGACGTCCACGCCCTGGGTGGCCTCGCTCACGAGCTCGTTCAGCCGCGTGCCCAGGAGCGTGCGGGGCTTGTGGAACCCCGGGGTATCCGTGAACACGGCCTGGTAGTCATCCGTCGAGAGCACCGCACGGATGTCCCGGCGCGTCGTCTGCGGCTTGTCCGAGACGATCGTGACCTTGCGACCCACCAGCGCGTTCACCAGGGTGGACTTGCCGACGTTGGGCCGCCCGACGACGGCCACGAACCCGCTCCGGAAGGTCAACTCTCCTCGAGGAGGTCGGCCGGCCCGAACGCGTGGGGCAGGATCGCCGAGAGGACCCATTCGGCGCGGCGGCCGCCGGAGCCCTCGCACACCACGAGCATCTGCGGCCCGAACTCGTGCAGCACCTGCCGGCAGCCGCCGCAAGGAGCGGTCGGGTCTTGGCTGTCGCCAACCACCGCGATCGCCTTGAACCGCCGATGGCCGGCGAGCACGGCCGCCGCGACCGCGTTGCGCTCCGCGCACACGCTGAGGGGATAAGAGGCGTTCTCGATGTTCGCGCCCCGATACACCTTGCCTCCGGCGAGGAGCGCGGCTCCAACGTGGAAGCCGCTATACGGTGCGTATGCCCGGCGTCGCATACGACGGGCCGCCGCGACAAGGTCGTCGATCACGTCCGAGGTGGGTCGCGTCACTCGGCGCCCACCTCCTGTGTCTCGGCTTCCTCGTCCTCGGGCTCCTCGCGGGTGATGAGGATCTTCACGATGCGGCGGCCGTTCACCTTCTCGGCTTTGAAGCGCAGGTTCTGGAAGCGGACCTCCTGTCCTTCGTCGGGGATCGAGCCCATCAGGCCGAGCATCAGCCCGCCGACCGTGTCCCACTCCTCGTCGGGGAGCTCGGTGTCCAGGACCTCGTTCACCTCGTCGATCGCCAGCTTGCCATCGACGCGGTACACGCCGTCGGCTACCTCCTCGAGCTCGGGCTCCTCGACGTCGTACTCGTCGGTGATCTCGCCCACGAGCTCCTCCAGCAGGTCCTCGAGCGTGATCAGGCCCGACACGCTGCCGTACTCGTCGGTCACGAGCGCGATGTGGAACTTCTCCTGTTGCATCTCGCGGAGCAGGTCGGCCACCTTCTTGGACTCGGGCACGAAGTGAGCCTCCCGCACGATGTCGGCGAGCGGCATGTCGCTTCGCCCCTGGTGGAGCGCCTTCAGCACGTCCTTCGCGTAGACCACGCCGACAACCTCGTCCAGGTCGTCGGTGTAGACCGGGATCCGCGAGTAGCCGTGCTCCAGGACGAGGTCCTGGACGTCGCGGAGGGTCTTGTCCGACTCGATCGCTTCGACATCCGGACGAGGCACCATCACCTCGCGCACTATCGTGTCGCCGAACTCGAAGATCGAGTGGATCAGCTCCTTCTCCTCGCGCTCGATCGAACCCTCCTCGTGGCCGACCTCGGCCATCGAGCGCAGGTCGGCCTCCGAAACGAACGGGCCCTGCTTCAGCCCCTTGCCGGGCAACAGCCAGTTCGCGAGCCCGATCAGCGCGGTCGTCGGGGCGGCCAACAGCCGACCGAGGAACCAGACGAGCGGCGAGACCAGCAGCGCCGCCCTGTCCGAGTGCAGCACGCCGAACGTCTTGCTCATGGCCTCGACGAGCACGAAGTAAAGGAGCGTGAAGATCACCGAGACCAGGGTGACGCCCAGGCCGCCGTAGGTCCGCTCGGCGATGATCGCGACCAGGATGGCCGAGCCGTTCTGGCAAAGCATCACGGTCAGGTAGACCGCGTTCAGGTACCGCGGCGGGTCGGCCTCGATGCGCTCGAGCTTGACGGCGTTCCGGCGCCTCTCCTCCACGAGCGCCAGGGCGCGCACCCGCGTCATCCGCGTGAGCGAGGCCTCGGCGATAGCGAGAACCGAGCCCAGGATCACCAGAACGCCGACGAGGAACCACAACCACATCACGGGACCCGTACCCCCGCGTAGCGCTCCTGCCGCACCCACATCCTGACCCGGTCCGCATCGTCCATGTGGTCGTGCCCGAGCAGGTGGAGGATCCCGTGGACCACGAGGAGCCGGAGCTCGGCGGCGGGGTCCTCGGGGTTGTTCCGCGCGGCGACGGCCGGTGCAACCACCACGTCGCCCAGGATCCGCACGCCGTCCTCGTCGCGGTCCTCCTCGTCAAGCGGGAACGAGAGCACGTCGGTGGGCCCGGGCTCGCCCATGTAGCGCTCGTGCAGGTCGGCGATCTCGGCCTCGGTCACGAACGAGAGTGAGAGCTCCGCGGCTGCGACACCCTCTCCGGTGATCGTCTCGCGCGCGACCGCCACGAGCGGCTCCAGGTCGATCGCCTCGTCCTGACGGTCGTCGACGAGCACGCGCGGCGTATGTTCGCCGTCAGCCATCGGCGCGCTCCCGCTGCTCGCCGAACTCGCGGTACGCCTCGACGATGTCCTGCACGATCTTGTGCCGGACGACGTCCTTGGCCCCGAGGTGCGCGATCTCGATCCCCTCGATGCCCTTCAGGATCTCCTGCACCACCACCAGGCCAGACAGCTGCCCGCTCGGCAGGTCGATCTGGGTGACGTCGCCGTTCACGACGGCCTTCGAACCGAACCCCAGCCGCGTGAGGAACATCTTCATCTGCTCGGGCGTCGTGTTCTGCGCCTCGTCCAGGATGATGAACGAATCATTCAGCGTCCTTCCCCGCATATACGCGAGGGGCGCGACCTCGACGGTCCCGCGCTCCATGAGTCTCGGGAGCGCGTCGGCGCCCATCATCTCGAAAAGGGCGTCGTACAGCGGCTTCATGTACGGGTCGATCTTCTCGTAGAGCGTGCCGGGCAGGAACCCGAGGCGCTCGCCGGCTTCGACCGCCGGGCGTGTGAGGATCAGGCGGGAGACCTGCCTCTCCTGGAGCGCGCGGACCGCCGTCGCCACCGCTAGGTAGGTCTTGCCGGTGCCCGCCGGGCCGATCGCGAACGTGACCGTCCCGCTCCGGATCGCGTCGACGTACCGCTTCTGCCCGAGCGTCTTGGGTGCGATGCCCTTGCCGCGGCCGGTGAGGAACACGTCGCCGAGCACCTGGGTGGGCGTCGCCTCCTGGCCCTTGATGAGCTCGATCGAACGGCCGACCGAGGACGGGTTCAGCTCATGACCCTGCTGGAGCAGCGCGATCAGTTCCTCGAACAGCAGGCCGACGCGCTCGGCCTCGTGGTCGGGGCCGATGATCGTGATCTCGTTGCCACGGACGACGATCTCCGAATCGAAGGCAGCCTCGATGAGCTTGAGCAACTCGTCGCGCTGGCCGAGGAGGGCGACCATGCTCCGGTCGCCGGGCACGAGGATCTTCACTTGGGTTGGGGTTCTCGCCAAGCGATGTCTCAGGGGTGGTGCCCCGGTCCTCCTGTTGGTGAAGGGGCCGTCATCCGACGACCCCGAACGGTACCCATCCTACCGCGGCCGGGGAAGGGGTTTCCGCAACCCGTCATCCCGGAGGCCAGGTCATCGGGCGCCCGCCGAGCAGGTGGAGGTGCAGATGGAAGACGCTCTGGCCGGCGTCGCGACCAACGTTGGTGACCAGACGCCACCCGGTGCGCTCGATGCCCTCGGTCTTCGCGAGGTGGGTGGCAGCCTGGAACAGGTCGGCCAGCACGCCGCCATGCCGATCCTCCAGGTCGCGGATGTCTGTCAGGTGCTCCTTCGGGATCAGGAGCAGGTGGGTCGGAGCCTTGGGGTTCAGGTCGCGGAACGCGAGGACGGTCTCGGTCGAGTGCAGGATCTCGGCCGGCTCCTCCCCCGCGACGATCCGGCAGAAGACGCAGCTGGAACTCATCGGCCCCGCTCCGGCCGACGGAGCGAACCCTGCACCGTCGCCCTCTTGCCGGCGGGCTCGTCGCGGACGTGCGCGAGCTCCTCGAGCAGCTTCCGCTCCTCCTTCGACAGGTCGCGCGGGGTCTGCACCTGGACCGTCAGGAACAGGTCGCCGCGCCCCCTGCGTCCGAGGTTCGGCACGCCCTGGCCGCGAAGGCGGAGCGTGGTCCCGGACTCGATACCGGGCTCGAGGCGTACCGAGTCGACGCCGTCGAGCGTCTCGACCTCGATCTCGGCGCCGAGCGCGGCTTGGACCATCGGCACCTCGAGCGTCGCGAACACGTCCTGCCCGTGCCGCTCGAACACCGCGTCAGGTTCTACGTGAACCGACAGGTAGAGGTCTCCCGCCGGGCCGCCGGCCCGGCCGGCGTGACCAGCGCCGCCGATCCGCAGCTCCATGCCGTCGGAGACGCCGGCTGGAACGTCGACGGGTACGAGGCCGCGCGCGGCGACACGTCCTCGACCCCCACAGTCGCGGCACGGCGACACGATCTCCTCGCCGGTGCCCTCGCACGCCGAGCAGGTGTGCGCGGTCATCACCGTTCCGAATATGCTCCGGCGGACCTCCTGCACCTGTCCCGAGCCCCCGCACGTGCGGCACCGGGCGGGCTCGGTCCCCGGCTCGGACCCATTCCCGTCGCAGCGCTCGCACGCCTGCATCCGTCCGACCTCGATATCGCGATGCACGCCGAACGCACCCTCCCGGAACGTGATCGAGACCTCGGCGAACAGGTCCTCTCCGTGCATCGTTCGCGTGCGCCGACCCCCGCGGCGCGTCCGCCCGTAGGTCCCGGCACCGAAGAACGCCTCGAAAAGGTCGGAGATGTCGCCGAACGGGAACTCGACCGCGCCGCCCTGCCCGTACGCGTCGTACCGAGCGCGTTTCTGCGGGTCCGAGAGGATCTCGTACGCCCCGGCAACCTCCTTGAAGCGCTCCTCGGCCTCCGGGTCGGCGTTCACGTCCGGATGATGCTCGCGCGCGAGGCGGCGGTAAGCCTTCTTGACGTCCTCGGCCGAGGCGTCACGGGCGACGCCGAGGATGTCGTAGAGATCTCGCACCGCAGCCAAGGACTACTCCCCCAGCTCGGTGGCGAGCTCGGACAAGCGACGGGCGACCGCTCGTACCGATGCCATGACCGAGACGTAGTCCATCGCGGTCGGCCCGACCACGCCGACGGTGCCGAGCGCGGTCGAGCCCGCGTGGAACGGCGCCGACACGATCGAGGCCTCCCAGTCGCCGGTGTGTGGGTGCTCGGCGCCGATCGTGACGTTCACGTCCTCGTC
>Ga0209521_10000896_pt1 | contig 23785 bp, 19 predicted proteins | sample Rifsed19ft4_FD_184016 | JGI IMG/M metagenome (GOLD analysis project Ga0209521, IMG submission 184016) | Soil microbial communities from Rifle, Colorado, USA - sediment 19ft 4 (version 2) | ecosystem: Environmental > Terrestrial > Deep subsurface > Rock core/Sediment | place: Rifle, Colorado...
CCGGTCGGCGGGTGCGTCGTCGCCCACGGCCCAGCAGAGGTCGAGCAGCGGGGTCGCGGTCGAGAAGGCGAGCAGGCCTCCGGGTCGGAGCAGGCGCGCCGCCTCCGGGACCACAAGATCCGGGTCGGCGAAGCGGAAGGCGCCCCAGTCGCTGAAGACGATGTCGACACACGCGTCGGGGAGCGGCACGGCCTCGCCCGAGGCGTGGACCAGGCGGACCGTGACACCCGCCTCGCGTGAGGCGACCCAGGCCGCCTTCAGCTGCTCCTCGGAGAGGTCCACGCCGATGGCCACTGCGCCCGCCCTCGCGAGCCCGATCGACCACTGCGCCGCGCCGCAGCCGAGCTCGAGGGTGGTCCTGCCGGCCACGTCGCCGAGGATGCGCAGCTCCGCCTCGGGGATCTGCCAGACGCCCCAGGCGAGCCCGCCGGAGTCGCGCAGCTGGCGGCCCTGCTCGGCCTGGTAGCGGGCGCTGGCGGCATTCCAATGGGCCCGGTTCCGGGCGGCGTAGTCGGGGAGCGAGGTCTCGAAGGCGTCCTCGGCCGAGTCTCCGCTGCCCGTTGGCGCGGGGATCCCGGCCATCGCCGTCAGCGCCGGGGTGCGAAGTTGATGGCGGTGATCTTGCCGGCCTCGACCCGGAAGGTTGCGTCGAGGTGCTGGCTCTGGACGCCCGGGCGGATCACCAGGACATCCGCCTCGTAGGTGTTGCCGGTGTCGCGCACGTCGCCGGGGATCATCTTCAGGCCGCGGTCGGCACGCAGGAACCAGCCGCCCACGCGCTCCACGCCGCGCAGCTTCTGCGCGCTGTCGCCGACGTGGATGATCATCTCCGTCTTCTCGTCCATGAGCGCGATCGCGCCCTGGCGGTCATCCGCGTTCAGGCGCTCGAAGAACAGCTCCATGGTCTCGACGGCACCCACGGCCGAAGTCTAGCCGAAGCGGGCGGGAGGCCCGGCACGAAGGCCGGGGTCGGCCCCGCCTAGGGTCGCGGCAGTGCTCCGTGGCCGGGGCAGGCGGCCGGGTCCATCACCCAGCCGGGTCCCATCATCGACCCTGCGGGCCCATGCCACGCTGTCCCGCCGAACCACCACAGGAGTGCCGCGCCGAGCGCGAGCGCCACGAGGAGGCCGACCAGCCAGTCGTTACGACGGGTCGGCCGGGTCCGCTCCAGGACGGCCAGGCCCGCCGTGAGAGTCGCCTCCTCGACCTCGCCGCGCGCGAAGCGCTCGCGCAGGACGGTCGCGGCCGCATCGGCGTCATGCGGACGCCGCACCAGCCAGGCGACGAGCGCCGCGATCCCCAGGGCGAGCAGCGCCAGGGGCAGCCAGCCCAGCCACCAGCCGGCCCCGGCCATGCCCTGACCCATCGTCATCGTCGTGTCACCCTCCGTTCGGGACGGTCGTCAGGCGGTCGCCACCGAAGCGTTGGCGGTGTCGCCGGCCGCGTCCGGGTCCCGATGCGGGCCGGTGACGACGACCTCGCCCGCGTGCTCCTCGCCGCCGCTGCGGACGAGGTAGCGATGATGGATCGCGGCCACGCCGGCGGAGAGCATCGCGGTCGCCTGGCAGTAGCGCGTCGCGGACAGCTCGATCGCCCGGCGCACGGCCTCGACGTCGATCTCGGGCCCCTCCACCTCGTGCACGATGTCGATGTCCACGAAGACGTGGGGGTGCGGATCGTCGCGCTGCTCGCCGGTGACGTGCACCGTGTAGGCGGTCACCGACTGGCGCTTCTTGGCCAGGATCGAGGCCACGTCCAGGGCCGTGCAGCCGCCCAGCGCGGCGATGAACAGCTCCGCGGGCCGGGCGCCCGCGTCGCTCGCGGCGTCGTCGAGCAGCACCTCGTGGCCCGATCCGGTGCGCACGACGAACCGCGACCCGCCCAGGTTGCGCAGCGTGACCTGCTTGATCATGGCCCTATCGTCGTCCGCGCCATGCCGGTCGGTCAGGGCCTCATCGCCCGGAATCGGCGTGCCGCCCGGCCCGCGTCAGGGAAGGGCCTCCGCCGACCCGCGGCGGCGCAGGAGCACGACCCGCTCCCCGTCCCACGCGATCTCCGGCGGCCGCGGCCGCCCGTTGTACGTGCTGGCCATGGCCGAGGCGTAGGCGCCGGCATGGCCGATGACCACGAGATCACCGCGCCTCACCGGTGGCAGGCGGGCCTCGCCGAACGTGTCGGTGGACTCGCAGATCGGCCCATCGACGCGGACGGCGGCGGCACCGGGCCGGGGGTCGGTGACGGGTCGACCGCGCACGGTCAGTGCCGCCATCGGGTGGACCGCGCCGTAGAGCGCGGGCCGGATCAGCTCGCCCATGCCCGCGTCGAGGACCACCTGCCGGGGCTCGCGCTCCCGTACATGGAGCACGCGCGCCAGCAGCCATCCGGAGCGTGCGACCACGGCACGGCCGGGCTCGACGGCCAGTCGCAGCGGGCGATCGGCGCCGGGCTCTGCCAGCGCCTCCGCCGCCGCGCGGGCGAAGTGCGCGGGCGTGGGCGAGTCGTTGGTCGTCACCGGGAAGCCCGAACCCGCATCGAGCGTGTCGAAGTCGGGCAGTGCCGCCCGACGCAGCCGCAGCGCCGACAACCCCGCTCGGAAGCCGGCCCGCCAGGCGTCCACAGCCCCCAGCTGTGACCCGACGTGGACGTGGATTCCCCGCCAGCGGAGTGGGCCGTCGGGGCCGCCGCCGGCAGCGATCACCCCTTCCAGCTCGGCGGCGAGAACGCCGAACTTCGAGCCGCCCGCCCCCACGGCCAGGCCGTGCTGCGTCTCGGGGCGGACGGCGGGATTCAGGCGCACGAGGCAGTCGAGGCGCAGCGTCGGATCCACGCCCCGCCGTCCTCGCGCGGCGCGCACCAGGCCTGCCAGGGCTGCGGCCTCGTGCGCCGATTCGAGCGAGATCCAGAGGAGCGGCGTGCCTGCCGCCGCCAGGGCCACCGCACGGCGGAGGTCGGCGGGCGTCTTGCCGATCCCCTCCAGGGCGGTCTGTGCGACCGGGAACCCGGCCCGCCCGGCCAGGGTCAGCTCGCCGCCGGAGACGGCACCGGCGCCGTAGCCCAGCCCGGGCAGCTCGCTAATGAGCGGCGGAAGGCCGTTCGCTTTCAGGGCGTAGAGGCGGAGCCATGGGTCCGGGAACGCCGACCCCACGGCCTGCGCGTCGTCTCGCAGGCGCCGCAGGTCGTAGAGATAGGCGGGCGTCCCCCAGCGCCCGGCCGCGTACCGCGCGGCAGCTGCCAGTCCCGGGGCAGCGGCGTCCAGGGGCCGCTCCCTAGTCGCGCCCGACGAGGAACGAGAGGACGGTCGACACGACGCTCAGCACGATGGCGCCGATGACGGCCGCGACGAGGACGTCGAGGGTGAACCCCTCCGCGGGCCAGCCGGCGATCGAGAAGCCGAGGTCGAACTGGTCCCCGACCCAGGCCAGGAGCAGGAAGAGGGCGGCGTTGAGGACGAGTCCGAAGAGGCCGAAGGTGACCAGCCGGACGGGCAGGCTGAGGAGCTTGAGGACCGGCTTCAGGTACGAGTTGATGGCGCCGAAGACGAGGGCCAGGACGAGGATGTTGACGAAGTTCGACTCGTCCTTCCAGTCGAGGTCGGGGACCACGGCCACCGTGACCCACAGGGCGATGGCGTTGACGACGAGGCGCGCCAGCTGGCTCATGGGCCCATCCTACAGGCCGCGTCCACGGGTACGATGGGCGCATCTCTCGCTGCGCCTTCGGAGGAGTCCGCGTGCCCGCCAGCCTGCTGCCCTTCGTGCCCCTCACCGGAGACCCGCTGCCGGCACCCCGGACGGCCTTCGACCAGGCGCTGCGTGCCCTGCTCGACGACCTGTTCGCGGCCCTGCCGACGTGGGCCACGCAGATGGGTTTCCACGGCTACGACGACCGCTGGCCGGACGTGTCGGAGGCCGGACGGCGCGCCCGGCTTGACCTCTACGCGCGCCACCGCGCCGCGCTCGAGGGGCTCGACGCGGCGGCGCTGACGCCGGATGAGCGGATCGATCGGGGCATCGTCGTGGAGGCGCTCGAGGGCTTCACGTTCGATGACGGCATCCTGCGCGAAGGCGCCTGGGACGCCCTCGGCTACGTGGCCCTCCTGGGCAACGGCCTGCACGAGCTGCTGGCCCGGGACTATGCGCCGTGGCGGCACCGGGGGTCGGCCTTCCTGGCGCGCGTGCAGCGCCTGGCGGACGTGCTCGAGGCGGCGCGCGCGAACCTCGTCGGCCTGCCCGGGCGGCCGGTCTCGCTGCTCCATGTGGAGACGGCCATCGCGCAGCTCCCGGGCATCGCGGAGCTCATCGACGAGGGCATCGCCGAGGGCTCGCGCCACGAGGGCGACCCCGAGTCGGCGATCGCCGCCGCGCTGCGCGGATCGGCCGCCGGCGCGCGGGAGGCGCTCGCCGCCTTCGGGCGCTTCCTCGAGGAGGACGTGCGGCCGCGGGCGGAGGGGGAGGGGCGGCTGGGCACCGAGCTCTTCGCGGCGAAGCTGCGCCACACGCTCTCGAGTGACCAGCCGCACGAGAGGCTGCGGGAGCGGGCGCGGCGCGACTACACCGCCGTGCGCGGGGAGCTCGTGCGCCTCGCCCGTGGCCTCTGGCCGACCGCGCGGCCCGGCGAGCCACTCCCCGGGGCGGACGACGCGGTCGTGGATGGCGTCTGGGACGCCATCGCCCGCGACCATCCGCGATCGGAGGACCTGCTCGATCTCTGTCGCACGGAGACGACGGCCATCGAGGGCTTCGTGCGCCAGCGCGGGATCATCACCCTGCCCGAGGACCCGCTGCGCATCGCCTGGACGCCGCTATTCCTGCGCCCGTACGGCGGCGCGTTCCTCAGCCCGCCGGGTCCGCTCGACCAGGGGCAGCTGAGCGAGTTCTGGGTGACCCCGCCGGACCCCGAGTGGCCGGCCGAGCGACTCGAGTCGTACCTCCGCGAGGAGAACGACCGGATGCTGCGCATCCTCTGCATCCACGAGGCGATCCCGGGCCACTATCTCCAGCTGGCCGCCTCGAACCGCTCGTCGTCGCTGGCGCGGTCCGTCTTCCAGAGCGGCACGTTCGCCGAGGGCTGGGCCGTCTACGTGACCCAGGTGATGATGGACGAGGGCTACGGCGCCGACGACCCGGCCCTCCTGTTCTGCCACTGGAAGTACTACTTGCGAGCGATCGTCAACACGCTGCTCGACATCGGCGTCCACGTGGAAGGCATGGGCGAGGACGAGGCCATGCGTCTGATGATCGGGGGCGCCTTCCAGGAGGAGCAGGAGGCGCGGGCGAAGTACCTGCGCGCGCGGCTCTCCTCCACCCAGCTCTCCACGTACTACGTCGGGTCGCTGGAGATGTGGGACCTGGAGACGGCGGCTCGCCGCCGCGCGGCCGTCGCGGCAGGGGCGGGAGCGGGATCGGTCCCTGAGCCGCGTCTCGTGGGCGGCTTCGGCGAGACCCCGGGCTTCGACCGGCGCACCCACCTGGAGGCGGTCATCTCGCACGGCACGCCGCCCATCCGCTGGGTCCGCCGGATCCTCTTCGATACGGCATCGGCGCCGTGATCGCCGAGCTGCGGGGCGCCGTCTTCCACGGGCCGCGCCGGCCGCTCGCGATCGAGCGCCTGCGGCTCGACCCGCCGGGGCCCGGCGAGGTCTCCGTGCGCATGGCCGCCAGCGGCGTCTGCCACTCGGACCTGCACGTCGTGGACGGCGAGTGGGCGCGGCCCGAGGGCGTCGTCCTCGGCCACGAGGGCGCGGCGGTCGTCGAGTCGCTCGGGGAGGACGTCGCGGAACGTTTCCCGGAGCTGCGTCCCGGCGTGCTCGTCGTCCTCGCCTGGACGGCGCCCTGCGGCGCCTGCGGATCCTGCCGTCGTGGCGAGGGCTGGCAGTGCGCGCGTCCGGTCGCCCCCGACCATCGGCTGCGCGACGATCTCGTGCGCGTCCATCGCGCCGACGGCACGCCGATCGGCACGTACAGCGGCATCGGCACGTTCGGGTCGGCGCAGGTGGTGGCCGCCGAGGCCGCCATCCCCATCGACCCGCGCACCCCGGTGGAGGTGGCAGCGCTCATCGGCTGCGCGGTCAGCACGGGCGTGGGCGCCGTCCTCGAGACGGCGCGCGTGCGGCCTGGCGAATCGGTCGTCATCGTCGGCCTCGGCGGCGTGGGGCTCTCGGCGCTCCTGGGGGCCGTTCTGGTCGGGGCGAGCCCCATCGTGGCCCTCGACACCCGACGTGAGAAGGTGGACCTCGCCCGCTCGCTGGGCGCCACGGCGGCCATCCGCGTGCTGCCCGGCGACCCGGCCGGTACGGCCACCCTCGTGCGCTCGACGCTCGAACGGCTCGGCGTGGGGCCGGAGGGCGGCGCCGACCACGTCCTCGAGTGCATCGGCCTGCCGGCCACGGCCGAGCTGGCCGTCGAGATGACCCGCCCCGGCGGCGCGACCACGCTGGTGGGCATGACACCGCAGGGCGAGCGCGCCTCGATCGACGTGTACCGCTTCGTGGAGGATGGCAAGCGGCTGCTGGGCTCCAATTACGGCTCGTCCGTGCCGGCCATCGCCTTCCCCCGCCTGGCCCGACTGCATGTCGAGGGCCGGCTGCCGGTGGACCGCCTGGTCAGCGAGCGCATCCGCCTCGAGGACGTCGATGCCGCGCTCGACGCGATGCGACGCGGCGACGGCGCGCGCCGCGTCATCGTCTACGACTGAGTCCCGCGTGAGCGAGCCGCCGCCGGTCCAGCGACCCCCGACCGCCCGGCCCCGGAGCCACGCCGACGACGATGTCCCGCCGGGCCCGGACGGGACGGAGCTGGCGGGCATGGAGCGCGGACTGGTGCGCCTGGTCGAGCTGGCCGGCGCGATGAGCACCGACGAGCCGGCGCTCGGGGCGACGCTGCTGACCTGGCCTGGTCGCGGCCCCGCCTTCAACCACGCCACGCGCGTGCGCTGGAGCGTGGACGGTTGGCAGGAGCGGGCCGGGGCCATCGCGGAGCGGCTGCGCGGCCTCGGCGGGTCGCCGGTCCTCATCGTGGCCGAGGGGCCGGCCCAGCCGGCGGACCTCGTCGAGCGCCTGCGCGACGCCGGCTGGCTGGAGATCGGCGGCGAGGTGACCATGTGGACGCGACGTGCCGCGGCCGTGCCGCACCTCGACGCCGAGCTGCGCCTCGAGGCGGTGACGAAGGCGAGCGCCGACGAGTACGAGGCGGTCGAGCGGACCATCTTCGGCGTCTCCTCGAGCGAGGCCGACGACCGCCGGACGGCGATCCGGGCTGCCCTGGCGTCCGGCGCCGTGCGCTTCTACCTGGTCCGCTCGGGGGGCTGGCCCGTCGCGACCGCGCGCCTGCTCGTCGAGGACGGGCTGGCCGTCCTCCACGGCCTCGGCGTCGTGGAGGCGCGCCGACGCGAGGGGTTGGGGCGCTACCTGACCACGATCGTCACGCGGGCCGGGCTGGCCATGGGTGCGTCGCTCGTGTGGCTCTCGGTGGATCCCGCCAACACCGCCGCGGTCGCCCTCTACGGCGGCCTCGACTACCGGCCCGCCTTCCGCTGGAGACGCCTTCTCGGGCCGCGGTAGCTCCGCTCAGAGCGGGCTCGGGACCGGTTGATCCACGGCACGCAGCGCGCGGGCGTAGAGCGCCGCGCCATCGAGGCCCGTGCCCGGTGATCGCAGCGCGCCGAGGTCGGCCACCAGCGTCGCCTCGAGGTGCGTGCCCGCCAGCTCATCCACGAGGCGGGCGGCGTGCGCGGCGAAGCGCAACGCCTGTGCCGCCTCAGCTCGGGCGGGGTCGTCCCAGAACCAGGCGTCGGAGGCGAACATGGCCAGACGCGAGCGCTGGGCCCGCATGAGCGTCACGAGCCTCTTCGAGGAGGCGGGATCGGCGGCCATCCGCGCGGCGCGGGAAGGTGGCAGACCCAGGCCCGCGGCGAGGATGCGGGCCACGACCTCCTCGGCCGTGGCGAACTCGGCGGCCACGTCCACCCACGCGTCGCGCGCCGCCCAGAGGTCCACGCCGATCTCGCCCGCCTCGCGCTCGGTGACGGCGTCGACCGCCGCAGCGAGCCGATCCAGGGCGGCGCGCAGGGGGCGCTTCCAGCGGCCGTCGGCCGCGTCGCGGCACTCGCCGCTCCAGCGCAGCACGCCGTGGTGGCAGGACCAGCTGGTCTGGTCGCGGATCGCCATGAGCGGAAGGTGGGAGCGATGCGGGTCGGCCAGCAGCTCGCCCACGCTGACCACGTCGAAGTCGCGGTCCTCGGCCGGGATGTTGGTGAGCGACTCCAGGAAGAGTTCGCGGAAGGGGTGGTGGTGGCCGTACAGCTCCCCGTCGGTGGCGACGAGCGCGAGCGGCGGCGCCCCGTCGGGCAGGGACGCCGAGACGCGAGGCGCGACGTGTTCGCGGGCGAAACGGGTCGCGTCGGTCGTCATCCCGGGCTCGAAGCTGACGGCCGCCGAGAGCGGGCCGTCGTAGAAGACGACGAGGATGTTGCGTCCGCCGCCCACCTCCACGCGGTACGGGCGACGCGTGTCAAGGTCCCTCGTCGCCGCCTGCCAGGGGGCAAGGATCGTGTAGTGCACGCCCTCCTCCGCGGCGATGCGCAACGTGAGCAGGTCTACCGCCGCCTCGGGCAGCCACAGTCCCTCGGCGCGATGGCCGAAGCGCAGCTCGAAGTCGCGCAGTCCCCAGCGGATCTCGGTCCGGCGGTCGCGCACCGAGGCGAGCGGCAGGATGGCGTGGTTGAAGGGCTGGGCCAGCGCATTGTGGCCCTGCCCCTGGGCGACGATGCCGGCGTGCGTCTCCGGCCGCTCGCGACGCAGCCACGTGGCCAGCGTCGGTCCCAGGTCGAAGCCGATGCGACCGAAGTTGCCGGCCGCCGCGTTGGGGCCGTAGCACTCGGCGGCGATGCGGCTGTTCCAGTCCGGGTACGGCGCGGCGCCCGAATCGGGCGGGACGAGGCCGCTGAAAGGGTCCTCGCGGGACGGCTGGTAGAAGTGGCCGTGGAGGGCCAGGCGGCCGCGCGTCACGAGACGGGCGCGGCTCCGGCCGCGGCCCCCGCCTCCTCCGCGGCGCGGTCCCGCATCTCGGTCACGTCGAGGCGCAGCGCCGCACTCGCCGTCCCGCCCGCCGCGAGCGCGAGGGGCCAGCGCAGGAGCAACGCGCTGCCCTGGTAGACGCGCTCGAACCCGGCCTCGGAGTTCGAGACCGTCTCGATGGGGAACCAGGTGGCCCGCCCCGACGGCGCCAGCGTGATGTCCACGCGCACGCCGTCGTGGTCGTTGCCACAGGCGATGCGCTCCGCCCGCGGCAGATCCGCCGAGGCGTCGTGGCGCGTCCGCTCCGCCGCGCCGCCCGGCTCCGCCGCCGCCTCGTACCACGCGGCGGGGTTGCCGCCGCCGCCGCTGAGGCAGAAGTTCCACTCGAGCCCGAGGTCGGCGACCAGCGGCTGCGGTCCGCGATTCACGACCTCGACCTCGACCTCGAGCCAGGGGCGCCCCCGATCGCCGCCGCAGCGCAGCCGTCGCGTCAGGGCAAGCGGCCCCGCCTGTCGGCTCACGGTGAGTTCGCCGTCGGCGAGGTGATCCAGGCCCCACGGTGCCTCGACCGGCACCAGGTCGACCTCCTCGCCGCGACGCATATCGTCGGGCCGGGCCCCCGGAGCGAGGATGCGCACCAGCGCGCTGCGCCGCTCGTGGTCGTCGTAGTGCAGCAGCGCGGAGAGGCCGGGCTCCTTCACCTTCACGATCTCGTGGATGGACACGATGCCGCCGTCTGCGTCCGGCGTGGAGCCGCCCGCCCGCTCGTGCGCCGCGAGGCGTTCGTGGTAGGACTCGGGCCGCCGCCGCATCACCGCGAGCAGCGGGATCCGGCTGGCGCGAACGTCCCAGCTCGAGATGCCCGCGCCCTCGGCCAGGTCCACCGCCAGCACCTGTGCCGGGCCGGCCAGGAGTGCCTCGTCGATGCCGTCGAGATCCCAGTCCGTGAGCCGGGCGCCGTCCGGCGTGGCGCCGCCGGTGGGCATCCGGGCCCGCGCGTCGGCGTCCGCGAGATCCTCGGCCGCGATGAGGTGGGACAGCGTGGCCAGGCGCATGTGCACGAGGTAGATGCCGCCGAAGAGCCCATGCCAGTAGCAGTCGTTCGACTGGCCGCGCTGGAGGTGGTCGATGGCCCGCGCCTTGGTGGGACCATCGGCCATGTCGGCCACCTTCGACGAGGTGCGCAGCATCTGCTTGTGGAGGTCGTCGATCTCGCGGTAGCGCGCCTGGAAGTTGCGCCAGAAGCCGCCGCGCAGGAAGCGCGCCTCGGGACGGCCTTCGGCCCGAGCGGCCGCCAGCGCGGTGTGGAAGGCTACCGCCTCCCCGGCCGGCAGGGCCCACTCGGTCATCTCCACGTAGGAGCCGGTGGGCACGTAGATCCGCCCGGCCGGAGGCTCGTGGTCGAGCCAGCCCGAGGGCGTGGTCGTGGTCAGCCAGCCCGCGTTGGCCTCGAGCGCGGCGAAGCACCGATCCACCCACGCTCCCGAGCCCCAGCAGTGCTCCCAGGTGGTGGGCCACGAGCCGAACTTCTCGCCATCGTCGCCCATCATCCCCACGCGGCGCCCGTCCTCGGTGGCATGGTCGCGCAGGTAGCCGATGAGGTCGTCCACGGCGCCGAAGGGGATGCGGTAGCGCAGGCCCTGCTCGGTGCCGAAGATCGTCAGGCGCTCCCCCTGGTCGTCGGTGCTGAAGGCGCTCCACATGTCGTCCTCGCCGACCGAGGCGGCCCGCAGGTGGTTGTCGTCGAGGATCGTCCACTCGTAGCCGCCGTGCGCCAGGTCGGCCGGCAGCGAGGGCTCCCAGACGCGCTCGGCCAGCCACGCCCCGCGCGGCCGCCGCCCGAAGATGCGCTCCACCTCCTCGCTCATGCGGCGCAGCTGGGCGATCCGGTCGCGCTCGGGCAACGCCACCAGGACCGGCTCGGTCCAGCCGCCGCCGAGGATCTCCACCTGCCCCCGCGCCACGAGCGCCTGGAGGCGTTCGATCGTCCGCGGGCGCTCGGCCAGCAGCCACTCGAGGAGGGGGCCGCTGTAGTGCAGGCCGACGCGCACGCCTGGGTGTCCTTCGAGGGCGCCGATCATCGGCTCGTAGGCCGTGGCGTGGACCTCGTCGAGGACCCAGCCGAAGTTGCCCACCGGCTGGTGGTTGTGGATCACCAGCGATAGCGCGATCCGCCGCGTCACCCGAACCGCCTCCTGCTCCCTCCGGGGCCGAAAAGTGGCGTCTGGCCATTGACGGCCGGGCCCTCTCCTGCTAGCTTCACTAAACCGGTTTGCTAAACCGGTTTCCAGCGCCATCATAGCGGGCCCGATGCTGGGAAGGAAGAGCGTGGAGCAGGCAACCCGGCGAGCCACCATCGCGGACGTGGCGGAGGCGGCGGGCGTCTCCAAGACGGCCGTCTCGTTCGCCTTCAACAGCCCCGACCGGCTGGGCACGGCGACCGCCTCGCGCATCCTCGAAGTGGCCGGCTCGCTGGGCTATCGGCCGCATCCCGTGGCCCGCGCGCTGACCCAGCGTCGCACGGCCACCATCGGCGTGCTGACGCCCCAGGCCCTCTCGATCATCTTCTCCAACCCCTTCTTCGGCGCCTTCAGCGAGGGCGTCGCGCTGGTGGCCGAGGAATCGGGCTACGGTCTCCACTTCATCTCGCCCCTGCACGGCTCGCTGGCCAACGCCGTGAGCCGCACCACGGTGGACGGCTGCGTGGCCATCGGCCTCTCGGCCGACCACCCCGAGGTGGACCAGGTGCGGCGCGCCGGCCTGCCCATGGTGCTGGTTGACTCCAGCGCCCTGCCCGACTTCCCCTCGGTGGAGGTGGACGACGAGGCCGGGGCACGGGCCGCCGCGGAGCACCTCCTGGCGCTGGGCCACCGGGACATCCTGGTCATCGGCGTCGAGCCGCCCCATCCTGCCGGGCGCGAGGACCCCGAGGGGGTCATGAACCGTCGCCTGCGCGGGTACCGGGCGGCGATCGAAGCCGCCGGGCTGGAGCTGTCGGACGATCATGTCGTGGTCGGGCCGGCCAGCATCGCCGGCGGCATGGCCGCCTTCGAGGGGGCCTGGGGGGACGGCCTGCGCCCCACGGGCATCCTGGCCATGAGCGACGCCATGGCGGTCGGCGCGATGCGCGCCATCCGCGACCAGCGCATGTCCGTGCCGGGCGATCTGAGCGTCGTCGGCTTCGACGACCTCGACCTCGCCCAGCTCATCGATCCGCCTCTCACGACGGTGCACCAGCCGGTGCGCCGAAAGGGCGAGGAAGCCGTCCGGCTCCTCCTGTCCGCGATCTCGGGCCGCTCCGCCGAGCGCCCCGAGCACATGCGGCTCGAGACCCGGCTCATCGTACGGGCGTCGACCGGACCACCGCCCGTCCCTGCCAGGAGGTGAGTGGGGCCTGACCGAGGGACATGCGAACGAGCGACCGCGCGTGGCGCGGTCCGCTTGACCCACCCGACTCACCCGTCGACCGACGGTTCGTCCCGACGGTCGCCACCGTGCCACCCGCCTTCGGGGGCCGGCATCAGTCCATTGGAGGAGGAACCGATCCGATGAATCCCAAGCTTCGACTCGCCGCGCTGGTCGCGGGCCTCGCCATCGTGGCGAGCGCCTGTGCCGCCGGCGCGAGCCCCACCCCCGAGCCGGGCGCGCCGACGGCCGCGCCGACGGCCGCGCCGACGGCCGGTCCCACGGAGCCGGCCACGCTGAGCGGGGCGCTCACCATCTGGCACGCCTATGGCTCGTCCGGCGGCCGCGCCGAGTTCAACGCGTTCTCGCGCATCCTCGAGAAGGTCCAGGCCGCCAACCCGGGCCTGACCATCACCGCCGTCGAGCAACCCTTCAGCGACATCTTCACGAAGTTCGAGACCGCGTCGGCGGCCGGCGGCGGACCCGACATGTTCATCGCCCCCAACGACAACCTCGGCAACGAGGTGCGCGGCAACTTCCTGGTCGACCTGACCGGCAAGATCGACGACGTCCTGGCCAACACCAATGAGGTCTCCGTCTCCGGAAGCCAGGTGGACGGCAAGGTCTACATGGTCCCTGAGTCCCTCAAGGCCGTGGCCATGTACTACGACACCGCCAAGGTGCCGACGCCGCCCAAGACGACCGCTGAGCTGCTCGCCTTCGTGCAAGGCGGCGGCAAGGTCGGCATCCTCTCCGGCGCCTACTTCGGCTGGGGCTTCTACTTCGGCTTCGGCGGCAAGATCTTCAACGACGACGGCTCGTGCGCCGCGACCGCCAACAGCGGCGTGGCCGACGGCATCAAGTTCGTCGCCGACCTGAAGGCCGCCGGCGCCCTCGTGGATGCCGACTACAACAAGGTCAACGACGCCTTCAAGAGTGGCAAGATCGACATCATCCTCAACGGCAACTGGACGCTCGGCGACTACCGCACCGCACGCCCGGCTGCCGCAGTGGCGCCGGTCCCGGCCGGCCCGGGCGGCCCTTCGTCGACCATGGTCGGCGTGGACGGCTGGTACATCAACGCGTCATCCAAGAACCAGGACCTGGCGATCGCGGTTGCCACGGAGCTGGTCAGCCAGGCCTCGCAGGAGATCTACGTCGACGTCGCGGGCCACGTGCCGTCGAACACGGGCATCTCCATCGTCGATCCCCTGGTGAAGTCGTTCTCCGACGCGATCAACCTGGGCGTCGCGCGCCCGCAGAGCAAGGAGTTCGGCAACTACTGGGGCAACTTCGGCAACGCCTGGGATGAGGTCCTCCTCAAGGGTGGCGACGCGACGGCCGCCGTGGCCAAGGGCTGCACCGACATGGACGTGGCCAACGGCCACTGATCGGTCACGTAGCGCCACGTCCTGACCCCGCGCGGGGGTCTTGCGCGGCAGCGGGGGCGTCGGCAATCATTGTCGGCGCCCCCGCACCCATCCACGAAACTCGACCCAAGGCAGGGAGCGCGATGACGGCGACAGCGGCATCGGTGGCGGCAGCGCGCAGCTTCCTCGGGCGCTGGCACGGCCGCGGCGGCCGCGGCGGCCGCATCGCCTATGTCTATCTCCTGCCGGCCCTCATGGTGATGAGCGTCGTCACCCTCTACCCGCTGCTCTACCAGGTCTGGATGTCGTTCACGAACTACGGCATCCAGAACCTCCGGGCCGACGCAGCCCCACCCGACGTGGTCGGCCTGAAGAACTACATCGACGTCCTCACCAGCCAGCTCTCCATTCCCAACTACTGGTTCCTGCGGCTGATCCTCTACAACCTCGCGTGGGCCTTCAGCAACGTGGCCATCCACGTCGTGCTGGGCGTGGGCATCGCCCTGCTGATGAACGCCAAGGGCCTCTGGTTCAGGCGCTTCTACCGGGCCCTGTTCATCCTGCCCGTGGTCATCCCGGCGATCATCGTGGCCACCGTCTGGCGCAACATGTACGACGCGGACTACGGGGCGGTCAACCTCATGCTGGCCGGGGCCGGCAAGTTCATCGGCCTGCCCATCGACGCGATCCGCATCGACTGGCTGCGCCAGGTCGAGGATCCCATCCCCTTCCTGCCGCTGCTGCCGCTGGCCTTCTTCGCCATGCTCGTGACGAACACCTGGCTGGGGTGGCCGCTCAACTCGGTCGTGGCCACCGGGGCGCTGCAGAGCATCCCGCAGGAGCTCTACGAGGCGGCCGAGATGGACGGTGCCGGTTCCTGGCAGAAGTTCAGGAACGTGACCCTGGTCTACCTGCGGCCGGCCATGATCCCCTACGCCATCTACGGCTTCGTTGTCACCTTCAACCTGTTTCACCTGTCGTTCTTCATGTCGAACGGCGGTCCGTTCGGGCGGACGGAGCTGCTGGTGACGCAGGCCTATCGCCTCGTGAACGAGCAGCGCCTCTACGGCGTGGGCGCCTCGTTCGCGGTGATCATGTTCTTCATCCTGCTGGTCATCACCCTCGTCACCAACCGGCTGGCGAGGGCGACCTCGAGCGCGGAACTCTAGGGGAGCGGGGCGATGAGCGCCATCGAAGCCGGCACCCTCTCCATCCGGGGCCGTCTCGGTCGAGCCGTCGCCGCCGCCGGCCGGGGCGGCCGCGGCCGGCTATCGCTGCCCAAGCAGGCCCTCGCGCAGGCGACCGCGCTGTTCCTGCTGTTCACGGTCCTGTTCCCGATCCTGTGGGTCTTCGCGCTGTCGCTCGACCCCCTGAACCGGTCCCGTCCGGAGGGCCTGAGCCTGATCCCCGCGAACGCGACGCTGGAGGCGTACGCGCAGGTCCTCAGCCAGCCCACGAACAACCCGATCAGTTTCCTGGAGCTGACCGCCAACAGCCTGAAGATCGCCTTCAGCAGCTCGATCTTCAGCGTCCTTATCGGGGTGTCGGCCGCCTACGCCTTCTCGCGGCTGCGCTTCACCGGACGCGAGGTGCTCATGCTGGCCATCCTCGGCGTGCTCATGCTGCCGTCGGTGGCGACGCTCGCGCCGCTCTTCGTCATGCTCAACAAGATCCAGGTGTCGCTGCCCTTCCTGGGGGAGTTCAACCTGCGCAACTCGCTCATGGGCGTGTCCCTGGCCATTATCTCCGGCCTGTTGCCGTTCGCCATCTGGAACCTGAAGGGTTACCTCGATACGATCCCGCACGACCTCGAGGAGGCGGCGGCCGTGGATGGGGCGTCGACGAACCAGACCTTCCTCCGGATCATCCTGCCGCTGGCCATGCCTGCGCTGGCGGTGACCGCGTTCCTCGGTTTCGTCGCGGGCTGGACCGAGTTCTACTTCTCCTGGATGTTCCTGGAGAACCCCTCGGACCAGACGCTGGCCATGGCGATCTACGCCATGCAGGGCCAGTTCTCGAGCACGCCCTGGTCGCTCTTCTCGGCCTTCGCCATCCTCTTCGCGTTCCCGCCCGCCGTGGTGTATTTCTTCGCCCAGCGCTACATCATCTCGGGCCTCGCGATCGGCGCGGTCAAGGGTTGAGCGGTGCGCACGGCGTCAGGAGTCCGACCATGCGCCTCCCGTGGTTCCCGGAGGGGCTGATCCTCGCGGCCGCCGTGCTCGGGGCGGCGCTCGGCATCTTCATCGGGGCGATGCACGCTATCGGCCGGGTGACCGGTGAGGTGACCGGCTCCATCCTGACCGGCCTGGTCCGCGGCCTGCGCGAGTGGGCCGACGGGCGCGGCTCCGCCGCCGCGCGACCCTCCCCGCGGGCCTCTCAGGAGCCCGGCGTCGGGGCCACCGATCCGGACGCGGCCATCGAGCGAGGGACGCCGGCCGGGCCGGAGCCGCTGGAGCGGCTGCGGCCGCACATCAGGTGAGGGGAGCCGGCCGGGCGCTCGTCGTCGGGCTCGCGCTGGCGGCCGCAGCCTGCACCGCGGCCCCGGGCTCATCGCCGAGCGGCGCCCCTGCCAGCGCATCACCCGACGGCGCCCGGGCGACCGCCTCACCGGCCGCACCGCCCCGATGCCCACCCATCGCGGCAGAAACGCCCCCCGATCCGACCGCCCACGGCTGGTGGGCCGATCGGTCCTTCTACGAGGTTTTCGTGCGGAGCTTCGCCGACTCGGACGGCGACGGCATCGGCGACCTGCGCGGCCTGACGTCGCGGCTCGACTACCTGAACGACGGCGACCCCGCGGCGGGTGACGACCTGGGCGTGACCGGGCTCTGGCTGATGCCGGTCATGGAGTCGCCCAGCTACCACGGCTACGACGTGATCGACTACCGCGCCGTGGAGCGGGACTACGGCACCGTCGAGGACATGCGTGCGCTCGTCCGCGAGGCTCATGCGCGCGGCATCGCCGTCATCGTCGACTTCCCCATCAACCACACCTCTCGAGAGCATCCCTGGTTCCAGGACTCGCGGACACGTGGCTCCACGCACGGCGACTGGTACGTCTGGGCCGACGCGAATCCGCGGTACGGAGGCCCGAGCGGGCAACGCGTCTGGCACCAAGACGGCGACCGCTGGTACTACGGCCTCTTCTGGGAGGGCATGCCCGACCTGAACCTCGAGAACCCCGCGGTGACCACGGAGCTCGAGGGGATCGCCCGCTACTGGCTGACGGACCTCGGCGTGGACGGCTTCCGGCTCGATGGGGCGAAGCACCTCGTCGAGCAGGGCGAACGGCAGGGGAACACGCCCGCCACCCACGAGTGGCTGCGCGCCTTCCATGCCGCCGTCCACGCGATCGCACCCGACGCGCTCCTGGTCGGTGAGGTCTGGGACGCCACGTCGGTCGCGGCGGGCTACGTCCCGGAGGACGTGGACATGGTCTTCGAGTTCGGACTGGCCGCGGCCATGCGTGACGCCGTCCGGGACGAGCGGGCCGGCGGCCTCGCGGTCGTGCAGCAGGATGTCGCCGCGTCGTATCCCCGTGGAGGCCTTGGAGCGTTCCTCACCAACCACGACATGGATCGCATCGCCACGCAGCTCAACGGCATCCCGGAACGGCTACGGCTGGTGGCGAGCCTCCTGCTGACCGGGCCGGGGACGCCCTTCCTCTACTACGGCGAGGAGATCGGCCTGCAGGGCGGCAAACCGGACGAGCGCATCCGCACGCCCATGCCGTGGGATGCCACGCAGCCCGCCGCCGGCTTCAGCACGGCCCAGCCGTGGGAGCCTCTGGAGGCGGATTGGAGGACCGTGAACGTGGCCGCCCAGGCCGGCGATCCGACCTCCCTGCTCTCGCTCTATCGGTCGCTCATCCGCTTCCGTGACGGTCACCCCGCGCTCCGCCGGGGCGACCTCGTCCCGGTCGGGAGTTCCTCGGACGCGGTGGACGCGGTCTTGCGTTCGACCGCCGGCGAGCAGCTGCTCGTCCTGGCCAACGTGTCGGACGCGCCGGTGAGCGGCGTGGCGCTCGACCTCGTGGCCGGGCCGCTGTGCGGCTCGCCGGTGGCCGAGGTGGTCACGGGCGAGGGCACGCCGACCGCGCCGACCATTTCGCCAGCGGGCGGCTTCGCCGGTTACGTGCCGCTGGCGATGATCCCGGCCCGCAGCATCGTCGTCGTCAGGCTGCGACCATGACCGCTGCGCCCGGAGGCCCCGTGTCGATCGAGACGCCCGACTGGGTCCGCGACGCGGTCTTCTACCAGATCTTCCCCGACCGCTTCGCGCGCAGTGGACGGGTGCCGGCGCCTGGCCCGTTCGAGCCCTGGGACGCCCCGCCGACCAGCCATGGCTTCAAGGGTGGCGACCTGTACGGCATCGCCGAACGCCTCGGGGACCTGGCCGACCTCGGCGTCACGGCCATCTACCTGACGCCGATCTTCGCCTCCGCCTCGAACCATCGCTACCACACCTACGACTACTTCAACGTCGATCCGCTGCTGGGCGGGAACGATGCCCTGCGCGAGCTGCTCGACGCCGCCCATGGGCGCGGCATGCGGGTCGTCCTCGACGGGGTCTTCAACCACTCCGGGCGGGGCTTCTGGCCGTTCCACCACGTCCTGGAGAACGGCGCCGCCTCGCCCTACCGGGACTGGTTCCAGCTCGACCGGACCGTGCTGGCCGGGCGCCGCGCACTCGACGCATACCCGGTCGGCGGCGTCGAGGGGCACCGGGAATCCACCGCGATGTACGGCTACCGCGCCTGGTGGGGGCTGCCCGCGCTGCCCAAGCTGAACGTTGCCGATCCGCATGTGCGCGAGTACCTCCTCGGCGTCGCCGAGCACTGGCTTCGCTTCGGTATCGACGGCTGGCGGCTGGACGTGCCGGACGAGATCGAGGACCCCATCTTCTGGCCCGAGTTCCGGCGCCGCTGCCGGGCCGTCAGGTCCGATGCCTACCTCGTGGGCGAGATCTGGGGCGAGGCGCCCGAGTGGCTGCGCGGCGACCGTTTCGATGCCCTCATGAACTACCCGCTGGGCGCGGCGATCCTCGGCTTCACCGGCGCCCACTGCCTGGACCGGGCGGTCATCGCGACCCACCACGTGTACCGGGACACGATCCGCCCGCTCGACGCCCGATCCTTCGGCGCGGAGCTGGAGCGGCTGATGACGAACTACGACCCGGCCGTCGTCGCCGTCCAGCTCAACCTCATCGGCAGTCATGACGCCCCGCGCGCGCTGACGGTCCTCGGCCGTGACCGGGCGGCGCTGCGCCTGGCCATGCTCCTGCAGCTGACGCTGCCCGGCCCGCCGTGCATCTACTACGGCGACGAGATCGGCATGGAGGGCGGCCACGACCCTGACTGCCGACGCTCCTTCCCGGCCGGAGCCGGCGCCGGCGACCAGGAGCTCCGGGCGTTCGTGCGGGCGGCGGCCGCGGCCCGCCATGGTCACGTCGCCCTGCGACGGGGCACCGCGAGCGTCGTGGCCGCCGGGCGCCAGGCCGTCGCCATCGCCCGCGAGGCGGATGGGGCGCGGGCGATCGTGGCCCTCAACCCGGGCCGCGGGGCCGAGCGGCTCACCGTGGAGCTGCCCGGGCCATCGTGGCGCCCGCTCTCCACGGTCGCGCTGCCAGGGCTCACCGGGAGCGCGGAGCTCGTTCGTGACGAGGTCCTGGAGCTGATCCTCGCGCCCCAGCAAGCGGTCGTCCTCGTCGAGGACTGACCTCGGTCGGCCTCAGCCCGCTCGGGCCACCGCGCGCTTCGGGGCCGGCGGAGCGGCCGCCGCGTCGCCCGCCAGCGCGGCCGGAAGGTAGAGCTGCTCCACGTACTCCTCGAGCATGCGCGTCGTCGAGAAGCGCCACATGGTCGTGCTCATCGAGGCCTTCATCATCTCGATCCAGGCCCGGGGCAGGCCGTCGGCGTCGCGCTCGTAGTAGCGCGGCACGAGCTCCTGCTCCAGGATGCGGTACAGATCCTGTGCGTCGGCCCAGTCCTGTGCCGCCTCGTCCGGGTTCGTCTCCCGCCCTCCGATGGCCCAGCCGTTCGTGCCCGTCCAGCCCTCGTCCCACCAGCCGTCGAGCACCGAGCAGTTGACGGCCCCGTTGGCGGCCGCCTTCATGCCGCTCGTACCCGATGCCTCGAGCGGCCGGCGCGGGTTGTTCAGCCAGACGTCCACGCCCTGCACGAGGTGACGCGCCACGCGCATGTCGTAGTCCTCGAGGATGAAGACGCGCCCTAGAAGGCGAGGCGAGCGGCTGCGCTCGAAGATGTCCTGGATCACCCGCTGGCCGGGGCGGTCGGCCGGGTGCGCCTTGCCCGCGAACACGACCTGCATGGGCCGGTCGGTGTCCCACAGCAGCCGTGCCAGGCGCTCCTCGTCGCTGAAGAGCAGCGCGGCGCGCTTGTAGGTGGCGAAGCGGCGCGCGAAGCCGATCGTCAGGACGTCCGGGTCGAGGACCCGTGAAAGCGCCTCCAGCGTCTCGGGCGCCTCCCCGTGACGGGCGAGCTGGCGCAGCAGGCGCCCACGGGCGAAGATCGCCAGCTCGAGCTTCTGGCGCTGGTGGGCCTCCCAGAGGACGCGATCGGGCAGCTCATCGAGGCGCTCCCAGAAGCGCACGCCGGCGGCCTCGTCGCTCATCGCATCGAGCCTGGCGCCGAGCCCCGCAAAGAGCGCGCGGATCGGCCGTCCCAGCCAGGTCGGCGTGTGGACGCCGTTGGTGATGCCCAGGATGGCCGAGCGGGGCACGCCCTGCCAGGTGGAGTTGGCGGTGGTCGCGTGGAGCTGGCTGACCGCGTTGACCCCCTGCGTCAGGCGCAGGCTGAACGCCGTCATGTCGAAGACGTCCGTGTCGCCCTCGATGCCGCAGCCCAGCTCCAGGACGCGCTCGAGGTCGAGGCCGGAGCCCGCCACCAGGGGCGCCGCGAGCCGCCGCGTGAGCGAGGCGTCGAAGCGCTCGTTGCCGGCCGAGACCGGCGTGTGGATGGTGAAGATGGCGTCCCGGCGCACCTGCTCGAGGGCCGCCTCCTGCGGGACGCCCATGCTCGTCAGCTCGCGCGCCCGCTCGACGAGCATGAAGGCGGAGTGGCCCTCGTTGAGGTGCCAGGCCGAGGGCCGGATGCCCAGGGCGCGCAGGGCGCGCACGCCGCCCACGCCGAGCACGATCTCCTGGTGCAGGCGCATCTCCCGGCCGCGCACGTAGAGCTGGTGCGTGATGGGCCGGTCGGGCGGCTCGTTCTCGCCGACGTCGGTGTCCAGGAGCAGCAGCGGCACGCGGCCGACCTGGGCCAGCCAGACGGCTGCCACGACGCTGCGGCCGGGCAGCTCCACCGGGACGACGAGCGGCTGGCCGTCTCCGTTCACGACGCGCAGGAGCGGTAGCCGCGCCGGGTCGTGGTCGGGATAGGCGTGTTCCTGGTGGCCGTCGGCGTCGATGGTCTGGCGGAAGTAGCCGTGACGGTAGAGCAGACCGACGGCGACGAAGGGCAGGGCCATGTCCGACGCGGTCTTGCAATGATCGCCGGCCAGCACGCCCAGGCCGCCGGAGTAGACGCCGACCGACTCGTGCAGGCCGTACTCGGCGCAGAAGTAGGCGATCGGGCCGCCGAGCTCGCCGCCGTGCCGCTTGGCGAACCAGTGGCCGGCGCCGTTGGCGATGTAGCCGTCGAACCCGGCCAGGTACGTCTGGTAGTCGGCCAGGAAGTTCGTGTCCTCGAGGAGACCGGACCAGTCCCGGACGCCCTCCAGCACCGGGATCGGGTTGCGATAGCGCGCCCAGCCGTCGGGGTCGATGCGGCTGAAGAGGACGCGGATCTCCGGGTGCCAGGTCCAGTAGAGGTTGTAGGCGAGGCGCCGCAGGCCCTCGAGGGGGCGGGGGAGGCGCAGCGGCGCGGGGGCCGCGGCGGGGATCTCGATGGGCTGCATGTGGACGGGGATGCTACACGTTCCGCGGAGCCCGAGCGGCTAGCATTCCCACCATGCGCATCGTCATAGTCGCCTCCGAGTGCGAGCCCTTCGCCAAGACCGGCGGCCTGGCCGATGTCGTGGATGCCCTGGCGCGAGCCCTGGGCCGCCGGGGCCACGCCGTGGACGTCGTGCTGCCCTTCTACCGCGGGTTGCGCCCGCCCGACGGACCGCTCCGCCGCCGCACGATCACGGTGCCCGTGGGGCTTCCGCCGGGGTCCCGTGCCGACGCGGGTGACGTGGCCACGGTGGACCTCGTGGACACCCGGGCGGACGGGTACCGGCTGCGCCTGGTGGACCATCCCTTCAGCTTCGACCGGCCCGACTACTACGTGGACCACGGCGTCGACTACGCGGACAACGCCGCCCGGTTCACGCTCCTGGGACGCGCGGCGCTTGAGGGGATCCGCCTCGACGGCGAGCCGGTGGACGTCCTCCACGGTCACGACTGGGAGGCGGCGCCGGCCCTGCTGGCGCTGCGCGCGACGGAGGCGGCGGCCGACCCGATGCTGCGGGACGTCGCGACCGTCCTGACCTGCCACAACCTCGCCTACCACGGCTGGACGCCGCGCGAGCGGGCCTGGCAGCTCGACGACGTGGGCCGCTCGGTCGGCGATGTGGCCGGGGTGGATCCGTTGCGCGAGGGGATCCGCGCCGCGGACATCGTGAACACCGTGAGCCCGACCTTCGCCCGCGAGTCGCTGGGGCCCGCGTACGGGGGCGGCGTGGACGACCTGCTGCGCGCGAAGGGCGACCGCTATCTCGGCATCCTCAACGGGATCGACACCGCGCTGTGGGACCCCGCCACCGACGCCGCCCTGCCGGCGCGCTACTCGGCCGCGGGCATGGCCGGCAAGGCCGCCTGCCGGGCGGACCTGGCTGAGCGCCTCGGCCTCGATCCCGGCGGGCCGATCCTCGGGCTCGTCGGGCGCCTCGATCCCCAGAAGGGCTTCGACCTGCTGACCGACGCGGCGGAACGGCTCGTGGCGAGCGGGGCGCGCATCGTCGTGCTCGGCACCGGCGACCGATCTCTCGTGCGAGGCCTGCAGGCGTTGGCCGCCGGCGTGCCCGACCGCATCGCCGTGCTCGATCGCTTCGACCGCGCCGAGGCGCGCCGCATCTACGCCGGCGCCGACGCGTTCCTCATGCCCTCGCGCTTCGAGCCCTGCGGGCAGGGCCAGATGATCGCCCTGCGCTACGGCACGGTACCCATCGTGCGCGCCACGGGTGGGCTTGCGGATACGGTCTTCGACGCCGACGCGGACCCGACGGCGGGGAACGGCTTCGCCTTCGGCGCGGCCGAACCGGACGCGCTCCTCGAGGCGTGCGGTCGCGCCATGTCGGCCTGGGCGGACCGGAAGCGCTGGCGGCGGATCATGGCGCGGGGCATGGCCACCGACCACTCCTGGGATCGCCCGGCAGCGGAGTACGAGGCCGCCTACGTGCGGGCCGTGCGGGTCCGTTCTGCATGAGTACCACTCATGAAACCCCGCCAATCCGAGCGTGGCTACTCTCCACTGGCCCTGAGTGACAGGTAGCTGAGCGTGGATCCGGCCGTCTGCATGAGCACCACTCATGCCCCGGCTGCAGTCCTCAATCCAGCAGACGACGCAGGAGCGTCCAGAATCGCCCGAAGTCGGTGCGCTGCGGGCTGTGCGAGGCGCAGGTCAGGACATGGACAAGCTCGTCGCCGAGGATCGTCCGTAGCTCACCGATGACCGGCCAGGGGATGAGTCCGCCGGCATCGGGGTCCGCGGCGATGATCGCCAGCGGCGGGGTCCCACCAGCGTCGCGCCAGCGGCGGGCGTCGATCTGCGGCTGCCAGGCACCATCGGCGCCGTAAACCGCTTCGATGGTCAGCGGCGAGATGGTCGCGAGTGCCTCGGCCTTGACGACCACATCGAGCCCGTTGCGGATGGAGCCGCTGGCCTGGACGACCTCGAGGGCCGCGGCGAGGTCGCCCGGTCGAAGCTCCGCGACGTCGGCTGCGGCCATCGCGGCCGCCTCGGTGGGCGAGAACACGCCGCCATAGATTCCGCCCA
>Ga0209521_10000897_pt1 | contig 23782 bp, 20 predicted proteins | sample Rifsed19ft4_FD_184016 | JGI IMG/M metagenome (GOLD analysis project Ga0209521, IMG submission 184016) | Soil microbial communities from Rifle, Colorado, USA - sediment 19ft 4 (version 2) | ecosystem: Environmental > Terrestrial > Deep subsurface > Rock core/Sediment | place: Rifle, Colorado...
AGTCCTGAAACCCCGGCTAAGTAAAGCCAGGCGGTCGACGCACACCACTTCCGGATCGTGTAACCAGACATAATGGCTGACCGACATCGGGACGCCCGATTCTTCACAATCTTTCGCAAATCTTCATGAAGGCGTCGGTGCGGCAGCCTTACGATTCCGGAGGCGGGGTGAAACTACTCGGATGGACGGGCTTCGCTCTCACTGGAACCTATCGATGGTCGTTGCGCAGGTTAGAGTCAAACGGGTCCGTTCGGCCAAGCCATTGGTACTAATATCGCCGACAGTCATCGGGCGCGGGGGCGCCTCAGGGTTACACCCTTCACGGCGCTGTAGACCGGCGTCCGCCACTGCGCATCGTCCTGTAGGACCTCACGGAGTACGACTCGCCGCCCCCACGGTCGCTCCGCGTGGAGGTTGAAGGAGAAGTGGCCCCCACTTAGTCCCAACGCCGCGTTCGAGGGTGACATTCCCGCCTCCGGTTTCTGGCCGCAGGGCATGCATGCTAGCGCCATGAGCGCAACCCTGATCCTCGACGACCCGGAGGACACCTTCACGAAAAGACAGCGCGAGATGCTGACGTTGCTCGCCGAGCGCCTGCCGGATGGTTCCGTGCTGCGGTGCCGCCATGAGGACGGCGGCGTTGACTCTTCGCTCCTCGTCTATGTCAGGCTGGCGGTCGCGGAGCGCATCTACTTCGACGCCGTAGAGCAAAATCCCAAGACCGCCGCGCTGGCGCTGCACGAGATGATCACGCGCTCAGTGGCACGCGAGATGGGCATCTGGGTCCACCCCGGCGAGATGATCGTGCCGAGCGGGCAGCGGGTGAGGACGAGGCGGGGCTGAGCGTCGGGAGGGTGGCGTTAGACTCCGGGTGGTGGTGAGAATGGTCCGCCCTGGCGTCCTCGGCATCCTGGCGCTCTTCATCATGCGACAGCACGCAATCACGTGGACCGTCTGCTTGCCAAGCTCGCGGTGCACAGTCGCCTTGAAGCGGTCGTGCGAGGTACGCAGCTCGGGCTCGTTTAGCGGGGCGCGGCTGGATTAGGGGCCTGGGAATTTGATCCCGGTTCCGACCACGTGGACCGCATCGTTCGCCGCAACCAGGAGGAAGTCTTGCCGGCCGCGAAGACACTACCTGGCTTTAAGGGCTTCTACGTGGTCATGGACCGCGACGCCGGCAAAGCTGCCACCTTACTTTGTGGCGGGACGAAAAGGCCGAGCGTGCTAGCCTAGAAGCGGCGAAGAAGCTGCGGAGCGGCACCCGCGATGAAACCGGTCATCTAACCCTGGCCCGCCGACGACACAAGTATACTGACGCTGTGAGTGAGGGCGAACCAGGCCGCGGCGTGGCTTCAATCATCCTGATCTCCGACTTCGTTTGACCCTGGTGCTACGTCGGCCTCGTTGAGGTCGAGCGGCTGTCCCAGGAATACGAGTTTGAGCTCCATTTCGCGCCTTTCCTGTTGCGTCCCGAGACGCCGCCCGAGGGCATGCCTGCACGGCGGATAGTCCCGCCCGACGCGGCGCCCACTCCCGTTGAGCAGCGAGGGGAGGCCCTGGGCATAAGGTTCAGCCGGGGTCGCACAACGACGTCCAACTCCCATCTAGCGCTCGAGGCTGCCGAGCTCGCTTTGGAGACCGGTGAGGCGGCTCGGTTCCACCGCCGCGCGTTCAAGGCCTACTTCGAGGACCTTGAGGACATCGGTAATGTCGACACATTGGTTCGAGTCGGGGTTGAGGGCGGCCTAGACGGGGAAGCGCTGCGGGAGTCGCTGGCCGAGGGCCGCTACATATCTCGCGTGGATGAAGGGATCGCCTGGTCGCGGGCGATTGGTGTGACAGCGATTCCCACGTTCGTATTCAACGAACGCTACGGGATAGTTGGCGCCCACGAGTTGGATGCGTTCCGGGAGATGATGGCAAGAGTCGGGCAGGCGCCGAGACGCTCCTAAGTGTCAGGGAACCCTTGCGTCAAGCAGCACGCGCGTTCTATTCTTAGGCTCCTGACGGCGGGGCCTGTCTCGGTGGGGCATCACCGGCCCCGTCGTCAGACCAAGTATGGCAAGGCTAGTTCTGGACGACCCGGAGGAGACGTACTGGCCAGCGCAGCGGGCCTATCTCGCTCAGCTCGCGCGGCTTCTGCCCGACGACGCGACGCTGCGCGCCTGCCACGAAGACGGCGGGTTCGACTCGGCGCTGCTATTCCGCCTCGACCTGAGCCTGGCCGAGCGGGCGCGCTGGGAAGTCGTCGAGCAGGACGGCGGCCAAGGAAACCTCGCGCGGGTGTCTGGCCAACTGCTGCGCCACGCGCTCCTCCGAACGCTTTCTATCCCTGTGCCGCAGAACTGGCACCGCTGACTCCCGCGAGGCCGTTCCGCCAGCCTCGCCCTACAGCTGCATCGTGGTTGGCACAGCGTCCTGGGCCGACGCCGCTCCATCACGTGCGGCAGTTTCTATCGACCGACGCCAAGGCTCCCCAGCGTACGGAGGCCGGCCAGCACCTTCTCCGGCGTTATGGGCAGGTCCTTGATCCGCAAGCCGGTCGCGTCGTAGACGGCGTTGGCGATCGCCGCCGCCGGCGGCGCGAGCGGCGGCTCGCCGATCGCCTTGGCGCCGAAGGGCCCCACCGGATCGACGACGTCGGCGAGGACGATCTGGAAGGAGGCCGGGACGTCGCTCGCCGTCGGTATCTTGAAGGCATCGAGGTTAGCGACCAACGGATTGCCGCTTTCGGGGTCGATCCCTAGTTGCTCGCTCAGCGCGTAGCCCAACCCCTGCACGACGCCGCCGTAGATCTGGCCGTGGACGCCAAGGAGGTTGATCGGCTGGCCGCAGTCGTGCGCCGCCACGTAGGCTACCAGGCGTACCTCGCCGGTCTCAGCGTCGACCTCGACGGCGGCGAAGTGGGCGGCAAAGGAGTTAACGATGCTCGTCCTGCTGCCGGCGCGGGTGCTCGCCTGGCCGATGACCTGGGCGGGCTGACGGCGGGCGACCGCCTCTGCGACGCTGAGGCGTCGTTCGGGGAGGTCGCGTACCTTGATGACGCCCGCCTCGATCGTCAGCTCCTCTGGCCTCGCCTCGAGGAGGTCGGCGGCGCTCTCCAAGACTTGCCTGCGGGCGTCAAGAGCGGCGGCGCGCACGGCGATGCCTGATGAGAAGGTCACGGTGGAGCCAGCGGTCGCGTGGGAGACAGGCGTCGCCTCGGCGTCGGCGTAGTACCCGTTTACGCTATCGAGGGGCAGCCCCAGCGCTTCGGCAGCCATAATGGTGAGCGCCGTGTTGGAGCCCTGGCCTACGTCGAGCGTACCCATAATCACCTGCGCCGTGCCGTCGGCGTTGACACGGACGATCGCCGAGGACGGCGCCTGGCCGGTCACATAGATCGACGCCGCCATGCCCAGCCCGCGCAGCGTCCGGCGGCCATAGCGTCGGCCCTCCAGGCGGCGCGGTCCCGCAGGCCTCGCCGTCCAGTCGGCGGCGCGGGCGCCGTCGGCGAGGCACTGGGCGAGTCCGATGCTGGAGAAGGGGATGCCCCCCTCTATCGGCTGCGGCGGCACTAGCCTGTCGCTCGGCTTGTACGGGTCCCCCGGCTGGCCCTCGCTCCCGACCTGGTTCCGCTGACGGAACTCCAGTGGGTCTATGCCCAGTCTCTCCGCGACGAGGTCGACGTGCGACTCGAGGGCGAAGTGGCCTTGGGGCGCGCCCAGCGCCCTGTAGGAGCCGGCAACTGGGGTGTTGGTATAGACGACAAAGCCCTCATAACGGACATTCGGACAGCTGTAGAGATAGGTGATAGCGTGGCCGGCGCGCCGGCAGACGGCAAGTCCGGGAACGTAGGGCCCCGTGTTCATCATGCAGCGGGCGTCGATGGCGGTGATGCTACCGTCCCTCTTCACCCCCATGCGGATTGTGATCTTCGCCGGGTGGCGCCAGCGGCCGTGGCGCAGCTCTTCAGAGAGTGTGTAGACGATCTTCACGGGACGGACCGACTTCTTCGAGAGCAGGGCGGCAAGGTACTGCAGACGGCTCTCGTCCTTGTTGCCGAAGCTGGCGCCGATCGTCGGGTTGATGACGCGGACGCGGTGCAGGGGCAGACCGAATACGGAGGCGAGACGCTCACGGTCGCCGTGGGCGTTGCGGCCAGACTTCCAGACGGTAAGGCGGTCCACCTGCCAGTCGGCGATGCAGCCGCGCGGCTCCAAGGGGATGGCGGACGTGAAGGGAGTGGAGTAGGTCTCCTCCAGGACGAGGTCGGCTTCGCGCAGCCCGGCTTCGGCGTCGCCGCGGGCGAGAACGATGGGGTGGCCGGAAGCCAGGTTGCCGGTCGACCGCACGCGCGGGGCGTCAGGGTTCAGGGCCTCCTCCGCGTCGAAGATGGCCGGGAGCCGGCGGTACTCGACGCGGATGAGGCCGAGGGCCTGCTCGGCTATCTCCGCGGTGTCAGCGGCGACAGCCGCCACCTCGTCGCCGACATGCCGGACGGTGCGTTCGAGGACGTAGACGGCGGCGTCGGCGCCCGGAGCGCCGCCGCCCTCGATGCTGCCGGTGGGTGCATCGCAGTACGTGACAATAGCCCGCACGCCCAGCAGCCTTTCCGCCTCCGAGATGTCGAGACGGGCGATTTCGGCGTGCGGGTGGGGGCTGCGCAGAATCTTGCCCCAGAGCATGCCGGGCAAGGCAAGGTCGGCGATGTACCTGGCCTGGCCGGTCACCTTTGAGGGGCCGTCCACATTGGCGTGACGGCCGCCGACGAGGAATGTCGGCTCTGGAGGGCTAAGCTCGATCACTTTACAGACCGCCCGCCGCAAGTGGGCGGGCTTGGCCCAGTCTAGCAGTTGCTCGGCTCCAGCGCCGCTCTAGCGGCGGAGTCGACTCGCACTATGCCGTCATAGTGTAAGCCAGCTGCCCGGCATGACTAGCGTTTGGCGAGTTCACGCAGCAGTGACGCCGCGACTCCGAGAATGTCATTCTTCGTCACCCGGGCCTCTGGGAAGGCTTTGATCTCGATAACGATTCCTCCGCCGGCGACAAACGCAGTGTGAAGTTCCAACCCCGGTGGTCCGTCCATCGGGCACACGCGGAAGTCCTGCCCGTTGTCGTCCGCCACGAGAGTGCCTGCTCCCGCTCCGTAGTAGACGGTGCCTTCGCGAAGATGAACGACGTCTCCGCAACTCGGGTCGTCTAGGCGGAGGTGGGCTGGGCCTGCCAGAGTCCGAGTTTCGATCACGAGCAGGGAGGGCAGAGGCGATGTCTCAAGGTATCTGTAAGCAAGGATCAATGTTGTCGGCGAGGGCGCCACAGCAGACGGATCTGCCTTTTGCAGCTCCTCACTGCCCGACTCGGTCAGCTCGGGACGAAGAACATAGCGTTCGTAGAGCGAAAACTGAGGCGGGAGCGTACTAGGTTCAATTGGCAAGAAGCCCAATTGCTCGAGAATCTCGGCGGGGGAGAGGCATCTTGGTCCGGCGCAGGTTACAAGTGACTTGACCTCCTGCGTCCTCGCTCCTTCTCCGGGAGGCAGATTCGGACCGCCTGAGCCACAAGATTCAGACACGGCGAATAAGATCGCCGCAAGCGCTACGGCCAAGCGCCAACAGCGTGGCAGCTCATCTGAGCGTCGCCGGAGCCCCGTGTCGGCTTCGGACCCCAAGCATCAACCCCCGGCAGCAGGAGACAAGCAAGCCGGCAGAAGCCGAGCTCTTGGGGGCTCGGCGCCTGCCAATCTCGAGTGGAACTATCGCGCTAGCTGATGCTTGCTGCAATCCTCCCGAGTTCGGATTCGGAGAGGCCCTGGCCGAGGATGTGGTTGAGCCGGCCTCCCTTCTCCCACACGATTCCCAGGGCGGCGCCCGCCTGCTGAGCGAGGGCTGCCTGTACACCGTCGACTGTCGACTCCACCAGCGACTCCGCGACGACCAGGTACCTTCGTTTGCCATCGTCTCCCGCCTGGAATCGAGCGAGGGGGGCGAAAACAAGGACGAAATTGCCTCGCTGACTGGAGTAGCTTAGAAGCACCATCTCGCCTGGATTGTCGACGAACGCGGCTTCGTCTAATTCGAAGTCGTCTGGCAAGTAATCGGGCTCCTCGAATGAGAACGACGCCCTGGCCCTGGCCTCCGAGGCAGTGAGGACGGCGCTCGGACGAGCGGGCGCGCTTCCTGTGGCTGTCGGGGAAGGCCTGGCTGCAAGCGTTACGGTGACGTGGTCAAGTGTTATTTCTGACATTGCTTCTGGTTCCTTTCTCGCTTAGGAAGCGGTTTGCTGTCAGCAGCACTGCCAGTAGCCGCAGAACTCCTGGATCGACCAACCGCTGCAGGACTGGCAGATGCCGTTGCAGTACTTGTTCTTACGGACCCAGAAGGCAGCGCAACAGCCGCCTGTGCAGCCAATCCAGAGAACCGTGTCGGTGCAAGAGCCGCACGATAGGCAGGCGGCTTCGGCCGGCCGAATCCTTGTGATACTGGCCAAGAGCAGAGCTATGGTGCCGCCGGCCGCGATGGACCCCGCGCGGAAGAGGAAGGACCGCCGGCTACTATGGGCTTCCTCATCTGCCGGTTTTTGGCTGTTGGGGGCCGCAGAGAGCCTCCCACCCAGAAGGAGGGCCAGGGCAAGAGCGGCGCCGGTCACGAGAAGGGATGGGACGAGTCCGGAACCATCGCCGAGGTTCAGGTAGCCGGGGCCGATTGTGATCGGCATCGTAGCGATTACGGCCAAGGCGACGTTTCTAGCCACACCAGCTGCCTTCGTCTGGCCTCGTAGCAGGGGACCGAAACAGCCGCAGTCGCTCTCGGCCGCGGGAATACCGGAGAGGATGACCGCGGCAAACACCGCCGTGAGGACAGCAGCGACGCCAGCAGCCGCCTCGACCTGGATTCCCAGGACGAGCAGGACGCCGAGCGTAACCTCGGCAGCGGGCAGGACGGCGGTGATCAGCCTTTGCGCTCCCGGAGGCACTAAGCGGATGTGCGACGCAGCATGTCTGAACGCCTCCGGCCGTCGCATCTTCAGCAGGCCGGCCGCAAGGAAGACAAAGCCGACTATGAGCCTCGACACCAAGGGCAACGCGTGGGACAGCTCGATCATGAAGACCTCCTTTCTATTGCGCATAGGCTGGGCCTAGGCAACGTGGCCTTCATGAAGATTTCGTGAAGGTGGAGGTAAGAGTGTCTGAAGATTCGAGAGCTAGGAGATGACGGGCATCAGAGGCCGGCTCGGCCCCGTACCAAGTCCTCCGTACTCCGTAGCTGCAGCTTCGCGAGCGGCAGGGAGACGGTAAAGGTTGTCCCTTGGCCCAGCCGGCTGGACACAGAGACGCTGCCGCCGTGAGCGTCGACCACGAGCTTGACAATGGCCAGACCAAGGCCAAACCCGTCCGTCCTGATTGCGTGGGCGCCGGCGCCTCTGTAGAAGCGATCGAAGGCGTGCTCAGCATCTTCGGCCGACATTCCGATGCCGGTGTCCGCCACGTCCAGGACGGCGTTGGTGTTCTCCCGGCGTACCTTCAGGCTAATCCGGCCTTGGCCTGGCGTGTAGAGGGCGGCGTTCTGCAAGAGGTTGGCAAGAGCACGCTCCAGATGGTCGGAGTCGCCTTCGAGAACGATGCCCGGCTCGATTTCCTTGAGGAACAGGTGGCGGGGATGGGCGGTGCGCGCGGCTTCCCATACCCTCTCGGCCAAGGCAGACAGGTCCACCTCTCGTGCCGCTACAGCGGGGCGACCCTCGCGAGATAGCAGGAGGAGTTCAGAGATAAGCCGGCTCATCGCCTCTGCCTCTTCTCGCATCTCCTCCTCGATCGCCCGTCTCTCTGCCTCGGTCAGCCGCGGGTCGTTGATGACGTCGATGTTGGTACGCAGTATCGTCAGCGGGCGGCGCATCTCGTGAGAGCTGTCGGCGAGGAAGGCACGCTGAGCTTGGATCATCTTGTCGACCCGGTCGATCATTGCGTTGAAAGTAGCTGTGAGCTCTCGCATCTCACTGTCCGCTCCACCAAGAGGAAGCCTTCGCGTGAAGTCCGCCGTACGCTCGATTTCCTTGGCCAGCCGAGACACCTGCCTCACTGGATCGATCGCCCTCCCCGCGACAACGTAGGCGGGCACGGCTGTGGCGACGACTATGAGCGCGAGTCCAACGCCCAGTACGTTACGGATGTCTGCTATGGACTGGTCCGCAAGTTGAAGTGACGTGCGCGACTCAATGAACGCGCTGAGCTCGCCCACTCGAACGACCGGCTCGACCAGGATGCGGGTACGTGTACCCAAGACCTCTTCGGTAGCAAATCCAGTCGCGGGCACGCCAATGCGAGTCTCTGGGAGCTCCCTGCCGACGCCTAGCGAAGAGTAAGCGACGCTACCGTCTGGGCTGCGGAGCTGGAAGACGGCGCCCTCCAGCGCCTGGCGGTCGAGGCCGTTTCTGGCTTGCTCGATGTCTGTCTCCGTTATCGGTCCCAGTACGTGCTCAAGTGCCGACTCTACGGCCTGCGCTTTGGCGCGAAGGTTCTCGTCCACGGCGTCGTAGGTACGTTCCCGAGAGAGGAAGTAGACGGCGACGCTCAGCAGCACAAGGGCTGGCACGAGAAGGAGAAGATAGACCGCCGTAAGCCGCAAGCGCAGTGACAAGTTAGGCTTCCAACTTGTAGCCGACGCGGCGGACGGCCTGGATTATCCTCGGTCGGCCGGTGGCCTCAAGCTTTCGTCGAAGATTGGTGATGTGGACGTCTACCACGTTGGAGTCGTAGCCAACAGAGTCTCCCCAAACCGCCTGAAGCAGCTCGTCCCTGGTGAGGACACGCTCCGGTTTGAGCATTAGAGCTTCGAGGAGCTTGAACTCCACGGTTGTGAGCGTGAGGGGGGCGTTGTCGCGCGAAGCTGTCCACTTCACGCCATCCAGCGCCACACCGGCGTACGAGAGTGTTCGGCGGCGGACACCGCCCGTTGCTCGTCGCAGCAAGGCCTCAAGCCTGGCGACGAGCTCGTCCAGGGCAAAGGGTTTGGCGAGGTAGTCGTCGGCCCCGGCGTTGAGGCCTGCCACTCGATCCTCAACTGCATCTCTGGCTGTCAACATCAGCACAGGTAAGTCAAACCGGTCTCGGATCAGGCGGCAGAAAGTCACGCCGTCCATGCCGGGCATCGCAACGTCGAGAATCGCGATCTCCGGCCATGTGCGCTCCAGGAGCGGAACTGCCTCTCCGGGCGTAGCCACCGCTTCGACGTCGAAGCCCCGCAGGCCAAGCCCACGCTCAAGGACGACGAGGAGGCGGCGGTCGTCATCCACCACTAGTACTCGCCGATGCGGACCAGGGGTCGCGGTTGATCTTGTGCCAGGGGTGGTCATTCCCGGAAGTACTCGTTCAAACTGCCTTGAGCGGTTCTCGCAGTCTTGTCACCGAGGCCATTCAAGATAACCCGGCGGGCCCCCGAGGAGGGCGATCCCCTGGCGTGCCACGGTGCGGGAACTCGCAAAGCGGGTCCTCAAGCCGTCGAGGTCAGAACTCGACAAGTGGTATGCCGGACCTCTGCCCCAAGCTCGCTTGATGCGCCGTTCAACATGCCAGCCCGCCTCGCTCACCGCCCGTCTTGTTCCATGAAGGCTCGCGTCCTTTGTAGCATCTCGCGCCAGGAGGGTCATTAAGGAGAGATGAAGTGACGGGCAAGAATTCGTCGCGTAACGAGACGGACTCGACCGACCAGTGTCTAACCGAATGAAGTTGGGGCGGCCGGTCGGGCAGTAGCATACCAGGAATCTTTCCCCCTTCTTCACCTTGCCTTAATGACGCCTGGTGGGCCAGATCGTACAAAGGGACTGGGCCGGATGGTCGGAATCGCAGCTCGACAGGACTTCTGAGCGTGAAGCCGCGAGCAACGTGAACTAGGCGTGAGCGCTGTCGTTCTGGCGGTCGGCAACGACTTTCTTCGCGAGGTTTGTCGACAAGAGATCGGACTCGCCGGTCATTCAGTGGTGGCGCTCGACCGGCCCCTCGCCGTGCTGAGCGTTGCGCAGGTCGTTGCCTTCACGCTGATCTGCATAGACGACTCGCCGCTCGGGCGGTCCGTGCTCCAAGTGGCAAAGGGCTTCCCGTGGACTACAGTCGGCATCGGCCTTTCTGACCAGAAGCTAGCTGCCCGCTTCGAGCTTCCTCTCGATACGGATCGGTTCCGCCTGGCTATCGAGCAGCTTGTTGCTCTATCACGAGCGCAGCCGGGCCCTCTTTGCGGAGAAGTCGGATGCCTGCGACGACCAAGGCTCCTTAGTCCCTTCCGAAAGAACGCGGGACTTCATGAACAAGAGCCTGATTTGCCTGCAGTATCTGCTCGTTGACAGGTCAATCAGGTTCCCCATAGATTGACGCCCGGAGCCGCCAGCGACAGCCTTGTGCCCGTGCGCCGACGACGTGGCTTTCTGAGATGGCTGACCTCCCAGCGCTGGTGTTACCTACCGGAGACCAAGAAGAGGAGGGCGGAGAATGCCCGCTCATCTAATGGGGGCCGTGCTGACCCTGCGGACGGAAGAGGATTCAGACGGGTATCTCACCTCATCGAGCCACTCCCTCCTCAAGTCGTGCCGCGACCGCCAGTCGGCGATGTCCAGACCATCCGGCTTCCACGGTTCAGCGCTATGCTAGTGCTATGGGGAGGCGAGCCGGGGCCATTCCGAATCTTGACGGCATGGCTTTATCCTCCCGAGGACGACAGACCCGAGGTGGCGCTGCGAAGCCCGAGCGCTCAACCGTGCTGAGGTGAGCGTCTCCCATCCCGCTATTCCGCCAGTCTGACATCGGTAGTGCTGAAGGCCGCCCGGACGTAGTGCTCGATGTCGTAAAGCCTGTACCCCTTGCCGCGAACGCTGTCAATAGTCACGCCCTGAATCCTGGCGTTGCGCAGCTTCCTACGCAGGCTTACGACGTGAACTCTGACGAGTGCGTTGCCAGCTCGCGCAGGTATGTAGCCCCAGACGTCCTGCAGGAGTTCCTCAAAGGAAACTGGAGATCCGATGGAAGCAACCAGACGCGAGGCCATCTTGAACTCAGTCTCGGTCAGTCGCGCCTCGCGGCCTCCGTATTTCAGCGTTCTGAGGGCTGGGTCTAACTCGATTCGCTCGCGGCGCCCAAGTGATGAGAGCGGCGGCCTTGCGAGTAGGTGGGCAACGAGCGGGCAAGACTCGGCCAGCCTCAGATGGGGCACGCCATCAATCCACACCAGCGTGCACTTCTCCCAGAGGGCGACAGGCTCCGCAGTTGTGAGTGCACCGTTCATGGTCTCGCTCACGCCGCGAGAGGGTTCCATGGAGGAGAAATACGCCGATGCGTGCTCTCTCGCATTAAGCCGAGATGAAGGAGAGCAGCAGATTTTGTAAGCTGCGCTCACTATCCACCCAGGTGCCCAGCTCGGACCTCGAAACACAATCGTTTGATCTTGTTACTTGAACAGCCGTTCGCCAAGATCGTCCATGACCGACTGAGTACCAATCCTAATGGTCCGCTCCCCAACGGACTGGGTATCCGTTGCCGCCGAGTAGAGAGTTGAGGCCTCGCTAAGACGACCCGACAATTCGGATCTCGAAGCCCTCCGGTGTCGCGATGTCATCTAAGACCATGATTAGCTGGCAAACACCTGACTCGGTACCGTCATTCCGCTCGGCAAGCGCACGCGCCTTGGACAAGCCGGGTTGAACCACTCCGATGCGACCACGAATTATTGGTGGTCGCTGAATCCACGTGCGAAAATCCTCGTCAGGGGGCGGGGCGATCCCCAGGTACTGATCGAGCAGAGCAGGTGCGTCGCCCTCTCCAACTATGACAGCCTTGGGGTTTCGACGTTCCCGCAGTCGCTCGCCAAGCTCCGACCAAAGGCTCAGTGACGGAAACCAGCGCCTCGACCGAATCGCCTGAGCCACGACAACTTGTACCTCGTTGATTCGTAAGCCAGCTTCTCTGCTGGTCGAAGCCTTGGCGTGCCATAACCCCAGGCTTACTTCGCCGGTGAAGAGAGGCTCGATAACCAGTACGTCCGCGATTTCCCCTGACCCATCATTGAAAACGATCCAGCGGTTGATTCCTCGGCGCGGTTGTGCGCTGAGCCACTCGATGAGACCTTTATGTACAGACTTCTCACCGGTGCCGTGCGCTAGAGCCGTCTGGTCAGTCTCTGCCGTTATATCAACGCCCGTCCAGTCAACCGGGACAATCTCGTCGGGATCGATGAGCTGGCCAGTACGGTTTAGTAAGTAAGCAACGTGCCCTACGACTGTTGTTCCGTCTAGAAAGTAGACAGTTGGTGGGAATTCATTGAATAGCTCGACGATTGATGTGGTTGCGCCGTGGCCACGGCGAACTAGAAGATCGGCACCAGTGAAAGTACCGTCTATCCGCATGTGTCCTTGCCACAGCACTTCTTCAGCCCCGGCGTCACGGTTGTGCCTAATTGCGACGATAGGTAGGCCCGTGGTCTGCGGACTCCCATCGAGGAGATCGAGCGGATCCTCCGACACATACAGTTCGATATCCTCAAAACTAACCAGCTCCCCATCGCCCGTGACAGCCTCGAAACCAAGCCCAAGGAGCGCCGGGTGCGACTCGGCGGCAAGAGCAGCAACAGGCGGCCAATCTAGCAGGGTCGTGCCTCGGTTGAGGGCGGGCAAGAGAGGTCCAGACATTGATGTCCTTGCGAACCATAGCAGCGCTGCAGTCTGGTCAACCCACTCGTCGAAGCCACGGAGAGGCGCATACCGGGTAACCCAGAGCTTGGCCTTCTCCAGTGCTGCCCCGGCGTTGGAGGAGCCGTAGCCATCCGTAATCTGAATATTGACGTGCCCCAGCGCGTTTCGCGTCATATCGATTGCCCTCAAGCCGCGATCGACACTGGCGCCGAGGTGATTCTTGTAAGCGGTCGTGCCTCGGTTGGCAGCATTAGTAGACCTCATCCCGACAGCTGAAACTGAGCGGCGCTCCAGTCCATCAAGGTACTGGCCGATGCGCTCTGGGCTTGCCGGCTGCGCGACTTCTTCGAGGTCTAGAATCTCTCTCAGCTCTGTATGAGTGGACTGGTCGCTTGTGTTGAAGAATAGGAGGCCAGGCTGGTCCGTTCGTGGTGATGCACGGAAGGATATCAAGTGCAAAGCAAATGTGGTTTCAACGAGCCCGGGATCGCTCGACCACCGCGGCTGAGAAGTGTGCTGCAGTGCGATAACAAGAGTCTCGCCGTTCGGCTCAACGCCCGAGTAAACGATGCGCCCTCCGCCAAGCGATTCGCCAACAATCAACTGCGGGGGAATTGTCCCGCCACTGAATGTGGGCCTCCAGGTCGTGTCGGCAATCTCATAGACGATAGAGCGTTGCAGCGGTTGGAGTCGGTCGGGAAGAACCTGCGCATGGACGCCACCGAATGCATTGGCATACGCTCGATCCTCACGTTCACGCTGGATTTGGTCGTCAATTATTCCGGGTAGCACGTCGGCCCAGTCTGCATCCTCGTCATACAAGTCTCGAACGACCCCCCGCAGCTCAGGGAAGACATCGATATCCCGAGCCGTAATGAGAATTGAGGACTGAGGAAAGCTGGGATGTACACGGGCTAAGCGTCCGATGAGCTGGATCGTTGCGGGCAACGACTTGTGTTTGTCGTGGTAAGCCACGATTCGAAGAGAAGGTAGATCGAATCCTTCACCCAACATCCCTACCACACCAACGGCACGAATGGCACCGGACAAAAGACCCTCGCGAATCTGTTGCTGTACTTGGGCGCCGAGGCGATTGTGAAGCAGGGTTAGGGCGACTCCCTCCGCACGGTAGACCTCCTTGAGACTTTGGAGCCGGCTAATAGAGGAAGCCCGCACTAGCAGAACGCTGGACTGATGGCCGGCACTCCTCGATGCCTCTGAGGCCGCGCTAGCGATCGCAGCATCAGCCTCCGTACGATCAGCTGGGTCCTGCAACTCAAGTAGCTTAGGTGTGACCGATTGATAGAGTCCCTCGTCGAGTGCCCGTCTCAGCGGGTAATGAAAAACAAGCTCGCCGGGAATCCTCTTCCCGTCTCGTCTCACGGGCGTCGCTGTCAAAAGCACGGCTCTTGCCTGGAAATGCTCCAGGATGTTTAGCCATGTTGGCGCCGGAGCATGATGTGCTTCATCGATGACCACTAAGTCGAACAGGTCCGGGGGCGGCTTGGCTTCTGCCTCGTAGTACGCCGGACTGATCGAGTCGGGCAACCCGACCACGACGTCGGCAGATTCTAATGAACCCCAGTCGCGAACACGACCTGTAATCTCAACTACAGTTGGATTGCTGTCAAAGTCGCTTTCGGGTGGTAGTGCGCCGACTCTCCTCAACACAGCACAGTTTTGGAAGTTGGCTGTCATCTGTTCCCGAAGTGCCCGAGTAGGAACGACGACAAGAATTCGGGTTGGCGGTTCCTCCAGGAGGAATGGCGCCGCCATAGCTAGGGCTGTCTTACCACTGCCTGTCGGGATGCTCACAACCGTTGGAGTCTCAGGAGAAAGGCTCCAGTGCATAGCCACCGCACCGAGAGCTCCGAATTGAGGAGTTCTCCAAGCGGGCCGAGGGCGCCCTACTAGTCGAAAATGCGTGCACGCGTCCTCGTGGAAGGTCAAGTCAATACTCCACCGTCCAGCTCACGCTGGAGCACGTTCGTTCTGATTGAGAAGTATATCAGAATCGCACCAGCGAAGATCGCATGGCTGATAAGTGTCGGTTCAGATGTCGGTGAGTGGGCTTCCCCGAGATCCTTGAGCCGCTTAGGACTGGTACAGGCGAGAGGTGGATTACGGGGCACAGAACAGGCTCGCAAATTCTGGTCGCAGGGTTATCCGCCGGCCATGTGACAGTTGACTGCTCGCCCTCGAGCAGCTCCGTTAGGCTGCCAACGGACTAGCAAGCCGTCGGTCCCGGCGAGGCTCACTCGGCTGGATTAACCACAGCGAGATCTGTCTGGATGGCCTCTAGCTGCTCTAGAGCCGCCCGCAGGTCCTCGATGATCTCAGCAGCGATCTCGTCTGGCTCCGGGAGGTTTGTGGCGTCTTCGAGGCTCTCATCGCGGAGCCAGAAGATGTCAAGGCTGGCCTTGTCGCGCTGAATCAGCTCTTCGTAGCTGTAGCGCCGCCACCTGAAGGCCTGGTTGTTCTCTAACCATGTCGCTTTGCGGTCGTGTCGGTTCTCGGGGTCGTAGCAGGCAACGAAGTCGTCGAGGTCCTCGCGCTTCAGGGGATTGGTCTTCAGGGTGAAGTGCATGTTCGTGCGAAGGTCGTATATCCAAAGCTCCTTCGTCCACGGGGTTGCACTCGCGGGGCGCTTGTCGAAGAACAGCACGTTAGCCTTGACACCCTGCGCGTAGAAGATGCCGGTCGGGAGACGCAGCAGGGTGTGGACGTCGCACTGCTGCAGCAGTCGACGCCTGACTGTCTCGCCGGCGCCGCCCTCGAAGAGGACGTTGTCAGGCACGACGATGGCAGCGCGGCCATTGATCTTGAGCATCGTGTGGACATGCTGCAGGAAGTTCAGCTGCTTGTTGCTGGTTGTTGCCCAGAAGTCCTCCCGAACGACTGTCAAGTGCTCTCGCTCCGTTTCCCCTTCATCGTTGACAACCAGAACGCTGGACTTGCGCCCGAAAGGCGGATTTGTAAGGACGAGGTCGTAACGCCGGCCTAAATCGAGAGCGAGGCTGTCTATTCTTTCAACCGGAGACGGCGCCTCGTCAGCGCTTGGTCCGATGCCATGCAGCAAGAGGTTCATAGCACAAAGCCGGACCACGCTGTCGACGATGTCGACGCCGTGCAGGTTCTCCAGCTTGAGCCGACGCAACTGGTCCGAGTCCATGTGAGGGTTGTGCTCGACGATGAAGTTGTGGGCGGCCAGCAAGAAGCCTCCCGTGCCGCAAGCCGGGTCGCCGATGGTCTCATCTGGACGGGGATGGACGCAGTCGACCATGGCCTGGATCAAAGGCCGCGGCGTGAAGTACTGGCCGGCGCCGCCCTTGATGTCCTGGGCGTTCTTCTCGAGGAGGCCCTCATACGCGTCGCCCTTCACGTCGGCGTCCAATGTCATCCATTGCTCGCGGTCGATGAGGTCGACGATCAGGCGTCGCAGCTTAGCCGGGTCCTGAATCTTGCTCTGCGCCTTGCGGAAGATGATACCCAGCATACCGCCGGCTTTCCCCAACTCCTCCAGGAGGTGGCGGTAGTGTGTCTCAAGCTCAGCGCCATCAAGCTTCAGAAGGCTAAGCCAGTCTAAGCCGGCCGGAACCACTGAGGGTGCGTTCCAGGGCGGGCCGGTGCGCTCGTGGGCCATCTTGAGAAACAGCAGGTAGGTCAGCTGCTCAACGTAGTCGCCGTAGGAAAGGCCGTCATCCCGCAGGATGCTGCAGTAGTTCCACAGCCTCTGGACGATCTGCTGGGAGTGGTTCCCGTTCCCGTTGCCGTTTCTCGTCATGGCCCATCCCCCCTAGCGGCAGCTGCACGCGCTCACGCCGAACTCGTCGGACTCGTGCTCTGACGAAGGCGGGGTCCTTCTGACGTTCTTCTCGGATGCGCTCTAGCAATACTGAAGCCGGCTCGTCGTCCGGGTCTTGTGGTGCGAGCCGACCCTCGAAGGCGCGCCTGAGGACCGACTGACGCAGCCGCTCGGCGCGCTTCAGGCCGTTCTCGACCGCGTCCTCCAGTGACTCGACTACCGAGAGCCTTCGCTCGACTTCAGCCACGATGAGGCGTTGCTCCGAAACGGGGGGGACAGGAAGAGCCAGCCGCCGACAGGTCGTCACGGCCAGATTGAATTGCCCTGCCGTTGCCTTTGCGGTTCTTTGCAGCCGTCTCTGTGTGTCGCCGCTCAACAGCGCATAGCTTAGATATTTGTGGTCCAGACCTTTCGAAGGACGGAAGGAAACGATGGCCTGATTGATATTCCATTCAGGATGAAAGTCCGGAGTAATCGAAACTTTCCCCAAGGGTGGTCCCACGATGTTCATCAAGACATCCCCGGGGAATGACCGCGAGCGTCCAAGTTGATTTAAGTGAGTGTGCTTCGTAATGAACGTCGGCTTCGTACCGAAGTCGAGGGTTCCGTCGAAGGTCAGATTGTAGACTTTGATGAACGGGACCTCGCCACTTCCGCTGTACATTTTGTCGGCCGAGGGTGTTGAACCGCTAGAAACCGCCTCGCAGATTTGCTCAGCGCGCGCCCAGCACCACCCCTTCGGCAACGTCGGCAATTCACTTGTGTCCAAGGCTTGCTGTTCGTCATCCCACGCTCTTTTCAGCTCTTTGCGCTTGGCAGCGGGACTGGTCTCCACGTTGGCGCGCCGCTCGGTGAGGATGCGCTCCACTAATCTCTCAGCTGGCTCGTCGCTCGCGTGTTGTGGCACCAGCGTGCCTTCGCAGGCCGCCTCCAGAACCGCCCCACGGTAGCGCTTGACGTTCGCCCGCACCCGCTGCAGCGCCGCCACGGCGGCATCGAGGCGCGTCAGCTGCTTCTCGATCTCCGCCACGATGCGCTCCTGCTCCGCAGCAGGCGGAACAGGGATAGCCAGCTCAAACAAGAAATCGGCTGGTACGCGCATCTGCCCCACTGCTCCCGCCATGACAGCCCTAGCGCGCTTCCTCACCGACTCTTGGAGGAGGAAGTAGAGGATGTACTTTGTGTGGAGCCCTGACGGGCATCGGATAACGTGAAACTCTGTGGAGCCAACTCCGGCGCCGTTCTTGAGTCCCTTCGCGAGTGCAAATTTTCCGTTCTCCATGCACGGCGTGATCTTCGCGAATAGCACATCACCTTCTGCAAAGCGCGTGTAACTCCTTCTTGCCAGGTCGCCCCACAGCTGAATGTCAGACGCGTCGAGTAGTCCCGAGCCAGCCTCCACCGCCGCCATCGGCACAAACGACACTTCGGTGTCAGGTGTCACGTCGGTCCGGAAGGTGCGAGGATTCACGCCTGCTATTTCGCCCAAGCCAGCCGCTGCCCAGCCGTTCGGCAAGTCAACATCCTTCACGCGACAAGCTCCCGGTTAAGCTCTTCGAGCAACGATTCGAACTGGGCCCCAAAGACCTGGTAAGCTCTGCCGGCGCCGCCGCGCTGAACAAAGGGAGCGTAGTCGAAGCTTTCCAGCTCGACGGCGAAGCTCGCGGCGATCGCGTCCTTGATGGCGTCGAGCCACCAGCGCTGCTCGTCGGTGAAGTGCCGTCCCAGGGCCTCTTGACGCTCCAGCCACTCGCGGTAGCGCGATGCTACGGCGTCCGGGAACGGGACCAGGGCCTCGTCTTGCTGAAGGGCGAACCGAACCAGCGCTACCACGTCGGTCAGGATGCGTCGGGCTGAACCGCGCACGCGGGATCGGTCTAGCGCGGCGTAGGCCTGCCAGATTCGCTCGCTGTCGAGCGACAGAGGCGGCTTCTGCAGGGCGTCTGCAAGCTCTTTGATCTGCACTGGCCGAAGCCGTTGGACATAAGGCCGGCTGAAGAGCACTTGCAGCGCCGTGATCTCGTCGCGATGCGCCCGTAGGAACTGCTCGAATGATTGGACAATTTGGCGCTGCCTTTCGCGCGCCTCATCGGACATGCCGGCGCCAAGCAGCACGTCCGGGCTGACCGTGTCAAGGGTCTGCTCGGTTCGGCGCCGAACCTCAAGTAGAAGGTTTCGAAATGTAGGGTTACTCGCCAGGGGCGCCGCTGCCTCGCGTAGGAGCACTGCGCTGGCTCTCTTTGCCTGAGCTTCGTCTGGGGACGCGTCGGGCGGTAGGCCTTCCTGGGTGCGAGCAAACTCGATCTGGCGGTCCGGGTCGAGGGCCTCGACGATGCCGGATGCAATCGACCTCAGAGTTAGGCCGCCGGATGTGTCCTCCAGAAGCTTGCGCTCCGGCTCGCCGATGCGGCGGTCGAGACGGGCGAGACGGGCGGCCAGCGAGGACAGAACATCCGGATCGACGTTGCCGTAAGAGATCGTCTGCAGGAGGCGATCGAAGGACACTGTCGGCTGGCGTTCCAGCGGTTGCGAGTCCTGCAACTCGTGCTCCGTCACGCCGACCGCGTCGACGATGACGAAGTGGGTCTTGCTCACGGGGCGGTCGTTGACGTCGTTCGGGTTGACAGCCTGAAAGTCGGTGTCGTTGACCACGCGCACGCCGCGGCCCTTCATTTGCTCGAAGAAGGTGCGGCTCTTAACGGCGCGCATGAACATCACGACCTCGATGGGCTTGATGTCCGTTCCCGTGGCGATCATGTCGACCGTGACGGCGATGCGAGGGTAGTAAGCATTGCGGAACGCCTGCAGCAGCTCCTCCGCGCTGACACCGCCCGACTTGTAGACGGTTACGTCGATCTCGGAGCCGTCCGGCTGCTGCTGCCTCACCGTCTGCCGCAGCGTCCCCGTGCGGTAGGTGATCTTCTCCGCGAACTCGTTGCCCCTACCGAACTCCTCTCGCACCACCTGGACGATGTCGTCGGCGTGGCTGTCGTCCTTGGCGTAGATCAGCGTCTTAGGCACTTCAGTGCGGCCTGGGAAGATCTCAGAGCAGACGCGGTCGCGAAACGTTCGAATGACGGTGCGAATCTGGTCCGCCGCCACGACGTCCCGGTCAAGGGCAGAGGCCACGTACGTGAAGTCGTCCTCCAGTTGCTCCCAGCGAACGGCGCGCGTGAGGCGGTCACGCTTATCAACCCATAGGCCGGCCTCGACAGTGGCACCCTGCGCCGTGATCTGGGTTCGAATGCGGTAGACGTCGAAGTCGACGTTTACGCCTTCGGCCACCGCCTGCTCATGGTTGTACTCCATGACCAGGTTCTGGTTGAAGAAGCCAAAAGTCTGCTTCGAAGGCGTGGCGGTCAGGCCGATGATGTAGGCATCGAAGTACTCCAAGACCTGGCGCCAAAGGTTGTAAATCGAGCGGTGGCACTCGTCGGTGATGATGAAGTCGAAGGTCTCGACGGGGATAGCCGGGTTGTAGACGACAGGCACGGGCTCTCTGACAAGGCCTGCCCCTTCGTCCCACTGCGAGCCCTCCTCCAGCTCGGGCTCTAGCTGTTCCTCGCCTCTGAGCATGGAGTAGAGGCGCTGGATGGTCGTAATGACGACTCGCGCAACGGGGTCGATCTTGTTCGAACTGAGACGCTGGACGTTGTACAGCTCGGTGAGCTTGCGACCGTCATCAGGTGTCGAGTACTGCTGGAACTCCTTGAGTGCTTGGCGGCCGAGGTTGGCGCGGTCGACCAGGAAGAGAACGCGCTGGGCGCCTCCGAACTTGATCAGCCGGTAGACGGACGCAATGGCGGTGATCGTCTTGCCGCTGCCGGTCGCCATTTGAATGAGAGCGCGGGGCCGGTCCTCGGCGAAGGACTGCTCTAGGTTGCGGATCGCTCGCACCTGCGCTGGCCACAGACCGGGTTCGTCTAAGGGCGGCATCGAACGGAGACAAGCGCGCAACGTCGTCTTCGCCGTGTAGCCCGTCGGGGCCTCGGCGACTCGCGGCCCGCCACTGCGAGCCAACCTGGGTTCTTCACCGAGCCAGCCAGCCAGGGTCTCGGGCCGGTGAAAGCTGAACAGGCGACGGCTGCGCGGCTCGGGGTCAAGCTGGTTAGTGAAACGCGTCTCGACACCCGTGCTCTCGTAGAGGAAGGGAAGTGGACGGATCGGCGCCGGAATTGCATCGGGGATGCCGGCACCGTACTTCTCCGACTGCCGTTCAACCCCTGTGAGTGTCGTGCCGGCCGGCTTCGCTTCGATTACGCCGACCGCTTGGGCATCGACGTAGAGAAGGTAGTCGGCGTTTCCATGGCCCGGCTTCAGGGGGTACTCGCGTATCGCAACGCCGCGGCCAGCCATGATGTTGGCCGCGGTGCGGTCCTGCACGACCCACCCGGCCTTCTCCAGGACCGCGTCGATGCTCTCGCGAGCCTCTTCTTCAAGCTTCTTGGGCATCTCTTGCTGAGTATCGACATGCGGGGCTCTAGGGTTTTATCACATTGCGGGGCGCGAGGAGAACAGTTGAGCCCGTTGAGCCGGCTCGTTGAACTGGGGCGAGGCCAAGGAACCTCCGACTAACAACTAGTCCGGTGGCAGCGTTGAGGCTTCTTTGCCGGCTGCAGCGCGACGATGCCGGTTGCGATTGGGCTCGTTAAGTCGGGTAAAGGCCGCTGGCTTGTTCGAACAGAATGTCCTCAGGCCTGACGCCCAGGGCCTGCGCAAGCCTACGGCGCGTCGATGGTCGCGGCTTTCGCCGTCCCAATTCAGCACTCTGGATCGTCGCCCGGGCGACGCCGGAGAGCCTCGCCAGGTCATCCTGAGAGAGCCCTTTCGCCTCGCGTAACTCCCTAAGGCGTTTCGCCATGTCCGCTCGAAGTCTAGCAGGACTCGTCCTGACTATCATCGCCAGCTTGCAAGTTAGGCTGTACTTAGGCTATACTTAGGCCTGCTAAGCAGGGATTCCTGCTTGGAGGGGGCGGGCAGTGGATTCAGATAAGCGAAAGGGGCCTAACATTGACGTTCTCGTCGACTGGCTCAAGCGACATAGTGGCCTTGGTCTGTTCGGGTGTCAGTGCGACCGGCACCCTTCCATCAGCCAAATGATCTCTCGGCGGCAGCTCGACGCTCTCATGGAAGATACGGGCCTCAGGCGAACACGCCAGTGGCTGACGATCATGTGCAAGCATCTCGGCATACCCCGGCAGGGAAAGTTGACCCGTCGCCCAGAGAGCGAGGCTTCGTTGGAGAGGCGCCGGGAGCAGGGCCGCGAACGTTGGCGGCGCTGGTACCGAAGATTGAGCAGCGATCCTGACCGATTCCAGCAGTATCGCCGCCGAGGACGAACGAAGAAACAGTGACAACTGCTAGTTAACGCTCTCCGTCCAGCGCGCTAAACAAAGTTGGGGGGCCGCTCTCTCCCTGGCAGGAACGTCGCGGCCCACCCACTAACCAAGGAGAGGGTCCCCTTGGCGCAGGGGCAGTCTGGCGAAGATGGCGGCAAACGTCAACTCGGTTCTGGCACGCCGGCTGCTCGGACGCCGATGGCGCGACGCCGGCGCCGCGTTCCCAGCACGCCCATGGAGGACCCCGACGTTGAAGCGTTCCTGCAACAAGCGGCTCGTATCGTACTGCGCATGAAGGGTTTGGCAGGCGATTCAAGAGTTGAAGACGATAAGGAGGACAGCCGTGACTCAGCATGATGGTAAGAAGACCGCAGTTGCTTACACACGAGTCAGCACCGAAGAGCAAGTCGACGGCCTATCTCTGGAATCGCAGGAGACGAAGATCAGGGAGTGGTGCGAGAGCAAGGACTATGAAATCGTAGCCTGGTTTTCGGATGAAGGGGAGTCGGCCTTCAACGACGAAATATCGAAGCGACCCCAGTTCGCGAAGATGATCGAACGCCTACCCGTCCTTCGACCCACCATCGTCATCGTGAGCAGCATGGACCGGTGGGCTCGGAGCTCCGTGGTCTCCTCGCAGACGTTTCGTCTCCTCCATCAGTCCGGCATCGGCTTCGCTGCGGCCGACCAAGCCATGTTCGACTTTTCCAACCCAGGAAGTCGCCTCGTTATGGGCATCCTCGCCCAGTTCGCCGAATTCAGTTCCGCGACAACTGCTCAGCACATCAAGCGGGTCCTCGACCTAAAGTTCGAGAAGGGCATTCATCGCGGCTCAATCCCCTTTGGCTACGTCGCCGATCCGGCGAGCACGCGGGCTGACCCGCGCCCTCCGATTCCCGACAACCTGGAGTTTCCCGTCGTGCAGGAGCTATTCCGGCGGATGCTGTCCGGGAGGGAGACCTATAAGTCAGTGGCGACTTGGCTCAACGGGTTGGGCTTTACCACGCGCAACCGGCTGAAGAGCGCCTCCGATTCCGAGGCCGGCGAATCAGCGAAACCACGAAGGTTCACGGAGGAGAGCATTCGTAGCATAGCCAAGAACCCCTTCTATGCCGGCTTTGTCGTCAAGGAAGCGCGACGAAAGAACGGAACCGCAGGTCAGGAGGTCAAGCTCGGTCCTGGCCTTCACGTACCCGCAGTCATGCCCGAGGACTTCAATCGCGTTCAGTCCATCATTCGTGCTCACTACAGGGCTCCGCGCTCCGCTTCGCCTAAGTTCCGGCCGTATCTCGCGAAGGGACTAATACGCTGCATTGATTGTGGTGAGAAGGCATGGTGCCACCACATAAACGGCAACAGCTACTACCAGGAATCAAGTCCGTCGCGCGGCCTGGCTTGTCAAGCGCCGGGCCGGTATTGGCCGACAGCCCTGATAGACCGCCAAATCGAACAGATGGTTCGGCCTGTCGCTCTACCTGCTGATTGGCAAGAGCGTGCGGTAGAGCTCGCCAATGCTGAGAACAATGTCCTGGACTTGAGGGCAGAGAGGCTGTCCCTGGAGAGACGACGGCGGAAGGCCATCGAATCGTACATGGAGGAACTCATCGAACGAGAGGAGCGGGACAGGAGGCTGGCGGCCATTGAGAACCGACTAAGGACAATCTCGCCTTTTGATGTCCAGTTCGTTGAGATAACCGTTGCGGACTTCGAGAACATCCAGAAGTTCTGGGACCCGGCTCTTCCCGAGGAGCGCGCTAATCTGCTCCGGAACCTAGCTGAGAGGCTCTACGTGGACTTCGATACCGGTCAGGTGCTGGAGATAGTGCCGAAGGACGGCTTCCGCTATGTTCTGGAAGCCGCCCAGATCACGAGACCCCTATCTGGGCCTGAGTTAACTAATGGCGACCCCGAGGGGATTCGAACCCCCGATCTCCACCGTGACAGGGTGGCATGTTTGACCGCTACACCACGGGGCCGCGTTCCCAAT
>Ga0209521_10000901_pt1 | contig 23718 bp, 20 predicted proteins | sample Rifsed19ft4_FD_184016 | JGI IMG/M metagenome (GOLD analysis project Ga0209521, IMG submission 184016) | Soil microbial communities from Rifle, Colorado, USA - sediment 19ft 4 (version 2) | ecosystem: Environmental > Terrestrial > Deep subsurface > Rock core/Sediment | place: Rifle, Colorado...
GACTTGAGTATCCTGAAGGCCTCGTTGGGGAACTTCTTTTTTACCTCATCGAACTGCTCCTGCCAGAGGGCGACGTCCCTTAGCATCTCGGGTTCGAGCATCTCTGATGAGAGGCCGTCGTCTATGTCGTGGTTGTTGTAGGCAATCTCGTCGGCTATATCTACTATCTGTGCCTCGAGACTCGCTGACCGGCCCCTGTCATACTCCGAATTTATGCCCGGCCTGTCGTGCTCTGAGGAGTGCTTTACGATGCCCTCCCTTACCTCGAATGTGAGGTTCAATCCCTTGAAGCCCGGGTATTTCCCCTCAAGCTCCTCCACTATGCGAAGGCTCTGCGCGTTGTGCTCAAAGCCGCCGTGGCCCTCCATCAGGTGGTTTAGGGCGTCCTCTCCGGTGTGGCCGAAGGGCGGGTGTCCGAGGTCATGGGCCAGGGCTATTGCCTCGGCAAGGTCCTCGTTAAGGCCCAGGGCGCGGGCTATTGTGCGGGAAATCTGAGCGACTTCAATGGTATGCGTGAGCCTTGTCCTGTAGTGGTCGCCCTCGTGGTAGACAAAGACCTGGGTCTTGTACTCGAGCCTCCTGAAGGCGTGGGAATGGATTACCCTGTCCCTGTCCCGCTGGAAAGGCGTCCTGAAGGGGTGTTCGGCCTCAGGGTGGCGTCTTCCCTTTGATAATCCGCTCTTTGCGGCGTAGGGGGCAAGCCTCTGGGCTTCGAGTTCTGAGAAATTCGGTACCTTTGCCATTTGACAATTCCCCGGATAATAATACAATGAAAGTATGAGAAGCTTCGTTCTGATAATAGCCGCGATAATGCTGGCCGGCTGCTCGGTCCTCCCCCGGAGCGTGCTCAAGGACGTTGACCGCGATGTCACCCTCGACGCTGTCCAGACAAACCCCGCGAGGTTCATCGGCACGAAGGTCGTCTGGGGCGGCATTATCCTCAACTCTGAAAACCTCGAAGAGGTAACAGAGATAGAGGTCCTCGAGACCGAGCTCTCCTTTGACGAGCGCCCCAAGAACGGCTCTTCAAGGGGCAGGTTCATAATACAGTCGCCCGGCTATCTCGACACGAACATATACTCAAAGAGCAAGAAGATAACGGTAGCAGGCACTGTAAAGGGCGTTGAGAGGCGCAAGATCGGGAAGATGGCCTACCCGTACCCGATAATCACGCCGATCGAGATACGGGCCTTTGAGCCGCTCCCAGAATACTACAGGGACCCCTATTCCTATGGTCCCTATGGCGGCCTATACGGCCCTTACGGCCCGTACCCGTACGGGCCCACATATCCTTACGGCCCGTATTCGCCTTACGGCCCGTTCAGGCAGCCGTTCTATCCCTATCCGTATCCATTCCCCTGATTCTGACAGGCTGCTCAGTCCGTCATTGCGAGCGAAGCGAAGCAATCTTATTCTTTGGCATTAACGTGAGATTGCTTCGTCGCTAAAGCTCCTCGCAATGACCGCTACTTCGGAGAGCAGCCGTCCTTCACCGACTTCAGATAGTCCATGTACTCGTCGTAATACTCGTCCATGAACTCGAATACGTTCCTGCCCTCGGTATCGATGCCCTTCTTTACCTTTAAAAACTCCTTGAAGGTCATGAAAGCCTCCTAATTGCCATTGCCGCCCGCCCTGCGATAGGGTATCGGGTCTTTCACGCCTGCCTCCCTGAAGCCGCGAAGGCGCAGCAGGCACGAGTCGCACTCGCCGCACGCCTCGACAGAATCCCTGTAGCACGACCAGGTGAGCTCCAGGGGCGCGCCAAGCTCGACTCCTTTTTTCACTATATCCGATTTCCTCAGGTTTATAAGCGGGGTGACTATCCTTATCTTCGTCTCGGGCCTTGTGCCGAGGTTCGCGGCCTTCTCGAACGCCGAGAAGAAATCCTTCGTGCAGTCCGGGTAGCCCGAGCTGTCCTCCTCTACAGCGCCTATGTATATTTCGTCTGCGCCTATTACCTCTGCCCACGATATTGCTATCGATAAGAGGTGCGCGTTCCTGAAAGGCACATATGTGATTGGCACCTCCTTTTCGCCGAGGCTGCCCTGGGGCACGTCGATATTGTCGTCGGTAAGGGCCGAGCCGCCTATGAGCTTCAGGTGGCTTATGTCGACTACGAGGCGCTCCCGTATCTTATAATGGCCGGCTATCCTGGTGAAGGCCGCAAGCTCCCTTCCTTCGGTCCTCTGCCCGTAGTTCACGTGGAGAAAGGCGCACTCGCCCCTTGACGCGGCTATAGCCGCGGTAACGGCGCTGTCCATGCCGCCGCTTACAAGAACGACCGCCTTTCCCATGCGGAAGATTAAAGCACAAGGGGAACAAAGGCTCAACCGAAAATTGCCGAGACGACGGCCTTGAGGCCCTCTGAAAAGGGCTCCTCTGCCTTGAGCTCGGCGTGCGGCTCCTTTATCTCCTCGAAGAGGGCCTTCTGCTTGAGATAAATCGCCCAGTCAGCGTCAGAGACAACGCCCTCGGGCGCAGCTCCCCTCTTTGAGAGCCTTTCGCGTACGGTCGAATTAAGGGCAGTGCATTCCACGACCCTGAAGATGGCGCGCGCCCTCTGGGCGGCGTTCCTGGCCTCGATAAGATGAGCCCGCCTTCCGAATGTCGCGTCGAGCACCACGGAGCGCCCCTCCTTAAGAAGGCCCGCCGCCCTCCTCAGCAGCTCCGCGTATGTCCTGGCCGTGAATTCATCCGAGTATATGCCGCCCCCGAAGGGCTCTTTTCGCCTCTCTTTGGCCGGTACTCCCGCAAGTTCCTTCCTTATCCTGTCGGACGACAGGCGGACAAAGCCCGTATGGTTCGAGAGCTCCGCGGCAAGCGTCGATTTGCCTGTTCCTGACGGCCCGCAGACGACGACCATCATGGGCCTGAAGCCGCCTGAGGCATAGAGGCCCGAGAGGTGGAAGTGAAGGGCGGCCCTGATGAAGGAATCGTCCCTCTCCTTTTCTTCGACCTCCGGCTCCTGCGCCTTCAGGCCCTCTACCTTGCCGCGCACGTATGCGCGGTAGCACCTGTAGAGATCCATGAGGCGCGCCCCCTGGTAATCCCCTGTCGCCGCAAGGTATGCGGCATCGAAGGCCGCTGAAAGGCCGTGTTGGTTAAAGCAGTCGAGGTCCATCGAGAGGAAGGCCGCGTCGGCTATCACGTCGGAGTAGCGGAAGCGTTCGTTGAACTCGATGCAGTCGATTATCTCTATGCCGTTCTCGATGAAGACATGCTCGGAGTGTATGTCGCCGTGGCAGTCCCTGATGAAGTTGTCATTCATGCGGCTTTTTAGGAGGGAGCTGTTCTCAGAGAGGAAGTCGTCTGTAAATTCCCTGATCTTTGCGTAAAGGCCTCGGCTTATCATATTCCCGACGAAGGGGGCTGTCTGCTCGAAGTTCTCGTTTGTGTTGTTGCGGATGGCCCCTATCGAGCCGAAGCCGGATATGCGTTCGTTTGTCTCCGCGGTGGCGTGAAATGCCGCGATTACAAGGGCTATCCTCTTTATGACCTCGGTCGAGGCCTCGCCCTTTTCCAGCAGTCTTGAGAGCTTGCGGCCCTCGTCGAGCCTGCGCATCTTTACGGCGTACTCGACAGGCTCTCCGGAGCCCCCCATGTAAAACCCGCCGTCCTTTTCCGTTATCCCGACGACGCCGAGATAGACATGGGGCGAGAGCCTGCGGTTCAACCTGAGCTCTTCGTTGCACAGGCGCAATCGGCTCTCGAGGGTCGTGTAGTCGAGAAAGCCGAAGTCCACGGGCTTTTTTATCTTGTATACGAATTCAGGGGTGAAGATGAGGTACGAGATGTGTGTCTGGCAAAGCTCTATCGCGGATGGCTGTTCCTGGTAGGCCTCAGGCTTCAGGAGCCCCTTTATAAGCTCCGGTATTCCATCCACAGCCCCTCCTTTTCATTCCAATAGATAGAGGGCCGCGAGGCCCCTGTAGCCTTCCCTGTAGTCCATGCCGTAGCCGACGACAAAGCCCTTGCCTATCGCGGCGCCCGTATAATCGACCTTGAGGTCAGGGCAGCCGCCTTCGCGCCTCAAGAGCGTGCATATCTTCACGGACTGTGCGCCCCTGCTCGCGAAATACTTCCTTAAAGCCCTGCCGGTGTGGCCCCTGTCCACGATGTCCTCGACTATTATTACGTCGCGCCCCCTGATGTCCGATGTAATTTCCCGGAGTATGATGACCTCGTCGGACGGTATGTCGCGAAGGCCGTAGCAGGATGTCTGGATGAAGTCGATCTCGTGCTCGATGTCGAGCTTCCTCGCGAGGTCTGAAATAAAGATAAACGCGCCGTTGAGCACGCCTACAAGGACAGGCCTCCGGCCCTTGAAGTCGGCGCTAAGCTCTGCCGCAAGGCGGCCGACTATGCCCTCGATTTCGGCGGATGATATGAAAGGTTTCAGTTCCATTCAGGCAGGCGCAAGCCCAGGTAAAGCATATAATCCCGGGCAGGGCCTGTCAAGAAGGAGTTTGTCTTGAATTGGGGCTTTGCGGTATGCTACAAATAAGTAAACTCTCGTAACAGGGGAGAGAGATGATAATAAAATGCGATAAATGCTCCACAAAATTCCGCCTCGACGATTCACGCATAACGGGCAACGGTGTGAAGGTAAGGTGCACCAAGTGCCAGAACGTCTTCATCGTGACCCCTCCTCCGCCCGCTGAAGAGGTCCAGCTCGAAGAGGTCTTCGGCGTAGGCGCCGGCGCGCCGGCGCGTCCCGATGACGCGAAGAAGAATGTTGCCGCCAAGGCCGCGCCAAGGCAGAAGGAAGAGGACAGGAGGCTCCTGGCCTTTGACTTCGAGGAGACCGAGGGCCAGGAGGAGAAAAAGGCCGAGGAGCCAGGGCCCGACTTCAGCAGCTTCTCCGAGGAGGAGTTCGAAAAGTCGTTCGAGTCCACCAAAGCCGAAGAGCAGCCGGAAGAGCCCGCAGGCGGCGCGCCATTCGACAACATAGACTTCTCCTTCAGCGAAGAGCGCACTGAGGAGAGGGAGCGCGAGGAAGGCTGGGGCGCCGGAACGGACGGGGATATCGACATCAGCAACGGCGAGGCCGGACCCCCCGGGAAGAAGGACGATGACGACTTCAGCTTCGACATGGAAGATACCCCGGAGAGCGCGCCCAGGGCCACAAAGGGCGCTGAAGCCCTCTGGGAGGATACCGAAGAGAGCGTAGCGGCCGCCCACAGGGCAAAGGCCGCGGCCGCATCCGGCTACACACGGGGCGGCAAGGCCGAGGAGCCCGCGGGAGTGGTGAAGGAGCCTGAAGAGATGGCCCCGGAGGACTTCAATGAGGTCCTCTCGCATACGATTTCAGAGGAGGACCTGCCCTCGTTCAGCGACCACGTCGAGGACGCGCCCTCAAGAAAAGAGCGCTCCGGCAACATGGGCCTGGTGGCGGCGATACTCATAATCGTCCTCGGCGGAGGCTTCGTCTGGTACACGGGCGTAATAGACAAGCTCGCCCGCACGCTCATGCCGCCCGCGACGAGCCAGCTGAAGACCGTCGAGATAGAGGCCATAAAGGGCTTCTACGAGGAGAACAGGAACATCGGCAAGCTCTTCGTCATAGAGGCCAGGGTCAAGAACATCACCGGAGAGCCTCAGCCCATAAAGGCCGCCACAGGCATCATCTACAACGAGGACGGGGACAAGATAGGCTCCCGCTCGGTCTCGCCCGGCAGGATAGTATCGATAGACGACGTAAGGAACATGCCCCTCGAAGACCTCCAGAAGGCCTTCAAGGACCCCTCAGGCGGCATAATACCGCCCAAGGGCACCGTGCCCGTGATGGTCATATTCACCGAGGCCGAGGGTGTTGCCGAGTACGGCCTCGACATAGTGAGATAGCCCCGGAACGGTCCGCATGCTTCCTCTTGAGGCAATAACAGCCAGGCTCCTTGCCGACCTTGCGGCATTGCCAGAGAGCGGCATGAGGCTCGCCCTCTTCTCAAGGACGCTCGCCTCCCTCCAGCCCGAAGAGGGCTCCGGGATAATCGGGATAATATTGAAGAAGGGCCCCGAGGACGCCGGGGCCGCGATAGTGCGCGCCATACTGGTGGACAACGACGGCGTGCTGAAAAGCCTGGGACAGGCGCAATACGATTCAATCTATCTCGCTTCCTTGAGGCTCGGGCTTGTAAGGGTCTCGCGCTTCTTCACGGATTTCGAGGCGCACAGGGAAGGCGTAAGCGGCTACGAGGAAGAGGAGTTCATAAAGACCGCGCACCTTACGCTCGGCGAAAGGCGGGGCCTCGCCAAGTCCCACCTGATAAGGCACCTCGAGAAGCTCCTCTCAGACCCTGACCCCGAAGTCGTCGAGAACCTGCTTAACAACCCGCGGATAACCGAAAAAGAAGTCTTGAAGATAGCCTCCAAGCGGCCCAACTCGCCGGTGGTATTGAAGCGCGTTGCCCTCCACAATAAGTGGTCGAAGAGGTACGATGTCCTGAAGGCGATATCCAGGAACCCATATACGCCGACAAGGGTCTCTATCGCGCTCGTGGAGTTCATGCTCAGCCAGGACCTGTCGGCCATATCCGAAGACACGACCATACATCCCGAGGTCAGACAGGCCGCAAAGGAAGTTCTGGCTGAAAAGGGCGGAAAAGGGCAGGGGAAGGGGTAGGGTCTATTTCTTCAGCTTGTCTTTGTCGTCCTTGTTGGTGACGTCGATGTCGTTCTCGCTCGATGAGCGCTTGAAGTTCTTTATGGCCTTGCCCAGGCCGGAGCCTATCTCGGGCAGCTTTCCGGCGCCGAAGAGGACGAGGACGATGACGAGTATTACTATAAGCTCCGTGGTGCCGAGCCCGAACATTTGTACTACCCCGCAATTAAGAGTAAAATATCTATAGGCTGCTGAAAAACTGAAGTTTTAGAAACGGTCAAAACCTTTATAAAGTTTGACAGATTTGGCACCGCATGTCAATCAAAACCTTCCGTGAACAAGAGCATACTCTGCTGATTTTCCTCGCGCTTTCCGTGCTTTTGCACCTGGGGGCGCTCGGGGTGGTGGAGCTGTTGCCAAAGGGCCTCTTTGAGCGAGAGCGCGTATTGACGACCCCGATACCGGTGGAGATAGAGGCGCCCCCGCCCGCACCTGTGCCAGAGCGGCAAAAAGAAGAAAAGGTGATTAAAGAGCCTAAGGAAACGCGACGGGAGACCACGAAGCCAAAGGAATTTATTAAAGAGCTGCCAAGGCCGGAAGAGTCCAACATTTCGACTGAAAAGAAGGAGGCCGAGCATCTTTCATCAAAGGAGCAGAGGGTCATCCGGGAGACTGTGCCCGCGCCAGGGCCGCCTGAAAAGCCTGGAGTTGCTTCTGAAGGCGTGATTGGCAGCGCCCCGCCTCAGGCAAAGGCGACAGCACCGCAGGCCGGGAGTACGGGCGCGGGGGGTGAGGGCAGCGCGGCAAGGCCGCTCGAAGGCGAGGGCGACCTAAAGGCAGAGCCGGGCGCGAAGGCCGGGAAAAAAAGGCCGAGCCTCTTCCCGAGCGACGAGCAGCTTACCAATATAGCGAAGAAGGACTTTTCAGGCAATGCCCCGGCAAAGAGCGTCAAGCGAAAATCAGACGTCACGCAGGGCGGGCCCGGAGAGGCCCCGGCCATATCCTCGACCTATGATCTGGGCCACAGCCTGCAGATAAATACGGAGGAGCTGGACCTCGGCAACTACGCGAGCGCCATCGCGCACAAGCTCGACATCTACTGGGACTACCCCCAGGCAGCGGCGCGTAACGGCTGGCAGGGGACTTTAAAGATGCAGTTTAGGATAAACAAGGACGGCTCTGTATCGGACTTCAAGGTAGTAAGGTCGACCGGCTATCCCGCGCTCGACGAGAACGTGATAACGGCGCTTAAACTGGGCGCGCTCTACCCGCCGCTCCCGGCCAAGTGGGAGCGGGATTACATCGAGGTCATGGGAGAGTTCAATTATGTGATAGTCTCGGCGAGGTAGAAGGAGGTTGTCATTGCGAGAGAAGCGAAGCAATCTCATTCTTTAGCTTTACAACAGTTTTTGAGGGTGCGCCATGCGCACCGTTTATAATCCCCCTCAGTCCCCCTTTAGAAAAGGGGGAGGAAAAACTCCCTCTCCCCGATGGGGGAGAGGGCAGGGGTGAGGGGGTAATCTTCACCCTCCCCTCAGTCCCCTCGTCAAGGGAGGGGGAGGTCAAATAAAAATAAAAAAGGCTCAGGTATTTTACCTGAGCCTTTTTAAATCCGTCATAAACGGGGTCTATTCCTTTTTCTTCCACCTCAAGACCGGCTCCCTTGCCGCCCTTGTCTCGTCCACCCTCTTTACCTTTGTCCTGGTGGGCGCGTTCTTGAGGATCTCAGGGTCGGTCTTCGCCTCTTCGGCAATGGCCTTCATGACCTCTATGAACTTATCCAGCGTCTCGACGGTCTCGGTCTCGGTCGGCTCTATCATTATCGCGCCGTGCACGACGAGCGGGAAGTAGATGGTCGGCGGGTGGTAGCCGTAGTCTATCAGGCGTTTCGCCACATCGAGCGTGGATACCCCGTCGCCGAGCTGTATCTTGTCCGAGAATACGCACTCGTGCATGCAGGGCTCGTCAAAGGCGAGGTGGTAGGTGCCCTTGAGCTTCTCCTTGATATAGTTGGCGTTCAGTATGGCGGCCTCGCTCGCTCGCTTCAAGCCGTCCCTGCCCATCCGGCGGATATAGGCATAGGCCCTGACCATGATGGAGAAGTTGCCGTAGAAGGCCTTCATCCTGCCGATGGACTGAGGCCTGTCATAATCGAGGCTGTACCTGTTGCCCTCTTTTCTTATCCTCGGCTTCGGCAGGAAGGGCTCGAGCCTCTTTCCTACGCCTACGGGGCCGCTTCCCGGGCCGCCGCCGCCGTGGGGCGTTGAGAAGGTCTTGTGGAGGTTGAGCTGGACGACGTCAACGCCCATCTCTCCCAGCTTCGTGAGGCCCATGAGCGCGTTCATGTTCGCGCCGTCGCAGTAGACAAAGCCGCCTTTTTTGTGGACGAGCTCCGCTATCTCTTTTATGTTCTTCTCGAAGAGGCCAATGGTGTTCGGGTTTGTAAGCATGAGGCCCGCAGTCTCCTCGTCCATCACGGCGGCCACTGTCTCGACTGATAGCGCGTCCTTGCCTTCTGTCTTGATGGGCACGACCTTGAAGCCCGCGAGGTGAGAGCTTGCCGGGTTTGTGCCGTGGGCAGTGTCCGGTATTATTATCTTGGTGCGAGGCTTCCCAATCGACTTGAAGTAGGCGGATATCATGAGAAGGCCGCAGAGCTCTCCGTGAGCGCCTGCTGACGGCTGGAGCGTGATGGCAATCATGCCGGTTATCTCGGCGAGGTAGGCTTCGAGGGAGTGCATGAGCTCGAGAGCGCCCTGGGTGAGCCCCTCGGGCTGGTACGGATGCAGGAGGGAGAGCCCCGGAAGGCGGGCCGCCCATTCGTTTATCTTCGGGTTGTACTTCATGGTGCACGAGCCGAGCGGGTAGAAGCCCGAGTCAACGCCGAAGTTCCACTGCGAGAGCCTGGTGTAGTGGCGAACCGTGTCTATCTCGGCGACGTCCGGGAAGCCGTCGAGGTCTTCCCTCAGGAGCCTTGCCGGGATGACCTTTGCCGGGTCTGCCTCAGGCACGTCGTAAGAGGGCGGCTCTATGCCGATCCTCCCCGCTGAGGACTTCTCAAATATGACGGGCTCCTCATGAAGGAGCCCCTTTATGCCGTCAGATTCCATTTCGAGTACCGTTCCGTATTAAAAGAGCCTACGCCCCTTTTATCGCCTCTGCCAGAGAGTCCATCTCCGCCCTCGAGTTCATCTCTGTCGCGGCGACGAGGATATGGCGGTCGAGGGCAGGGTAGAACCTCTTGAGGCCCAGGCCTCCGATTATCTTCTTCCCCAGTAAATTATCCAGAACCTCTCCGGGGTCTTTATTCACCTTTATCGTAAATTCATTGAAGGTCGGCGAGCTGAAGGCCAATTGCGCGCCCGCTTCCGAGAGTTTCTTTTTCAGATATTCGGCCTTCGAGAGGTTGAGCGTAGCCATCTTCTTGAGGCCCTGAGAGCCGAGCCCCACCATGTGCACGGCGGCTGCCAGGGCAGAGAGGCCGTGGTTGGTGCAGATGTTGGACGTGGCCCGCTCCCTTCGTATGTGCTGCTCCCTTGTGGCGAATGTCAAGCAGAACGCCCTCCTGCCGTCCCTGTCAACTGTCTGGCCTATGAGACGACCCGGCATCTGGCGGATGAACTCGTCCTTTGTGGCCATGAAGCCGAGGTACGGCCCGCCGTAGTTCAACGCGTTCCCGAACGACTGGTTCTCGCCCACGGCTATGTCGCAGCCGGTCTCTGCCGGGGGCTTCAATAGCCCCAATGAGACGGCCTCGTTCACCACTACTACGAGAAGGGCCTTTTTCCTGTGAACTATTTGGGCAACGGCCTCAACGTCCTCGAGGCAGCCGAAGAAGTTGGGGTGCTGGACTACCACGCAGGCGGTCTTTTCGTCAATAACGGCTTCTACAGCGCCGGGCAATGTCGCGCCTGTCTCGGTGCAGTACATTGCCTCAGAGAGTTGGTCGCCCGTCCCCACGAGATAGGTCTTGACCGTCTCCCTGTACTCAGGGTGGAGCGCGCCTGAGAGGACGATGCCCTGCCTGCCTGTTATCCGCCTGGCCATGAGGCAGGCCTCCGCGACCGCGGTCGCGCCGTCATAGAGCGACGCGTTGGCGACGTCCATGCCGGTGAGCTGGCATACGAGCGTCTGGTATTCGAATATGGCCTGCAGCGTGCCCTGGGATAGCTCGGGCTGGTAAGGCGTATAGGAGGTAAAGAACTCGGAGCGCGATATTACGCTGTCCACTATGGCCGGGATGTAATGGTTGTACGCGCCCGCGCCAAGGAAGCTCGAATAGTCCTGTACGGTTGAGTTCCTTCCTCCGAGCTCGCGCAGGTGAGCGCCGAGCTCCTGCTCAGAGAGCCCTGAAGGCAGGTCAAGGGGCTTTTTAAGCCTCAAGGAGGCGGGCAGTTGCGAGAGTACGTCTTCTACCGTTGAAGCGCCAAGGGCCTTGAGTATCTTCTGGATGTCCTGTTCAGTATGCGGGATGTAGGGCACAGCTTCTTATTTCTCTTCTTCGATGAACTTCTGGTACTCGTCCGCGGTAAGAAGGTCGTCGAGCTCGCTCGCGCCGGCTATCTCCACCTTTATCATCCAGGCGTCGCCGTAAGGGTCTTCGTTGATGGCCTCGGGGCTGTCGATGATCGCGTCGTTGACCTCGGTTACGCTTCCGCTTACCGGGGAGTAGAGGTCAGAGACCGCCTTTACCGACTCGACAACGCCGAAGGGCTCGTGCTTGGTTACTGACGCGCCCTCCTGGGGCAGCTCGACATAGACAACGTCGCCGAGAGAGTCCTGGGCGTAGTCGGTTATGCCTACCACCACAGTCTTTCCTTCGACCCTGACCCACTCGTGCTCCTTGGTATACTTAAGGTCCTTCGGGAAATCCATATTTAGTTCTCCTTTCCAGCTTAAAATAAAAAATGCAGATGATTACTTCCTGTAGAACGGCAGGCGCGCCACCTCTGCCTTTGCGGCGCGCCCCCTTATTACCACTTCAACGCTGGTGCCAGCCGCCTTGAACTCAGGCTTCACAAAGGCGGTCGCTACGCCGACCTCAAGAGATGGCGACATTGTCCCGCTCGCTACCTGGCCGATGGTCTTCCCTCCGGATTGAACCTCGTAGCCCTGCCTGGGTATGCCTGCATCACACATCCTGAGGCCTACGAGGGCCTTTGACGTCCCTTCCTTCGACTGCCTCTCAAGGACCTCCTTGCCGAGGAAATCCTTTGAAAACCTTACGTATTTTCCAAGCCCGGCCTCTATGGGCGTTATGTCGTCGGCGAGCTCATGGCCGTAGAGAGGGTAGCCCATCTCGAGCCTCAGGGTGTCCCTTGCGCCAAGACCCGCGGGCCGGATGCCGTGCGGCATGCCCGAGTCAGTCAAGACCTTCCACAGGGCCGGGGCATCTTTCGGGTCGAGGTAAACTTCAAAGCCGTCCTCGCCGGTGTAGCCCGTCCTCGAGACTATCGCCTCTATCTCGCCCGCCAAAAGGCCTATGTGGAAGTGAAAATGGCGAATATCATCCGGGTCTATGTCCAGCAGGGGCCTCATGGCGTCTATTGACTTTGGCCCCTGTATGGCTATCTGGGCGTAAGAGGCGCTCAGGTCCTCTATCGTAACATCAGGGAACTTTTCCTTTGCCTGGACCTCAAGCATCCAGCCGAAGACCTTGTCCTTGTTCGAGGCGTTAACGACAAAGAGGTAGCGGTCTATGTTGAACCTGTAGACGATAGTATCGTCGACGACCCCGCCGTCGGCCCTGCAAAGGGGCGTGTACTGGCACTGGCCGTCGGCTATGCGCTCGATATCGTTGGTCATTATGAACTGGACGAAATCGATGGCGCTGTCGCCTGAGACCTCTATCTCGCCCATGTGGCTCACGTCGAAAAGGCCGCAGGCCGAGCGTACCGCCTTGTGCTCCTCGATAACGCCGGAGTACTGCACAGGCATTTCCCATCCCGCGAACGGGACCATCCTGGCTCCGAGCGAGACGTGTATGTCATATAACGGGGTTCTTTTGAGCACTAAGGGAAAAAGGGAAAAACACTTTAAATTCTGATGAATTTTTGTCGAAATCCTTCAGGCATTTTGAATATTACCAAACGGCCTAAAAATGTCAAAGAAAAAATCAGAAAAATTCCGGAGACTCCGCGCCCTGCGCCTGGGATGCCGTTCTCTGATATCATTGAGCCTGTGAGAAAACTCTCAGGAGGTGCGAGCCTGGAGCTTGAAAGAGAGATAGCAAAGGCAATATTCTCGCACGGCACCCGGAGCATAATGCTCGTCGGAGGCGCTGACGCCGGGAAGACCACCCTGGCCGAGGTCCTGGGAGACCTCCTCTCCCGCGACCATAGAACGGCCATACTCGATCTTGACATGGGGCAGTCGCACATAGGGCCGCCAACGACGCTGGGCTGGGGCATGGTGAGAGGCGGCTTCAAGGGATGGGAGAGGATCAGGCCAGCCGGGATCTATTTCACGGGCGCGACGAGCCCTGCCGGAAATCTCCTGCCCTCGCTCGCGGGCGCAAAACTCCTTTTGGAGAGGGCATTGCAGCGGTGCGAAAGGGTCGTGATAGACACCACCGGCCTCATATCAGAGCCTCTGGGCAGGGTCTACAAGCAGCACAAGATCGACCTCCTCAAGCCGGACATTGTAATAGGCATCGAGAGGACGGGAGAGCTCGGGCATATACTCGACGCCTACAGATTTCAAAAGCGGCCAAAGGTCTTCAGGATCGCGGCCTCTGGCCTGGCGATCCAAAAGACGGTAATAAGCAGGACCGGCTGGAGGGCGCAGAAGTACAGGGAGTATTTCGAGGGGGCAAGGGAGTTAAAGATAGATACCGCTGCAATTGGCCTCAGGTTCACGAGGGAGATAGAGGGAGAGGGGCTCGAAGGCAGGCTCGTATCGTTCAGGGATAATATAGAGAGGGATATGGCGCTGGGCTATATAACAGGCGCACCTTTGAAAGGCGCGCTCTCTGTGCGCGCGCCGCTTAAGAAGGGGGCGGCGTATACTACGATAGTCGTTGGAAGGGCGAAGGTGGAGTTTTAGCCGGCATGAAATAAGTCCATCGTTGTTGACTCAAAGACCCTTGAATGGGATAATCCTATCCCGTGAGCACTCCCAAGAGAAAGACCAAGATAATCGCCACAATAGGCCCGTCCTCGAGCCTACCGGCAACAATAGAGGGGCTCATGCTCGCCGGCGCCGGGGTAATGCGTCTGAACTTCTCTCACGGCTCCCGAAGAGAGCACGGCGAGGTCATATCTTCCGTCAGGCAAGTCTCGGAAAAACTCAACCTTCCCGCAGCCATACTCCTCGACCTGCAGGGGCCCAAGATCAGGGTGGGCCGCTTGAGAAAACCTTCAGTAGAGCTCAAGGCAGGGCAGCATATCGCAATCGTGCCGCGCGACCCTGACGGCGACGAATCGATGATCTCCACCACATACGGCGACCTCTACAAGGACGTAAAGCCAGGCGACAGGATACTCATGGACGACGGACTGATAGAGGCCCGCGTGCTCGGAGTTGACGGCGACGCCATCCTCTGCGAGGTTGTCTACGGCGGCGTATTGAAAGAGAACAAGGGCATGAACCTGCCAGGCGTGAACGTGAGCGCGCCGTGCCTCTCGGAGAAGGACCTCGCGGACCTCTCCTTCGGCATAGAGAAGGGCGTTGACTACATAGCCCTTTCGTTCGTGAGGAAGGCCGCCGAGGTAGCTCGGGTCAAGGAGATAATAAGATCAGCGGGCTCGGATATCCCGGTGATCGCCAAGATAGAGAAGGCGGAGGCCATAGAGGACCTCGACGCCATACTCGAAGAATCGGACGGGATAATGATAGCGAGGGGGGACCTTGGGGTAGAGCTCTCCACCGAAGAGATACCCGTGCTCCAGAAGAAGCTCATTTCAAGGGCAAACGAGGCCGGCAAGGTCGTCATCACCGCGACCCAGATGATGGAGTCGATGATAACCAACCCGAGGCCGACGAGGGCTGAGGCCTCGGACGTCGCCAACGCGGTCTTCGACGGCACGGACGCGCTAATGCTCTCGGGCGAGACTGCCGTCGGCAGCTATCCCATCAAGGTCGTCGAGACAATGGTCAAGATAATAGAAGAGGCCGAAGAGGCAGCCCTTGCCCAGAAGGCCCACCTGAGGAGGAAGAAGGCCGCAATCGGCTCGTTCGCCCAGGCCGTCTCCTTCGCGGCAGCGGCAGCGGCTGACGAGGTCGGCCCGAAGGCGATAGTGGTCTTCACGCAGTCGGGCGAGACGGCGAGGCTCTTATCGAAACTCAGGCCCCTCACGCCGATATTCGCCTTCACCAACCAGACGACGACCCGGAGAAGGGCGTCTCTCCTATGGGGCGTTACGCCTTACCTCATCGAGTTCGGAGAGACGACCGACGAGATGATATGCAGGGGAGAGGCTGCGTTGCTCGACAACGGTCTTGCGGACTTCGGAGAGACGGTCGTCATCGTCTCGGGCACAAAGGTGGGCCTTAGAGGCGCGACCAACATGATGAAGATAGACTGGATAGGGAGCGAGGAGTGCAGGATTTATCTCAAGAGCGGAAGGACGCCGTAGTGTAAGAATTCTATAGACATTCAATTTCGGGCGGGTTCAATTTTGCAAATTGAACCCGAAAATTTGTTAAGCCGCTTACCGACTTTCAGGTTCAGGGGCGCAACCCTGAACCATTACTTCTTACCTTATATACGCCTCTGTCACGTACCTTCTCATCATCCTGTGCGAGTTGAAGTAGTAGGCTATCTTGCCTATCGAGTTCTCCATCATGCGCATCCAAATGTGCCTGTTGTCGTAGTAGGCGGGGAGGACCTCCTTTTCGAGCTTGCTGTAGAGGTCCTCGGCGTCGAGCTCGTCGGTCGACGTCGAAAGGGAGCTCTCGGTCGGCGCCGGGCCTATTGACCAGCCCGTGTACCCTTCGATATGCCCCTCTATCCACCAGCCGTCGAGGATGCTGAAGTTCAGGACGCCGTTGTGCGCGGCCTTCATGCCGCTCGTGCCCGAGGCCTCCCTCGGCCTCATGGGCGTGTTGAGCCACACGTCCACGCCCGAGACGAGCTTAAGCGCGAGGTCCATGTCGTAGTTCTCGAGGTAGACGATATTGATGTCGCCTGAGAGCTCCTTCGCCTTCTTTACGATCTCCTCGATGTTCTTCTTTCCGTCGTTGTCCCTCGGGTGAGATTTTCCGGCGTATATCACCTGTATCTTATTCTTGCCTATCTTGCGGAGGCGCTCCATGTCCCAGAAGAGGAGGCTCGCCCTCTTGTACGCGGTAGCCCTCCGGGCGAAGCCGATGGTGAGGGTGTTGTAGTCAAAGGCGGCGCCCGTCTTTTCGTTGACGTAATCGATGAGCTTCTTCTTGGCCTGCATGTGCGCGCCCCAGAGCTCGTCCTCGGGTATCTTCGTTATCCTGACGAATAGCTCCGGCTCGTTTGCCCAGCCGGGCAGATACTTGTCGTAGAGCCTGGCGAAAGGCTCCGAGACCCAGGTAAAGGTGTGCACGCCGTTGGTTATGGCCTGTATCTTGTATCCGGGGAAGAGTACCTTGGAGACCTCGCTGTGCTTCTTCGCGACCCCGTTTATGTACTGGGAGAGGTTCATGGCGAGAAGGGTCATGTTGAGCTTGCCGCTGCCGCCGAGATCGCGGAGCACGTCAAAGGGTATGGGCTCTCCGAGGACTTCCCTTACGAGGTCGTAGGAGAACCGGTCGTGGCCCGCCTCCACAGGCGTATGGGTCGTGAAGACGCAGAGGTCCTTTACGCGCTCGAGGTCCCAGACCGCCCTCTCGTCCCATACGGCCTCGATGTCGCGCTTGTACCTCTGAAGGAGCTCGAGGGTGAGGAGCGCGGCGTGCCCTTCGTTCATATGGTACTTCTTTATCCTGAAGCCCAGGGCCCGGAGCGTGAGGACGCCGCCTATGCCGAGTATGACCTCCTGCTTTAGCCTGTACCTGTCGTCGCCGCCGTAGAGCTGGTCTGTTATTGCCCTGTCCTCGGGCGCGTTCTCAGGCACGTCCGTATCGAGGAAGAATATCGGGACCTTCCACTGGGTAACGAGGCTCGTTATGAAATAGACCCACGCCTGGACAAATACCTCGCGGCCCTCTATAGCGACCTTTATCTTCTGCGGCAGCAGCGTCATGTGCTCGGCCGGGTTCCACTGGACCGGGAACTCCGTTTGTCTGCCGTTCTTGTCGAGCTCCTGCCTGAAGTAACCCTTCTTGTAGATAAGGGATACCGCGACCATTGGCAGGCCCAGGTCGGTCGCGCTTTTGATGGTGTCGCCTGCCAGTACGCCCAGGCCGCCGCTGTATGTCGGTATGTCGTTTCTGAAGCCCACCTCCATTGAGAAATAGGCTATCTTGGGCTCAGCCGTCAGTTCCTCAATGAGTTGCATCCTTTTCTCCTGAAAAATTAGTAAGTTGCCGCCCTGCGGCCTAAAGCCCGGATTATACACCAGCTTTAGCATCTATAACAGCTTTTTTCCAGGCAAGAGGCCGCTCCAATCCTTTTGAAGGCAAGTACGGCTGTGATATAATGCGCCTGGATCGGAGGTACCCTGTGCCATTGAACAAGAGGAGCCTTTATCTCATAGGCGCGCTTGTCTCGGCAGCGCAGATAGCGCTTCCCGGCCCTGCCTCGGCGACCTTCATCGAGACTCGGAGCATTGCGGAGACAGACGCCGTGGAAGTGGTCCGGGAGTTCGACCCCGAGGCGCTCTTCATCTTTGCGCAGAGGATGAAGGATGTCGACAGGGCAGAGGCCAAGAGGTCATTTCACGAGACAAAGAGGCTCTTTCCCGGCACCGTCTGGGCTTCACGGGCATCTCTTCTATTGGGCATCATGGCAATAGAGGAGAAAGACCCCTCGGCCCTCGAACTCCTCGAGGGCGCTTCCAGCTTGAAGGATATAGAAGACCATCTCCTCTTCTATAAGGCCCAGGCCCTCTCAACCCGGCTCCTGTACGCGGAGGCTGCCGAAGTCTATGATTCCATTATATCAGCCTATCCCTCTTCTTCGCTTAAGGAGAAGGCCTCCTTTTTAAAGGCCTCCTCGCTCCTCGAAGCGGGCCTCGATGACGAGGCATCCGGCGCGTTCGCGGATTTCATAAAAAGGTTCCCAAAAAGCCCGAAAAAGGCCCAGGCCCTCCTCTATCTCGCGGACGCGGTGATAGAGTCTGGAAGGCCGGCTCAAGCCGTAGCGCCTTTAAAAGAGCTCGCGACAACAAGGCCCGCGTCAAAAGAGGCGGCCCAGGCCCTGATCAGGCTCTCCTCGATCGAGGCATCCGGCATAAAGGAGGCGGCGCTCACGAGCGTTGAGCGCTTCAGGAGGGCAGAGGGGCTCCTTAAGGCCGCCGCCCTTTCGCGGGCCATAGATGAGTTCGAGCCATTCCTCACAGAGCCGGGCTTCGCTGAGCTCTCGCTCTTTAGGCTTGCTGTCGCCAACGCGAGGCTCAAGCGCTACGAGAGGGCAGAGGAGCTTCTGAAGAAATACCTCTCTGGTAAAGACCTCGCCTTTGAGGCGCAGGCCCTCTACTGGTACGGCCTCTCATCGGCGAGGCAGGGCAGGGAAGAGGGCCTATTCGATTCCGAAAAGAGGCTCTCGGAAAAGTACCCGAAGAGCAGGGAGAGGGCGGATATACTTCTGCTCATCGGAAAGACAAAGGAAGGAAAGGACCCGGAGGGCGCGCTCTACGCCTACAGGTCAGTGCTCGACGGCTTCAGGGAGACCCGGGCCTCAGAGGACGCCTTCTGGAAGATAGCCTGGGGCGCTTACACTGCGGGCAGGTATGACGACGCCTACGAGTCCTTTGGCGCGTACCTCGAGGCGAAACCCGAGGGCGCCTCGGCCTCGAAGTTCAGGTACTGGCTCGCCCGGAGCGCCGAGAGGCTTGGCAGGGATTATGAGGCAGCCGATACCTACAGGGCCCTATGCGAAAGGGATGAGGCGTCCTTCTACTGCCTCATGGCGGCGATGAGGGCAAGGGGAGATGAATTGGGCGGACTGGCCTTTATTGCCATCCCCGCCTCTGACATCGAGAGGGCGGCCCCCTCAAAGGAAGTCAACGGGAGCAAGTCCCTTGCCGAAGCGCCGCATTACAGGGCCGCGCAGGAGCTCCTCTTGCTTGGGCTCAACAGCGAGGCAGCAGACGAGCTCGACGCAGCCGCGAAGCTAACTCCAGGCGGCAAGCAGGGGCTCTTAGAGCTCGCCGGCCTCCTCTACAAGGCGAACGATTTCTACAGGGCCTTCAGGATATACCGGCAGCATCTCATACGCGACAGGGGGGCAGTTCACCTCGGATTCCCGCTTGGGCTTGTCGACAGGGCCAGGGAAAAGGGGGCAGGGGCAGCTGACCCGTTCCTGGTCGCGGCCGTCGCGAGGGAGGAGAGCCTCTTTAACCCCGAGGCGGTCTCTCCGGTGGGCGCGCTCGGACTGATGCAGATAATGCCTTCGACGGCAAAGGGCATAGCGAGGGAGCTGGGGCTCGTCTTCGAGAGGGAGAGCCTCCTTGAGGCTGACACGAGCCTCAAGTTCGGCTCATGGTACCTGGGGCAGCTCCTCGAGAGGTTCAACGGGGACCTGGCGCTCACGGTCGCGGGCTACAACGCCGGGCCCAACGCCGCCGCCAGGTGGTCGAAGACGCTGCCCAACGAGCTCGACGAGTTCGTCGAGTCGATACCCTATGACGAGACGAGGGCCTATACCAAGAGGGTTCTGAGGAGCTACGCGGAGTTCGTGCGGCTTGCAGGCGAGGACCCTGTGAAGAAGATAAGGAGGCCCGCTTTGGAATCAAACCCCGAAGCTCCGGGCGAGGCCGGTCTGACCGGGGGGGAGGTCGCCAGGCAGCCTACATGGCAGGCACGCCTGTTTTCTTCCATGCCGGGTCTTTCCGGGCTTTTTCAGCGAGCGGCCTTGCCTTATCGATAAGCTCCCTGTTGCCTGAGAGCATGAAGTACTTAAGGGCGGCCACCGGGTCGTTGTCATTGAGGGCCGCCAGGCCGAGCTCGTCAGCCCTTTCAGCCACGTCCGCGACCTTGTCCGCCTCGCCCGCGAAGGAATAGTATTCGAGCGCGTCATAGAGGTTAGAGAGGCCGTTGCCCTTCAATGCCTCCTCGGCCCTGTCAAAGGCGCGGTGTATGACCCTGCCCCTGTCCGCTTCAGAGCCGTATATGGCCCACTTCATCGCGTTCTCGAGCCTTGTCAGAGACCTTTCGGTATCCTTCGAGTTCTGAAACTCCTCCTCCTCCCTTGCAAGGAAAGAGGCGGCGTTCGTTGACGCTATCTTCTGGAGCTCCTTCATCTGCTGGGGGTCGGGCGCGTATCCGTTGTCCTGGAGCCTGAGCCTCGCCTGGAAGTGCCTCTGCGCCGCCTCGTATACGGCTATGTCCCCGGGGCTCGCGGTCACCCCCTTCAATATGAGCAGGTCGGACTCGCGGTAGTTGTAGGTAACCTCATACCAGTCGTACGCGCCCGCAGCGGGGTCGAGCTGCACCCTGACGCCGCCGGATTGCCGTATGCACAACCCCGGCACGCTCGGCTCATAAGGATTAGGCACGTCGTACGCCCGCACCCACCTGCGGCAGTCCGCGTCAGGCACGGTAGAGAAGATGTTCTTGCCCGTGAATATCCTGCCCTTTGCGGCGGCCTCCCTGCCCATCTTCGAGCCGATGCGCCTTATCCCTTCACGCGCCTCCTTGCGGTTTCCGCAGATGGTGTCGGCGGCCCTGAAAAAAAGGAGCGCGTCAAGGGTCTTTCCCTCTTTTTCAGATGCCCTTCCTTTTTTCAGATTGCCTTCGGATTGGGTGGTGTCGCCGTAGTTGCACAGGGCATCGCCGAACGCGGCCCCGGAGGCCGACAGGACGAGAAGCACGGCAAATACGGCATTTCTTGTAAGGGGTCCCATGCGCTGAATGGCTCCGGGGCGCGAATAGCAGGTTTTTGAAACTGGAAAAAACCGTAACGGCGGGAACGAACTGAAATTAGCATATAAATACTCGCCATGTCAATGAATCGCGTTTTCATTTGAGGTAGACTGAAGGTATGTGGACGCTCGCGGCGATCGTAATCGCATATCTCGCGGCAGCCGGCTTCGGCTGGTGGCTCGAATACCTGAACCTCGAGCACCTGAAGGAAAAGGGCGGCTCTCCTCCGCCGGGCTTCGAGGGCCATATGGACGAAGGGGTGCTCGCGCGCTCGCGGCAGTACACGATAGAGAACACCCGGTTCTCCATGGCCGAATCCATCTCGGGCGTCGCGCTCACGCTTCTGTTCATATTAGTCATATTGGAGCCCTTTGACGCCTGGGTGGCCTCCCTCGGCCTGGGCTTCATCTCTTCGGGCATCCTCTTTTTCATGGCGCTCTTTTTCGCGGAGGCCTCCCTCGGCGCGCCCTTCGGGCTTTACCGGAGCTTCAGGATAGAGAAGCGTTACGGCTTCAGCAACATGACCCCGGCGCTCTGGCTCGCCGATTTTATGAAGTCGCTGGCTGTCTCCGCCCTCATGACAGCCGCCCTCGCCGCCGCCGGCCTCTGGATAGTGAGGGGCAGCCCCGCGCTCTGGTGGTTCTGGATATGGTGCCTTTTTATCTCCTCCAGCGTCTTCATGATGTACATATCGCCCTACGTGATAGAGCCGCTCTTCAACAGGTTCGACGAGGTCGAGGACCCGGAATTGAAGAAGAGGATAATAAGGGTGGCTGAGGCGGCCGGCATAAGGGTGGAAAGGGTATTGAAGGTAGACGCGTCGAGGCGCACCTCGCACACGAACGCCTATTTCACGGGCATCGGGCACGTGAAGAGGATAGTGCTCTACGACACTCTCCTTGAGAAGCTCGACAACGACGAGATAGCGTCCGTGCTCGCGCACGAGGCGGGACACTGGAGGAAGAGGCACCTGCAAAAGGCCCTCGCCGCTTTTGGCCTTATCTCTCTTGCTGCCCTGTACCTCTCATACAGGGTCATCGAGAGCGGCATCCTCGGCCAGGCCTTCGCGTTCGAGGGGGCTTCATTCTATGCGCTTGTGGCGCTCCTCGGCTTCCTGCTGCCGGTCATTTCGTTCCCGTTCAAGCCGCTCTTGGCGTACCTCTCGCGCCGCCACGAGCGGGAGGCGGACAGGTACGCGCTGGAGCTTACTGAAAATCCATCGGCAATGGCGGGGGCGCTGGTGAAGCTCTCGAAGGACAACCTCTCGAACCTATTTCCGCACCCGCTCTACGCCGCGTTCCATTATACGCATCCGCCCATGGCCGAGAGGGTGGGGGAGCTGATCGGAAAGAAGCGTATGCCGGACAGCTAAGGTTTTCGGTAAAGCGTATTGTTTTTGTCTTAAAAAAACTCGGGGGGCATAAGGCGTAAGCGAGCATAGGGCTGGGCCGCGCGGCATAAGGGCGAGCGCGGAGGATGGAGGCAGAAAGCGAGCGAGCCTTATGCCCGCACCGCGCGGAAGTCCAGAAAAAAAGAGATACGTCTATCCCTTAACGACGCCATGGGCTCTTTTGATGAGCTCAAGAGGTATCTGCTCATCCCGGGTCTTATTTATCTCCCCCATTATGTCGGCGACCCACCTCTTTATGTCGTGCTCGCGCACGTGGGCCCTCGCCTCTTCCAGCGCCCTTCTCTTGTGCGCCGGGCTCGCCTGAAGGGCGGCCTTTATGGCTATGGCGCACCCTTCGGTGTCATAGGGGTTTATGAGGGTCACGCCGGGTATCTCCTCGGATGCGCCGGCAAGCTCGCTTATGAGGAGGCTCCCGGTGAGGTCGACCTGCGAGGCGATGAACTCCTTTGCCACGAGGTTCATGCCGTCGTAGACAGAGCTTATCATGGCGAGGTCGGCCCTCCTGTAGAGGCTGGCAAGCTCCGTGTGCGAAAGGTTCGTCGTGATGTACTCGACAGGCTTCCAGTTGTCCCGGGCGAGCTTGAGGTTTATGGAGTCCACCTTCCTTTGCACCCTCTCCATGTAGCTGAGATAAGGCTCGACCTTCCTCGTCGGCACGGCTATCTGGACAAAGGTAAGAGAGCCCTTGTGACTCGGGTACTTCGCGAAGAAGAGCTCTATCGCCTCGAGGCACTTTATCATGCCCTTGGTGTAATCGAGCCTGTTCACGCTCAGGATGACCTTCTTGCCTTCAAGGCCCCGCTTCTTGAGGAACTTGAGGATGAACCTCCGGGCTTCGGCCGAGGAGGCGGCCCTCTCGAACCACTCGAAATCCACGCTTATGGGAAAGGCCTTGAGCCGGGTCGCGCGTCCGTTATGGCTTATGACGCCCTGTTCCATATCGACGTCGCAGCCAAGCTCCCTCCGGGCGCACTGGGCGAAGTTCTCGAGGAAGCCCGGGAGCTGGAAGCCTATTAGGTCGTTGGCAAGGAGCCCTTCGAGGAGCTCTTTTTTATGCGGGCAGATCCTGAATACGGCGTGGGGCGGCCAGGGTATGTGCCAGAAGATGGAGACGAGCGCGCTCCCGCAGAGCTCCTTTATCGAAGGCGCGCACATGGCGAGGTGATAGTCGTGGAGCCAGAAGACGGAGCCATCTCCCGCCTCCTCGGCAGCCGCCTTCGCGAAGAGGGCGTTCACTTTCCTGTAGCTCCGCCAATACGAGCGCGCGAGGTACACCCTGTCGAGGGTCATGTGGCAGAGCGGCCAGAGAAAGCGGTTGGAATAGCCGTTGTAGTAGCCTTCGATGTCAGCCGGGGCAAGCGGCACGAGCCGGAGCGTATAGGACGGGTCTGCCGGAGGGACCGGGAACCGGGTTGTCTTGCCTTTCAACTCTTCCCTTGAGCCAGAGGCTATCCAGACGCCCCGGGCCGCCTTCATGAGCGGGTCGAGCGCTGAGACGAGCCCGCCCACCGTGAGCTGGTGGCGGCGGGAAATGCTGTAGGGCTCCCGGTTGGAGACTATGATGAGTCTATTGTCCGGCAGGATATCCATAAGCCATCTGGCCCTTTCAGGAACGGATTATGGATGCGGGCTTCTAATCGTAATTCCCCGTAGCTTTGCTACGGGGGCTACCTTATTACCTCCCCCTTGACGGGGGAGGGCAGGGTGGGGGTGAAAATATTTTTCACCCTCCCCTCAGTCCCCTCCCGTCAAGGGAGGGGAAGGT
>Ga0209521_10000908_pt1 | contig 23621 bp, 19 predicted proteins | sample Rifsed19ft4_FD_184016 | JGI IMG/M metagenome (GOLD analysis project Ga0209521, IMG submission 184016) | Soil microbial communities from Rifle, Colorado, USA - sediment 19ft 4 (version 2) | ecosystem: Environmental > Terrestrial > Deep subsurface > Rock core/Sediment | place: Rifle, Colorado...
CAGCGTAACGACGAGCACGAGATAGCAGGCCCTTGCCAGCGCCTCCTTGTAATCCCTCCTCATGAGGCGGCTCGCGACGCTCAAGGTTATGCCGAGGAGCACGTGCCCCGCGCCGATGCCGAGGGTAAGGTAGAGAAGCGTCTTTATCGATTCGATCCTGTTGAGGAGTATGGGGTGGAGTATGCCGAGGCTCTCGCCGAGGTCGCCGAACATCTCTCCGAAGAGAAAGCCGAAGAGCATCGCCGCAAGGGCGCTTATGGCCAGCACCGTCGCGAGGTCTTTCGATATGCCGCCCTCCCTGAGCCTGAATCTGAGGAAAATGGCGAGGGCGAATATTATCGCGCCGTAGCCCACGTCAGCCACGATGAGGCCGAAGAATGCCGGGAAGAATATGGCCACGAACGGCGTGGGGTCGATGGAGCCGTACCTGGGCAAAGAGAGGGCCGCGAGGAATACCTCGAAGGGGCGGATGAAGGAGGGGTTCCTGATGTAGACGGGCACCGCGTCTCTGTCATGTATTTCGAGGGTCCTGAGCATGACCCGCTCGCCGAATGACCCCCTGAACCGCTCCTGAAGCTCTCCGTACCTCTCCGCCGGCACCCAGCCCTCTATTATGAAGGCGAACCTTGTCGCGGCGGCGTACGAGAGGGCGCCTAACTCATCGAGGCTGTCCTCGACGGCCCTGAGCGCGCCTTCGATCGTGCCGTACCATTGCGCAGATATCGCGGCAAGGTCCCTGTCTATCTCCTGCATGAGTCCGGGCAGCTCGGCGCGCCTCCTGCCCATGACCTTCAACGCCTCGATGAGCGTCATATCCTCGTACTCGTCGGGCAGGCGCACCTCGCTTATGGCGCGCCCGGTGAGGAGCGTTCTTACCTCGGGCGCGAAGTGCTTCGGGTAGGTGAGCACGACCCCAAGGGTCCCGTCCTCTATCTCCCTCGTGAATATCTGGTATGAGTCCTCCGTTATCCTTGATACCTCGGCTTCGAGGAGGCCGGGTATGTCCTCCCTCGTCTTCTCGAGCGTGAGGCCGACTACCTCGAAGTTCCTGAGTCCGCCGAGCCTCGATACTATCGGCGCGAAGCCCTTCAGGAGCTTCTCGTACCTGCCTGCCGTAGAGAGCTCCTCGGCAAGCGCGTCCTTCCTTGCCCGAAGAAACCTTGCCCTCTCCTCGATCGGCGCGAGGTCGGATAAATACCTCTGTATCTGTCCGCCGGATATCCTCTCCGGCCTCAGGCCCGGATGAGGCGGCAATATGCTCTTCAAGGCCCTGAGCCTATCAAGCGTCTTCTCAAGGGCCTCCTTCTCCTTCAGCTTCCCGGATTCTATCGGGAGCCTTTTGAGGAAGCTCTTCCTCAGCTCCTCCTCGGGCATTGTCTCTATATGCACGACAGCCGCCGCGTGGAGCGTCTTTATGGCCTCGTCGAGGAGCGGCTTCGGCCCGATCATCTGGAGCTTCTTCATCCTCTTTATCACTTGCCCCCCGGCGCCATGAGAAAATTCATCACCTCGGAGACGACCTTCTCCATGTTCCGCTCTCCCTTTGCCCGAAGCTCCGCCGCCTCCGCCCTGCCCCTCTCTTCTATCCTGCCTGCCTCTTCTTCCATATTCGCGCGCTCGGATGTCTCAAGGGCGCGCGCCTCCTCCGCGGCCTTGCCCCTGGCAGACTCCCTTATCTCGCGGCTCGTCCTCGAGGCCTCTTCCCTTATCGCGGCGGCCTCTTTCCTGGCACGGTCAAGGAGGGCCTCCATCTCCTCTTCCCTGGCCCTCAGCTCTGCAAGGATATCCTCTGGCATAGGCGCTGTCTCCCTGTCTTAAATAAATATAATAAATACCTGAAAACGAAGACAAAACCCGAGGCGAGGTCAATGGCTGGCAGGCTCTTTCGGTCCGGTCTCCGGTCCGCCCACAACCACGTAGGCCCGGAGTTTCTCTAACTTGACTTTACCAATCCACTTCACTGCTGTCAAATCGTCGACCGACTTGAAACCATTGAGTTCCTCCCTCTTTTCGACTATCCTCCTGGCGGTCTTCTCGCCTATGCCTGGCAGCAGCATAAGATCTTCCTGGGTGGCCTTGTTGATATTGAGCGGGAATACCGGCAGCGCGCTCCCGGAAGGGGCCGCGGACACGGCCCTCTCCTGCGACGGCCCCGCGTGCGAAACTATTACTTTTTCCTGTGGAATCGAGTGCTTGGAAAGATTGCCTGAGAAAGGGCTTGAACGGGCGAAGAAGAGCAGCAGTAGCGCCGCCGATATGACGAGGAGGGCCGGATAGCGCTTGTCATGGCTCATGTACGGCCCCTCCCCCCTTGAAATTTAGACCGAAGGACTTTAAACCTTTGCCTTCCTTCTTCCCCTGGTCCTGCTGTCCTTGAAGAGCTTGTATTCGAGGGCGTCCACGAGCGCCTGCCAGCTCGCCTCGATGACGTTCTCGGAGACGCCGACAGTGCCCCACTTCTCGGCGCTGTCGCCTGACTCGACAAGGACGCGCACCTTCGCGGCCGTGCCCTGCACCCCGGCGAGCACGCGCACCTTGAAGTCGATGAGTTGTACTTCCTTGATCGACGGGTAGAAGCGCTCGAGGGCCTTTCTCAAGGCCTTGTCCAGGGCGTTCACCGGGCCGTTGCCCTCGGCGGCCGTGTGCTCGACTTCCCCGTTTACCTCTAATTTGATGGTCGCCTCGGAATGGGGCGCCTCGTCCTCGTTCCTCTTCTCGTCGATGACCCTGAAATCGAGGAGCTTGAAGTACCTCTTCTTCCTCTTCAAGGCCTTCTCTATGAGGAGCTCGAAGGACGCCTCTGCCCCCTCGTACTGGAAGCCCTGGTGCTCCAGGACCTTCAGCTCCGAGAGGACGCTCTGGACGACCTCCGAGTCGTTCGAGATATCCAGGCCGTACTCCTCTGCCTTATAGAGGATGTTAGACCTGCCCGAGAGGTCTGAGACAAGGACCCTCTGGTGGTTTCCGACGAGTTCAGGCCTGATGTGCTCATAGGTGGCCGGGTTCTTTAAAATCGCGCTCACGTGGATGCCGCCCTTGTGCGCGAAGGCGCTGTCTCCGACGTACGGCTGGTGCTTCAGGTGCGGGAGGTTGGCGAGCTCGTTTACGAACCTCGCGGTGCTCCTCAATTTCTTCATCTGCTCCGCGGAGAGGCAATCGAGGTTCATCTTTACCTTCAGGGCCGGGATAATGGAGCAGAGGTTCGCGTTGCCGCAGCGCTCTCCGAAGCCGTTCACCGTGCCCTGCACCATCGACGCCCCTTCCCTTACCGCCGAAAGGGAGCTCGCCACGGCGGTCTCGGAGTCGTTATGGGCGTGGATGCCGAGGCGCGCGGTGGTCTTGAGCCTCACCTCTCTCGTTATCTCCGCCACCTCGAAGGGCAGGGTGCCGCCGTTGGTATCGCAGAGGACGAGGAAATCCGCCCCTGCCTCCTCTGCCGCCTTAAGGGTCCTGAGGGCGTAGGCCGGGTCGTCCTTGTAGGCGTCGAAGAAATGCTCGGCGTCGTAGAAGACCTCGCCCGTCCTCTTCTTAAGGAAGCTCACGGAATCGAATATCATCTCGAGGTTCTCTTCCAACGAGACCTTTATCGCCTTAAGCACGTGGAGCTTCCAGGTCTTGCCGAATATGGTTATGGCGGGCGTGCGCGAAGAGACGAGGGCCTTTAAGTTGAGGTCGTCCTTGGCCTTTATTCCAGAGCGCCTGGTTGAGCCGAAGCTCACGACCCTTGACGAAGCGAGCTTCTCTTTGGCGATGGCCTTGAAGAACTCGATGTCGCGCGGGTTGCTGCCCGGCCAGCCGCCTTCGATGTAATGGATGCCGAGGTCGTCGAGGGCGCGGGCGACCCTTACCTTGTCCTCGACGGAGAAGGAGATGTCCTCGGCCTGCGTGCCGTCGCGTAATGTCGTATCGTAGAGAAGGACCATTGTCTTCTTTCAACATCCCCCTTGTCTAAAGGGGGATTGAGGGGGATTATCTTTGGTGCGCACGGCGCACCCTACAATTTCTTTCAAAAAGAACCTAAAAAAGACGGTTTCAGGCCTGCGCCTCTTCCATGACGTCGGTCTTGCCGAGGCCGAAGGCCTCGTGCAGGACTCTTACGGCAAGCTCCGTGTACTTCACGTCTATGACGATCGATATCTTTATCTCTGAGGTGGATATCATCTGTATGTTTATCCCCTCCTTGGACATCACGTCGAACATCCTGGAGGCCACGCCGGCGTGGCTCCTCATGCCCGCGCCGACTATCGACACCTTGGCTATGTTCGGGTCGCCCACGACGTCCCTGGCCTCTATCTGCCCGGCCGTCTCCTGCACGAGCTTCAAGGCCCTCTTGAAGTCCTCCTTCGAGACCGTGAAGGTAAGGTCCGTGTGCGCGTCGTGGCTTATGTTCTGGACTATCATGTCGATGTTCATGCCAGCCTCTGTGAGGGGCCTGAAGAGCTTTGCCGCTATGCCGGGCCTGTCCGGGACGCGCAGCACCGAGATCTTGGCCTCGTTCTTGTTGTAGGTGATGCCTGAGACGACTACCTTCTCCATTTCCCTGTCCTCCTTGCAGACTAACGTGCCCTCGGAGTCGTTGAACGAACTCCTGACCATGACGGGCACCTCGTACTTCTTCGCGAACTCGACCGACCTGGTCTGGAGCACCTTTGCGCCGAGGCTCGCCATCTCCAGCATCTCGTCGTAGGAGACCTTCTTCAGTTTCCTCGCCTCCTGGCAGACGTTCGGGTCGGTCGTATAGACCCCGTCCACGTCCGTGTATATCTCGCAGAGGTCGGCCTTCAGGGCCGCGGCCAGGGCGACCGCGGTCGTGTCAGACCCGCCCCTGCCGAGCGTGGTTATGTTGCCCTCATGGTCTATGCCCTGGAAGCCAGCGACGACGACGATGACGCCACGGTCGAGCTCCGCCCTCATGCGAACAGGGTCTATGGACTCTATCCTCGCGGAGCCGAACTGCGAATCGGTGAAGATGGGCACCTGATGTCCCATGAAGCTCCTTGCCTCGTGCCCCATCTCCTTCAATACTATCGATAAAAGGCCGATCGTGACCTGCTCCCCTGTTGAGATGACCACGTCGTACTCCCTGCCAATGGGGAACTCGCTCGCCTCGTTGCAGAGCGCAACGAGCCTGTTCGTCTCGCCTGACATGGCCGAGAGGACGACAACGACCTGGTTGCCCTCGTTATGGGTCCTGGCGACCCTCCTGGCGACGTTCTTTATGCGCTCGATGTTGCCTGCAGAGGTGCCGCCGTATTTCTGGACTATCAAAGCCATAAAAAAATCCTTTCAACGTGGTTCTGAAACATTTCTGATCATTCCGAGCAGGAATATCGGCGCCGATGGCCCGCACGCCCGGAGATTCTTCGGTCGCTCCGCTCCCTCAGAATGACAACTTCGCTTTTCTGTCATTCTGAGCGAAGCGAAGAATCTCGGGGCTAAAACCACCCTGCGGACAAATCCAGCCATCCGGGATTCATTGATTCGACCAATTCGACCTTCTTTGCCCTAAGCCATCCCTTTATCTGCTTTTCTCGTTCTATTGCAGACAGGATATCACTCGTCTCTTCGTAATAAACAAGCCTGTCTATCTTGTATTTAGAAGTAAATCCCTGTAACTGCTTGTTCTTATGCTCAAAGACCCTTCTTTCGAGGTTATTAGTTACTCCCGTATAGAGCGTCTTCGACCTGTTCGTCATAATGTAAACATAGTATCGCTGCATAAGATACTGATGATTACTGTGCTCCGATGGAAAAACGGATTACTTCTTCCTGCCTATCTTGTGTATCGCCATGCCGTGCACGTCCTCCGCGGCCTCCATCACTATCTCGGGCAGCGTCGGGTGCGCGTGTACGGTGTCTGCTATGTCCTTCACCGTTGCGCCGGCCTTCATGGCTATGGCGACCTCTCCTATGAGGTCTGTGGCGTGCGCGCCGACTATCGAGCAGCCGAGCACCTTGTCGGTGCCCGGGTCAGCCACAAGCTGAACGAAGCCTTCGGTCTCTCCCATGCCGAGGGCCTTGCCGCTCGCCGCGTACGGGAACCTGCCGACCGATACGGGAATGCCCTTCTCCTCGGCGTCCTTCTCGCGCAGGCCCACGCTCGCTATCTCCGGGTCCGTGAATATGCCAGCCGGGATTATAGAGTAGTCCATCCTGGCGTCCTTGCCAGCGGCGTTGTTCGCGGCCACTATGCCCTGCGTCGATGCCACGTGCGCAAGCAGCATCTTGCCCGTGACGTCTCCTATGGCAAAGACGCCCTTTACGTTCGTCTCCATCCTCTCGTCGACCGCTATGCGGCCCCGGTCCATGGTAACGCCGAGCCTGTCGAGTCCTATCCCGGCAGAGTTGAATGAGCGGCCTATGGCCACCATGACCTTATCGGTTATGAACTCCCTGCCGTCCTTGAGCCTGGTCTTGACCCTGCCACCCTCGGGCGTCACGGACTCGACCTGGACCTCTGTGAGGACGCTTACGCCAGTCTCCTTGAACCTCTTCGCAATTACCCTGGCGACCATCTTGTCCTCGGTCGAGAGGATCGTCGGCAGGAGCTCGACAATCATGACGCTACTGCCGAAGGTGGCGAACATGGTCGCGAACTCGCAGCCCATGACCCCGCCGCCTATGACGAGGAGGCTTTCCGGCACCTTCTTTAGGTCCAGCATCTCGGTGGAGGTAAGGACGTTCACGCGGTCTATGTTGAAGGCCGGTATCAAGGCGGGCTCAGAGCCCGTCGCTATGATGACGGACTTGCCCGCTATCTCCTCTGTAGCGTCCCCGTTGGAGACCCTTATCTTACCGGCAGATTCGAGGTATGCGTTGCCCCTTATGACCTCGACCTTGTTGCCCTTCAGGAGCTGTTCGACGCCGCCGACGAGCTTCTTTACGACCCCGTCCTTCCTCTCGACGGCCTTCGCGAGGTCGAAACTCACTTCCCCGACGTTCACGCCGAAATCAGCCGCGTGCCTGGCCTTGTCCAGGGTCTTCGCCGAATAATAGAGCGCCTTGGTTGGTATGCAGCCCCAGTTAAGGCAGGTGCCGCCTATCTTATTCCTCTCTATGATGGCTGTCTTTGCCCCGAGCTGCGCCGCCCTTATGGCCGCCACATAGCCGCCCGGGCCAGCGCCAACTACTACGCAATCAAATTCTCTCACCGCCACCCCCTCAGGCAGGCTGCTGAAAAGTCCATCTGCTTTGTTGGCTTCAGAAGCTCGTTACTGCGACGTACATGAAGAGTACGCCTCATTCCTCGCTCCCCGATTTAACCGGGGCCTCGCATATGGAGCTTTTGAGCAGCCTGAATAATATCGGAGTCCAAATACCGATTAGTATTCTCCCTTATAACACAGGCTATTCATTATTTTCCAGCCCCTTTAATGACTACCTCTATTTCCCGCTCCTCTTCATTCAGGTACCTGAAGCTCACGCATATCCTGCACGATTTGAGGAGAGCGGGCGCGCGGTCGGCCCACTCGATGACAGCCACTCCGTTGCCTGAGATATACTCTTCAAGGCCCGCCAATTCAAGCTCTTCGGGCGCGGCGATCCTGTAGAGGTCTATATGATAGAGGGGTAGAGAGCCGCCCTCGTAAATGTTCATTATCGTGAAGCTCGGGCTCTTGACCAACCCCTTTGAGCCGAGCCCCTTAGCGATGCCCCGGACGAACCTGGTCTTGCCGCCCCCGAGCCCTCCTGTGAGCGCCACGCAGTCGCCCGCCCTGAGCTCGCCGGCGAGCTCAAGCCCGAGCCTCTCAGTCTCTTCGGGGCATGTAGTCCTGTAGGTGCGCGAGGGGTCCATCAGGCCTTGGGCGATACGAGTGAATTGAGGAGGCGGGGGATAAGCGGTACAAGGTCCATCGCCATCATGCCGAGCTCGCCCTGGGTCTTCTTGACCTCGTCCCCGGCGAGGCCGTGTATATAGACGGCAGCCGAGGCAGCCTCTTCCGGGCTGTAGCCCTGAGCGAGAAATCCGCCCAGCATTCCGGCGAGCACGTCGCCCGTGCCCGCGGTGGCCAGCCCCGGGTTGCCGGTGCTGTTTATATAGACCCTGCCGGAAGGCGCGGCTATGATGGTGCCAGCTCCCTTCAGGACGACCGTCGCGCCGGTCATCTCGACGAGCCTCAACGCAGAGCCCATGCGGTCTGACTGCACGTCTTTCGCGCCCACGTCAAGGAGCCTCGCCATCTCCCCTGGATGGGGCGTGAGCACGACTTCGGCCTTTGCCTCCTTGAGCATCGCGGCCTTTGGCGCTATCGAGTTGAGGCCGTCCGCGTCGATGACAAGGGGGACCCTGACCTCCCTGACGAGCATCTCTATAAGCCTCATCATCTCAACCGAGCTTCCCACGCCAGGGCCGATTATGACAGCGGTCTTTCCGGGGAGCATGGCCTTTATCGCGTCAAACGATACCGTTCCCAGCGTCCTCTCCGGCGTCTCCGGCAGCCCGATGCTCATGACCTCGGTCGTCTTCACCTCCATTATGCCGTTGAGGCTCTCTGGCACCCCCAGGGTAGCGAGCCCTGCCCCTGCCCTCATCGCCGAGACAGCGGCCATGTAGGCCGCGCCTGTCATGCCCGGAGAACCCGCGAGAACGAGGAGGTGGCCGTGGGTCGATTTGTGCGACTCTGGCTTCCTCGGCTTGAGGGATTTCCTCAAGTCGCCTTCGGTGATGATGTTCCACCTGATGGATTCGTCCTCGACCATCTCCCTTGGCACGCCTATGTCCACTACCTCGAACGTGCCGGCGAAAGACCTGCCGGGAAAGAGGACGAGCCCGAGCTTAGGGATAGCCATCGTGGCCGTTATATGCGCCTTTATGGCGCGGCCGAGCACGGCCCCGGTGGTGGCGTGAACGCCTGAGGGGATGTCTATCGAGATTACTTTTTTGTCGAGGGAGTTTATGAAGTCTATCGCCTCGGCGTGGACGCCAGAGACGTTTTTTTCAAGGCCTGTGCCGAATATGGCGTCGATGATGATCGATGAGTGCCTTAAGAGAGATTCCGTTGCCTTGAGGTCGGCTGAAGAGAGTACCTCACGGACCTCGCCGCCCATCTTTATCCAGGACGCGGCGTTCGCGGCGGCGTCACCCTTGATCTCGCCTGTCCTGCAAAGGGAGAATACGGTTACCCTGAAGCCCGCGTTGTGCAGGTGCCTCGCCGCGACATATCCGTCGCCGCCGTTGTTTCCCTTCCCGGCGACGATGGCTATTCGGCCGTTTGAGGAGAGAGCCTCCCGTTTTACGATTTCGGCGACGCCCTTTCCGGCGTTCTCCATTAGCTCAAGGCCGGTTATCCCGTATCTCTCTACGGCGGCCCTGTCGATGGACCGTATTGTTTCGGCGTCCGCTGCCTTCATCGGTCGCTCTCGATTATGGTCTCGGCTATGCTCAAGTCCCCGTCGTGGGAGATGGATATGTTGACCCTGAGCCCCGGAGGGAGCCCCTTTGCGCTTATCATCGGCGCCCCTGAGGCGTCTCTCACGACCTCGACGTCCCTGTACGGCATGGCCCTGCCGAGGGCCTTGAAGAAGCTCACCTTTGCCGCGAACCTGGCGGAGAGATGCCGCTCCGGGCTCCGCTGCCTCAAGCAGTAGTCGAGCTCAGAGGCCGTGAATAGCCGTCTTTCGAGCCTTTCACCCCACCTGGCCATTGCCTTGGCAAAGCGCGAGACCTCTACAGTATCTATGCCGATGCCGTGGATCATGTATTTCCGTTACGCCCTGGGCCTCGCTTCGAGTATCAGCCGCTTCATCTCCCGTACAGCCTCTCCCATGCCGACGTATATCGAGCGGGCCACGATGCTGAAGCCTATGGCGAACTCGTCTATCTCCCTTATAGAGGCGACCGGCGTTATGTTGTTGTAATCGAGGCCGTGGCCCGCGTGGGTCCTCATGCCGAGCCTCTTGGAGAGCACCGCAGAGTCGTATATCCTCTTGAGCTCGGCCTCCTTCGCGTTGCCCTCCCTCGATTCCGCGTACGTGCCCGTATGGAGCTCGAGGCCGTCCGAGCCTATCCTGTGGCAGGCCTTCACAGCCTCGGGCGACGGGTCTATGAAGAGGTTCACCCTTATCCCGGCGTCGCGGAGCTGCCCCGCGTACCTCTTCAGGTGCTCGAGGTTGGTCACCACGTCGAGGCCGCCCTCTGTCGTGAGCTCCTGCCTCTTCTCGGGCACGAGCGTCACCATGTCAGGCTTTACCTCTCGCGCCATCTCGAGCATCTCCTTTGTGGCCGCCATCTCGAGGTTCAGGTTCGTCTTCACGGTCTTTCTCATGACCTGGAGGTCGCGGTCCTGTATATGCCTCCTGTCCTCCCTGAGATGGACGGTTATGCCGTCGGCGCCGGATATCCCGGCTATCACGGCGGCCGAGACGGGGTCAGGCTCGAATGCGCGCCGCGCCTGCCTTATGGTAGCAACATGGTCAACGTTAACAGAGAGCTTCGCCAAGTCGGATTCCCCCTCCTAAAAAAACATCAGCCTATTTCTTTTTTTAATAGTTCCGCCAGCTCATTCGCCATGAGCGTTATCTCTTCCCTGCGCTCGCCCTCGATGGTTATCCTCGCGAGCGGCTCCGTGCCCGAGTAGCGTATGAAGGCCCGGCCCCTGTGCCTGAGCTTCTCCTCGACGTCCTTCAATGCCTTTGATACGGCGGGTATGCTGGCGAGGTCCTTCTTCTCCCGTACCTTGACGTTCAGGAGTATCTGCGGGTAGGTGGTCATGACCTTGGCGAGCTCGGATAGAGGCCTTCCCTCCCTTACCATCCTGCTCAGTATCTGGAGGGCCGATATGACGCCGTCGCCGGTGGTGGTATGGTCCAGGAATATGATGTGCCCGGACTGCTCTCCCCCGAGGTTGTATCCTCCCCTGAGCATCTCCTCGACCACGTACCTGTCGCCGACCGCTGTCCTTATGACCCTGCCGCCCGCGCTCCTGATGGCCTCCTCAAAGCCAGAGTTGCTCATTATGGTGGCGACGACGGTGTCGCCCTTGAGGGTCTTCTCCTTGAGCATGGCCATGGCCGCTATGGCGAGCATGTAGTCGCCGTCGAGCACGTTCCCCAATTCATCCACCATGATGCACCTGTCGCCGTCTCCGTCCAATGCGAAGCCCACGTGCGCCCCGGTCTCTTTTACGACCTTCGCTATCTTCTCAGGATGGAGCGCCCCGCACTCGTGGTTGATGTTCTCTCCATTCGGGCTCGCCCCGGTCGTTATGACCTCGGCGCCGAGCTCGTAGAATACGGCAGGCGCGACCTTATAGGCCGCGCCGTTGGCGCAGTCGACGGCTATCTTCAATCCGTCGAGCGTAAGCTCCCTGGGGAATGTGTTCTTGGCGAACACGACGTACCTGCCTATGGCGTCGTCGACCCTGTAGGCCTTGCCGACCTCGCTCGCCGTGGGCCTGTGGCTCGGGTCCTGGTTCTCGAAAATGAACTTCTCTATCTTGAGCTCGAGGTCGTCCGGGAGCTTGAGGCCGTCCCTCGAGAAGAACTTTATGCCGTTGTCCTGGTACGGGTTATGCGAAGCCGATATTACGACACCGGCGTCAGCCCTCATGCTCGACGTGATGAAGGCTATGCCGGGCGTGGGCAGGGGCCCGACCATGAGCGCGTCCACGCCCATCGAGCATATGCCGGCCATCATCGCGCCCTCGAGCATGTAGCCGGAGAGCCTCGTGTCCTTGCCTATCACTATCCTGTGGCGCCTCGCCTCCTGCTTGAATATATAGGCGATGGCCCTGCCGAGCTGGAGCGCCATCTCAGAGGTCATCGGCTCTATATTGGCAACCCCCCTTACGCCGTCAGTGCCGAAGAGCCTTTTGGCGACCTGCATGGGATTATCTCTCCTTCCTTACGACTATTTTGACTTCCACCTTCTCGGCGCTCAAGTTCCTGAGCTCGAGCCCTGAGGCGTCGACCTGGGCCGTGAGGGACGCGGACGAATCGAGCCCGGTGACGTCTATGGGCCTGGTCTGCACTTCCTTCAATTCCCTTGTCTCTTTCCTCGTCCCCGTCGCGATGACCGTCTTGGGATAGACCAGCACGTCCACGACCCTGTAGCCCGGCGCAGGCCTTCCGGAGATGCGAGCCCTCACGGGCAGCTCGACCCTTGTTATCTGCTCCAGCCTGAAGTCTATTGAGCTGGGACGGAGCCTCTGCACGTCCACGCCCATCGGCGTTATTATGTCCGTAGGCTGTATGCGGAGCGTATTGACGCCCTCCTTCGCTCCGCTTATATCGAGCTCGGCGCTTATCTGCGAGGGCGAGAGGTTGTTTATGAAGAGCTTGGGCCCGGTGACCCTTATCTCCACCTCGTCCGGCGGCACGCCCGTCATTATGAGGTCCTTGGGTATCCCCTTGTAGCTTATGGGCACGATGAACCCGACCTCTGTCCTCGATTGCCCCGCCACGAAGAACCAGAGGGCCAGCGAGAAGATGACGGCCAGGAGCTTGAGCTTCAGGTTTGACGCGAAGAGCTCCTTCATTTGGACGGCGCCCTCCACGGGTACATGGCCTTTTTGGGATATCCCTTGAAGGCGAAGAGCTGCTTCAGGTCAGAGAGGAGCTTGTCAGCGGCGAGGTCCGGGTAGATGCCGTCCTCGAAGACGAGCGTCATCCCGCCGGTCTCCTCCGAGACTACTATGATGGCCGCGTCGGTCTCCTCCGCAAGGCCGATGGCCGCCCTGTGCCTCGTGCCCAGCGACGGGTTGGAGAGCTCCTTGTTCGTAAGCGGCAGTATCGCGCCGGCCCTGGAGACCCTGCCGTTCCTCACTATCACGGCGCCGTCGTGCACGGGCGAACCCGTATTGAATATGGAGAGGACGAGCTCCTTCGAGACAAGGGCGTCGAGCTCGACCCCGGCCTCCTCGCTTATGAAATCTCCCAGGTCCATCGAGCGCTCAAGAACGATTATCCCGCCCGTCCTCGTCTCCGACATCTTCTGCGCGGTCCTGACTATCTCTTCGAGCACGCCGCCCGCGTTCATGGCCTCGCGCGTGCTGAAGGGCTTGCCCATCTGAACGAGCGCCCGCCTGATGTCCTGCTGGAACACGACTATGATGAATATGACGATGGAGCCAAGGAAGTTCGAGAGTATCCAGTGGAGCGTCAGGAGCTCGAACCTCTGGGATACGAAATAGACGATGACGATTATCGCGATGCCCCAGAGCATCCTCTCGGCCCTCGTGCCCTTGAACATGAGCATGAGCCAGTAGAGGATGATGGCGACTATCACGATATCGAGCGCCGCTACTATGGCGTTGAATCCGAGTATGTTCTCTATCATGTTCTTTAATAAAATGCTAAAGTTTACGACTCGATCAGGCTGCTCAAAAAGTTCCATATGCGAGGCAATTCTCGCCGTTTGATGAGCGAGTCGTACTCTTCATGTACGTCGCAGCGACTCGCTTCTGAAGCCAACAAAGCAGATGGACTTATTTCATGCCTGTAATCGCGTCAACCACCCTGGCGGCCTCCCTGGCCTCCTTCACGTCGTGCACTCTCAATATCGAGGCCCCGTTCATTATGGCCGCGGCACAGGCGCCAAGAGTTCCGTTAAGCCGCTCTCCCGCCTCTGCCCCGCCCATCGCCTTTCCGATGAACGACTTCCGAGACGCGCCGACCAGGATCGGCCTGCCGAGCGACTTGAGCTCTCTTAGTCTGGAGAGGAGCTCCAGGTTGCCCTCATAGGACTTCCCGAAGCCCAGGCCGGGGTCTATTATTATGCCCTGGGCGTCAATGCCCTTTGAGACCGCGTATTCGACGCGCTCTCTCAGATAGCCGAAGACCTCGCCCATGAGGTCTTTATATCCGGTATCCGACTGCATGGTCCCGGGAGTGCCCCTCATGTGCATGAGCACCACCGGAGATCCGGACCTTGCCGCGACTTCCGCCATATCCTCGTCCATCGACATGGCGCTCACGTCGTTTATGATGGCGGCCCCGGCGTCTATCGCCGCTTCTGCCACAGCCGCCTTCGTGGTGTCGATAGAGACCGTAAGGCCCTGCTTTGCGAGCGCCTCGACGACAGGCAGGACTCTCCTCTTCTCCTCTTCGGCGCCGACGGGCACCGCACCGGGCCTGGTCGACTCCCCGCCCACGTCTATCCAGTCGGCTCCCTCGGCCGACATCTCCAGGCCGCGGAGCACGGCCTTGCCGTGGTCGAGGAACTCTCCTCCGTCGGAGAACGAGTCCGGGGTGACGTTCAATATGCCCATGATGACGGTCGCCGGGCCAATCGCAAGGCCCCTGTCCCTGAACCTCAGGAGATAGGATCTCTGCCCGGAGTTAACAAGCGCCTCGCTCATGGAGGCGGCTACGTCCGGCAGGCCGAGCCGCTGGCGCTTAAGCTTCTCGAAGAGTTCCTCGAATTGCTTCCTTGTGCCGGAGACTACCGCGTCCGTGCGCTCGACCGAGCACGAGGACACACCCCTGGCCACGGCGGCCTCGCCGCCGATGGAGAGCATCTCCTGCTTCAGGATGTTCGCCTGCGCCGGGTTAAGGCCCTCTACCTTCAGGTTGTAATGGAAGTGCTTCGGGGCCATGATGCCGACCCCGGCGGGGTCGACGCCTACGCGTTCCATCTCGGAACGGGACCTCTTCTCCGAGGCAATCTCAAGGCAACGTACTGGCAACCTCACGGGAACCGTTCCATGAAAAAGATTATAGGATAAAGCCGGCCGCCCCTGCCGGGGCGGCCGTGCCTCGTTTCGGGATATGCTTTATGGGGAATTGGCTACTTGATCAAAACCCCGAGCCTTGCGGCATCCTCGGGCTTCAATGACTCTGGCCTGGCATCGGCGGGGCCGTGCGCGTCCTGCGGCCCTACGCCGCCGTCTGAATGGATGAGCCTATCTATCTCGACCGCGTCCAGGACCTCTTTCTCAAGGAGGGCCTTGGCGAGCCTGTGCAGCGCGCCCGTGTTGGACTCTAAGAGCTTCTTGGCCCTGGCGTAGTTCTCGACGACTATCTTCTTTATCTCTTCGTCTATCTCTTCAGCCGTCTCCTCGCTGAAGTCCCTCCTCTGAGCCATCTCCTTGCCGAGGAATATATGCTCTTCCTTCTTGCCGAAGGTAACGGGCCCGAGCTTGTCGCTCATGCCCCACTCGCAGACCATCTTGCGCGCGAGCTCCGTGGCCCTCTCTATGTCGTTGCCCGCGCCCGTGGTCATGTGGTGCAGGACCAGCTCCTCCGCGGCCCTGCCGCCCATGAGGACCGCGATGTTGTTTACGAGGTACTCCTTGTTATATGTATGCCTCTCGTCTATTGGGAGCTGCTGGGTGAGGCCGAGAGCCATGCCCCTCGGTATTATCGAGACCTTGTGTATGGGGTCTGTGCCGGGGATGAGCCTCGCCACGAGCGTATGGCCCCCCTCGTGGTAGGCCGTGTTCTTCTTCTCCGTGTCGCTTATTATCATGGAGCGCCTCTCGGTGCCCATGAGGAGCTTGTCCTTGGCCTCGTCGAACTCCGTCTTATCTATCTTGTCCTTGCCCCTGCGGGCGGCGAGGAGCGCCGCCTCGTTTACGAGGTTCGAGAGGTCCGCTCCAGAGAAGCCCGGGGTGCCCCTCGCGACTATCTCCATGTCGATGTCCTGCGCGAGCGGGGTCTTAGAGGTATGGACCTTCAGTATCGCTTCCCTGCCCTTTATGTCGGGCTTGGGCACCACCACGTTCCTGTCAAACCTGCCGGGGCGAAGGAGCGCCGGGTCGAGGACGTCGGGCCTGTTGGTAGCGGCTATTATTATGACGCCCTCGTTCGACTCGAAGCCGTCCATCTCGACGAGGAGCTGGTTCAAGGTCTGCTCCCTCTCGTCGTGGCCGCCGCCGAGGCCGGCGCCCCTGTGGCGTCCTACCGCGTCTATCTCGTCTATGAATATGATGCACGGCGCGTTCTTCTTGCCCTGCACAAAGAGGTCCCTTACGCGAGAAGCGCCGACCCCGACGAACATCTCGACGAAGTCGCTGCCGGATATCGAGAAGAAGGGCACGCCCGCCTCTCCGGCGATGGCCCTCGCGAGGAGCGTCTTTCCGGTGCCCGGAGGCCCTACGAGGAGGACTCCCTTTGGTATGCGCCCGCCGAGGCGGGTGAACTTCTTGGGGTCCTTAAGGAAGTCGATTATCTCCTCGACCTCCTCCTTTGCCTCTTCGATGCCGGCCACGTCCTTGAACGTGACCTTGTGCTGGCTCTCGCTCAAGAGCTTGGCCTTGGACTTGCCGAAGCTCATGGCCTTGCCGCCGCCGCTCTGCATCTGGCGCATGAAGAATATCCATACTCCTATGAGGAGTATCATCGGGAACCACGAGACGAATATCGTGCCCCAGGACGGCGTGTCTACCACCGGCTCGGCGCCTATTTTCACTCCGCTCGAGCGGAGCTTGGCGATGAGGTCCGGGTACTGGGGGGCGAAGGTCTGGAAGGTCTTGCCGTCCTTGTACTTGCCGATTATGTCGTTGCCCTGTATCGTGACCTCCGAGATGTTGCCGGACTCGACCTGCTCGATGAAATCAGAGAAGACGACCTTTTCGGTGGTGGGCTGCTTGTAGCTTATAAGGTTAAACATTAGCACTACTGTGGCGATTATGATGAGCCACATGGCAATGTTCTTATATAGCTGATTCATCTATTCTCCCATGTAATGAGTTGTTTTCACTCGTAAATTCAAATAAAATTATTTTGTCACACATTTTAGGATTTTACAATAGAAATCTCTCCCGGATTTCGGGCCCGGCAACGCCGAAATAGCGGATTTCATTGAAGTCCTTCCTCTCCTTCCGGCCCGTTGCCATGCCTCGAGTCCCTGAACGCCGCCCTTGCGACAGATGCCGAGAAAAGGAATATGCTCACCGAGTAGAATATCCACATCAGGAGTATCATCAGGGTGCCGAGCGACCCGTAGAACCTGTTGTAGCTCTCGAAGTTAGCCACGTAGAAGGCGAATAGCTGCTTGGCGGCCTCCCACATGATAGTAAAGAGTATGCTCCCGAAGAAGGCGTGCCTGAAATCGAGGTTCGGCCCTCCAAGGACCCTGTAGACCATCGCTACCACCGACGAGACCATCAGGAACGGCACTATGAACCTGAAGACGGTGATGACGAGGATATCGTAGACAAACCCGAGGCCCAGAAAGCTTATCTCGCGCCCCTCGAGCACGAAGGAGAGCGCCGTGACGGCAATGGATGATAGCGCGGCCACAATCGCCAGCATTATCATGAAGAGCCCGACGGCCCTGGTCCTCAGAAAACCGAACCTGTCGCTGGTGCCGAATATCGAGGTCAGGGCCGAGACGGCGGCGGCGGTCACGAGCTCGGCGCCTGAGATGAGCGAGAGAAGGCCAATCCATCCGAAGGTCTTCCAGTTGCCCGAGAGCTCGATCAAGTCCTCGATAATCCTCTGGCTTATGTACGGAAGGCTCTTCCTGGCCATGCCTATGGTCCGGGCCTGCAGATCGGGGTTTGCCCCGAGCACGAAACCGACCCCGGCTGTAATGAGGAACAGGACCGGGATGAGCGAGAAAAAGGCGTAAAACGAGATGGCAGCGGCGTTTGTGAAGCCGCTGTTACGGTTAAAGAGCCTTACGCCTTCACGGACGACCGGAAAGAAGTGCAGCATCTCTCAATGCCTTCTCCTGAAAACGAGACGAAGCGGTACGTCATCGAGCCCGAGGCTCTCTCTCAGGGCCGAGACAAGGTATCTTTCGTAGGAGGGCTCGACGCCCTCCGGGTGGTTCGCGAATACTATGAAAGCGGGCGGCAACGTGCCTACCTGGGTGGCGTAATAGAACTTTACCTCCTTGCCCCTGAAGGCGGGCGGCCTGTACCTCGCGACCACCTCTTCGAGGGCGCTGTTAAGCGCCGACGTGGAGACCTGCGTCCTGCCCCTGTCGACAAGGCCGTTCACGGTCTCGAGCACCTTGGGCACCCTCTGGCCGGTCACAGCCGATGTGAAGAGCACGGGCGCGTAAGAGATGAACGGGAGCTTCTTCCTGACCGCCTCCCTGGCGTAGTCGGCTGTCTTGGTGTCCTTCTCAACAAGGTCCCATTTGTTCACGAGCACCATGCAGCACTTCTTCTTCTCCTCTATGAGCCCGGCTATCCTCTCGTCCTGGGTCATCACGCCGTCCTTGCCGTCCACGACGAGGATGGCGACGTCGCACCTCTCTATCGAGCGGATGGCCTCGACCACGGAATAGGATTCCACGGTCATGCTGACCTTGTTCTTCCTCCTTATCCCGGCAGTGTCTACGAAGAGGTACTTCCTGCCTTCTATCTCGACCGGAGTGTCTACAGGGTCCCTCGTGGTGCCGGCGACGGCGCTCACTATTGCGCGCGGCTTTCCGATTATCCTGTTCAAGAGCGACGACTTGCCGACGTTCGGCCTGCCGACGATGGCGACCCTTATCCTCTCCTCGTCTGCTTCCGCCGGCCCCTTCTCCGGCAGCCTCTTCACTATCTCGTCTATGAGGTCGTTTAGGCCTATGCCGTGCTCCGCTGAGACCGGGAAGATCTCCTTTACGCCCAGCGTATAGAACTCTGCCGAGAGCGCGAAATGGCCCGGCGTGTCGATCTTGTTCACGGCGTAGAGGACGGGCTTGCCAGAGCGCCTGAGCATGTCGACGAGCTCTGCGTCCCCGGGCATTGGGCCTGACTTGCCGTCCATGACAAAGACGATGACGTCAGCGTCCTCGACGGCACACCTCGCCTGCTCCCTCACCTGCTTGATGATGACGTCCTCGCCGGTCTCGAAGCCGCCGGTGTCCACGAGCGTGAAGGCGCGGCCCTCCTCCTCTACGTCCCCGTAATTAAGGTCCCTGGTGACCCCGGGCATGTCGTGAACAATGGCCTTGCGGCCGCCCAGGAGCTTGTTGAAGAGCGTCGACTTGCCCACGTTGGGCCTGCCGACGATCGCGACTAAAGGTTTCATCCGCTGCTTCGAATCCCTTCTGAATTCGTAATCTAAATCTTTTTCAGGCTGCTCAAAAAGCTCCATATGCTTTTGCGTCGAGGAGCGAGGAACGAGTCGTACTCTTCATGTACGTCGCTTCTGCCGCTTTGAGGCCAACACAGCAGATGGACTTTTTCAGCAGCCTGACGCTAATACCCGAATTCTTTCAACGCACCCGGCTTCTTCGTCCACTCCTTCTGCACGCGGACAAACAATTCAAGGAAGACCTTAGAGCCGAGGAGCCTTTCGATGTCCTCCCTCGCCGCGGTGCCGATGCGCTTGAGCATGGCCCCGCCCTTGCCTATGACGATGCCCTTCTGCGAGTCCCTCTCTACGTTGATGGTCGCGGTTATCGATATTATCTTTTTTTTCTCCTCGAACCTGTCCACCACGACCGCGACGGAATAAGGTATCTCTTCCTTGGTGAAGATGAATACCTTCTCCCTCACTATCTCGGCCACGATGAACCTCTCGGGCACGTCCGTGAGCACGTCCTCGGGGAAGTACATAGGCCCCTCGGGGAGAAGGCCTGAAAGAGTAGTCAAGAGCAGCTCTACACCCTCGCCCTTGAGCGCCGAGAGCGGTATGACCTCCTTGAACTCATACATCTTCGTATACTCGTCTATGAGAGGCAGGAGGAGGCGCTTGTCCACCTTGTCTACCTTGTTTACACCGAGTATCACGGGGCAGCCGAGCCCCTTAAGGGCCTGTAAAATAAACCTGTCGTCATCTGAAACAGGCCTGTCTGCCTCCACGAGCAGCACCACGGCGTCCACGTCCCTGACGGACGAGACAGCCGCCTTTACCATGAACTCGTTCAGGAGCCCCTTGGCCCTGTGGATGCCGGGCGTGTCCATGAATATCATCTGGCAGCCGGCGAGGTTCTTAACCCCCCGGACAACGTTCCTCGTGGTCTGCGGCTTGGGCGAGACGATAGATATCTTCTCGCCCAGTATGCTGTTGAGGAGCGTTGACTTGCCCGCGTTGGGCCTGCCTATTATCGAAATGAAACCTGATCTGAATGACATCTTATTCTACCCCAATACGTCAGGATACCATTAAGAAATTACCCTGTCAAAGCCTCCCCTACTTTCTTTTTCTTACTTTCTTTTTTGAAAAAAAGAAAGTAAGCAAAGAAAAAACAAATTGAGACAAAATCTTTAGGGAATGTGCGGCGGCTCAACGGCCGGGCACGGCCCTGTAGTAGCTCGCGAAGCCGTACTCGTTGGCGTATCTCCTGAATCGGGCAGGGTCGAACCAGCCGGATGAATCCGCGAGGAATCTCTCCTCGGCGTTGGGGAAGATGACTACTGCTTCTATCACAGACTTGTCGGCGATGTCCTTGGCGGCCTTGCCCTCGTAGACAGGCCCGAGCGAATCGATTAGCGTCATGTCGAACTGGCTGTAGGCCTGCCTTGTAAGGACAGGGTATATGTAGAGGTTGGTCCTCTCCGATTTTATCTCGAGGTACCTTTTTATGGAGAGCGCCCATTCGTTGTTGAGCGCCGGGTCCGCGACGACCACGATGACGCTCTCCTTACCGGTATTCTTCTCGATGGATGATAGCCATTCGTTGGTAGTCCAGCCCTGGAAGGCCGAGAGGAAGGCCTTGTCAAATCCGACCGAGACGCTGAAGACGGCTGACCAGACAAGAGCGAAGGCGAGAAGGCTCCTCTGGTTGAACGCGCTGCCGATCGCCCTTATCCTCGCCGCCGCAATGGACAACGCGATCACGAGAGCGCCCGCCCAGAAGAGCACGCCCCCGGAGATGCCGTGTACAAGGGCCGCGGCGTGCGCGACAGCCGGGACCTCCCTTATGCTCGAGAGCACCTTGAGGTTCTCGGGGCTGAAGGTAAGCCCGAGCTTGGGGCTTCCCATCATCCACGCGCCCAAGGCGAGCGAGGCCAGGGCCACGGCCCAGCCGATAAGCTCCTTTATACCCCATGCAGGCCGCTCTCCCCTGATGTTCTCCCTCACGACCTTGAGCATATGGACCGACGTGAAGGCGAACCCGAAGGCGCCCGGGAGTATGTATCTCTCAGCCACCCCTGACTTTGCGTAGATGAGCGCCTGGGGCACGACAGAGAGGAATAGAAGGATAAGGGAGGGGAGTACCTCAGGGAAAAAAATCCTCTTCTCTTTCGGCGCGGTCGCCAGCGCGAGAGCGACACCGGCAGGAACAAGCCACGCGTGAGAGGCGAACGAGTAATTGACGAGCGCGGCCATGAAGGGCCCGGCCCTGAAGCCGTCGTAGCCCGCGTAGCCTATGCCTGTGGTGCCGATGAAAAACTTTATGAAGAGGAGGCCGGCCGCCGAGGCCGCAAGCAGGATGATGACAGGTATCAGGTTCTTTCTCGCCGCCGATGCCCAGCCGTCCGCGCCTTCCCTGCTCATCCATATCTTCAGAAAGAGCAGGGCCGGGATGAAGAGGATGAAGTTCTCCTTGGCGAGCATGAGAAGTAGCCCGGCAACGATGAAGACCACGTCAGGCAGAATCCCTTTCCTCCGCGCCCCCATGACAGCCGCCAGCAGCATCACACCCACGAGCGGCATGGCGATGGTCTCCGCTGTGCCGAACCTCCACCAGACGGCTGACTGGAAGCCCATGAAGAGGATAAGCGGCATGAGTATCGCCTCAAGCAATCGGAAGCCCCAGAAGATGAGGGCGATCGATATCAGGGCGGATGCCGCCCACGCGAGGATGGCGTCGTATATGCCCCAGGCGAGGAAGTTGGAGCCGAAGAACTTTATCTCGAGGAGCCTATGGACGTAGTAGAGCGGCAGGAACCTGCCGCTTGAGGCGTCGTTTGCTATCCACCCGATTGCCGATTCGATGGCGCCGGCCCCCTTCTGGAGCGCGCCCTCGAAATAGATTATCTGGTGGTCGTCGGTGAAATGAAAACCGGATGTGAGAGTGCCTGACGCCCCAAGGAAGGCGAACCAGAAGAGGAGGAAGAAGACTATCGGCGCTGCTTTTTTCATAATATTATGAGATATAAAGATGCCCAAATCTGTCGTCAAACAGAATCAGGTGTTGTTGAAAAATTTTCCATTAAATATGTTACGAACGCCTTTGATTTGGCTACGGTATTAATCGGTTGATTACCATTAGCCATAGCATATTCCTTGGCTATTCGAATTACGTCAGCTAAAGCTTGTTGGAACATTTCTGTAGATATTTTTGATTCACTTTTTTCAAGTGTCTCTACTTCAGAAACTTTATATGTAGCTTTCTTGATCAGTTTGGATATTAAATACATTGCAAAATGATACTTGAGATTACTCTTGTCATGCACAGTATATTCAATGGCACTTGATCTAATAAAATCTTCGATTTGTTTCAATAATTTTGCACAATAAAAATATACGTCAAGACTTATATCATCGTTAAAAACTCTTTTATAATCATCCTCCCTCTTTATCAAGGAAGATGGCTTAGACCGTGCGTTATGTGGCTCGCAAAGGACAATAGCCATTATTGCTTGAGCGAGATAAGGGATGCTAATTATCTTATCAACGGGCTTTTCGAGATTTTTGTAATAATTTTTGCGGCGCTCATAATACCACCCGTGACTATGAAAAAAATCTTCAATATCCCGATGGATACGGTCTGTGGCTCTTAATGACGCTGGAGGGATGGAGGTTTGGAAATTTGTTGCCTTAATAATGCGATCTCTTGTTTCAGAATTAGATGTAACAATTATTCTAATTAAAATGGCCCTGCTTTCTTTCTCTATATCTTCACTGTTTTTTTGCCTCAGATGATTGTAAATTGTTGTAGTGGTCTGTAATCCATTGACAACTTGAACATCATCAAGCGTTATTGTTTTACCAGCGATACTCGCCTTTGATGCAAGGATTGTTATTCCATTATTAAGCCACCAAAAATCTAAAGCATCGGTGGATTCCAAACTTTTCTGAATATCTTTGTTAACTTCAACATCACCCTGATAATCCCGTACATTCGATTCAAAAATATACCTCCGAAGAGTCTTCTCTTCGTCGACAACAAAATCATAATAATCTTTTAGGGTTGTTAAAATCACATAGTCGTTTTCGCCTCTTGAAATATAATTTTCAAGAAATCGAAGTTGCAAAGTAAAACTTTTTTCCTTGCGTGCCGCTTCTAAAAGTTCTCGCGCCCCCATAAATTTTTCAAGCGTATTAGAACCCGGAAACTTACCTAATATGGTGTTTTTTAAATTTTCTGCTTTATGAATTATTTTAGGATGAATACCGCCCTTGTCTCCTTTGCTTGCATAAATATAATTAACTTGCAAATTTGGATGAAGTGACGCAAGTTGCATATAGCAGTTGCGAAATATTTCTGCCTTCTCAATGAGTCGCTCGTTGTAAATACTCCTCAGGGCAACCATATCTTTTGTTAAATCAAAAATCTCACCTATTGTGCTGATAGCACTCTCAACAGCTTTCTCAGAAAATGTTGTAGAGCGTTTGGATTGAATCAGAAAAACAATAATTGAAGGATTTTTCCTGATTGCTGAAAAATCACTATCCTCATCAACAAGTTCGCCATTTATGAATACAAAGAAACCGTCTATTCCACCATCATCAGCGCCTCCAACCTTACCTTCCAATAACTCTTCATAGGACAATTCGTAGTTTTTTAATACTTGCTCAAAAGTAAAAATTTCAAAATAGGTATCATCCGCTAAGGTTTCAGCAAGGTC
>Ga0209521_10000914_pt1 | contig 23560 bp, 26 predicted proteins | sample Rifsed19ft4_FD_184016 | JGI IMG/M metagenome (GOLD analysis project Ga0209521, IMG submission 184016) | Soil microbial communities from Rifle, Colorado, USA - sediment 19ft 4 (version 2) | ecosystem: Environmental > Terrestrial > Deep subsurface > Rock core/Sediment | place: Rifle, Colorado...
CCCGCCTCTTGAGCTGATCGGCTTCCGATGCGACCGGTGCTCAGCCCCTCGTGCGCACGGCGCGAAGGCTGGCCGACAGGCCGACCAGGAGCAGGAACAGCCCCACCAGACTCAATGGTCCGACCGGGTTCGACCCCCCGGACATCGCCGTATTCGGCGCGAGGGCGCCGAGCTGCCCGCGGATGGCGCCGGGCCCAAAGTCGGCATTGTGGACATTGACGTAGTACCCGGCCGGGCTATCAATGATCGCCTGGAGGGTTGCTGCGTCCGGACCGGTCGTGCATCCGGTGCTGCTGCCCGAGAAGCCATCGACGTCGAGGGCGACCGCGACGCCGCCATTCGCGCCGGCCGCTCCGGTGTGAATGTGCGATGCAGTCGCATCAGCGATGTTCGAGGTGCTCAGCTCCCAGCAGACCTCAAGGGTGTCGGGATCGATGGTGATCGTCGCTGTTCCGGCGCCGTCGGGATCGCCAGGCGGATCCTCGGCCGCACCGCCAGCGAGGGTAGCCGTCAACGTGGTCTCGGCCCCGAGCACCGCCCCGGCGGTGATCAGCGTCAGCGCCATGCTCAGCACGACGGCGATCGGCAGAAAACGAGTGTGGTCTCGCAAGGTAACTCCTCCTTGAAATGCGTCGCCGCGGAGCCAGGCGGACCGCGCTCGCACCGGTTCGTACGCTGGCAGTTACGGAAGCCGATGCGGTTGACCCTCCCGGAGGCCGGTGCTATCGTCCGGCGCCTGATGAACGCCGCGCTCAGCGATCGGTCACGGCGGCGTCGGCGAACCGGCATCGGTCAGGCCGCGGCGTGACGGTCGGCCCGCTCCTCGATCGACGTAACCGGCGGCGTACCCCATGAGGGGCGATCCTCCGCCGCAGGATCCACCGGCGACAGGCGCCTTCGAGGCAATCTACGACGAGCACGTCGTGCCCATCTACCGCTTCATCCATGCCAGGGTCGGCAACCGTCCCGACGCGGAGGATCTCACCGCACAGGTGTTCATGCGCGCCGTCGAGCAACTCGACACGAGCCGCGACCGCGGCCAGGTGACCGCCTGGCTGTACCGGGTGGGCCAGAACCTGATCGCCGACTACTGGCGCGCCCTCTACCGGCTGCCGGTGATCGGCACGGAGCAGGTCGCTCCCGGCTGGGAGCCGGCCGCGCCGGATGCCGAGCCAAGCGCGCACGGCGAAGCGGCCCAGGACACCGCCGCAGCCCGGGTCCGGTCACTGCTGCGGAGCCTGCCGGAGCGGTACGCGCAGGTGCTCGAACTGCGATTTCTCGAGCGGCTGAGCGTGGCGGAGACCGCGGCCAGGATGGGGGTCAGCAACGGCAACGCCAAGGTGCTGCAGTACCGGGCACTGCGCATGGCGGCGCTCCTGGACGAGTCTCATGACTGACGATCGAGAGCCGACCGCGCCGAACGAGACCGGAGACGAGCCTGGCGCCGAGCGATTCGACCGGTACCTTGACGCCCTGCTCGGCGGTACGCGTCCGTCACCCGACGACGTCGGGAACCGTGACGAGGCCGAGATGGCCCACGTCGCTGCCGAGATGGCCGCCGCAGCCGATCCGGCAGGCGGCGCACCGGATCCTGCGTTTGTGAACCAGCTGCGCCGCAAGGTTCGCGACGCGGACCGCGGGATCGCGACCGTGACCGAGCCGCTGCCCATCCGTCCGGTGACGCCGGAGACGCCCATCGGCCGGGTGCGCGTGACGCGGCGCCAGGTCCTGCAGACCGGGCTCGGCGCGGCGGCCGGCGTCGCCGCCGGGGTACTGGGGACCAGCCTCCTGCGCGGCGAGCCGACGCCTCGGGATCCGATCTGGGACGACGGCATCGCGCTGGTGGCAGGCGAGGGCATCTGGGTGCCGGTTGCCACCCTCGCCGAATTGCCGCGTGGGGCGGCCGTTTCGTTCACCACGCCGGCGTTCAACGGGTACGTGGTGAATGACGAGGGTGAGATTCGCGCGCTGAGCTCGGTCTGCACCCACATGGGGTGCACGCTCCAGTATCGAGCTGAGTGGCGCGACCTCCGCTGCCCCTGCCACGCGGCCAGCTTCAACCTCGCCGGCGAGCTCGCCAACAGCCGCGCCGCCTGGCAGGCCACCGGCCCTTACCGCGGCGACGCGCAGGCGTACCCGATCGAACTGCCCCCGCTGATCCGCCCCGCCGTGAAGGTGAAGGGCGAGCAGGTCCTGGTCTGGACGGCGCGCATTTGACGCGCCCGAACCGGTATGCGACAGCCAGGCCCCATCCGTCCGATCAGGAGTTGACCCCGATGTTCGATACCCATCTCAGGCATTCCCGCCGAGGCCGACCGATGATCGTCGTCGGCCTTGCCACGCTGGCCGTGGCGCTCGCGGCGTGCGGCAGCGCCAGCCCCTCGCAGAGCGCCGCGGTGAGCGAGTCAGCCGCCCCCAGTGCCTCGGTGGCCGCGGCACGCTGCGCGTTCACTCCGGAAGGATCACCGAGTGCCACCGTCCAGATCGCCAGCTTTGCCTTCGGCGACGACGTGACGGTCTCCGCGGGCCAGGCCGTGGTCTTCACCAACCAGGACGGCGCCGGCCACACGATCACCGAGGGGACGGGAGGTCAGCCCGCCGATGGAGCCTGCGTGGACGAGTCGATCGGCGGCGGACGAAGTGTGATCGTCACCTTCACCGTGCCGGGGGACTTCCAGATCACCTGCAAGATCCACCCCAGCATGCAGGCTGCGGTCCACGTCGAGTAGGGGCGAGCATCGATTGACCGCCTTCTGGAGCGGTGCTATCGTCCGCCGCCCATGGAGGCCGCATGAGCCACCCCGTCGCCGAGGACCGCCCGGTTGAGCATGGCGACGCGCTCAACCTGATCCGCTCGGCCATCGCCGAAGCGCCGGGCCCCGGGGCGGCCGCGCAGAAGGCGGTGGACCTGCTCCACGAGCGCTTCAGTCATTACGACTGGATCGGCATCTACTGGGCCGATGCCAACGGGACCGATCTGGTGCTCGGCCCGTGGACGGGCCCCGAAGCGACCGAGCACACCCGGATCCCGATCGGGGTCGGCATCTGCGGCGCGGCGGCGGCATCGGGCCAGACTGAGATCATCGACGACGTCAGCGCCGACCCGCGGTACCTGGCCTGCTTCAGCACCACGCGCAGCGAGATCGTGGTGCCGATCTTTGCCGAGGGGAGCGTTGTGGGCGAGATCGACATCGACGGGTCGGACCTGGCCGCCTACGACCAGACCGATGCCAACTTCCTGGAGGAGATCGCGGCGCTCCTGGCGCCGCTTCGTCCCCGACCCTAGCCGCCGACCAGCTGGACCAGGTAGCCGACGATGTACGGCACCGCCAGCGCAACCACCACCGCGGTCAGCAGCAGGCCCACGTACCCCAGGTAACGCAGGTTCGGCGGTTCGGGGTGTTCCGGCGGCGGTGTCGTTCGCCGCGCGAGCCGCGAGGGGCGCCGCGGCGGCCGGTGCTCGTAGGGGTGCGGGTGGAGGTCGGGCATGCGCGGGCTAGCCCGGGCGCTCGACGGCGTCCAGGATCGCGCGCAGCCGCGCGTGGCGCGCCTCGCGGTCAGCGGCGTAGCGCTCGATCGCGGCGAGGATATGCCCGGGTCCCAGGTGCGCCTCGTCCATCACCTCGTCGACGGTGCCACCGGTCCGCCAGCGGTCGTCCCAGTCCGACGAGAGCGAGTACTCCTTGGCAACCGGTCCATCCACGAAGTCGGTCATCAGCTTGAAGGCACGGTTGGTGATGGCCATCCCGTCCCATCGGTCCGACGCGGAGCAGATGAGATCACGGTAGGTGGCATCCTGGCGGCGGAAGAGCTGCGGGCTGATGGCCGCCACGACCCGCACGTTGATCCCTGCCCTGTCCAGCTCCGGCAGGATCTTCACCACGTTGGCGGTGGTCACCGTGCCCTGGACGTACACCGTTCCGGCCGACGGCGAGCCGGGCCGCGCGTCGCGGATCAGGTAGGCGCCGCGGGCCGCGTCGAAGTGCGAGGCCATCCCGAGCGCGGCGCGGTCGGGGATCTCGACGGTGGGACGGGTGAGATGCAGCGCCACGATCGGGACATCGGTCGCCAGTGCGGCCGCCAGCACGACCGGCACCTCGTTGTACTCCCACGGGTGCAGGTCGATGACATGACCCTCGGGGAAGAGCTGAGTGACGCCGGTGGCGAAGATGCCGAAGTGCGTGCGCGAGTCCTCGGCCGTCTCGGGGCCGGAGTGCCCGGCGACCCAGATCACCTTGCCGAGTTTCAGCTCGCAGTCCTGCGCGAGCTGGGAGAAGAGGCGCATCGGTCCGTACTTGAGGTACGAGAACGAGCCGTAGGTCGAGCAGGCGCCCCAGAACCCGTTGAACGACTTCATCGGGTCCGACGCCAGGTTGACGGTGGCCAGGCCGACCATCAGCCCCGCGTTGGTGAACTCGGTGATCTGCTGGGGCAGCAGTGCGCCGCGGGGGTTCGTGTCGCGCTGGTACCAGCCCCAGCCGGGCATCTCGCCGAAATCCTTGGCGAAGCCGGCGATGTTGGTCGAGTCGGCCAGGTCGGCTGAGCAGGCGATCACCAGGGGCCGCCCGTACTCGGCCTTGGCGAAGGCATTGATCCACGACCCCCAGGCGGCCAGCGCGGCGCGGTTGGGAGCCTTCTCGCCGGGCTGCTTCCACATCTCCGCGGGGTAGGCGGTCACGTCGGTGATCCGTGGATCGTCGAAGATCTTCGCCTCGCGGTCGTCGAGGTTGAACCCCTCGACCCGATCGGGAACGGAGTTCGCCACCTCGATCAGCCGGTCGCTGATGGCGTCCACCACGGCGGTGTTGCGGCGCAGGACGCCGATGGCGACCTCGAAGTTGCGACGCGCCTGCGCCTCGCGCTCGGCTGCATCGGTCGGGGCGGGCTGATCCACGCCTTCGTAGGAGACTCCGTGGCGTTCCATGAACGCCTTGCGCACCGCCCAGAACTCGGGCGAGTTCATGGCGTGGGGCGAACCGTGGCTCTTGTTGTCGTACTTGCCGTAGCCGCGCCCTTTGCGGGTCTTGAACCAGGCGACCGATGGCCGGCGCTCGGGGTTCTCGCCGCGCGCCGCCTCGAGCACGGCACGCGTGACCGGGGCCCACTCCGACCCCTCCATGGTGCCGGTGACGCGCCAGTCGTAGGCACCGAACCAGCTCTCCGGCGTGCCGGGCACCACCTCGTGGATGGGGGTGTCGTCGATCCCGTAGTCGTTCCAGTCGACGAGGAAGACCAGGTTGTTGAGCCCCAGCCCCCAAGCCGTGTTGCGCGTCTCGTGGCTGGCGCCGGGGGTCAGACCTCCCTCGCCCTCGACCACGAAGACCTTGACCTCTTCGGCCCCGGCCAGCTTGAGCGCCACCGCCTCACCGGCCGCGGGCGGCATGCCGTGGCCCGACGGCCCGGTGTTGAACTTGAGGAAGAGGGTCTTGCCCTCCATCTCGGCGTGGCCTGCGAGGCCGCCACGGCGGCGCAACATGAGAAGGTCCTCCCAGGTGAGCGCCCAGCGGCCGTTGTCGGGGAACGCGAAGGCTGGGTCCGGATCGCGCTCGGCGCGGGCGCGCAGCGTCTCGTTGAGGATGGCGAGCGTGACGTAGACGAGCGGCACGGTGTGGCCCGCCGACAGGACGAAGCGGTCGGCGAAGGGGCGCCAGGGCCGGCGAATGTCCCAGCGCATCGCGCCCGACAGCAGCAGCGACAGGAAGAGGTGCACCTTGGAGCGCGAGCCGCCGGGGTGCCCGGACTGGCGGTAGTTGAGCGCCAGGTCGATCGCCTCGTCGATCACCTCGCGGACGAGGTCCCAATCGTCGAACGAGCCGGCCGCCTTGTCGTACAGGTGGTCCACGCTCCGCTGCTGCATGGTGGTCATGCGCTGACGAGCTGCCCGGTGCGCTCCAGCTTGGCCAGCGAGTCGGCGATCCGCTCCAGCGCGGCGCTCAGCTTCTCGCGCGAATTGGCGTAGGAGAAGCGCAGGTAGCCCTCCCCGTACGTGCCGAACGCGGTACCGGAGAGGCCGCACACCCCGGCGTCGTAGAGGAGATGGTCGGCGATCTGGTTGCTGGTCCGTCCGAAGGAGCTGAAGTTCGGGAAGGCATAGAAGGCGCCGTGCGGCATGACGCAGCTGACGCCGGGGATCGCGTTGAGCCCTTCAACGATCAGCGAGCGCCGCGCGATGAACTCGGTACGCATCGCCTGCGCCGCGTCCTGCGGTCCGGTGAGCGCCGCGATCGCGCCGACCTGGGTGAAGGCGTTGGTGCAGCTGACGCTGTTGATCACCAGCCGTGAGAACGACGGCGCCAGCCACTCCGGGACGATCCCGTAGCCGAGCCGCCAGCCGGTCATGGCAAACGTCTTGGAGAAGCCGTCGAGCGTGATGGTGCGCTCGGCCATGCCGGGCAGGGTCGCAATGGAGAGCGGCTCCCCTTCGTACTGCAGGCGGCCGTAGATCTCATCGGCCAGGACGACCAGGTCGTGCTCGACGGCGATCCGTGCGATCTCGCGCACGTCCTCGTCGGTGAGGATCGAGCCGGTCGGGTTGTGCGGCGAGTTGGTGACGATCATCCGGGTCTTATCGGTGACCAGGGAGGCCACCTCGGCGACGTCCATCCGGAAGTCGTTCGCCTCCCGCAGGGGTGCCGCCACCGGCGTGCCGCCAACGTATCGGGCCATGCTCTCGTAGATCGGGAAGCCAGGATTCGGGTAGATGACCTCCTCACCCTCGTTGATGAGGGCAAGCATCGCGTAGAACATGATCGGCTTTGCGCCGGGCGTGACGACCACCTGATCCGGGGTCGTATCGATCCCCTTCCAGCGCTTCACGTCCGCGACCAGTGCGGCCTTCAGCGGGGCGATTCCGGTCGCCGCGGTGTAGTGCGTCATCTTGTCGTCGAGCAGGGCCTGCGACGCCGCGTCGCTGATGTGCGCAGGGGTATCGAAGTCGGGCTCGCCCAGCTCCAGGTGGATCACGTCGCGTCCGGTCGCCTCAAGCGCTCGCGCGCGGGCGGCAGCCTCGAAGGCGGTCTCGGTCCCGATCAGCCCCATCCGGTTGGCGAGCTTCACTGTTGGTGCCTCGTATGCGGGAGGTCAGCCCTGAGTGTACCGATGGAACGGCCGGGTGGCACTCATCTGTCCGCGACGCCGCCGGCATCGGTAACCCGATCGGGTCATTGCCGTGCGCAAACGTGCCGCTGCTATACTTTCCGCAGCAACTAATCTCGCGACCATCCGAGCGACGGGGCTCCCCGAGCGCCAGAGGAGAAGACCGATCTCATGACGATGACCGAATCGACGCCGCAGACGGCCCCGCCGGCTGCCCCCGCACCCGCCGCCGAGCTGCTGGTCAGCATGACCGAGGCGGCCGCCGTCAAGGTCCAGGAACTGCGTGCCCGCGAGGGCAAGGCCGATGCCGCCCTGCGTCTCTTCGTCAAGAGCGGCGGATGTTCCGGCTTCAGCTACGGCCTGGCGTTCGACGACAAGATCGCCGATGACGATCGGGTCGAGACCCACGCCGGCGTGCCGATCGTGATCGACGCCTTCAGCGTCCAGCACGTGGCAGGCGCCGAGATCGACTATGTCGACTCGCTGATGGGCTCGGGCTTCGCGATCAACAACCCCAACGCGGTGAGCAGCTGCGCCTGCGGCAGCTCGTTCAACACCGATGGCTCCCCCGCAAAGGCGGGCGGCTGCCACTAGACCTCTCTGGTCCGCGACCGACTCGAAGCCCCGGCCCGCCGCCGGGGCTTCTTCGTGTGCGGTCAGGTGCACCGGTCCCCCGGTATTACGTGGGGTGCTACATGCGCGCGAGCCGGGCATGAATCGGCCGAAACCGGCCTGATTCCGGGTATTCCTAGCACGAGAGGTGATATCGCGAGGCACAGGCAAGGCATTCGAGCCTCTCGGGTGCCGATGTACTACGAGAGGTAGTAGACGACGTCAGCGGCGGTTCGCGACCCAGCCCATCAGGAGGCCCAGCACCGTGATGCCCACCGCAACCGCGGTGAAGGCCAGCAGCCCGCCTGAGCCGCAGTCGCCGGGCTGACGATCGATCTCGGTGCAGATGAGCACGATCTGGCGCACGAGGAGCGCCGACCACAGGCCGCCGGCGCCGACGAGCAACCCCGACACGAGCGGAGCGGAGCGGAACACCGCGCCGGCCACGATGATGACCAGCACGACGGCGATCACGCCCGGAAGACCGAAGATGAGCCCGGGTATCCCGAGCAGGGCGCCGTCGAGCAGGCCCACCAGCCAGGCGGAACGGCCGCTCCGACTCGCCATCATCTCGCGCTCACTCGCCTGAGCCGTCGTCCTCGAAGACCGATGCACCGGCCACGACGGCCTCTGGCGCGTCACCGCCCAGGGCGGCCGGCAGGGGGCGCGCGAGGTCTGGCGGCGTCACGTATCGGTCCACCAGTGCGCGCGTGCCAGCGATCTTGAGCAGGTCGAACAGATGCCCGAACTTTCCGCGCAGGTTGGCGGCGACCTGCGCCTCCGCCTCCGAGGGCAGGGTCCAGAGGTCGCGCTTGAACGGGCCGATCGCCTTCTTGCGCGTCTTGTACAGGAACTGCTCGTCGGTCTCGCCTGGCTTGCGCTCATCGGCGCAGCTGGCCACGCACCAGTCGAGCATCTCGGAACGCAGCTCGTCGGGCAGGCCGCCATCGTCGTACAGGATGTTCTGGAAGCCGGTGGCGAGGTGGATCTCGGCGGTGCCGTTCACCGGGAAGTGCCCGAAGGCGTCCTCCGGCAGCGTGCTGGCGCCGTGCTGGACGCAGCCCGCCAGCCCGTACTCGTCGCGCGCAACCGTGGAGAGGCGGCGCATGGTGTCGAAGTCGATCGCGACCTGCGCCACGCTGCCGTCGGGCAGCACCACGCCGCCGTGGCTGGTGCCGGTCTGGATGCTCACCTTGCTCACGCCCGGCAGGCCGGTGCCGTGGAGCATGCCGTAGTAGCCGTCGAGGTAGGCGCGCAGCTCCGCCTCGGTGCTGTTCACCTTGCCGACCTCGCCGATCTCGCCGCCGATGCTGGTGGTCACGCCGGCCGGCTCGACCTCACGGATGAGCGCGGTCAGGCTGAGGGTGTTCTCGGCGTTCACCCGCTGTTGCGCCGCCACCGTCGACAGGGACAGGTCGACCAGGGTGCTGCTGTCGATGTCGATGTTGTAGAAGCCGGCCGCCACCGCCTCTCGGGTGAGCTCATGGAGCCCCGCCATCTCCGCGTCCGGGTCGGCGGCCCACTTGGTGGCGTTGAACTGGAAATGGTCGCCCTGGAGGAAGACCGGGCCGCGCCAGCCGGTGCGCAGGGCCGCGGCCAGGACCACCGCGGTGTACTCGGCGGGGCGCTGGTCGGTGTAGGCCATCTCGCTCTTTGCGATCTCGAAGATCACCGCCCCGGCGTCGCGCTCCATGGCGGCGGCAAAGGCCTGGCACGCGGTCAGGTACGCCGCGGCGCGGAGGTTGATCGCCGGCACGGTGAAGTCGGTGGCTCCGAACTCGCCGCGCCCGCGAGCCATGTACAGGTCATGAATGCTGGCCGATCCGCAGCCGAGCGCCTGTGACGCGCTCCAGATCAGCCAGCGCGCGGCGTCGCGCAGCGGCTCATCGGGGTTGAAGACCGCGTCGAAGACGAGGCTGTCAACCAGTTCGTTGCGGAATCGGGATTCGTCGGTGATCTGCAGGCGATCGCCGCTGATGGTGGCGATGCCGGCGAGGCTGTCGTGCAGCCCGGAGGCACTCGTTGTGGTCATACAGCCATCCTAGCGGAGGGCCGAGACGAGGGTGAACGCCAGCAGGGGCGCCACCGGCAGGCCGACCAGCGCGGCAAGCAGGTACCAATCGCGGGCAGCTCGGGAGTCGGCGACACCGCGCCGCCGCAGCCCGGTCACCCAGGCAAGCACGCCACTCAGCCCGGTCACGTACAGGGCCGCCGAGAGGCCGGCGACACCGACCGCGAGGGGACGCACGGCGGCGCAGTCCCCGATGCTCAACGGGCCACCGGGCGGGCAGGGAGCACCGAGCTCCAGCAGGATCAGGCCGGTGGCGGCGGCCAGGATCGTCGCCGACCAGGCGAAGTGGAAGGCGAGCCAGCGGGAGTTGCTCGTGGGGCGGCCCTCAGCCGCCGGCAGACCAGGCCGCTCCGGCAGCCGCGGCCGCCTCCGCCTCGCGGCGGCTCACGCGGCGGTACTCGAACCACAGGTAGACGATCCCCGTCGCGCCGCCGCCGGCGGCCATGGCACCGAGCCCCACGGCCAGGAGCGGGAACCGCAGCGGGATGAGACTGCCGCCCGCGAGGTTGAAGAGCATGAACGGGATGATCGCAAGCACGGTGGCGGCGTACTGCATGACGTCCAGGAAGCGGATCAGCGACCAGGCGAAGCCGCGCCGCCCCCGAGCGGCCTGCGTCCACAGCGCCAGGATCAGCAGCAGCGTGAAGGTCGGGCCGCCGACCAGCACGATCGCCACCAGGTAGCCGACGTCCTTGGTGAAGCCGAGGTACAGGGTGGTGATGGTGTTGGCGTAGTTGGGGATATAGCCGAGCACGAAGTACATGAACAGGAAGAGCGGCACGCCCTTCAGCAGCGCCACCAGCCACGTCTCGCTGCCGTAGAGCAGCCAGCTGGCGAAATCATCGACCTCGCGGACCACCCGCGAGATGAGATCGCGGCGCGGAGGGACGGTGTAGTTCGTCATCGTTCGGCTACTGCTTCAGGCTCAGGAGGAAGGTGATCAGCGCCTGCAGTGCATCTGCGCTCAGGGTCCCCTCAGGGTAAGGGAACATCCCGGTCGCGGCGCCGTCGTTGTAATTGGTCGCCGAGTCGCGGATCCATTGCTCGAGGAAGGTCCGGGCATTGGCGGCATAGTCGGCCTGGAGCTTGTCGATGCCGCTGATCGGCGTGGGCAGGTCGATCACTGGCTCGTTGCCGATGTTCAGCAGCGATGGGAACGTACCCGCTACACCCGAGTAGTCGGCTCCGTGGCAATTGACGCAGCCAATCTCGACGTAGACCTGCTTTCCGGCCTCTACGGTGTCGGGGACCCCCTCGACCGGCTGCTGGAGTGCCTCGTTGGCCCAGGTGCCGATCAGGGCGGTGAGCGCGTCGATCTGGTGCAGCGTGAGTCCGCCTTCGGCCCCCCAGGCGGGCATCTCCGACTTGGCGTTGCCGCTGACCACGATGCCACCGTAGCGGATCGCCCAATTCACATAGTTGTTCAGGATGGGTGGGGCGCCATCCTCGATGTTGGCCACCTCGCCACCGGTTGCCTTCCACTTGTTGGCGAGCGCACGGGAGTGCAGGTTCGGAGCCTGGTTGCCCTGCGGCGTTACGCCGCCGGTGCCGCCGGCTCCATGGCAGCGAGCGCAGTTGGCGCCCAGCGGGCTGAGGAACTCGGGCCCGGCCGTCACCTCGAGCGACCCAGCCACCCCGTCGGCGGTCACGAGTGTGACGCCGTCGGACCCGAATCGAGATTTGGCAACCTTTCCGGCCTTTACCTCGGCCTCGAAGGGATGGGATCCCGTCCCGCGCAGCGTGATATCGGAGCCGAGCGCGTTCGTGAAGTTGATCGAGGCATTGATCTCGATCTCGATGACGGCGGGCTCGAACCCGGCCGCGGATACCGTCACGGTGTGGATGATCTCGTCGGGTCCGAAGTAGAGCGTCCCGAACTCGATCAGCTCAGCCTGCTGGGCCTGGAACTCGGACTCGCGACGAGCGCCATCGGTCAACCAGTAGAAAGCGGTGAAGAGCGCCATGCCGGCCATCAGGAAGACGGCGACGGCCTTGAAACGCATCGATCAGCCCGCGCAGTGCGGAATGGTTGCGGTATCGCGGTCGTCAAAGGTGACGGTGCCCTCGGGCGGGCCTCCCACGATCCGGCTGGTGTCAATGACGTAGGCACCCTCGACGACCTCGACCGCGAAGCTGTCCATGCCACGTGGTGCGGGACCCGCGCGCTTCTCGCCGAGGATCGTGTACTTGCTGCCGTGGCAGAGGCACTCGAACCACTTGCTCTGGTCGCATAGAGGCGGGATCTGGCAGCCGAGGTGCGGGCACTTGCGGTAGAGCGCGACCACCTCCTCCGCGCCAGGGTCGGCGACCGACGCGCCGGTGCCGTCGATCAGGCCCTTCGCAGCGGGGACGTTAACGAAGAAGACGCGCGCCCGGTTGAATGCGAACGGGGTGCCGGTCGCCCAGGCAGGCTCGTTGGCGATGATCTCGGCCGGGGTACCGATGGTCAGCCTGCCCCCGAGCCCGCTGCGGACATTCGGCCACAGGAAGTTGACAGTCCCCGCCAGAAACTCGACCGACAGGATGGCCACGCCGACGCCGAGCATGCGGCGCATGAAGCCGCGCCTGCTCATCTCGCCGATCGGGCGCCCGGGGACCTCGCCGTAGGTGGGCAGCTGGCTCATAGGGTGAAGAAGATCCCATCCCAGGGCCAGACCCAGTTCCAGCCGGGGCCGCGGAAGAACGAGCCGATGATGGTGATGATCAGCCCGCCCGCCATGAGACACAGGAAGAAGACCCAGATGGTCTTGCGGTCGCGGGCCGCCTTGTACGGTGATCGGTCGATGTATGGGACCAGCGCCAGGCCGACGAGGTACAGGATCGGCAGGAATGCGCCGGCTACCGTGGCATTGAAGTAGGAGATCAGCTCCTGGAGGCCGAGGAAGTACCACGGCGCCTTGGCGACGTGCGGCGTCACCCCGGCGTTGGCCATCTCCTCCAGCGGTGCCGAGATGAAGACCGACGAAACCACCAGCACCACGCCGATCAGCAGCGCCATCAGGAACTCGGCACGCAGCAGGTGCGGCCAGGTCAGGAGCGTCTCATCGGGGCGCTTGTCGACCCGGACCAGCGATTCCTGCTTGACGTACGCCAGCAGGCGGAAGCGCTCGGTGCCCGGAACGCCGGGTGGGCCTGGCAGCTTCGGGCCGGAGCCGCGCTCGACCGCCGGCACGTTCGGCGCCTGGGTCGGTGCGTTCTTGTCGGCCGTGGCGTTGCGCCGCTTCTCGATGGTCATCGGTTCCTCGTCAACTCACACCGGCCCGCTGATGCCGCCATCCTTCCGGATCCTCCAGAAGTGGACGACCATCAGGATCGCCGCGATGAGCGGGAAGGCGATCACGTGCATGACGTAGAAGCGAATGAGAGTGCCCTGGTCGACCAGTACGCCGCCCAGCAGCAGGAAGCTCGATTCGTCGGAGATGAGCGGTGCGTAGGTCGCCATCTGCGAACCGACGGTGATGGCCCAGAACGCGATCTGGTCCCACGGCAGCAGGTAGCCGGTGAAGCTGAGCCACAGGGTGGTGAAGAGGAGGACCACGCCGATCACCCAGTTGAACTCACGCGGCGGCTTGTAGGCCCCGTGGTAGAAGACGCGGATCATGTGCAGGAAGACGGTGAGCACCATCAGGTGCGCCCCCCAACGGTGCATGTTGCGCACGAACGCCCCGAAGGCGACCGAGTTCTCGATCGACAGGATGTCCTGGTAGGCGCGGGTCACCGACGGCACATAGAAGAACATCAGGTAGACGCCGGTCACGGTGAGCACCAGGAAGAGGAAGAAGCTCACCCCGCCCAGGCAGAAGGTGTAGGTGTAGCGGACGGCGTGCTTCTTGACCCGCACCGGGTGCAGGTGCAGGAAGACGTTGTTCATCACCGCCAGGGCGCGGGTGCGGCTGGTGGTCGGGTACGGCTGGCGGAAGAGGCTGCGCCAGAGAGATGACTCCTTGACGATGCGGACGAGGTCGCCCGGACCCGGCAGGGTCATCGTCGCACCGCCGCGCCGGCTTCCTGACCGATCTGGCCCAGGATGTTGTCCTTGTAGCTCTCCAAGAGCACCTTCCCGTCAGGCGTGATCCGCTCGAGCTCGAGACGGTCCATCGTGATGCAGTTGGTGGGACACCGCTCAACGCAGAGGTTGCACCGGATGCAGCGCTCCTCGTCGATGACCATGGCGATACCGCGCGGCCACGACTGGAAGAGCCCTATCTCCGGGTCGTCGCCACCGACCTGCGCCTTGTCGATCATGTAGATGACGCCCTCGGGGCAGACATCGGCGCAGAGTCCGCACAGGATACAGCGCGGGCCGTCGATGTTGATGTTGTGATTGCATTGGAGGCAGCGGCTCCCCTCGGTGATGGCGCTGCGGCTGTCGTAGCCGACCTCCACCAGGCTCGTGAAGTCGCGCCGAAGCTCGGGCGGGGCCATCGGGATGTGCTGGCGCTCGATCGCCTCGTACTTGTCGGGCATGTCGTGCTCGAGCGCCTGCGTCACCACCGCGCGATTGATGACCGGCAGCTCCACCAGTTCGTCACCGCGCACGCCGGCGAGCCAGCGGTCGATCGAGCGGGCGGCACGCCGGGCGCGCCCGGCCGACTCGATGATGGTGGCCGGGCCGGTGACGAAGTCGCCGCAGGCGAAGACGCCATCCAGGCTGGTGGCGAACGTGTCGGCATTGGTGGCCACGTAGCCGCGGCTGAAGTTGAAGCTCAGCGCGTTGTACGGCTTCCCGTCGGCGCCCTGCGGCGTGGAGCCGTTCATCGGTGCGCTGCGCCATGAGGAGACTGACCCTCCGGCGACTACCGCGCGGGTATCGGTCACACCGAGGTGGCGGTTCAGCGCGGCGCCGTATTCGCCGAGGACGTTGTTGTCGGCCGCCTGGCTGGTGCAGGGGATGACCATGTCGCAGGTGATGGTGAACTCGCTGCCGGGGATCGCCTCCGCGGAGCGCCGCCCGCTGGCGTCAGGCGGGCCGAGGCGGGTGCGCTGGAAGACCATCCCTGCCGCCCGCCCATCCTCGCCGGCGATGACCTCGACCGGGGCAGAGAAGAGCTCGAAGCGGACCCCCTCGAAGCGGGTCTCGTGCTGCTCCTCCTCGTCGACCACCATCTCCTCGGGACCGCGGCGGTAGACGATGGTGCTCGTCTTGGCGCCGAGCCGGAGCGCGGTGCGAGCTGAGTCCATGGCGGTGTAGCCGCCACCCACGATGACCACGTGCTCGCCGACCCACTGCTCCTGTCCCAGGTTCGCCTTCTTCAGGAAGTCGACCCCGTAGATCACCCCGTCGAGCTCCTCGCCGGGGACGTTCATGGCGACCGGGTACATGCAGCCGGCCGCGACGACCACGGCGTCGTGCTTCTCGCGCAGCTGATCGAGGGTGACGTCGCGCCCGACCTCGACGTTGTAGTGGAACTGCACCCCGTGCTTTGCCACCCAGTTGACGTCGAGCTCGATCACGTCGCGCGGCAAGCGGAAGGCCGGAACCCCGATGAGGGTGGTGCCGCCCCCCGACGGGAGCGCCTCGTAGACGTGCACCTGGTGGCCGTAGCTGGCCAGCTCCTTGGCGACCGACAGACCCGCCGGTCCGGCGCCGATGACGCCCACGCTCTTCCCGGTCGGCGGACCGACCACGACGTTGTCGGGCAGGTTGTTGGCGTAGTGCCAGTCCACCAGGAACCGCTTCATGGCGCGAATCGAGAGCGGCTTGTCGATGTCGGCGCGCCGGCACGCCTTCTCGCACGGCGCGGAGCAGACGTAACCGCAGATGGCCGCCACCGGGTTGGGGTCACGCGCGAGGATGTAGCCTTCTTCGAAGCGGCCCTCGGCGGCGAGCATCAGGTAGCCGCGGCAGTTGGTGTTGACCGGGCAGCCTTCCTGGCACTCGATGTTGCACTGCAACCAGTCGACGCCGACCTCGGCTGTCTGGAACCTGAGCGGTATGGCGTTCGCGGAGATCACGGGCATCGTCGCAGTGCGGGTTCCACCGGTGGCGCGCACGGTTCAGCGGCCGCCCGATGCTACCCGCCGCGCGAGCACGGTGTCAAAGAAGTTCGAAGGGTGATCTGCGGCGGCTGGGGCACGGGCCTCAGTAGTTTGCGAAGAAGAAGCTCATTACCCGGCGCACCAGCGGCGCGGAGTCTGACCCGCCGGTCGCCAGTGGCACCTTGACGAGCACGGTGGCGATGCTGATCCGCGGGTCATCGACCGGCGCGAAGGCCGGGAACCACGCGTCGGGGTTCGGCGTGCCGGTCTCAGCCGTGCCGCTCTTGCCGGCGACTGGCAGCCCGTACCCGCTGAACGCGTAGTAGGCCGTGCCGAGGGGCGAGGCGACCACGGCTCGCAGCGTCTCGCGCAGGAAGACCCAATCGTCGGGGTCGAGTTCGACGGTGTGAGCCACCCGGGCCCCATTCCTCTCGACCACGCGACCGTCTGGGAGCGTGGCTTCGCTGACCAGGCGCGGGACCCACAGGGTGCCGCCGTTGGCAAACGCCGCGTATGCGTTGGCCAACTGGAGCGCGGTGCCGAGATACTCCCCCTGCCCGATCGACAGCTGGATCTGGTCGAACGGTCCGTACGGCCGGAATCCGCCGTCCCAGCGCGGTCTGCCCTTGTAGTAGGTCGCGTCGGGCAGGATGCCGGGCGTCTCCGCCAGGTGGGCGATCCCGGTCGGCCGCCCGAAGCCGAACTCGGCGATCAGCTCGGTCAGGGCCGTCGGGTCGGCTTCCCAGACACGGATCGAGAGCGGCATGTAGGTCGTGTTGCAGCTGAACGCCATGGCCGTGGTGAGCGACACGCTGTTGCCCAGCGAGTGCATCTCGTAGTTGCGGAAGGTGAACCCGTCGTAGACCCATGTGCCGTTGCACGACATCCGGGTGGACCGATCGGCGACGCCGGTCCGCAGCGCCGCCAGCAGGGTGAACGGCTTGAAGGACGACCCCGCCGGATAGCCCGATTCGAGCGCGTGGTTGCGGCGGGCCGAGGCGCCTGGCGTCGCGAGCGGCTGCCCCGCCAGGGTGGTGCCGAGCACCATCGCGTTCGGGTTGAAGAGCGGCGCCGATGCGAGCGCCCAGACATCGCCGCTCAGCGGATCGAGGATCGCGGTTGCCGCTTCGTTGTACGTGCCGATCCCATCCTCGGCGATGCGTTGAAGGTCGGGGCGGATGGTGATGGTCAGGTCGGCGCCGGGCACCGCGGCCCGCTCGAGGATGACCTCCGGCTCGGCGGTCGGCTCGGCGCCGGGACCGGGGAGCGCCGACAGCAGGTACCCCGGCGATCCGCGCAGGAGTGCCTCGGCCCCCCGCTCCAGGCCTCCGCGACCGACCAGGTCGCCGGCTCGATAGTCGGGCCCGAGTGCCGCCAACTCGGCCTCGCCCGCTGGAGATGCCCAGCCGATCGTCTGCCCCGCCAGCCACTCCTGCGGATAGACCCGGGTCCCGTCCTCGCGGACCTGCGCGAAGACCGTCCCGTCGGCGGCAAGGATCCGGCCGCGCGGTCCAAGGTTGCGCGTCAGCTCGAGCGTCCCGTCGTCGCCGAGCCCGGGGAAGAGCAGCGCTGCCCGCCAGCGGACCTCCCAGCCTTCCGGCCCGGGAGTGAGGGTCAGCATCCGCTGGAAGGCCACGCGCCCGAACCGATCGGTCTCGAATGCCAATCGAATCGGGATCGCGACCGCCGCCCGCGGCCCTTCGACCGAGCCATCGGGGGGCAGGCTGGTGGCGAGGACCGGCCCGGGCTCGGCCGCCAGGCTGGTGACGCCGGCCATCTCGGTGAAATCGCGCAGGAGCCCGGTGATCGCGTCGGCCGTGTAGCGCTCACGGTCCGCGGGAGCCAGCAGCTCGACCATCCGCCCGTAGCGCTCTCCGCGCCACGCGGCGAGGAACTTGCGCGCGACGAGGCGCGCCGCCTCGTGCTCGGCGGCGACGTCTGGCGTGGCGCGAGGAGTACCCGACGGCAAGGGCAGGACCGTCACGGCGCACGCCGCCAGCAGGGCCGCCGCGGCAAGAGGAATGGCGAGCTGGTGAACCCGCCCCCCGGCACGGATCATCGCGCGAGCATCACCCGGCGGAAGCCCTCCGCGGCGGCATACCCGGCCCGTTCGCCCAGCTCCTCCGCGCCGCGCCGCAGCCAGCGGTCGGTCTCGGCGAAGTCGCGGAACTGGCTGACATGGTGCGCCAGCGCGGCGATCTTGCGATCGAGCGTCGCGCCGATGTCGACCAGCTGGTTGGCCTCGTTGGTGCTCCACAGAAAGAGCTCGGCCACCTTCCACGGGTCCAGCCCGGCGGCGAGGTGCTCGGGGAAGTTCAGCGGGTCGCGCGCGGTGGGGAAGACGGCATCGACGACGACCATCCCGGCCGCGCGGTGGTCCGGGTGGTTCACCCACTCGTTGTTCACGAACAGCACGGTCGGGTCGTGGGTCATCACCACTTCGGGGCGGAAGGCCCGGATTGCGCGGGTGATCAGCTCGCGCAGCCGCAGGCTCGACTCGACCTGGCCGTCGGGTTCACCCAGAAAGTCCACCCGCGCCACGCCGATCTCGGCTGCGGCGGCGCGCTGCTCTCGTTCGCGGGTCGCGGCGAGGACGGCGGGGTCGGCGGCTGGGTCATCGCTCCCCTTGTCGCCGCGGGTGAGCAGCAGGTAGCGGGCCTCGGCTCCTTCGGAGATCCAGCGCGCCACCGTCCCCGCCGCCCCGAACTCGATGTCGTCCGGATGCGCGGCGACGACCAGGACGCGCTCGGGTGTGGGGAGTCGGTCGGTGGGCATCGGTTCGCCTGGCAGGGTGGCCGTGGGATCGGGCGAATCCTACCAGCCGCCCAGCCGGATCACCCTGTCGCGTGGCCCGGAGAGGGAGCTGTCGGCCCAGGCGAGCACCTCGGCGTCATGACTGAAGAGGACCACCTGCCGGTCGGCACTGACCGCTCGGAGCACGTCGAGCACCTGGCGCTTGCGGTCCGGGTCCGCCTGCGCGGTCACCTCGTCGAGGAGGAGTGGCGCAGTCTCGGCTGTCGTCACCAGGTGCTCCGCCATCGCCACGCGGAGCAGGAGGTAGACCTGCTCCCTGGTCCCCTCCGAGAGGAGCCGCGCGTCGCGCCACTGGCCGGTGCGCGCCTCCTTGACATCGACCGACAGGTCGCGGGGGTTGACTCCGACCTCGTCGTAGGCACCGCCGGTGATCGCCGGCAGATGGCGCTCCACCGACGCCTTGAGCACCGGCGCGATGTCGCGGTGCACCCGACGCTCCGCCGCCTGGAGCAGTTCAAGCGTCTGGTCGAGCACCTCTGCCAGCTCGGTGACGCGGGCAAGCTCCGCTGCTGCGGCCGCGGCGCGCTCCTCGGCCTCGGCGACATCGGGCAGCGTGGCCGCGGTCAGTCGAAGCTCGCCGGTGAGGGCGTCGACCGCGGCCCGGGCGGCCGTTGTCGCCGCGCGGGCACTCGCATCGGCGGCCTCGGGGTCCACGTCGCCTGCGAGCGGCGGCGGCTCACCGCCGAGCGCCTCGGCCAGCCGCTCTGCGGCCGTCCTCCGCCGAGCGGCGTCCTCGCGCAGCTCGTCCATGGTCCGACCTTCCATCAATCCACCGAGCTCCTGCCACTCGCGGATGGCGACCTCGACGCCGCGCACGGACTCCGCCCAGCGCGCCTGCCAGGCGGTCAGGCCAGCCTCCATCTCCTGGGCGGTGCCGTCGGCCGCCTCACCGACCTTGGCGGCGACGGTGCGCAGTGCGGTCTCGGCGGCAGCGATGGCCTGCTGCGCCTGTGCCGCGCTCGCCTCCAGGGCGCTCCTGGACGCGTACGCCTGGCGCAGCCCCTCGGCCCCCGCGGCCGCCTGGGCCTGGGCCGCCCGGTCCGCGCAGGCGATCTCGTACGCGGTCATTGCCGTGCGGATCTCACCGTCGACGGCTGCTCCCCGCGCAGTGAGCGCCCGGCGCAATCGCTCATCGACGTCCCGAAGGGTCGCGTCGAGCGCCGTCTTCTTCGACCGCCATGCCTCGGCCTGCTGCTCCTCGTAGCGCCGCGCCGCGCCCGAGTCGGCGCTCGCGCGACGCGACGGACCTCGACGGGACCATCCCCAGGCGGCGAGCGCCGCCCCCACCGCGACGAGCGCGACGCCGGCGATGCTCTGCCCCACCGCGACGAGCGCGAGGCCGGCCATCGCTGCTACCGCGCCGGCCAGCAGCGGCAGGGCCCAGCTCGGCGTTCTCGGCTTCTCGGGCCTGGTCGTCGGAATCGTGTCCGGTGTGGCTGGGTGATCGCCGTGCAGCCGCAGAGCCTCCTCGGCGAGATCGAGCGCCCGGGAAGCCTCCACCACCTCGGGGTCAGGGCGGCGATCGCCGTCCGGCACTACGGGCAGCGCAGCAATCTGGGCCGCCAGCTCCGCACTGCCGGGCCCTTCCAGCGGCGGCAGGCCCGGACGATGCCGCCACCCGTCGAGTGCGGCGGCGACCTCGCCGGCCAGCGCGTTCTGAGTGTCCAGGCCGGCCGGCGCCACCGGGTACCTGGCGGCGAGCTCCTCGGCGCGCGCAGTGCGTCGGGCAAGGTCCTCGTACTCCCGGCGCGCACGAGCCGCCTCTACGCCCGCCTGCGCGCGGCTCGCGCCAACATGCTTCGACTCCGCCTCCTCCAGGCGCGCTCGGCGCTCCAGGTACTCGGCGTGCAGGCGTCGCGCCTCGGTCAGCGCCGCGTCCGCGGCATCCCGGTCGCGAACGGCCCTGCGCAACGGCCCGACGGCGGCCTTGGTATCGGCACCGACCGACTCACGGCGGAAGGCCTTCAGCTGGTCGATCGCCTCCGCGGCGGTGGCGTCGGTCCCGCGCGTGGCGGCGGCTCGCTGGAGGTCGTCCTGGAGCGCCGCAGCGTTGTCGGCGACGGCCATGATCTGCGCCTGGCTGACCGCCGCAACCGAGGCGAAGGCATCACGATCCAGGCCGAGCCAGCGGCTGGCATCGGGCGTCCCCTCGTTGATGATCTCGCTCGACACATCGCCGCCCAGCACCACGTCGCGGGCGCGGCAGGCCACCTTGCCGGCAAGGTCCTGGCTGATATCGATCGAACGCCCGTCCACCAGGTGCAGACGCGCCTCGACCTCCCATCGGTCCGGGGCGTCCCAGGGGCGGTGCCGCTTGATCAGCTCGTGCGCCTCCTTGGTCATGCCCGGCCCGCGTCGCAGGCCGGTGAGCGCAAGCCGGGTCGCGGCGTGCCAGGTGGTCTTCCCCGCCTCGTTGGGTCCAACGACCACGGTCATCCCCTCGCCGAACTCGAGCGTGGCGTCCTGGAACGGTCCGAAGGCCCGCGCAATCACCCGCTCGATCCACATCTGTCAGGCCACCTCGAGGTCGCGGCGCCCTTCGAGGGCTCGCAGGCCGGTGATCAGCACTCGTCGTCGGCGCTCCTCGTCCTCGATCTCATCCGTATCGCGGGCGAACTGCCCGCGAACGGTCGCCTCGTGGCGGATCGCCTCGAGGTCATACGCGGGGCGGAGCGCTCCGATGCGAACGAGGAGCCCGTCCAGGTGTTCGCCGAGCGGCTGCAGTTCACTCGGGCTGATCGGCAGCGCTGCCGGCACGTCGCCGGCAAGGGTCACCCGCACCGAGCCGGAGAGGCCGGCGATCGCCGCTCCGACGCGGCCGCGGACGTCATCGGCATGCTGGCAGCCGTCGAGCGAGACCTCGAGGTCGTGCACCGCACTGACCGCCACCGAGTGCCGCGCGCGCGCGACGCTCCCGTCGTCGGCGACGACGGCGATGACGACTCCCCGGCCGGCCGACTCGCCGAATTCGAGCGGGTCCGGGTTGCCGGGATAGGTGTGACGTTCGCGGTCGCGTGCGACGTGATAGTGACCGAGGAACGCATGCGCGATTCCGGCGGCCTCCAGTTCGGCGGCGTCGAACGGCGCGTGCGGCTGCTTCCCCGACTCCTGGAAGGCGAGTGCTCCGCGCTCCGAGGCGTGCGCCAGTGCCAGGTTGATGCCGCCGCGATCGGTGGAGAAGCCCGCGAAGAAGCCATCGGTGTTGGCCGGGGCGCGGTGGGCGGCGCCCCACAGGGACAACCCATCGACCAGGGTGAGCGGGGTGAGACGGTCCTCGGTGAAGAGGTGCACGTTCGGCGACCACGATGCCAGCGCGTACGGGCTGCGGGGCGAATACCAGTCGTGGTTACCCGGGGCGAGGTAGATGGGCCGATCGGTCCGCGCGAAGCTCGCGCGCAGGAACTCGATGGTGTCGGGGGTGAAGCGGTCGTGCTCGAACAGGTCGCCGGCACACAGGATCGCGTCGACCGCCTCCGCATCTGCCAGCTCGAGGATTCGCGCCAGCGTCTCGCGCCGGTTCTGGCGTCGCCGCCGGGCCACCGCGGGGCCGGCCCAGGCGAAGGGCGCGTCAAGATGGAGGTCGGCGAAATGCAGGAGCTTCACGGATCGCAAGCCTAGCCGATGGACGTGACATCTCGGCCGTCGCGGACGATCGGGAGGCTAGCCGGATTCACCCCTGATCGGGTCCCACCAGAAGGACGCGAGTGCCCCGAGCAGGAGCAGGTGCACCAGGCCGCCGGCGCTGAAGCCCCCGATCAGAGCCAGCAACCAGGCGAGCACCAGGACGACCGGGACCGCGCGCCAGGCGAGGCCGGCCCAGCCCACTACGCCTGCTCCTCGCGCTCGTTGATGACCTGCACCACCAGCAGCACGGCGGCCAGCACCAGCAGCAGGTTGACCAGCGGTCCCCACTGAAGAAGGAGCCCGCCGAACCAGGCGACGAGGACAATGGCGATGGCGACCCACATCATGCGGCAAGCAACTCCAACAGCTGGTTCACGTGCTCCTCGGGCTTGACGCGCGGCAGCACGTGCTCGATCCGCCCGTCGGGACCGATGACGAAGCTCGTCCGCTCGGTCCCCATGTAGCTCTTGCCCAGGAACGTCTTCTCGACCCACACGCCGAACGCCTCGGCTACCGCATGCCCCGCATCGGACAGGAGGCGGTACGGAAGATCGTACTTGGCGCGGAACTTCACGTGGCTCGCCACCGAATCGGGCGAGACGCCGAAGATCTCGGCCCCGGTGGCCAGCATCTGCTCCCAGTTGTCACGCAGCGAGCATGCCTGGCGGGTGCAGCCGGGGGTGTCGTCCTTCGGGTAGAAGTACAGGACGAAGCGCGTTCCGGCGAGGCCCTCGGTGGAAACCAGCTGGCCGTCGTCGGCGGTCATGCGGAAGGCGGGGGCCGCGTCGCCCGGGTTCGGTCGGCTCACGGGCGGATCGTACCTCACCCCATCTCCTCGATCGCGACCAGCACTGGGGGCAGCTCCCTCGGAAGCAGGCGGGCCGCCAGGTCATCGGCCAGCTCACCGATGATCGTGTCACTCGCCTCGGCCAGGTCGTGGCCGGCGCCGGGGATACTGACCAGCCGCGGCGCGTCGTCGGGTGCCGCGGCGCGGAGCCCCTCGGCCAGGAGCGCCGACTCGGCCGGATCGGTCCAGGCGTCCGTCGTGCCATGCACCAGCGTCACCGACCGATGGAGCATGGTGATGAGCGCGAGCGGTGGGGTGTGGATCGCCTGCTCGATGCCTGCCAGGCCCAGCGTCACCCGCTCGCCGCCTCGCAGGCGCAGGTCGAACGAGGCGTCGCGTCGTTCGGCGCGCTCGAGCAGATCCTCGCTCCACAGGTCGATGGCGGCGACCAGCGGATGCTCACGGTCGGTGCCGGTGCGGCCGCGGGTCGCGGCGGCGCGTCCGCCGACGCCCACGCGGCTCAGCGGCGGAGGTGCTCGAGCCCGGCAGCATGGTCGGACGTTATCTGACGCTGAGCC
>Ga0209521_10000925_pt1 | contig 23454 bp, 22 predicted proteins | sample Rifsed19ft4_FD_184016 | JGI IMG/M metagenome (GOLD analysis project Ga0209521, IMG submission 184016) | Soil microbial communities from Rifle, Colorado, USA - sediment 19ft 4 (version 2) | ecosystem: Environmental > Terrestrial > Deep subsurface > Rock core/Sediment | place: Rifle, Colorado...
GCGGTGTCCTATCGGGAGGTCTCGCGGCCCGAACGGGGTGAGGCGGAAAGCCACAAGCCATGAAGGGCTCCGCATCCCTGCCATTGCACGCGAGGGATGCTTGCGCACATCCGCGTCCGATTGATTCACGACCTCTCAGAGAGTAGAGCCGAAGAGCCGGCGATGGGTCGTGCGCATGCAGCGGTCCATCACCACCTCGAGGCCGGCCGCTCGGGCGGCCTGGGCGGCTGTCTCGTGGCTGATGCCCAGCTGCATCCAGATCGTCTTGGCGCCAATGCGGATCGCCTCGTCCACAATCGGAGGGACGTCCTCACTGGGCCGGAAGACCAACACGGCGTCGACAGGCTCGGGGACCTCGGAGAGCCGAGGGTAGGACTTTCGTTCAAGGATCTCAGAGGCGTTGGGGTTGACGGGGAGGATTCGGTAGCCGTGCTCCAAGAGATATGCCGGCACGGTATGGCTGTCCTTCTCCGGGTTGGTGGACATGCCCACCACGGCGATCGTGCGGATCGATTCCAGGATCTTGCGAAGTCGCTCCATCTCCTCGGTCATGGGCCAACCTGGCCTGGAGATCCCTGACGCACCAGATCGAGAGCAAGGATCGGGCGCGAGGCGTCCTCCCGGGTCACCGCGAATCCGGCCCGGAGAAACATCTCTTCGGGCCCGTTCCAGAGATCCTCGCTACGCAGGTCCATCCCCCGCCTGGGGAACGCCTCCACCCGGCTCGCCCCCCGGGCGTGCAGGTCGTTCAGCGCCTCCCGGAGTAGGCGGGTGGCAAGGCCAATGCGTCGGTGTTGCGGTGCAATCAGAAAACAGGTGATCGCCCAGGTTTGAGGCGAGGGCACCAGGTCGAATTGGCGGCACAGCTTTTGAAGGCGGTCTCGAGGGCCGGCCTGGCACCAGCCGGCCGGCTGGCCGTCGGCGTAGAGGAGGTATCCGTCGTGCTCGCCGGCCTTGCAGAGTTCCTCTCGAAGCCTCCGGTTGTCTTCGGCGGTCCGCTCCGCCCAGCCCTCCCAGGTGGGCGTCCACCATGCGGCGCAAAAACACCATCCGGCATGGTTGGGCTCCGAGTGCAACCGGTAGAAGTCGGCACGCCGCTCCGACGAGAATCGATGGACCTCGAGGCGCATGCCCAGGATTCTAACCGAGGGGGAAGCGGGAAACAGATCTGGCCGGTCTCGGGATGATCCCCCGGGCGGGGGATGCCTAGGGCGCCAGCATCCCCCTCCCGGCGGCTTGACATAGAACGGATGTTCCGCTAGAATGAGCCCTGAAAAGGGAACCGGGGGCAGGACGGAGCTTTCGAGCCCGCTGCCCGAGGAGGCAGGCATGACGAAGGGGTCGCTCACCGACCGTCAGCACCGGATGCTCAGTTTCATCCAACGCTTTGGCGAGGAAAACGGCTATCCGCCGTCGATTCGGGAGATCGGTAGCGCCGTCGGCATCACTTCGACCTCGGTGGTGAACTACAACCTCAACCGGCTGGTCGAGGAGGGCTACCTCGACCGGGATCAAAACATCTCCCGGGGCATTCGCCTCACCGAGCGGATCGGAAAGGCGGCGGAGAGGCTCGGGGAGATCGTGCGCATCCCGCTCGTGGGCCGGGTCTTCGCCTCGGAGCCCATCCCGCTGCCCGGCACGGATTCGCCGCTCTTTGGCGCCGACGAGGCCCTGGAGATCACCCGTGGCCTGGTGAGCTCGAGCGATGGCCTGTTTGCCCTGCAAGTGCAGGGGGACTCGATGATCGACGCCATGGTGAGCGACGGGGACATCGTCGTCATGAAGCGCGAGCCCGAATGGCGCAACGGGGATATGGTGGCCGTGTGGCTGAAGGACAAAGAGGCCACGACTCTCAAGCACATCTACCGCGAGGGCTCGAAGGTGAGGCTCCAGCCCGCCAACCCAACCATGGCCCCGATCCTGATCGACGATCCGGCTACGCTCGAGGTGCAGGGGAAGGTGATGCTCGTCGTCCGCCAACTGGCCTAGCTATTCGCGACCGAACGGCTGAGAGGCTCCTGGGGAGCGGTTTGCTCCTCGGGAGCCTTCGTTTTGGGTGCCTTGGTCACCGGGATCTTCCCGCCCGACACGGCGCGGATGATGTAGGGGCGACCCGCCGAAGGCGCGTCGCCCGTGTTCCCTGGGGACGAGATCCGCCGAGAGACGATCGCCGGCGTGAGATCGGTTCGAGACAAGACAGTTCAGTCGATCGCCGACGCCCACCGACTCACGATCTCGTGGTGGTGCGACCAGGCATCCCAGACGGACTCAGCCCACCGGCAGACCGTGCTCGAGTGGCCGGCAAGGTCGTTCGCCTCGTGAACGTCGAGGACGGTGAGGGGCCCGAAATCGGGAGGCGGCTCAAGCCTCTGGAATTCGACAAGGCTGAGAAGTAGCCGGCGCATGGCTTCGGTCGCCTGCTCCGCATCGAGGCCCCTCTCGAGCATGAAGTGGAGACTGGTGAGGTGGATCGCCACCGACTGGATCGACTTGCGGCTTGGCCTGCCTGGATGCTGCAGGGCGTAGCTGTCGAGAGTCATGCGGTGAACGGGGGGAAAGCTGTATTCGCCGTATTCTCGGGCCAGCACTTCGCCGTAGATCGCCCAACAGCCCGGCGAGGCGCCGAAGTAGGGATCGGTCGGCCCGTGCAGGGCGGGCACGACGGCACGACAACCGCGGCAGCGGGTCTGCTTCCCAGGCGAATCCATGAGCTCTCCCAGAAACGCATTTTCGCGCCGTGCGATGCTCGCCTCCATGGCACTTCAGGGGGAGGCGCATCTGCTGCCCCCGCTTGCGCCGCGGTTCACGCGGCTACAAGGACCTTGTCTGGGCGCGGATTGTGGGGCCTCAGGGCTTGTGGATAATCGCTGGGCCGTCGTGCATTGCCCCCACGCCGTTCGCCTGTGCCGGGCCGCGAAGCCCTGGCGCCCGCACACCTGCCCCGAACCGCAGGTGCGGGGGGTCGCCGGCCCGGACGGGGGGCGAGACGGCCCGAACGGGGTGAGGCGGAAGGGCTCAGGACGAGAAGTGAACCGCATTAGTGCCATCGTATGCGAGAGATACTTGCACAAAGCCACGAGCGATTCGTGCACGTTCTTTCAGTTCGCGGGAATCAGCCAGCGGGCCAGGAACGCAATCAGGCGAACCGTCAGATCGGGCTCGTTCTCGAGCATGGCCGTGCCGTGCCCGGCGCCTGTATAGATGGCTAGTTCCGCTTCCGCGAGTGCTGAAGCGGCCAGCGCTCGGACCGTTTCCGCGGAATAGGCGTCCTCTTCGGATGCAGCCAGGAAAGAGGGGCGATCGCCATACTCTTCGATCAGTCCATCGATCACCACCCGGAAGTAGTCGATCCCGGGCGAGAGCAGTCCGATGGCGGCGACCGATGCATCTTCCGCGCCCTGTACAAGGGCGAGGTTCGCCCCGATGCTCGCCCCGACCACGCCAACGCGGGCTCCATCGACTCCCTCGTGGGTGGCCAGCCAAGCATAGGCCGCGGCGACGTCCTGGCGGGCGAGGGCCCAGTCCTCTGCCCCCCCGGTCTCGCCGTGACCGCGCAAATCGATCGCCAGCGCAGCGAACCCTGCGCCCTGGAGGGCTTGGGCCAACTCATCCCAATCCGCCTTGCTGCCGCCGTACATATGGAGCAGGAGTACGCCGGGAGCGGAGGGGCCGGGGGCAGGGTAGAAGACGCCTCTCAGGATCAGGCCCTCGGCGCCGGGAATCTCGGCCGCCTGAGACGCAGGCGGCTCGCCAACGGGCGCGGGCTGAGTTGCAGCGGCCTCCAGTTGAGGGAGGGTTGGCGAGGAGGCCACCGCCGAGGGGGCTTCCAGAGAAGCTGGGATCGGCGTGGGGGTGGCACCAGTCCGCGCCGTACAGGCCGAAAGCGAAAAGACGAGAGCGGCGAGGGAGAGCGAGCGCTGCATCGGGGTCTTCCTCCTGGTCCGAGCCTCAGGCGCAGGCGATGAAGAGCAGCCGCGGCGAATCGGGTGAGAACGGACGGCGATCGTAGTCGCCGAACGCCTCGTGGGAGGAGAAGCCGCTGCGCCTCGCAGCCTCTCCGAGGCCTTCGGGAGACCACAGGTAGTACAGCATGGGCACCTGGGTCCGGATGACCGTCCCATCGGGTCGGAGCTCGTCGTACCGCCAGGCGACCTGTACGAGATTCTGCCCAGCCTCCGCCCGCTGATCGGCGTACACCTGGATCGGATTGCCGGTCTCCGGTTCCACAAAAGCATCGATGGGCTCTGCGGGATCTACGTGGAATTCGAGCGCCTCATGGGGCGAAGGCAGCTCAGCGGCGAAGACCCCACCCGGCAGGAGATGGCGGCGAATGCAGGCCAACGATTCTTCGGCTGCGGATTCATCCAGGATGGCGAAAGTGTTGCAGGGGAGGAGGATCAGCCCATACTTTCGGCCGAGGGAGAAGCGGCCCAGATCGCCCTGGATCAGGCGCACAGGGCCGCGCTGCGAAGTGGGAAGCCGGCTCGCCGCTCGGCGCAGCATCTCCGGGTCGTAGTCCAGGCCGTCGACTTCGAATCCGGCCTGCGCGAGCACCGAGAGAACGCGGCCCGGCCCACAACCCAGCTCGAGGATGGGGCCCGGCCCGCTCGCGGCCAGGGTGAGCCAGAATGGAAGATCCTCCTGGAAGGAGGCGTATTGTGCTTGAAGAAGCCGAGGGAAATCTGCGCCCCACGGTTTCGAGGGCGTTTCTTGCGCCCTGCTGGGTTCTTCTGCTTGACCCTCCATATCCGCGGAATTATACTCAAGCCGGTCCGGGGTGTAGCGCAGTCGGTAGCGCACCGCGTTTGGGACGCGGGGGTCGGCGGTTCAAGTCCGCCCACCCCGACTATAGAGCCCGAGAGAGCCGTACTTCTCTGCCGGGTCTTGGGCGTGCACTTGAGTGGGGCCGGGCCGAGTTTCGGGGGGATGTTCTTCGAGCGAGAACGCTGCAGGCGGGGCGGTTTCTTGCGGCGGTCGTCCGCTCGGCCTCGGGTTCGTCGAACGGATCGGGGCGCGCAGGGTCGTTGAAGGCACATCGGCTCACGGCGGAGGCCTGGGCACAGGTCTCACTCTGAGTATGAACCATCGCGGACGACGACTTTCCTCGGCGGCAAAGCGAGCGGATCTGGTGCTCGTCGACGCGCGCCTCAGCTCCGATGGCCACCGCCTGGCGGCGGCCCGCGGCTTTGAGCGGCGCGGCGAGGTGTGGAGCGACCTATTGATCCTGGACCGAGACACGGTCGTCAGGCGCCTGAAGGACGGGAGGGCGGTCTTCACGGGAAGACCGACGGAGCTCCCGGGTGATTTTGAGCTCCTGGCGCGCGTACGCCTCAATGAGGGGAGCGAGGCGATCCGCGCCGGGTCGGCGGCGGGCGCTGGGGCGACCGACCACCTGGGCCTTCCAATTTCCTAGTCCGAATCACTTCACGCCGATCGAGATGAGGGGCGGGCCTTTCGGGGCTCGCCCTCTTTTCTGCGCAGGCTGGCTTCTGTCCGCGTCGATGGTGCTGGTTCAAGAGCCGGCCGTGAGACGTTGATCGGGCGAGGCCGAGGTGCCACCGTCCAACAAAAGCCTGCCGTCCGAGGTCAGGGAGAGCTCGAGGGCCGTGAGAGGGCGCGCCGCCGGGCCACGGATCACTTGCCCCTGTCGATTGAATCGGCTTCCATGGCATGGACATTCGAAGGGCGAGGACTCAGCCCCCAAGGTGCAGCCGAGGTGTGGGCAAGACGATGAAAGGGCATAGAACCCGGCCTCGTCGCGGATTAGAAGAGCGCGCGCTTCGGGGATCGGAGTGACGCTCTCGATCGGGTAGTCGCCGGGATAGCCCAACGCGAACTGCTGCGGCGTGGGCGGCGGCTCGCCCCGGCTCAGGAAGCGGACGAGCCCGTAGAGGCTGAGCCCTCCCGAGAGGGCCAGGCTGATCTTGAGGGCCGCCCGGCGCGTAAGGCGGGACAAGGAGCGCCTCACGTCAGGGCTCCCCGGAGGATCAGCGCGCCGATCAGAGCCAGCATGCCGAGGACAATCGTCTGGGCGAGGCGGCCCGGACGGTTGAACCAGCGCCCCTCGCCGCCAGTGCGGCGATCGATGGCGTAGGGGACGAGGGCGAGGGTCAGGAGAACGCCGCAGGGGATTGCCACGCCCATCAGGAATGGATCGCCGAGGCGTAGGAGCTGCTGAACCCAGAGGAAGAACCACGGGGCGGAGGCGTCGGGAGGCAAGTCGGCAAACTCAGCCCGCGGGCCGAGGCCTGGAGGAGCGAGGAGGGCCAGCGCGAGCAGAAGGGCGCAGACGATGAGGGCGGTGATCGCCTCCCGACGGACGAGCTCGGCGCGTGGGATGCGGGGGAAGTCAGAGGCGCTGGAGGGGGGTCGGTCTGCGGGCAGAAGGGCAGGGGCGGCCAGGCGAGAGATGCCGCCATCGCGCCGCACGCGGAACAGATGCCAGGCGATAAGAATCGCCGCAGGCAATGCCAGCCCGAGAATGTGCCAGGCGAAGAATCGGACCACCGTCGGCGGGCCGATCTCGCTTCCGCCCACGGTCAACGTGTAGAGCGCGGGCCCAACGAGTGGGATGGTCCGCAGGAGATTGGTCCCGACCATCAGAGCCCAGGCGATGTGCGTGTCCCAGCGCAAGACGAGCCCGGTGAAATCGAGCAGCAGCACGGCGGGGAGCAGGCTCAGCCCGAGCAACCAGTTGAACCGGCGGGGCGTACGATAGGCGCCCGTCAACACGATCCGGACCATGTGAAGCGCCGCCGTGACGACGATCCCCTGGCCGGCCCAGTAGTGGATGCCGCGCACAACCCAACCGTAGGGCACCAGTAAGTCGATCACGTGCGCCGAAGCGTTGGCATCCTCGAGCGTCGGAAGGTAGTAGAAAAGCTCGAGCAGGCCGGTCAGGCAAAGGATTAGGAAGAGAAGGAGCGAAATCCCTCCGAGGCCGAATGTGTAGCGGAAGCGCGCCTCGCGCTCCGGGATTGCCGGAGGATGGAGGTGTTCGAAGAAGGACGGCCGACGGCGCATCGTGGGTTGGGCGAGTCGGCCTCTAGCCCTTGCGCCTGAGGCACGCAGAGGGAGCGGAGATCACGGCCGGCGCTCCCTCCTCCAGGCCAGGGCCAGCGCAGCGATCACTAGCAGCCCGATGAGGGCGGTCACGCCCGCCCTCTCATCGCCACGCGGGGGGGGCACCTGATGCAGGCGGACCACCGGGGACCGGGCTGTATCCAACACGATGCTCTCGGGCAGCTCACGGCGGGCCCGCATCAAGTAGGCGGTGAGATCCCACGCCTGTTCTTCGCTCAGGGAGCGCGGATTCCACCAGGGCATCGTATCGAGAATCCGCACGTAGAGGTCCGAAGCGTTGGAGTAGGTGAGAAGCGTCCCGGCGCCGAGAAGCGGTGGAGAATTCCGAGGCAGGTCAAACCCCTCCGGCGGATGATTGGAGGCATGGCAGCGGGATCGCCAGCAGTTCGAATCCTCTCCGTAGACCTCCCGCCATTCATCGGTCAACCCCTGGCCGCGGTCGCCGTGGCAAGCCATGCAGATCAGGTAGTAGGTGAGCGCGCCACTGTCGGCCTGAGACGCGTCAGCCGGCACGGCCGGCGGCGCCAGGCGGGCTGACAGCCATGGGCGAGTGGCCAGGGCCTCGGCTTCGGCCGTCGGGTCGATCGTGGAAGTGGGCGCGGGAGAAGAGCCTGCCGGGGCGCAGGATGCCAGGAGCATCATCAAGGCCAATCCGAAGGAAGCAGGGCGCGGCATAGGGCCTGGTCAAACCCTGAGATGGGATGAGATGGGCTGCCGATGACACCAGGCGCTGGATGGGCCACCTGGCCGATGGTCACTGGCGCCGGCCGATCGATGGCCGGCGCGCGCAGGCATCCTATCACATCTCGTCTTGGACGCCAGAATGAACGTGCCGGACGCAGGCCGGAAAACGCCGCGTGGTAGAATGAGCGCAGTTGCGGGCGTGGCCAAGTGGTAAGGCATCAGCCTTCCAAGCTGATATCCGCGGGTTCGAATCCCGTCGCCCGCTCCTCGGCCTTCTCGTTGCCCTTATCGTGAGCAGCCCGTGTCTCGATCGCAAGAGACCGGGCTGCTCTGCGTTTGTGTAGAACGTCCAAAGTCTCCCGATCATCGCCGCGCTGGAGTCTCGCATCGCTTGCCTGATGTGAGGTGTCGCGATCCTGAATCGCTGGCGCCGAGGGGTTGCGCGGCGTGTTCTCCTCGAGTGCCGTCGTCGCGCACCGGGAGTGTTGTCGTTGGAGGAGATCCGGGAGATTCGTGATGTGCGCGCGAGAATGCAAAAGGCCCGGCGAGTTGCCCCGCCGGGCCTCTTGCAGCGTGATGAACCTACTTCCTGCGGGATGTCTTTCTGGCTCGCTTTTTCGTGGTCTTTCGGGCTGCGCGCTTCACTGTCTTCTTGACGGCCTTCTTGACAGTGCGCTTCTTCGCCGCCTTTCGAACTGCCATCTTGTCACCTCCGTTAGCTCGGTTGTATAAAGTCTATGCAATCTGCTCAAAACGCGCAAGTCCCTCGCGTAGATTCTTATTGCGTATTGTGCGCGTATCTGAACAGCATATTGCGCCGCAGAATCACCTGGCGGGCGGCGAAAAGAGGCGCGCGCGGCGCGCAATCGATGCGCGCAGGCGCGCGACGGTGAGGAGGGGAGCGGGTACGAGGCGCGCTGCGTGAGGAAGGGAGGAGCGCGGCGAGTGCGCGTGCTGCTCGTTGAGCGATGCCAACGTTGAAGCGATGCTGCGGTGGCGGGAGCGTGGTGCGAATTGCACGAGGCCGAAGATGGATTAGAATCAAGAAGAGGGCCCGTAGCTCAGGGGTTAGAGCGGCCGGCTCATAACCGGTTGGTCGCAGGTTCGAATCCTGCCGGGCCCATGATCGGCTTTTTGTCCCCCGTCGTAATCTCCCGAGAGATCTACAACAGACCGGCGTTGATCATCCACACGCCGCCTGGCGATTCACCGCAGAGCGCGCGGAGCACACGGGGTGACACGCGAGAGCCCTGCGTGCGCCGCGATCTCAGCGGTGTGAAGTCCGCACAACAACAGGCAGCCTGCTGGCGTGGGGCAGGACTTCGTATCCGTGCGGGAGCAGGGACTTCTGGCTGCTTGCCTCAGGCCTCGGGTTGACAATCCGGCATCCGACGCAATAATGGGTGTGGACGGCTCGACCGGGAGACGACCGCCCGGCACGTTCCCCCTCCCCGCGGCGAAAGGGAATCCCTCCATGAAAGCCCCTGTACAACGGACGACATGGGTCGTAGTGACCGTTTTCCTCGCGGCCGCGTGCGGCCCACGCCTCGAGCCCAATGCCGACTTGCGCAACCGGGATCTCAGCGAGAGAGACCTGAGCGGCCGGGATCTCACCCACGCCGACCTGACCGGCGCCGACCTCCGTGGAACCAACCTGACCGGCGCCATCCTCGAGGGAGCGATTCTCGTCGACGCCGATCTCGCGCTTGCTGATCTGAGTGCGGCCTCGCTGACGGAGGCTCAGATGACGGGCCTCGACCTCACGACGGCGATCCTCGGCGGCGCCGATCTCAGCCGGGCCGACCTGAGAAACGCCGATCTGAGCGGTGCAGACCTGACGACGACGGTCCTGCGCGAGGCGAATCTTCAGGGCGCCCGTCTTCGCGAGGCGCGCCTGGCCGGCGTGGATCTCACCAGCACCGTTCTGGCGGGAGCGGATCTCACCGGCGCAGACCTGCAAGGCGCCTCTCTCGCCGACACCGACCTGAGCCGGGCGCTCCTCGAGCGCGCCAATCTCAGCGGCCTCGATCTAACTGCGGCCATCATCGATCAGACGGTTTTCACCGACGCCGACCTGCGAGGCGCGAATCTCAGCCGAATGTCCCTGGTCACGGCCCGGCTCGCGGAGGCTGATCTCCAAGGAGCAGACCTCACTGGCGCGGACCTCACCGGAGTGGATCTCACCGAAAGCCTTCTCACCGGGGCAATCCTATCCGACGCTCGGTTGGCCGGGGCGGACCTGAGCGCCCTGGATCTGACGCGCGTCGATCTGACGGGCGCGGATCTGAGCGGAGCGAGCCTCGTCGGGGCCAATCTCACAGGAGTCGACCTGAGGTCTGCGACGCTCACCCAAGCGGATCTCACCCAGGCCGATCTCCACGAGGCTGATCTGAGGGGGAGCGATCTGACCGGGTGTCTCCTCACCGGCGCGAACCTCACCTCAGCCCAGCTCCAGGGGGCCACGCTGGCCAATCTGGATCTTGCCGGCTGTCGCCTCGATCAGGCCAATCTTCGCGAGGCGTCGCTTACGGGCAGCGATCTGAGTGCGGCAGGCCTTTCGGGGGCGACCCTCGACGGCGCGGATCTCAGCCGCGCCGACCTCTCCCAGGCCGACCTGCAAGGGGCAACGCTTCAGGGGTGCCAGCTGGATGGCACGAATCTCTCCCAGGCCCATTTGCGGCAGGCCATCCTGGGGGCCTCAGACCTTACAACGGCCATCCTCGATCAGACCGAGTTCCGCGAGGCGGGGCTGGCCGGCGCCGACCTGAGCGGGCTGGTCCTCACCGGCCTCGATTTCACCGGCGCGGAACTCCCCGGCGCCATCCTCGTGGGCAGCAATCTCACGAGCATGGTCCTTGACGGCGTCGATCTCACGGGCGCAGACCTTACGGGCTCGGTCCTGGACGGGGCGGATTTGAGCGGGGCGGAAGGGGTGACGGGTGAGATGGTTTTCGGCGCAGCCAGCTGGGTTGGCGTGAGGATCGACACCTGGGAGGAAGTCCGCGAGGCCGCCCGGCAAGTCTGTCAGGGCCGGGGGCAGGCGGAGGCGGCGGCCTACCTTGGCGGGTCTGATATCCACCCCCTGGTCCTTCTCGGCGAAGACGGCAACGACCACGACTGGACCAACAGCATGCCGGGGATGTGGGAGCCCTTGGGGGTCCCCTTCAGTGAGCTCGTGGCCTGCGTGGGCGAAGAGGAGGAGATTCGGATCCAGGTGTGTCTGTACTACGGTCCGAGCATCGAACGGTTCGAGTACCAGCGCGCTGTGCGCCTGGTTGCGGCCCAGACCGGAAGGCTGGTGGCCACCGGGACGATCCGCGGGGATTCGCCCAGGGAGTGCCGCAGCACGGAACCCTGGTCTCTGGTCCGCCTGGAGGGCACGCACCCCGACGTGTCGATGATGATCGACTGGCTTATCAGGTACGCTGGCGGGCCGCTTGCGGACGCGGTGCCCGAGGGGGGAGTTTCATCGAACGCCGACCTTGTCACCTACACGGTGGAGGCGGACGAGACTCTGACAGACCTTGCAGCGGCCTTCGGCATCAGCATCGAGGAGTTTGGCGGCGCTCAATGGCATTGACCCGGATGCCACGCCCTTTCGCGGCCAGGTGCTGCTCATCCCGTTCCCGCCCTAACGTTGGCCGCCCAGCAGTTTGGCCGAAGGCACCAGGGCGCGGGAGGCGGGGCTCGAGTTGGATGCATTTAGAATTCGAGCCCGCCGGGCCCGATTTCCCACCGCGTGAAGGCTGGCTGCCTCTCCGGGAGAGGTCGGTTAGATCTTTCGGACCCCCCTTGTATCTTCGGCACCCTCCCCGCCTCCTCTCGGTAAGGGTAGCTGCTGAGTGGCGATGATCGCCGGCGCGGGGCGCGGCGATTCACCGGGCAGAGCGGTGAGGTTTTTGAAGGTGCTCTGCAATCCCTGCGATCTCAGCCGCAAAGCGCAGAGGGCCGAGGTTCGAGGCGTGGGCCCCGAGAGTGGAAGGCCGAAGATCAAGAGGTGTTGCGGATGAGTGCGAAACTCTGCCCGAAGATCATTCTGGAGGGGACCCGGCTCACGCTCAAGACGGAGCTGGCCTTCGCCCTGAACGAGCATCCTCGAATCGTCGGCCCACGCAAGTATCGCTACCACTCACCGATCGTTTCGGCGGAGTGGTGCGCGTTCACCAACTTCCCGTGGGGGCGCGGCCTCGTGAACTTCGCGCCGGAGGAGGAAGCGCTGACGATGGAGACCTATGCCACCTGGGCGCGGCTCTTCGAGCTGCAGCGCTTCTATTCCTGGATCGTCGATCGCTTTCATCTCTCCACTCGCCTCTACCAGAGGCGTGGATGACCCACACCGGCGGGCTCTGGGCTCCCGCCTGAACGGCGTTCTGTCATCGAGGGTGCTTGCCCACGAACATCCCCGTGCTATCCTAGGACGGCGGCATTACGGCCACCGCCCGCTTCGGGAGATCCATCATGGCCTCGGACGGCATCCTGCACTTTCCCGAAGGCTTTCTATGGGGCGCGGCCACCTCGGCCTATCAGATTGAGGGCGCGTGGGACGAAGACGGCCGCGGCCTGTCGATCTGGGATGTGTTCTGTCGCCAGCCCGGGCGGATCCGGGGAGGCGAGAACGGCGACCTCGCCGCCGATCACTATCACCGCTGGGCGGAGGACGTGGCGTTGATGGCACGCCTCGGTCTGAAGGCCTACCGCTTTTCGGTGTCCTGGCCGCGCATCCTTCCCCTCGGCGCCGGCGCGCCAAACCCGGCCGGGCTTTCCTTCTACGATCGACTGGTCGACGGGCTCCTGGCGCATGGCATCGAGCCAGTGCTCACCCTCTTTCACTGGGATCTGCCGCAGGCTTTGCAGGATCGCGGCGGATGGGGGAGCCGTGAGACCGCCCTGCGTTTCGCCGAGTACGCCCACCTCGTCGGCAGCCGATTGGGCGATCGCGTGGGCTGGTGGATTACGCACAACGAGCCCTTTGTGGCCGCCGCAGCGGGCCACCTCACCGGCGAACACGCGCCCGGGCTCCAAGACCCTCTGGCGGCTCTGCGAGCCGGGCATCATCTTCTGCTTTCCCACGGCCTGGCTGTGGAGGCTCTGCGCGCCGGGGCGAGGCGGCCGCTCCGCATCGGAATCGTGCTCAACCTCAGCCCCGTCTTTCCCGCCACGGAGACGGAAGCCGATCGCGAGGCGGCACGTCATCTGGATGGAGCGCTCAACCGAATGGCTCTTGATCCGATCCTCCTCGGCCACTACCCGGAGGATATACTCGCCGATTTCGCCGGCCTCTTCCCCCCGCCGGAGCCGGGCGACCTGGAGCGGATCGCGGCGCCGCTCGATTTCCTGGGCGTCAACTACTACAGCCGCACCGTGGTCCGCGCCGATCCGGAGGCGCTGCTCATCAAGGCTGCGCAAATCGCGCCCGAGGGACGCGAATACTCGCAGATGTGGGAGATCTACCCCGAAGGGCTCTATGATCTTCTTGCTCGGCTCTGGCGCGATTACGTTCGCAGCGGGCCGGGGATTCAGATCGTCGTGACCGAGAACGGAATTCCCGTGCCCGACGGCCTCGATTTCGACGGGCGCTGCCGCGATCTTCGCCGTATCCGTTACCTGCGGGATCACCTGGTGCAAGTGCAGCGTGCCATTGAAGAAGATGTCCCGGTGACGGGCTACTTCGTCTGGTCGCTTCTGGACAACTTCGAATGGGCGCTCGGGTACTCGATGCGCTTCGGCCTGGTCTATGTCGACTTTGCCACGCAGGCCCGCACGATCAAAGAGAGCGGGCACTGGTATTCGCGTGTGGTTCGCGAGAATGGGCTCGACCGGCGCGCCTCGATCTAGAGCCCGGTCTGCTCACGCCAGCCGGGAGCGAGGCATGCCGCCAGGAGGACGGATGACGATGCAGCACCGATGGCTGCCGCTGAGCCTGGTCGTCGCCCTCCTGGCGTTGCCCACGGCCGGAGCGTGGGCGAACGGCGACGTGACGGTCTACTACGCGGGGGACGACGGCCGGGTGCGGACGGCCCTCGGCCTGGCGCCGGACTTCGTCCTGACGGACGACCTCGGCTCAGCCGAGGTCGTCTTCTTAAACGGAATAGTTCCCGACCCCGATGGGATTGCTGCTCGTGTCGAGGCGGGCGCCGGGCTGGTGCTCATCCTTGGTCCGGGCATGACCGAAGAGAACGTCGGGCGGATCCTGAGCGCCGACGTGAGGCTCCGCTTTCGCGACGACCCGCTCAGCCTGGTGCCAGGCGCGAGGGGCGAGACGTCGCAGCTTGGCGATATCGTCTGGGCAAGCGCGCCCCAGGTGAGGGACCGATTCGAGATCGAGGGGCCGCCTCTGACGCCCGTGGTGCAGGGCTATGAGGACGGCTCGCTGGTGCTCGGCATCGGCCGGCCCGGTGCCGGATGGGCGGTCGTCTTTGCTCCGTTCCTGGAGGAGGCGAATCCACAACTCCAGGAATGGGCCTATTTCAACTACCTGCTGTATCGGCTCGTGACCAGAGCGGCGGGCCGTGACGGCCTCTCGTTCGCCGACTACCCTGGATCGCCCGTGCCGCACGAGGCGGAGCGCGCCGCCTTCTACCTGGCCCTCGGGTTCCTGCTTCTGATCTCGCTCGGCGCGTTCGCGGCAGTGCGCCGATACAGCCGAGCTCATCCCGAGGCGCTCGATCACATCGTGGGCGACCGAGAGCGATTTGAGCGGCGGGAGGCGCGCAGCGGCTGGGAGGAGATCGGCTTCCACCGGCCTCTGGGCGGCTTCCTATTTGCCTTGATGTTTGGCCTGGTCTTCTTCGTTCCCCTGATCATCTACCAGAACCTCATTCTGCCCGCCTACATTCTGCCTTCGGCCCAGGCCTTGGGGATCTGGGGGAGGGTGGTGCAGTTCTTCAACCTGCTCTGGGTGCTCTTCGATATGGGGAGCAGCGCGGCCTTCATCCGCTTCTTCGCCAAGGAACGGGTGACCGATCCGCGGCGCGCAATTCAATACGGCCAACTGTTCGTGTGGTGGCAAGCGGTTTCAGGAGCGATCCAGGTGGCGCTGGTGACGGCGATCGCGGGCACTCTCCTTCCGCGCACGCCCTACGCCCTCTACGCCTGGAGCATCATCCTTCACACGCTGATCCAGCTTCCGGGCTTCTACCAGGTGTTCCGCTATGCGCTCAAGGGGCTGCAGCGTTTCGACTACGCTCAGATCCTCGAGATGGGCTGGGCGCTTGTCTTCCCGCTTCTCACACAACCGGTCATCGTCACCCTGATGGTGGCCTGGGGAAGGAATCGGCCGGTGTTTGGCCCGGCGATGGGCGGCCTGCTCGGCCTGGGCCTCGCCGCCTACGCGGGCGAGGCGCTCACCTTCCTGGTGGGCCTGTGGTTGTATCGGCGGCTTGGATATCAGGCGCGGCTGCTCTTCCTGGCGCATTTCGATTGGGAGGTGATCTGGACTGCGTTTCGCTTTGGCGTGTTCGACATGCTCGCTTCCGTCGCGTGGATGATCGGGCAAGCAGTCGAAATCCTCCTCACCCAGCGCCTGGTGAACTATGCCGAGGTCTGGGGGAACTGGACGATCGCCCAGAACTTCATCTACGCCTATCAGGTGATCAGCGCACTCTACGAGAACCTGGTGCCCGCTATCTCGGAGGCCGTTTCGCACGGCAGGAGGGCGCTCGCGCAGTATTACTCCGTCGTCGCCTACAAGTGGGGAGGCATGATCAGCGCCTTCATCGGCGCGGTGCTGCTGGCCGTGGCGGATCGATTCATCCTCGGGGCCACCGGGCCGCAGTTCGTCCGGGCGGCGGCCTACGCCGTCCCGCTCATTATCTGGGGGGCGATCCAGTATCCCTCCTGGGTAGGCGATAACGTGCAGCTCGGGGCCAACCGGCCCTACCTGAAAACATCCTTGGTGGCCGCGGAGCAGGCCATCCGCATCGGCCTGGCGGCTCTGCTCATCGGTCGCCTGCAAGTGTATGGGCTGATCGTGGCGTACTTCGTCGGGCTCCTGGCGAAGGATCTGGCCGCCTATGCGATCAATCACCGGATTTGCTTTCCCCAACGGTTCTATTTCTGGCAATCGCTCGGATCGCCCGTTCTGGCAGGCGCGGCGCAGTATGCGCTCGTCCGGTGGTTTGGCGGGCTCATCTGGCGTGGGGATCAGGTGACGAGCGTCCTGGTGTTCTTTATCGGGATCCTGCCGTCTTTCCCGGTCTTCGCATTTCTCTACGGACTGCTTGGGGGGTGGGACGATGACGGCCTCGCCGAGCTCAGGCGGGCGGCCGATCTGAGCGGCTTGATGCGGCCGCTCTCGCTCCTCTTCTGGCGGTCGACCTCCCTCGGGGCGCGGCTCAGCCCGCTTCACAATCGTTTCCCGATCCGAATTCGCGCCGCAGCGATGGAGGAAGCGCGTTCGCTCACCGGAGAGCGGGTATTGCTTTAGGGGCGGTGGAAACGCGGAGGACCGCCGCGGAGGCCGGGGCCTGGTGCCGGCATCGCACATCACCTACGCATGCCAGGGACGACGGCGCGGGTTCTGCAAGGAAGGAGTTAAAGCGAACCGCCGGATGTGGGGGGCATCCGGCGGCTCCAATCATCGGGGGCCTGGGCGCCTGTGCAGGGGGGGACACAGAACGTCAGGGCTGATCCCCTGGGGCAAACCCGTATACCCATCCAGACACCAAGAGGCGGGTTCGTCCTGGGCACATATTACCACGATTTGTATCCGAATTACATTAATGAAGGATAAGCGAAGCGCTCACCGCCGGCGGCGGGATTGCCGAAACTGGCGCTCCCAATAGGCTACTTCTTCCTTATTCGCGGGGGCCTCCGGCTTCTCTCGAGCCTGGGATGGGGCGGCAGGCGATAGGCGCAGGGCGAAAGCGGGGCTGGTGAGTGCCCGAGCGCCCGCTCGGCGGGCGGCGCTCCGCACCTCGCCGTCGGACGAAACGACGGTCCAGTTGCGCGCCTCTCCGCCCAGACGGTTCAGGTGGGCGGCGATGGCCTCATCGGCCGTGCGTGGGAGGCGAACGAAGCGCACCGTCACGCCCCCTCCGCCGGGGGTCAGCGCGAGGCCGAGCACCCCGCGGTCGAAGTAGACCGTCACGCGGGTGCGCGCACGTGCGCAGAACGCCTGGAGGAGGCCAATCAATTGCGACTCATCGTCCGGATCGCTCAGCCGCAGTCCGGGGATTGAGGGAATGAGATTGTGACCGTCGACGAGGTAGGGCATCAGCGTCGGCTTCCCCTCGAGGGAAGAGTAATCCGTGCATTTTCGCGGCCGGAGCGACGCGCCGTGCGAGTCGAACGGAGCGCCCGATCTCAGTATATCCCGGCCCGGGCCCGTCGTGTGAGCAGGGCCTCGCCGAGGGCGGGGCGCGCCCCCGGGCGCCGATTGATACCGCTTTCTCCTCACCTGTGCTATCATGCGCCTCCATGGGAACGGTGCGGCGCCCTCGGTCGAACGAGTATCTGGTCTTTCTTCTCCTGAACGTGATCGTCTCCGCGGTAACGGTGACGGTCGTTCTCCTTCTGTTCGGCCGCGCCCGCGCCCCCGAGGCCTCCGGCCCCACCCCGACGATGGATATCGCCGCGCAGGTGGCCAGCGCCGTACCGACCGCCACCCTCACCCCCATCCCGCCTCCGACCCCCGTGACCTACACGGTACGCCCGGGGGACACGCTCTTCGGCATCGCCAGCGAGCTCGGCGTCGAGGTGGAAGACCTGATGGCCGCCAACGGGCTGAGCAACCCCGACACGCTCGACGTCGGACAGGTGCTGGTTGTACCGCAAGTGGAGGGCGCGAGCGGGTCCGCCGCGGGGAGCTCACCGTCGACCGAAGCCGAGCCGACGCGCAACCCGGACTCGGGCGCGCCGCAGGTGGAGATCCGCGAGGTCACCGGAGCCGGGGAACTCCCGGGCGAGATGGTGTTCTTCGTCAATCGGGGTGGCCAGGTACAGATGGCCGGCTGGACGCTGGAGGATGGTCGGGGGAATACGTACATTTTCCCCAACTTTGTGCTGCACAACAGCGGAGGGGTGAGCCTTCACACTCGGGCGGGCCGCGACTCTCCGATCGACCTCTTCTGGAATCTCGACCAGGCCGTCTGGCTCCCCGGCACCACGATCACGCTTCGGGACGCCGATCGCAACGTCCACTCCACCTTCGAAATCCCGCGCAACTAGCCCGGCCCGGGCTCTCCCCGGATCGCTTCGGTGCAGTTCTGCCGCCGCCGGCCTGATGTCTGCGAGAACCGACGGAAGCGAGTTTGTTGTTCTTAAGGCAAGATTAGAGCGGCGAGGCGCTCCCCGAGGTGACGGCCGCCTCTCGGCGGGCTGATTGGCCCTAAGTAAAGAAACGAACCGGCGCGAAGGCCGGTTCAGGCTTGTGAGGCCAGCGTTCGGGAAGGCGATCAGCCGGAGGACGGCGGCGGGGCTTGATCGTTGTCCTGCCCCGGTTCGTCTTCGCCCTTAATGCCCTTACGGAATTCGCGTATGCCCCTTCCCAGCTCGCCGCCGATCTTGCCGAGTCGTCCGACCCCGAAGATCAGCAGCACGATCACGAGGATGATGATCCATTCCATTCCGCCTGGGAGCCTCATCGTCCGCCTCCACCTTCAAGGGTCATTTCATTCTACCACCGATGGCCGCGGACGAGGCCGCCTTGCGTCGGGTTACCCCGTCTGATACACTCGCCGCCCAGGGCATAAGGCCGGCGATGTCGCAGGCACTCTATCGGAAATGGCGCCCTCAGGGCTGGGACGAAGTCGTCGGACAGGACCACGTCGTCCAGACGCTGCGCAACGCGGTCGGGGCGGGGCGGGTGGGGCACGCCTACCTCTTCTCCGGGCCGCGGGGCACGGGAAAGACGACCACGGCCCGCCTGCTCGCCAAGGCGGTCAACTGCGAGGCCGCCTCCCCCGACGATCGCCCCTGCAATCGCTGCTCCCACTGCGTGGCCGTCGTCGAAGGGCGCTACCTCGACCTGATCGAAATCGACGCCGCCTCCAACACGAGCGTCGAAGACGTCCGCGATCTCCGCGACAAGATCAACTTTGCTCCGAATGAAGGCGAGTACAAGGTCTACATCGTCGACGAAGTGCATATGCTCTCGACGGCCGCCTTCAACGCCCTGCTGAAGACCCTCGAGGAACCTCCGGCGCACGCCATCTTCGTGTTGGCGACGACGGAAGTGCACAAGATCCCGGCGACCGTCCTCTCCCGATGCCAGCGGCATGAGTTTCGGCGGATCCCCCTGGCCGTGATCCTCGAATACTTGCGGCGGAAGCTCGACGAGGAAGGGCTGGAGGTAGAAGCCGGAGTCCTGGAGCTCGTCTCCCGGCAGGCGACCGGCAGCCTGCGAGACGCGATCTCGCTCCTGGATCAATTGGCATCGGCCGGCGGCCCGATCACCGTGGCGCGTGCCGAAGCCGTGCTGGGAACGGCGGCCGGGGAGGCCGTGGGACGCGTAGTGGAGGCGCTTGTTGGCATGGATGTGGCCGGGGGCCTCACCTGGATCAACAAGGCGCTGGACGGCGGTGCAGATCCGCGCCAATTCGCCCGCCAGCTGGTGGATACGCTGCGGGGCGTGCTGCTGGCGCGGATGGGCAACCCTCAGCTCCTCGAGGTGACCCCCGAGGCCCGAACCGAGATGGCCCGCTGGGCCGAGGCGCTCGAGATCCCCACTCTTCTGGCTGCCATCCGAGCCTTCAACAAAGCCGCCGTCGAGGGACGGTCGGGCTGGCAGCCCGGCCTGGCACTCGAGCTGGCCTTCGTCGAGTCGGCCCGGGGCGAAGCCGCCGATCCTCCTGGCGGGCCGCCACCCGCGGTGCGGCGGCGCGCATCGCAGTCCTCACCTCCCCCACCGCCGGAGCCCGGGCCGAAGGCTGCAGCCCCGCTTCCGCGCCCGGCTGCTCAGGCGGCGTCTTCGGGGGAGCTCACCTTTCCAGTGATCGTTGCCCGCTGGAGGGACGTCCTGGCCGCGGCGCGCAAGCGCGACCCGCGGACTCAAGCCCTGCTCAACTCCTGCCGCCCCCTCGGCCTGGAGGGAGGGGTGCTGGTGCTGGGCTTTGCCAGCGACCTGCTGCGCGACAAGATGGAGAAAGGGCACAGCCTGGCGCTGGCCCGTGAGGCGCTTGAGGAGGTCTTCGGGGTGGGCGTCGAGGTGCGCTCGGCGCTGACCTCGGGCGGTGGGGCGGATGGCCGGCCGGAGGCGCCGGTGGCACCGATGGAAGCGGACGGCATGGTGGCCACCGCGCTGCGTGATCTGGGGGCGCAAGTGGTGGAGGTGAAGCCCATGCCACCGGATGACGCAGCCTGACGGCCGGCGAGCGGATCGTTCGTTCACCTCCCTAAAGGGCAGGGCCAGGGACATTCAGCCCCTCATCGACCTCTCGGGAAGGGCCATCGCCCATACGGTGAGCACCGATCGACGGAGATCCGCGCGGAGGGATCCTGGCGGGTCGGGCCGGCTTCTGACAACCTGGGAGAGAAAGATCATGGGAAAAGGCAAGGGCGCGGGCAAGAGCGGAGATCTCTTGGCGGGGCTTGAGCGCCTGCAAGAGCAGCTCCGCCGTGCCCAGGAAGAGCTGGCAGAGCAGACCGTGGAGGCAGCGGCGGGGGGCGGTGCGATCCGCATTGTCATGAGCGGCACCCAGGAATGCAAATCGGTGAGGGTCGCGCCTGAGCTGCTTCGGGAGTCGGAGGCCGAGATCCTTCAGGATCTCCTCCTGGTGGCCGTGAACCAGGCGATACGCGAGTCGCGCACGCTGGCGGCGCGGCGACTCGGCCCGTTGGCTGGCGGGCTTGGGCCCGCCGGCGCGGCCGGGGCGGGAGAAGGCGAGGGCGGATGACGGCGACGATGCCCCGCCCGGTGGGGCGCCTGATCGAGGCCTTCGCGCGCCTGCCGGGGATTGGGCCAAAGACGGCCGCCCGCCTGACCTACTTCCTGCTGCGCTCGCCAGAGGCAGAAAGCCGGGAGCTTGCCGAGGCGATCGGGGGGATCCGGGCAGAGACCGACTTCTGCTCTCGCTGCTTCAACATCACCGACGCAGGCGTTAACCCCTGCTCGGTCTGCACCGATACCGGGCGGGACGGCACGGTGATCTGCGTGGTTGAAGACATGCTCGACGTGCCGGCGCTGGAGCGGACCGGGCTCTTCCGTGGCCGGTATCACGTGCTGCATGGGGCGATCTCGCCGGTGGAGGGGGTCGGCCCCGAGGATTTGCGGATCGCGGAGCTCGTGGCGCGAATCCCCGCCGAGGGGATTCGCGAGGTAATCCTGGCGACGAACCCGACGCTGGAAGGCGAGGCGACGGCGATGTATGTCCGCCGGCAGATGGAGGGCATGCCGGTTCGGGTCACCCGGCTGGCGCGGGGCCTGCCCTCGGGCGGGGACCTGGAATACGCGGATGTGACGACCGTGAGCCAGGCGCTGGAGGGGCGGCAGGAAGTGTGAGGTGGTGACGCTCGCGGTCCGATCGCCCCTGAGTGGGCGAGGCCCGGAGCGTGGGGTCTCCACCCGGCGCTCCCGACCGCGATAGCGATCGAGGATTGTGGGATGACCAGAGCGGTCCCGTTGAATCTGATAGCCCGGTTGGCGCTGCGCCTTGCCGTCGGCCTCCTGGCGGCATGGTTCATCGCTGGCTGCGGCGTGGAGTTCACTCCGAGCGTTGCCCCGCTCGACGTCGAGAGTCCCCCGGCAGAGGCGCCGCTTGCTGCGCCGGGCGAACTTGTCCCCGGGCTGGGTGTTCGCTACGAGGAGGCCTCCGACTTCTCCGCAGAGCGACAGGGATGGATCCGGCAGGCGCTGGACAACTGGGGGGCTCTCATTGGCGCCGATCGTTTCTCCGAGCTGGTCGCGCAGGGCGCGGCCGCGGATGGCAACAACGAGTATGCCATCCGCTACAGTGCGGAGGGAGGCGCCGGCCATCTGGATCAGGAGGGTGTTGTTGTTCTGGGCGAAGATGTCTTCGCCGAAGACAACTGGCAGCGCCGCTACCGGCCGGATCCCCTGTACCAGAACTCGGAGGCCAGCTCGCGGATCTCGGTGGGGCACGAGTTCGCCCATGTGATCTTCAACGGGGACAGGGCGCCGGTAGATGCCTTCGAGGGGATCTTCGATCCCACCGACCCTGCCCATCAGGCTGTCTCGGTGAACACCAACGCCGAGGAGGCCTTGGCGAATATCCTCGCCTTGATGGCCGAGCAAGGCCCGGATGCACCCGGCATCCCGGAGGACCTGCGGGCGTGCGTGGTGGGCAGCATCCTTCCCTATTTAGCGGGGGATGTGGCCGAGGTCGCGCCATGTGCGCCCGGTCCGTAGGGAAAACCTGTGGTGGTATCCGGCGAACGAGAGAAAGGCGGTCAGCGATGCGGCGATCCTTCCGAGTCGGAATGGTGTGCGTCGTCCTTCCCCTGGTGGTGATCTCTTGCGGCCGGACGACGCCGATGCCTCCCGTGAGCACGCTTTCGCCATCCGCCCGGGCCTTGATGGACCTGATGTGGGCGCTCACACCCGGGATGAGCACCCAGGACGAAGTCATCGGGCTGCTGGGGGAGGCGGCGGGGACCGAAGAGCCGCTCGTGGGGGAATGGACCTGGCTCTACCAACCGCCCGAGGTGCCGGGGGCGCTCCTGCGCGTCACGTTTGACACGGATGCTGTGCCCTCTTTCGTCTTGGGGGCCGAGGTCACCGAGATGGAACTGACCTTCGCCGAGCTCGAGGCGGAGCTCGGAGAACCCGTGGTTGTGTATCAGCTTGAAGGGGAGCAGGCTGCGACCTACCTGGCCTATCCTGATCAGGGGTTCGTGGCGCGGGTCGATTCGGCGGATCCAGAGCCGATGGACCCTGTGACCTTGTTGCGGCGGGAGGCGGGCCGGTCGGTGCAGGACCTGTTGGAGGCTCTTCGTGGCGTGGCCGGAGCGACGGTCTTGCGGTCGCCCTAGTCAGGTCAGGGGGGCGATGGAAAGCGCCGAGAAAAGCCGGGCTTGCCTTGACAGGGAGCACATGAAGCGTCTATAATAAGGAAGTCAGGAGCGGTCTCGCCCGCCGATTTTGCGGGCAGACCCAGACAACCGAGTGACGTCGAGGGCGTCAGAGACCGGGGCCGCGGGACGTGGAAGAGGCCCGACCGGTCTGAAAGCCAAGCCGATGGGCAGGTCGGACATCGGCATTTACGTCTTTGCTCTTGACAGGCCCAGGCGGGGATGGTAGGATGGCTTCCGCTTTGGTGACGGCACCTTAACAACTGAAAAGTGATAGGAAGCCCAACGGGACCTGTGGTCCAGTCAATCCGACTCGATCCACGTCGCAAGATGTGGTGAACAGTCTATACGGAGAGTTTGATCCTGGCTCAGGATGAACGCTAGCGGCGTGCCTGATACATGCAAGTCGAACGAGGGCGTCTTTGTAGCAATACAAGGGTGTCCCTAGTGGCGAATGGGTGAGTAACACGTTGGTGACCTGCCCCGAAGTGAGGGACAACCCCGCGAAAGCGGGGCTAATACCTCCTGTGGTCCCGGGAGTTAGAGCGCCCGGGAAGAAAGGTTCGCGCAAGCGAGCCGCTTCGGGAGGGGCCTGCGGCCCATCAGCTTGTTGGTAGGGTAACGGCCTACCAAGGCGACGACGGGTAGGGGGCCTGAGAGGGTGGTCCCCCACACTGGCACTGAAACACGGGCCAGACACCTACGGGTGGCAGCAGTAGG
>Ga0209521_10000928_pt1 | contig 23437 bp, 24 predicted proteins | sample Rifsed19ft4_FD_184016 | JGI IMG/M metagenome (GOLD analysis project Ga0209521, IMG submission 184016) | Soil microbial communities from Rifle, Colorado, USA - sediment 19ft 4 (version 2) | ecosystem: Environmental > Terrestrial > Deep subsurface > Rock core/Sediment | place: Rifle, Colorado...
CCGCTCAGACGCCAGAAACTGCCGAAGCCTAGTTCATACCCATCCGCCCATGACATCACCAGTTCATACCCGTTCGATGGGGTGCTGGTGGTGTTTCGTTTATCCACAGGATCGCTTCGCCTATCCACAGGATTGCTACGCTTATCATGACGCAAACCATCGGTCAGCGACTGAAAGCGGAGCGTGAGGCGCAGAAGCTCACGCTTGAAAAAGTTTTCGAAGCCACGCGCATCCGCGTTCCATACCTGCAAGCATTGGAAACAGACGATCTTTCCAGTGTGCCATCTCCTGTGCAGGCGCGCGGCTATTTGCGCAACTATGCCGAATATCTCGGACTCAACTTTCAGGAATTGCTTGATGAAATGCGTGCGGCGAACATGCAAGGTACATCCGGGGAAGTGATTGGGCCTGCAGATGATGCTCCAGCCTCTCGCCACTCCCTTCCGTCGCAAGACGACAGCGTTTTACTTGACACTCAACCGGTGACTCAAACCGCTGAACCTGAACCCTTGGACATCACTCAGAACAAGCCTGAGATCGTTGAATCAGAAACATCTCTCGCGTCGCGTTCGCCGAAGCCTGGTCGCCGCAAAAAGGCGGACTCTCGACCTGAGCCCACTTCCATTGAATCCACGCCCAGGCGACGTGGACGAAAAAAAACCCAACCTGAACCAGATCCAATTCCTGTTGTCGGACCGGAGCCTTTTGACGCTGATCAGAACAAGCCTGAGATCGTTGAAGAAACTGTCGCTCAAGTTGAATCTGTTCCACAACCGGAACCCGCTGTCGAAGAGGTCCTAGACCTGTCACAGGAAGCTGCAGCTCAAAATGATGTCAGCGACAATCTCTGGCAGAAATGGTTGAACAGATTTGGTTCCATTTTATCGGCGCGCCTGAAACGCCGTACTCTCGTTCAGAGAGAACCCATAAGCTCCGAAAATGATCCAGAAGCCAGCTTTGTAGGACCGGACGTTATCTCTGTAGAGGATGCTTACCAGGAACCGGTAGGAACACCAGGCCTTCCACTTGGACAGTCATCTGAAATATTCAAGGAGATCGGCGCCGGGCTCCGCGAACGGCGCGAACTGCTAAGCCTGCATCTCGACGAGGTGGAACGGAATACGCACGTCAAAGCACATTATCTCGAGGCGCTCGAAAAAGGTGCAATGGATGATCTGCCGTCAACTGTTCAGACGCGCGGAATGTTGTCGAATTACGCTACATTTCTCGATATGGATGTGGATGCCTTATTGCTGCGCTTTGCCGATGCCTTACAGGCGCGTCATCGCGAGCGAAATCCTCAAAAGCCCGCACGAAAGCCAGGTCAGCCGATCATTGCCAATATTCCTCCCATCCGCACTTTCATCGCGGGTGATATCATCTTCGGTATTGGCATGGCCGTGCTGCTTGTGGGATTTGCCATCTGGGGTGTGAGCCGCGTCGTCACAATCCAAAGTCAGCAAGAGGTTCAGCCCACAGCGCCGTCCATCTCGGATGTGTTGCTTGCATCGCCTGATCCATCTCAATTAGAAGCAACCGCAGCACTTCAGCCTGTAGAGGCCTTTCCGGGCCTGGCGACAGTGACCATCGTCATTCCCACGCAGGATGTGAATGTGGAGGTACAGGTCAATCTGGTCGCGTCGGAGCGGACTTACATGCGCGTGGTCGTAGATGGGGAAGTGGCGTTTGAAGGACGGGTGGCGCCCGGGAATGCCTATCCGTTTCAAGCAGAAGGTCAGATCGAAGTCCTGGTTGGGAGCGGCGCAGCCATCCGCGTTGTTTATAATGGGCGTGATCTCGGTCTAATGGGCACGTTTGGACAGGTGGTGAGCAACATTTATACTGCCAATGAAATCATTACGCCGACTGCATTGCCCTCTCCAAGCGCGACGAGCACAATACCATCCACCTCCACAGTCCTGCCGACTGCCACCTCAAGCTCAACGAATACACCGCTCCCCTCGAATACTCCGGGGCCGTAAATTTGGAGTGAAACGGCTTGCCGTCGCACTCCAAATTTTGAAGGAAATTTACTTGTCTAAAAATACTTTTCATCTTGTTTCACTTGGTTGTGCCAAAAATACTGTTGACTCAGACTCAATGGCGCAACTCCTTCTCCGCGACGGCTATCGCGCCGTGGCAGACCCTTCACGCGCGAATGTGTTGATCGTGAATACATGTGGGTTTATCGGGCCCGCAAAAGAAGAGTCAATCAATGTATTGCGTGAGCTTGCACAAGGCAAGCGCAACAACCAAATTCTGATCGCGGCGGGTTGTCTCACTCAACGCTACGGTTCTGAAGTAGCTGTAAAGGTCCCCGGCATAGACGGGGTGCTTGGTACGCGTCGCTGGATGGACATTGTCCAGGTGGTGCGTGAGCTTCGCCAGGGCCCGCATCCCGAACCGCTTTATCATTTGCCCGATGAGGCGATAACGGTTGGGACGGATGAGCATGAAGCCTTGCGTGCCTCGGTGGCGGGTGCAAGCGCCTATCTCAAGATCGCAGATGGCTGCCGGCGCCCGTGCGCGTTCTGTGCGATCCCGCTCATCAAGGGCACGGCTGTATCGCGTCCGATCGATTCGATCCTTGATGAAGCGCGTCGTTTACGCGACATGGGTGTACGCGAGTTGGTCCTGATCGCGCAGGATACAACGGACTATGGTCATGACCTGGGGATGAAGGATGGATTGGCACGCCTGTTGGAACGGTTGACCGCTTCCGTCCCAGACCTGGATTGGATCCGCGTGATGTACGCGTATCCCGGCTATGTCACTGATCGCCTGATCGAAGTCATGGCGACTCACAAACAAGTTTTGCCTTATCTCGATATGCCGCTCCAGCATGCGCACCCCAGGACGCTGTATCGCATGCGACGCCCATCCAATATTGATTGGGTGCACCGCACGCTGGGCAAGATGCGTTCAGCCATCCCTGATCTAGCCATCCGTACGACCTTCATTGTCGGTTATCCGGGAGAGACTGAAGAGGAATATCAAGCCCTGGTGGACTTTGTGCAGGAGATCCGCTTTGACCGCGTGGGCACGTTCCAATTCTCGTTCGAGCCGGGGACCACGAGCGAGCCGCTGGGCGACCCTGTCCCTGCACAAGTGAAACAGGAGCGCTTTGAGCGTTTGATGGAGTTGCAGCAGAATATTTCCTTGCAGGTCAATCAGACGTATGTTGGCAGGACACTGGATGTCCTGGTCGAGGGCCGCGATAAGGGGATTGCAATCGGGCGTTCCTATCGAGACGCGCCTGAGATCGATGGCATGGTCTTCATCGAAGGTGAGGCAAGGATTGGCGATATTGTGCCGGTTAAGATTACAGGCGCAATGGCGTATGACCTGACTGGTGTGCCTGCGTCAGAGTTGATACAAGTATAGATGACGAAAACAGCCCGTCCCTGACGCTTGGCGAAAGGCGGGCTGTTTTGATTCCGGAGTCAATTTATGATGCGCGTGCAAACGCGGTCGCGAGCAGGATCAGGATGGACAATCCAAAATTCATTCTCAAGAGGATGACTTCTCTTCTTCGCAGCGCATCCAGTTCCTCAGTATTCCTGCTTTTCTTCGCCCGCACCAGCGCGCGGCGGATGGCGGGGATCACCTCCCAGGTTTGGATGGCACTGACAACGACCATCACGATCCCCAGAATGTGTTTTGTAAGGATGGCTAATGACCATTGTGTGCTTATCGAGAGAAAGCCATCATAATGCGCGTTGACGCTCATTTGGAACAAGCCTGTGATTAACAGCAGGCTCATACTGAACCATGCGATGGGTTCCAGTCGTTTTTGCAGGGCTTCGATAAACACAAGTTGCACATCGGGCTTGAGTGAGCGCTTCATGGCTGGAAGGACCAGGAACGAAATTCCGGCGAGACTGCCAACCCACGTGACGGTGGCGAGCAGATGCAACCAGTATGTGAGCGCCAGCGCCCAGCTGGGCGGAGTGGTGATCATGGAGTGGCTGTGGGAGTTGGAGTCTCTGTGGGTAGGGCGGGCGTATCCGTCGGGAGAGGAGCGCCAAGGGTCGGTGTGTCTGTGGGAAGGACCGAGAACGTGTCTGTAGGCGAAGCGGTCTCGGTTGCCGGGAAGCAGGCTATATAAGCATCTTCAAATCCATCACTTGCCTGTCTGTCCAGTGGGCCGATTGCCTGTGCATTCTGGTATTGGGTGACCGCATCGCAATATTGTCCCTCGCTGAGCAGTTGGTCGCCATAACGCATGGACGCGAAAAAGAAGCGTTCAGAGGCAGTCATGGTGCCATCCCATAAGCCGGACCAGCCGCGATAGACTTGATCAAAGTAGAACAAAGCCTGTTGCCAATCCAGTTCCCAGAAAGAAGCTCCGATCAGGTAATAGCGCGCGCCTTCACGCAAACCGTTTGCTTCGCGATCCAGCATCCCGAACCGTTCTGCGAGCGTAAATTGATAGATGCCGCCCTCGAGGTTGCCCTGTCTGGTGATCAAGTCATACCCATAATTGCGCAACGCGAAATAATACATGCCGTCCACTTGTGAAGTCTGGTAGTTTGGGTCGAGTTTGCGCATTTGATCGAGGGCGCCGATTGCACCGGGCCAATCCTGCGCGGCGATCAATTGTCCCGCGCGCCCAAAGGCTTGTTCTGCGCCGGTGAAATCAGGCGTGGGTGTGAGCGAGGGAGTTGGTGAGGGCGTTGGCGCGTTCCTTAACACCAGCACGTCAGTCAGTTTCTGCTGCGCACCGGGGAATGCAGGATCATGCGCGATGATGAACTCCAGGCGTTGCTGGGCGTTCTCATATCGTCCGAACTCGATATCCACAAGCGCGTACTGGAATTGCTCGCCAAGCTGTTGCGAGATCACAGCAGATTGTGCGTCTGTGCGGATCGAGATCCCTGATCGATACCCTCCCAACACGGCAAGCACAAGGATGATGATCGATCCAATGGCATTGAACAAAATTGAGCGTCCCCGCATGTTTTTGTTTATTCTTATATTTGGTTGTGTGTTTCCAAGGTTTTCAGACATGGGCGTTATTATATCAGCAGTTATTTTTACAGTTTTAGGAGTAGTTTTATCTCGGACCAGATGAGAGGGATGCAGATCAATCCGCCAGCGGTCATGCCCAGCAATGCGGTCAATACTGCGGATCCGGGAACGAATCTCGCCACGCTGTAAGCTGTCACGCCTCCGAGCAGGGCTGCACCCATTCCCTTGAACAATGCCCCGTTAACCGCGATCGGTTCGTACATTTTCCGGCTCAACCAGATGAACATGATGATGGCTTCGACGGTCAGGGCGATTTCTGCAAACGCGATGGCGGGTGCTCCGGTGGAGGCAAAGAAATTCAACGCGATCAGACCCATCACGAGGTAGATCACAAAACGGATGACCACACCCCAGAAAGGCCACCATGCCTCCTTGCGCGCGTAAAATGAACGCGCCGCGATCTCTTGAATTGAAAATCCGCAAAGAGTAAGTAGGTAGATGCGCGTCGTCCATGTGAGCAGGCTGGAGCCGGCTTCGTCGAACCCGAACGCGGCGCGCACGAGCGGATGGATCCCGGCTGCCATCACTGCCGCCACAGGAAGGGTTAACGCGATCAAAACACGGAGGGCTTTCTCGATGGTTAAACGGAAACTGTGCCAGTCTGCGCGTGCGGCGAACTGGGAAAGAGTTGGCAGCAGCGCGGTGGCGATGGCAGTCCCAAGCAAAGTCTCAGGCACCTGCATGATCATCCAGCCGTAGGTCAGGGCCGAGATCGCCCCCACCTGGTCGAGCCGGGAAGCGAAATTGTCGCGCGCGATAAACATCAACTGGATCATGAACATCGTCAACAGGCGCGGACCGATGATCCTCAAAACTTCGTGCAATTCTGCGTTGCGAGTATCGATGGACGGGTTCCACTTGAATTTATATCTGATCAGTCCGGGAATTTGAATCCCCAGGTGCAGCGCCGCGCCGAGAATGACTCCGTACACCAGTCCATGCACACCGTAGCCGAGCGCAGGCAATGAGACCGGACCAAAATGATAAGGCTCGCTGGGGGAGAGCACCAGTGCCCCAAAGATCATGCCGATGTTATAGAGCGAGGGCGCCAGTGCAGGGAGAATGAAATGCTGGTTGGCCTGCAAACCGCCGATCACCAGCCCGCTGATCGAGAAAATGAGCGTGGCGATCAGGTTGAGACGCATCAACTCCGCGATCAGATACTGCTGCTCAGGTCCAAAGCCTGGCGCGATGCCGATCTCCGACCTTACGATCTCCTCGGCAAAGATGGCGATGACGATTGCCGCGCCGGCCGTCACTACAAATGCCAGGTTGGCTACGCGTGAGAACAGCACCCACGCCGCATCCCGTCCTTTCAGCGTCAGTATTTGAGTCAATACCGGAATGAACGCCATCGAGAGAGCGCCGCCTGAAATAAGCGCGAACAGGAGGTCAGGAAGATTGTTCGCGACGTTGAATGCATCGAGTTCGAATGAAAGCGAGAACTGCCGCGCAATGATGATCGACCGTGCAAAGGCCAGGACCTTGTCAATGCCGAAGAAGAAGCCGATCACCAGCGAGGTGCGTGCCAGGAAGGAGAGTTTATTCATTGATATAGAGTAAATCTGATTCGGAATACCTCTTCTCATTCAATAAGGCGAAGAACCTGATCAGAGTTTGATGCGCTTCATCAGCAATCGATGGCCGCGAAGTCGGTCCTGGTGTGTTGCCTGGTTGGGGTGTGCAACTGATCAGAAAGAGTATCAACAGTATGATGGAGAATCGCTGCCTCAAAGCGTTGCTTTGATGATTCCGCCATCCACATTCAGCATCACGCTCGCAGTATAAGACGTGGCAGGCGTCACGCCTGTTCCAGCCATTACAACTCAACACTGCACGCTAGCGTCAGCACAATGGTAACAGATTCTGCATAAATCCAGACATGGTAATGACGAAGCCACTGAGTCTGACAACAGTTCGCTCAGTGGCTTCATCTATTACAGAATATCTTGGTTTTGCTATGGTATCAACAATATCTTCCCCTTCGATTGCCGATCTTCGAGATAACGATGCGCATCGGCGGCTTGGGTAAGCGGGAAAGTTTTGTCAACCCGCACCTTCAAGTCGCCAGCCGCTATCCATTTGAACAGGTCATTCACTCTGCTCAACAACTCGGTACGGTCAGCCGTGTAATGTGCCAGGAAGGGGCGGGTAAGGTAGAGCGAGCCTTTTGCGTTCAGGGTTTGCGGGTCAATCGGTGGAACAGAGCCCGAAGACTGACCGTAAAGCACCATATAGCCGCGCCGCCGGAGGCAGTTCAGACTTTTGTCGAACGTATCCTTGCCGACCGAGTCATAGACGACATGCACTCCCACATTATTGGTCAGTCGCTTGACTTCGGCTTCGAAATCCACCTGGGTGTAAAGGATGACTTCGTCCGCACCCGCCTCACGTGCTCGAGCCGCTTTTTCCTCAGTAGAAACCGTCCCAATGACGCGCGCCCCGCGCCGCTTCGCAATCTGCACCAACAATTGCCCAGTGCCGCCGCCTGCCGCGTGCACAAGCGCGGTATCGCCCTCTTTAAGTGGATACGTGCTAAAGGTCAGGTAATGAGCCGTCATCCCCTGGATCATCACTGCGGTTGCCTGTTGCGCATTCACTCCTGATGGAACTGGAACGAGTCGCCACGCGGGGGTGATGGCGTACTCGGCATAGGAGCCTTGCACGCTCGCATAGACCACGCGGTCGCCCGGCTTCACATCCGTCACGTTTGATCCGACCGCGTCGACTATACCCGCCGCCTCCTGCCCGAGTGTGAGCGGTAATGTACCCTGATAGCGGCCGATCCGGTGGTAGATGTCAATGAAGTTAACCCCCACGGCATGGATCTTCACCCGCGCTTCGCCCTCTCCGGGCTCCGGTGTCGGGACGTCCTCATACTTCAGCGTTTCAAGTCCCCCGTATTGATGCACACGGACAGCTTTCATAGTCATTCTCCGTTAGAAAATTGCATCCATCAGATCCCGTTCCCGCAACATGCGCCGCCGCCAGTTGTTAATGAGCGGGACAACGAAAGGCAATAGCCGCATGCTGTAATACGGCGGCAGGATGGGCAGGCCGAGCAAATCCCCGAAACTGATCAGCACAAAGAGATGCTCCAGGCTGCCGCGCTGCCGGGCCAGGGTGCGTACCTGGTCGTGGATCGCCAGGCCGTACAGGATTTCAGCGAGCGCACGGGTGGGACGCTGAAGAAGGCGTGTCATGGATTGAAGTGTACCATGAGGCGTAAACGTAATTCACGCCTCGCGTTTCACGAATCATGCAAACAACGCCTCGCCCATTCGCATTAGGGAATCTGTCCCACGCACATCCGTCTCGTAAAGCGGCAGTTTGGCTCGCACCATGCCGTCGAACTTTTCCCAAATATCGTCCATGTAACGGTCCTGCATTGCCACGCGGTTTTTGACAAAGTCCGGCGATTTGTCATTGACCTGTTTTTGGTCAATCAACATGTTGACGATCACGCCGCCGACCGGGATGCCAAAATCGTGAAACCAGCCGATGAAGCGTGTGATGACAGCAATCGGCAGGGCTTCCGGCAGGGTGACGAAGAAGAAGGAGGTCCTGGCTGGGTCGGTTAGCATTTCGCGGGCTTTGCCCATGCGGTCGCGGAATGCAACCAGATAATCCATCAGCGGGTCTTTTTCCTTTTTCTTGGTGAAAGAAAGCAGTTCGCGCAGTGAACGGGCTTCGTCCCGGCTCTTGAGCATCTTGTTAACCCACAGCGAATAGACCTGGGACATACCCAACAGGCGTCGGGCGTTCGCAGTCGGAGCGGTGTCGAAGACGTACACATCATATTCGCCGCCCAGCATCAGATCCACCATATTCTCGAACATGGCCGATTCTTCGAAGGCTGGGTTCATCGTGGCTGATTCGACAAACTCATCGGCCTTGGTGGAAATATCTGCAAACTTCAGGAACCACTGGATTTTTTCGCGGATCTCCTGCTTGGAGCGTTCAATCGTGTCCTTGGTGTCAATCTCGTAAGCCCACAGGTTGGGCACGCCATTGACCGCCGTCGGCTGACCGAAAACGTTTTGTCCCAGCAGTCCGCTCAGGCTGTGGACGGGATTGGTGGAGGCCAGCATGACGCGTTTGCCCTGCTTCGCCAGCCAGATGGCAGTCGCGCCCGCCAACGCGGTTTTGCCCACACCACCCTTGCCGCCGAAGAAGAGATAACGCAGGGAGCCGCGCTCTTTGACGTAAGCCTTCATGGAAGTTTCGATGTCTTTCATGGCTGATTCTCCTTAATTCCCATACATGATTTCAGCCAGCCGCCGAATCATATCCAGGCCGGTCACATCGCGTTCCAATTCGGGAACGTGTGCTGCCACCTGTCCACCAAACATGGTCTTGATCTGCTCCAGATACTTATCCTGCATCTCGATGCGGTTTTTCAGGTACGGCGGGATGTTTTGTTGAAGCAATTCGCGCGGCACCACGCGGTTGACCACGTAGCCCATGATCGGCACATCGAACTTGGCGAACAATTCAGCCGCCTTGCTGGTGTCGATCAGGATCATTTCCTCGGGGATGATGACAAAGAAGAATCCAGTCTTTTCCTTGTCGGTCAGAATGCTCGACGAAGCGTTGATGCGGGTGCGGATGTACAGGAGTTCCGTGAGAATCTGGTCTTCCTCCGTTTCCTTCTTGCGCTTCAAGCGCGAGACCATTTCCTCATACTCGCGCATCTCCTCGCGCAGTTTGGTGATCTTGTTGATCCATTCATCGTAGACTTTCGCCATGCTCAGGTAGTACAACGCATGACCAAGCGGGACAAGATCGTAGATATAGTAATCGTAGTCTCCACCTATCACAATGTCCACCACCGCGTCGAAGATGGCGCTCTCCTCCATGGCAGGTTCGGCGGAAGCCGCCTGGATGTATTGCTCAATTTCATCAGGGACTTGATCGAAACCGTACATGTCCAGAATTTTCTGGCGGATTTCATTCTGATACGTCTTGATATGCTGGTCGGCATCGATTTCCTGCGCCCACAAATTATCCATGATCTTCACAGGGCCCTTGCCGAAGATATCCTTCTGAAATATATCGGACAGACTCGCCTGCGGGTCCACAGAAAAGACCAGCACTTTTTTGCCCTGTTGCGCCAGCCAGTAGGCGGTGGCGGCGGAGAAGGTGGTCTTGCCCAAACCGCCTTTCCCTCCGAACATGATGTAACGCCGTTTAGGATGTTCTTCAAAGATATGTTTGAGGGACATAATTGCTCCTTGTTTGAGACTTGTTGCTTATTGCTTATCGCTTATCGCGTATCGCGTGAGACAGATTGATTTTGGGCTGTCGCGTTACGCGATCTGCGATTTGCTAACGTCACTTCAAGGTGTTGCGGAAAGCGTTGATCTTTCGGGCAAGGGCATCGCCCCATTCGTACATTTCTGCTTGCTTTTCAGGAGTAATGTACTTGCGGTCAAGCGCCAGAAACGAACCAGAAACAACCTCGAAAGTTTCTCCAACAGCCAGGCCAAGCCGATGGTTGAAGAGCGCATTGGTTTGAAGTCCAGAGCCTTCGGCGATGAGCAGAGAGATAGCATCCGAGGCTCGGCTCCTTTGATTGATGGTTGCGTGTTTATCGTATATGGCAATTTGCGATAGGCGATAAGCCATACGCGAACCCCTAGAACATTGCATCCGAAACATCTTTTTCACGCAACAGGCGTCGCTTCCAGGTGGAAATCTGGGGAACGACGTAGGGAAGCAAGCGCAAGCTGTAATACGGTGGCAAGATCGGAACGCCGATCATATCTCCCATCGTAATTAGAATGAACAGATGCTCCATGCTGGCGCGCGTCCGCAGGGCATAGCGGCTCATGTCGTGCGAGGCCATGCCATAAATTACTTCCTTCATATTCTGCCAAAAACTTTTCTTCTCTTCTTCGGTCATGTCTGGTTTCCTTTCTATATGTAGTCTATGATGATACCAAGATTAACTAGCGCGCACATTAAACTGTAGGGTCACAATCAATTTTACCCCTTGAAATTTAACAAAACTTCCTACAACTTAAGGAAGTTGCGGCACTAGAGACCTTCTAGGTGATAATCATGTTCGTCAGTAAATTCACGCGGCCGCAAAACGCGGCGTTTCCAGGTTGCGATATGGGGAACCACATAAGGCAGTAAGCGCAAGCTGTAATACGGTGGCAAGACAGGCACACCAATCATATCTCCCACCGTTCCAAGCATAAAAATACTTTCGAGACTCGATCGCATCTCCATAGCGTGTTGTGCAATTTCCATGCCGAACATACCGTACAAGAACTCACGAATTGTCTGCCAAATACTCATACGTTCATCGCTTTTCATATTATACTCATGCCAATAATTTCAAATGACTGTTGAGGTGCTGTGAATCCACAATATATACTGGTTATTGCCGTCGTCATTATCATGGGCTGGTTTGCGTTTGGCGTGATCTATAACCTGCGGCGCGGCGACGCCCTCTTGAAGTGGATGCAAAACGGGCTTCCAGATATTGGGCAGCGTACCACATTTCGCTGGCTCGGCACTTCAGTCGCTGAGCTGGTCATTGCTCATGCCAAGAAACCGTTTCGACGATTGGAAACTCTTCTCGTTTTTAAACCGCGCGACGTCTTTTGGATGACAATTGCGGCCCATTTTCAGGGACGCGATGACATTGTCATCTTTCGCGCCCAACTCAGTACGGCTCCGCTCGTGGACCTTGAGCTTGTTGACGTAAAAACCTGGAGCGGGAGCACGGCCCTGAAACAGGTTGTCGAGCGCAAGTGGGAAAGCAAGACCTACGAGGGTCTGCAATTGCTGGCGCCAAGAGGATTGCTTGACCTGGCGACCCGGACACTTGACGGACTTGCCGCCCCGATGCAGAAACTATCTCCGCACTACGCGCGCTTTAGCCTGCGCAGGGATACGCCGAATCTTGAACTCCACGTGCCGTTTCCTCAATATCGTGTTGCAGACGCGGATCAATACTTTGAGGCTCTGCGCGAACTGGCGCGCGCCGTCAGCGAACGCGAATGAATCGATAACGGAAGCAGGTATCGGGGATGGGAGACGCGAACCCGCGTCTCCCATCTTTTTTGTGACGTTGATCAATCTGCCGCGGCAGGGGCTTTCTTCGCCTCGCCGCCTTTGGCGTAACGTTGATAAGCCTGGTAGCCGTCCCAGCCGATGAACAGCGCCGCTACGAACAGCAAAATCGCAATGATAATCATTGCCCAGGCGCCGCCTGCGGCAATACCACCTTTGGGTACGATGGTCACATACAGATTGCGGGCTGTTACGAGTGTAGCCGCCAGCGTGGTGACGTACATGAAGAGCATCGGCCAGAGGGTATAGGCTGGATTCTTCTTCTGCTCTTTCAACCAGACGGTCACGATCAGCAGGCTAAGCGCTGCCATCAACTGGTTCGCTGCACCGAACATCTGCCACAGATATACCCAGGTGCCGGTCAGAACGAGCAGAATCGTCAATACCATCGAAACAATGGTGGAGACGTGCATGTTCTTCAGCACAGGCACGGACTCGCCGACCCATTCTGAAAGCGTCACTCGCATCACGCGGAAGATCAGTTGGGTCACGGTCAATACGATGACCATGAACGCGCCGAAGCCCAAAGCAGTGCCAAGCAACTTGAAGCCGTCGCCAAACAGTACGGTCAACAGACTTCCAACGCCTGCCGCGAAGCGGCCTGCGCCGCCGCCCGTGCCGGCAATCGAGACAGCCACGAGCGAGAGCAGAGCCAGCGTATTCTCGGTGAACATTGCGCCGCCACCGACGGGAAGCGCGTCCGTTTCATATTCCAACTGGCGCGCGGTACCGATGGAGCCAAACAAGGCGTGCCAGCCGGAGATGGCTCCGCAGGCGATGGTCACAAACAGCATGGGCCAAAGCGGTTGGTAGGCTTTACCGGCTTCCGGCAACCAGGCCAGCGGCTTAACTGTTTCCAGTGCAAACGCACCGATATCTGGCTTGATGAAGGGCGCCAGCACGGCGCCGATCGCGCTCAGTCCAATGGTAAGCAAAGTGATCCAGAAGCCGATGTAGTTAACCGGTTGAGCGAAACGCCAGATGGGCAGGGTTGCCGAAAGATAAGCGAAGGCCAGCAGGAACAAAGCCCAGAACAGGTACGAGGGCAGGGTTGAGATCTCGCCGGTATCCGCGTTGTAGACTGCAGTGGAGGCGCGCGTTCCATCCGCGCCTGGAGCAGGGACGCGCGGGTCTGCATTGGTGGGGTCGGTGACCGTCATGATCGCGTTGCCGCCTGAGATTTTGTTGACGGCGCCATTGAAGGCAACCATTGCGCTGTTGACCGGACCCTTCCAGTCGATCGCGCCGGTCGGTTTGCCGGTGTCATCGAGCTTTGCCGCAGCTCCCACCGGCCCAAGGACCATTGCCGCCACGGTCACAATGACGACAATCGCGGTGACCACGATCAGGTCCATTTTCCACTTGTAAAGCATCTGACCCGCCAGGAACCCCATAATGGCGAGCATGATGATCCCGAGGGGGACGTCGGGGCGGGCAGCCATGAGGGCAGCCATAATGCCCATGAATGCCCCGGCAATCAGCAACAGGTAGAAGAAAATGAAGGTAAACAGAATGGTGCGCGTGCGCGGCGCGATCAATCTATGGCTGATGGCGCTCAAGCTGTTGCCATCATTGCGGACTGCCACGACGATGGCGCTATAGTCGCTGGCCCAGCCGATGAACGAAACGCCGACCATTAACCAGACCAGGGCCGGAAGCCAGCCCCATATATTCGCGGCGGTAATAACGCCGACGATGGGGCCTGCCGCCGCAATGGACTTGAAGTGGTAGCCATACAGCACGTTTCGGCTGGTGGGCATAAAGTCCACACCATCCATATACATCTTTGCCGGTGTGGCCTTTTTGGCGTCTGCCTGTATGACATTCCTGTCAATCATCTTGGCGTAATAGTTGTACGCCAGGTAAATGACAACTGCGGCAATAACAACGATCCAAAGAGTATTCATTACATAAGCCTCCGTTGGCATGTGCGTTAGACGAAATTGACGGATTACGAACGTACGTGCCAGAAAAATGGTTTACTCTTCTCTCACTGGCTTGATCAGGGATAACTTATCTTGCATCTACCTCCTCTCCACGAATCACACAGGAGGATTCAGACCTCAACTGGCTGACTCGCCAACTGGTGAACAATCTCCTCGCTCGCAGATGGCAACCTCTGGCTCCCCATGAAGCGGGATTTGCCGTTAACAATCACCGCCGGATAGCGGCGGGCGTTGTACTTCAGTGATTTGTAGAATCCTTCAATCGACGCGGCATCAATGACCTTCAGGACGATACGGTCGCAATGCACCCGAAACATCTCCCTGACCCAATCAGATACAACTTGATACTCCTGCATTAGATCCTCTGGGAGACTGCTTGACATTTGTTCCTCATGCGCGCGGTTGGACTTGCCCATCTCGCGCCAGGCCACTTCGCAATGCGTGCAGTGATAGAACGCGGTGGGTGCGTAGGCGATGATCTCAACCAGTAAGGGTTTGCTCATAACCATGCTCCAGTAAACAAAAACGCCAGAGAGCATCCCATTACTCAATGGCGTTATATGTACCTTTCAGTCAGGGCAGTCATGGATTGCCCTGACTGGGCAGAAATTAGAATTTGTTGAATTTTTGACGAGAGCGACATCTTTGTCCTCGAACAAATGCATCCGGATTGTTACCTGGTTTGTCAGCAATTCGTCCGTAAAGGGAAATGATCAAATTAATTTTACAGACCTACTCTGCAAAAGTCAACTGATGTTTGTAACATTCCATAAAATCCGCTACAGGGCGGGGGAGAGATCCTTTCGCGCCTTCAGCTCAACCGGTAGCAAGGAAGCGTAGACGAAATCTGCATAGGGGGTGGGTACCCCAAGCTCCCGCCCTTTTCGCCCAATGACGCCGATCATCGACTCAATCTCTGTCCTGCGTCCGGACTCGATATCGAGCTGCATGGATGGCTTGATGTGCGGCCCTGAATTGTCTATGAACTCCAATGACTTTGCGACTACATCTTCCTCTAGCGCGATCCCCTGGGCATGTGCCAGGGCTTCGGTCTCTCTCATAATTCCGGAAATCAAGCCGCGGGCCTCGGGGACAGAACGGTAATCTCCCATTGGCAGCCTGGTCAGCGAACCGAGACTACTGACTGCCGAGATGAAGACAAACTTCGTCCACAGGATTTTCAGGATGTCTTCCGAGACTTCTACAGTAATACCTGTATTATTCAACACCTCATAGATGGATTGGATACGCGCTGATTGGCCTCCACCCAGTTCACCGAAGACGATGCGTCGAAATTGGGAGATCTGTTTGATGACACCCGGCGCTTCCACCGCGGACGAAAGCCAGGTCGCGCCTCCGAGCACATGCTCCATGCCGATTACCTTCCCGATCCGCTCCGCAGCATCGATCCCGTTCTGCAGGCTTAATACCGCCGTCTGAGGACCCACCGCAGGCCGGATCGCCTCGGCAGCCTCATCCGTGTGGTACGTCTTAACGGAAAACAGGATGAGATCCACGGGCCCGACCTTGGCGGGATCCTCTGTCGCATGTGCAGGAGAGACGGTGAAATCGCCATGAATGCTTTTAACTTTTAAGCCTTCATGCCGTATCGCATATAGATGCGCGCCGCGTGCGATGAAGGTCACATCATTGCCTTGCTGAGCCAGCAAGCCGCCATAATAGCCGCCTACACCGCCAGTCCCCATGATAAGAATTTTCATGTCCTGCCTCCTGATTTATGTTCTTAAGCGATATAACCCCATCATTGCTCAAATGATTTCAATCTTTTGTTCAATAACATCCCCATCCGTCCAGTGACTTTCCACCCATTTTGCCACATTCTGTAACGCGGACTCAAGATGCCCGCGCTCATTTCCAACCATCGCACAGGCAATGACAGCCGCCTGCCATTTGTCCTGCAAATCCACCTCCGCCACAGAGATATTGAACTCGCGATGTAAACGCGCGATCAGCGGCTTGATGCGCCCGCGCTTTTCCTTGAGGGAAGAACAAGCAGGGAGGTGAAGATGAATGGTGATGATGGCGATCATTTGGATGTTTCAGCTTTTAATGCATCGATAAACTGCCGCGCATTTTGAATTGTGACCTCCTGGTAGGAGGTTAGATCCAGCAAATGCTTGTCGCCACTGATAATGATATTAGCTTCCCCCTCGAGCGCAATCGACAGAAATTTTTCGTCGTCAGGGTTGTGGGGAATTGCGCCCTTCGTGTCAATTTGTCCTGGCACGAGGATGGCATCTTTACGAAGAAGGTTAAGAATCGACGCTATGTCTTCATTTGAAATCACGTATTTTTCTGTGGACGCCAATTCTTCCAGCACGCGTTCCACTTCTAGAATCGCCTCTTCGCTGGTGATGACCAGAAATTTCCTTTCACGCCAGGCGTCGAGGACACGGGCAGGCGTCCCTTTTTTTGAGAGAAGAGCGCTGACAAGGACATTTGTATCAATCACGACTCGCAGCATTTTTTCCACCTCTTGCGCGTTTGATCGCCGCGTTTACATCCTGTTCTATTTCTTCCAAAGATCGTGCCTCTTGTGCGTTCTGAATTTTTTCAACGATCTGGAAGCGCGCTTCACGTTCAGCAACCAGTTGTTGATACATTTCAATTGGGATGATCGCGGCCATGGGTTTGCCTGAACGTTCCACTACGGCCACATCCCCGCCAAAACCAACCTTGCCAAGAATTTCGGCAAATTTTTGCCTGAGATCGCGCGCGCCGATAAAAATTGTCATTTCTACCTCCAAGTGTAAATAATGTTAATTGTGTACACAATTGACATTATCGTCCTATTTTGGAATTTTGTCAAGCAGGCTTTTCTTTGAGGGAAGGTGAAGGTAGATCATGAGAGCGGCATCATTTTTTGGTAAGGCGGATTGCCAATCCGCCTTACAACAGGCCGCAAGTAGGGAGGTGGATAGTCAGAGCACCGATCATTTCATTACTTCGCGCAGTTTCTCAACAATTTCAACAGCATCTTTCTCTTCACAGGAAACTTCTTTTTGCCAGAGTTTCAATCCCCGCTCAGGGACATCCTTGCCGCGCGGCAAAAACCACGCGTGAAGATGGGACTCGCCTTCCAGAGTCACAACATGATAAATTCTCTCTGCATCAACATGTGCATGTACAGCCTGATACACCTTTTTCAGAATCATGCCATAGGATTCTGCCTCTTCAGTGGTCATATCGGCATAGTCAAGATAGTGACGCCTGGCTTCGATGATTAATGTTCCCACCGGCCCCATATTGATAGGCGCGTGGCAAACCATCCAGTGCTCATCTTCATAGATGTATCCACCGGGTGGGGCGGCTTCCTGTCTTTCATGTTTGCGGCAGATGAAACAGTCCATAATGTCTACCAGATTATTCCAAGCTGATGACCAATACCAAGCAAAATGCTACCAAGGCAAATGCACATTGTTAAGATTGCAACACCTTTTGGATGAATCCCATAAAGGCCACAAGCCACAAACAAAGTTATGTACACGTTTGGTACGTACATAAGAGGGGAAGCCCCAATTGTCTCGATCCACCAATAATTGAATGGATTGGAGCAATTATCGTTTGGTATAAGCGTCAGCAAGGCCATTATCAAAAGTCCAACCATGGCAGGCAGTTTCATCTGACTAAAAATGTAGATGCTGGCCAAAGCGATGGATGCTATGAATCCTGTGACAGCAATAACGTAGTTGATTTTCAAGACCGAATCCAATATAGGAAGCATGGACAAAATATCGGGGCGAAAGGGATAAAAACCATGAACAGATGTAGTGCAAATAAACGAAAGCAACATAAACGCCCAGAGGTAAACAGATTGCTTACTTGTAAGCAGGCGGGAATGATCTTCTATTTTCCACGCCTGGAAAACGAAATACAGGCTTAGAGCAATCAAAATGATAATTCCGGAAATGAAGCTTGGCACAAACCAGACAGGAAAAACATCTGAGTCTTTTGCTAAGTCGTATGCTGCTTTGATCGACAAAGCGCAGGCTGAAACAAAAACAGTCAGGAGAAGCATTTTTATTATGTTGGCCGTGTTAAACAGATTGACTTTTGTCACAGTTGAATTCATAGTTTCTCCTTTTTGAGGTACATAAGAACTCCTAGTATGATTGAGATATAGCGTTGTCCCAAATCGTGGTGTACGCCTCCTGAACTACGATTTACGAATTACCAATTACGTCTTACAATCCCTCGCATGACTGATACCGAAACTGCCTACAACAAAGCCCTTGATTACCTCTATTCTTTCGTAGATTATAGCCTGAAACATTCCTCCGAGCTTGCCAAGGCAGAGTTCAACCTTGACCGCATGTTCGCGTTGATGGAGGAACTTGGGGATCCGCAGGCGAAATATCCCATTATCCACGTGGCAGGGACGAAGGGCAAAGGCTCGGTCAGCGCGTTGTGTGCGTCCGCGTTGCAGGCCGCAGGATATAAAACAGGTTTGTACACCTCTCCACACTTGCTGGATTACTGCGAGCGGATTCAAGTCGATGGAGAGCCAATTTCGCATGGGCAGATGATAGAGCTGGTTGAAGAAATAAAATCATCTGTTGCGAAAATCCCCAAGCTGACCACATTTGAGATCACCACTGGGATCGGATTTCTGGCATTTGCAAAGCAAAATGTGCAGGCCGCTGTCTTCGAGGTCGGTTTGGGAGGGCGATTGGATGCGACGAATGTAGTCACGCCAAAGGTGTCGGTCATTACGTCGTTGTCTTATGATCATATGGCAGTGCTGGGAGATACGCTTGCAAAGATCGCAGGTGAAAAGGCAGGCATTATCAAGGAAGGTGTGCCTGTCGTCTCATCCCCACAAAAGGAAGAGGCTTTACAAGTCTTGGAGCGTGTAGCCACAGAGAGGAGTTGTCCGTTTATCTTGGTTGGGAAAGACGTAAAGTTTGAACGGTTGGCGTCATCATTGGATGGTCAGACTCTTCGAATTTCAGACAGTATTCGACATCTGACTTTAGACGTTCGACTGCCTTTGTTAGGCACTCATCAAATTGAAAATGCGGCAACGGCTTATGTGGCCTTGAAAACCGGTGGGATCGAAATTTCAGATGAAGCCATCCAAAAAGGATTTGCTGAGGTGAAATGGCACGCTCGCTTCGAGGTGGTGCGGCGCGAGCCGCCTGTGATTTTCGATTCGGCCCATAACGAAGACTCGTTCGTAAAACTGCGCCAGACGCTCGAAGAGCACTTTCCCGGCAGAATGGTCACTCTCATCTTCGGCGCATCGGAGGATAAGAATATCCCCGGTATGTTCGCGGTGATGAAACCGAAGATCAAGCGCCTCATCGTCACCCGCGCCGACCATCCACGCGCGCTCGAGCCGGAGAAAATTGTCGAGCAGGCAAAGCAGGCCGGGCTGGAGTCCGAAGCGTTGAGTCCGGTTGAATCCGCTTTTTGGCGCGCGCTGGAATTATCCGAAAAAGATGGTAGCATTGTATTATCCGCAGGTTCGATGTTTGTAACCGCGGAAGTTATGATGGCATGGCATAAGATATCCCTCTCCCCCAACCCCTCTCCCGGTGGGAGAGGGGCGAAAGGGTGAGGGGAGGACAAAGATGAATCATCCGAAAGAATGGAACGAAGAAGAAGACAATTTTGACCTGACCCTCTCACAACGCACAGAGGAGTTATATCGCATCCCGAACATGGAGATGAGTGAAGAGGGCATCATCGAAGCGGCGGTGCTGCCGTTGCGCGACCTGGTCGTTTTTCCGCGCATGGTCTCGCCCATCTTTGTGGGCCGCGCCGGCTCGCTGATCGCTGTGCAGGAGGCGCAGCGCAAGGATCAAACTGTAATTGGCCTGACGCAACACGACCCTGAAGTCGATCAACCTGGTGTGGGTGATTTTCTGCCGGTCGGTGTGGAGATGGCGGTTGGGAGGCTGCTGCAAATGCCGGATGGCTCGCACTCCGCCCTCGTGCAGGGACGCCGCCGCGTGGAGATTGTGGAGTTCATCCGCACGTCACCCTATCTTGTGGTGCGAGCCCGCGTCATTCTGGAGCCTCAGGCTGCGGACCGTCAATCTCAGGCTCTCATGCGTTCGGCTTTGGACCTGTTCGAGCGCTGCGTTCAGCTCGATCGCTCGATCCCCGAAGAAGCGCATCTTTTTGCTTTGAATATCTCCGAGCCGGGCTGGCTGGCGGACATGATCGCCACGTCTCTTGCGCTGAATTACGAGGCCAAGCAAAGCCTGCTGATGTTGTTCGAGCCGCGCGGACGATTGCAGGCATTGAACAAGATCCTGGCGCAGGAAGTGGATGTGCTCGAACTGGAAGACGAGATCCATTCGCGTGTGCAGAGTGAAGTGGATAAAAGCCAGCGTGAGTATTACCTGCGCGAGCAGATGCGGCAAATCCAGAACGAGTTGGGCGAAGGCGATATCTTCACGCGCGATGTCAGCGAGTTGAAGAAAAAAATCGATGCGGCGAACCTGCCCGATGAACCAAAGCTTGTCGCCTTGAAAGAGATCGAGCGTCTCAATCAAATGCCGCCGATGGCGCCCGAAGTGGGCATCATCCGTACGTACATCGATTGGATCGCAGAGCTGCCCTGGTCGAATTCCACGCCCGATAACCTGGATGTGAAGAATGCGGCAAAAGTTCTGGAGCGCGATCATTACGGGCTTAAGAAAGCCAAGGAGCGCATCCTTGAATATATCGCGGTGCGTTCGCTGAAACCGAAGAAGGAACGCCAGCCGATCCTTTGTTTTGTGGGGCCTCCCGGCGTTGGCAAGACCTCACTGGGACGTTCGATTGCCGAGGCGCTCGGGCGCAAGTTCGTGCGCGTGTCGCTGGGTGGTGTGCGTGACGAAGCGGAAATCCGTGGCCATCGCCGTACCTACATCGGCGCGCTGCCTGGTCGCATCATCCAGACGATGAAGCGGGCGGGCACCGCCAATCCGCTTTTTATGCTGGATGAGATTGACAAGCTGTATTCCGATTTTCGCGGTGATCCTGCATCTGCCATGCTCGAAGTGCTCGACCCGGAACAGAACAATGCCTTCAGTGACCATTATCTTGAAATGCCATTTGATCTTTCCAGGGTCATGTTCGTCACAACGGCGAACACGCTGAGCCCGATCCCACCCGCGCTGCTCGACCGCATGGAAGTGATCGAGTTCCCCGGCTATATCGAGGAGGAGAAACTCGAGATCGCGACCCGCTATTTAATCCCGCGTCAGATTGAAGAAAATGGGATCGATCAACTCAACGTTACGTTTGAATCCGATGCAATCCGTCGGATTATCCGCGAGTATACCTATGAGGCAGGCGTCCGCAATCTGGAGCGCGAGATCGGGCGCGTATCCCGCAAGGTCGCGCGTATGAAAGCCGAGGGGAGGAAATATCCGACGACGATCATTGCTGAATCGATTGATAAATTTTTAGGCCCGCAGCAGGTCTTTCAGACGGAAGCCGAACGGAATGACGAAGTGGGTGTTGTGACCAGCCTGGCGTGGACTGAAAATGGCGGCGAGATCATGCCGGTGGAGGTGGCGGTGCTCGAAGGGAAGGGCGGTCTGCAAATGACCGGGCAGATGGGTGAGGTGATGCAGGAGTCCGGCCAGGCCGCGTTGACTTATATCAGGTCGCGTGCAGCGAGGCTTGGGATCGAGCTGGATGTCTTCGAGCGTATGGATATTCACGTTCATATGCCGGAAGGCGGTATCCCGAAAGACGGCCCGTCGGCGGGAATTACCATGGCGACTGCAATCGTCTCCGCGCTGACGGGGCGGCCTGTATTCAGGCATGTTGGCATGACAGGTGAGATCACCCTGCGCGGGCGCGTCCTGCCGATCGGCGGTGTGCGCGAAAAAGTTTTGGCCGCCCACCGCGCCGGGCTCAAGACCGTGATCCTGCCTGAAAAGAACATGAAGGATCTGACCGAACTGCCCAAGACTGCCAAAGCAGAGTTAAAGATCATACCTGTTCAACATATGGACGAGGTGCTTCAGATCGCGCTTGCTACAAGGGCTGTTATCGAACCGCCACGGCCCAGGAGGCAGGCGAAGGAAGAGGCTCAGGAAGAAGGCGAATAAAATCTGGAGTCCAAAGTCTCCCGACTTTGGAGACGCCGAAGTCTGGAGACTTCGATTCCGAATCATATTTGAAATCAAAACGCAAAACGCAACTCGCGCTTTGCGTTTTTCATGATACTATTTTTGCGGAAATCATGGGCGATTCTCTCAAAGGAAAAGTTGTTCTGATCACAGGCGCGTCATCGGGATTCGGTGAAGACGCGGCGCGTCTTTTTGCAAAGGAAGGCTGTAAGGTGGTGCTGGCCGCGCGCCGGCTCGAAAAGCTGCAGGTACTCGCGGCGGATATTCAGAATGAAGGCGGTGAGGCGCTTGCCATCCCCGTCGACCTGAACGAACGCGCCGAAATTGATGTGATGGTGCAAACCGCCCTTGACCTTTATGAACAGATAGATATCCTCTTCAACAACGCCGGGTTTGGAGGTGTGAACTGGTTCGAGAAACTCAAACCCGAACGCCACATTGAAACAATGATCCGCGTCAATTTGGTCGGCACCATGCTTGTCACTCATGCAGTGCTTCCGCACATGCTGGCGCGCCGGGAAGGGCACATCATCAACATGTGTTCCGTTGCCGGACTGATCTCGCCGCCGCTGATCACGACTTATTCGGCAAGCAAGCATGGCGTGCGTGCCTTCACCGACGGGCTCCGGCGCGAGGTGGCTCCGTTCGGCATCAAGGTTTCCGGCATCTATCCCGGCCCCGCCGCGACCGAGTTTGGCAGTCAGCTCGAAAAAACGCGCACTCGTGAAACGGTCAACAGGATTATTAACGTGCGCATGAGTTCTGCGTACGTCGCGCGTCGTGTGGTGGATGTGGCAAAACGACCGCGCCGCACTCTCGTCATTCCGTGGTGGTTCCGTGTCATCACGACGTTCGATACGCTATTCCCCGTTGTTGTCGATTGGATCCTTTATGTATTTTCAAAACAAAACCATCAATTGGATTAGGAGACTCACATGACCCAGTCCCGCTTTGACAGACTCAACGCTTCACTCCGCGCCTCCGGCCTGGACGCTGTTATTCTCAATCCGGGTCCCACGCTGACATATCTCAGCGGGTTACGTTTCCATTTGATGGAACGGCCTGTTGTCCTGCTTTTTGCGAAAGATCAAGTTCCTGCAATCGTCCTGCCTGAACTTGAATTACAGAAAGTCGCGTCGCTGCCTTATAAACTCCAGGTCTTCCCTTATCCGGAGAATCCATCAGAGTGGGATAACGCCTTTCGCAAAGCTGCGCAGGCCCTCGGTCTGACGCGAAGCGGCGGGAAGCGTATCGGAGTCGACCCGCGTCAATTGCGTC
>Ga0209521_10000931_pt1 | contig 23369 bp, 19 predicted proteins | sample Rifsed19ft4_FD_184016 | JGI IMG/M metagenome (GOLD analysis project Ga0209521, IMG submission 184016) | Soil microbial communities from Rifle, Colorado, USA - sediment 19ft 4 (version 2) | ecosystem: Environmental > Terrestrial > Deep subsurface > Rock core/Sediment | place: Rifle, Colorado...
ATATTGTGCATTCGTTGAAAAGCTTAAATGAATTATTAGCGCAATGATAATAGATTTCTTCATGATTTAATGAATTTAATTTTTAAGTAAAAACGTAATTATAATAATATGTAAAGATATTGTTTTTAACATTTTGTTATTGGTTAAACTATTCTTTAAAAAATGGTGCTAACCACTTTTCACAGCAGGTCCAGGATCGATCATTGATCTATAATAAAAGTTTTATTTACTTCCCTTTTTAATTGTTTTGTATATTTGCATCAGTAAAAATCTATTTAACTATGCTAAAAATCTACAATACTCTTACAAAGCAAAAAGAAGAATTTAAGCCGATCAATCCACCAAATGCTAATATGTACTTTGCGGTCCGAATTTACTATACCTTTCTCTAAAAGATTTATTTTCATATTTTGGGATTAGTTAAAAACCGGGGATAGAATGAAAAAGAAATTCACCGCAGTAATAAACAAAGAAGAGAATTGGTATGTTGCTCATTGTGTTGAGCTTGATGTAGTAAGCCAGGGGAAAACAATCGAAGAAGCACAAGCCAATCTTAAGGAAGCCGTAGAATTATATCTTGAAAGTTTTGAAAAGGATGATTATCCCGGTTCAGATAGTGAAATTATTCTTTATCCGTTCGAAGTGGCTGTAAATGGCTTAGGCTTCCTGTACTATCAGGGAAAGAATTAATTAAAGCACTCGAGCGAAACGGCTTTCAGATCGTGAGACAAAAGGGGAGTCACGTAAGTCTTCGAAAAGGTGAATTCAGAACAGTTGTCCCTCTACACTCTGATCTATCCAAAGGAACATTGCTGGGTATCGTAAAACAATGTGGTCTTACAAAAGAAAAATTAGAAGAATTGCTGAAATAAAACACACTATTCTATAGATATTACACCTTTCCCATTTAACGCTGATTAATACTTGAATTTAAATCCACAGGAACGGGTTAATTTGTGTCATCAGAGTTCCATCGAAATTTTTTATATTTGTACTATGCTAAAAATCTACAACACGCTTACAAAGGAAAAAGAAGAATTTTTACCAATCAATCCGCCGAATGTTAATATGTACGTTTGCGGTCCGACGGTTTATGATTACTTCCATATCGGCAATGCACGTACTTTTATTAACTCTGATTTTATAAGGAGATACCTCGAATACAAAGGTTACAATGTAAAATTTGTTATGAACATTACAGATGTTGACGATAAGATTATAAAGAAATCTAATGAAGAAAAGATAGAGCCAAACCAGGTTGCAGAAAAATATATCAAGGCTTTTTTTGAGGACATAGAGAATTTAAATATAAAAAGAGCAGATGTTTATCCTAAAGCTACGGCGCATATGAAAGACATTATTGAAATGATTAAGAAGCTTGAACAAAAAGGTTTTGCTTATAATGTTGAGGGAAATGTTTTTTATGATGTACAAAAGTTTAACGAATATGGAAAACTAAGCGGGAAGAAAATCGATGAACTTGAAGTTGGTTCAAGAGTGGAAGTTAATGAAGAAAAGAAAAATCCTCTCGACTTTGCTTTATGGAAAAAGGCTAAAGAGGGAGAACCTTCCTGGGAAAGTCCGTGGGGAAACGGTCGCCCCGGCTGGCACATCGAATGCTCTGCAATGAGCTGCAAACATCTTGGCGTCCCGCCAAATGGCGGGATTGATATACACGCCGGCGGAAACGATCTTATTTTTCCGCATCACGAAAATGAAGTTGCTCAAAGTGAAGCTGCTAACGGAAAGAAGTTTGTTAATTACTGGATTCACTTTGGTTTCCTTAATATTGATAATGAAAAGATGTCTAAATCTCTCGGCAATTTTTCAACTGCAAGAGATATTTTGAAGAAATATTCAGCGGAAACAATTAGAATGCTTTTTGCGCAGACTAATTACGGAGGTCCGTTAAATTTCAGCAATGAGTTGCTTTCTGCTGCGGAGAAAGGATTAGAAAAGCTTAGTAATCTTTCGCAGAAAATCGAAGATGAAATAAAAGCAAACAGAAACGATGGTAATAATCCAGAGTTTGATTTTCAAAAGTATGAAGATGACTTTGTAAAAGTGATGGACGACGATTTTAATACGCCGCAAGGAATGGCGGTTATTTTTGAGTTTGTGAAAGACGTTAATAAAACAATTGCTGAAAATGAAAACATTAATTCTGCTTTCTTTTCAAATGTAAAATCTTTTCTTGAACGAACTGCAAACGAAGTTTTTGGAATAATGAATTTTAAGAAAACCTTAATGCATTATAGATTAGTTGTTGAACCCGCTCATTTTAAGCTTATAGCATCTGAGGTTAAGCTTATAGTAAATAGACATACTGATGTTAATATAGGTGAGATAAAGTCAGAAGAAGATTTTGATGAGTATTTAAACAAAATCCTTGAAGTCAGAAGCAATGCCAAAAAAGAAAAGAACTTTGCACTTGCAGATGAAATTAGAAACGAATTAAATGAAATTGGAATTGTTCTCGAAGATTCAAAAGAAAAAACCACTTTCAAAATAACCCGCAAAGATTGAGATTGACTGCTTGAAAGATAATTCAGTAAAGCAGCAAAAAAAGATTAGCATTAATCAACGGGAAATCAACTACATCCTCCGGTTTAGCAGCAAAGCAAAATATTTAAGGCTGCAAATAAATCACTCAAATGAACTCGAAGTTATTCTCCCTAAAAGATACAGACACGAAAAAGCTGAGGATTTTATCCTTCAGAAGAAAGAATGGATACTCAAACATCTTAAGAAAAAACAAAAAGCAGGTTTTCATTTCTTTGGTGAAGAAATTAAAGTTGTGATAAACTATGACCTCTTTGTGAAGAAACCACAAATTATTTATTTCAATAAAAAACTAACGACAAACATTCCCGCGGGATATTCTTTCACACAGGATGAGATTTTTAATATCTGGCTTAAACATAAAGCTAAGATTTATATTCCTAAAAGGATTAAAGAATTGTCTAACCTGACAGGCTTTAATTACAACAAGATTACTATCCGCTCACAGAAAACAAGATGGGGGAGTTGTTCGGCGGGCGGAACGCTTTCATTCAATTACAAACTGATTAGATTCAGGGAAACAATTGTGGATTATGTTATTATTCATGAATTATGTCATCTTAAAGAAATGAATCACTCGAAGAAATTCTGGAAGCTTGTAGAAAAATTCTGTCCGAGTTATAAAAATTTGAAGAGAGAATTAAGATCTTAATGTAGGGACAAGTCTCTGACTTGTCCTAGAATAGAGGTTAGTTTTTATTTTAGAAAACTTTCCTTAAAAATATTTCCATACCCTAGAATAAGATTCGGATCGAGCTGCTTTTTAATTTTTGCCATTTCTCTTAAAACTTTTTCACCATACATTTCCAAGAGGTAATCGGTTTTTATTTTTCCAATTCCGTGCTCGGCTGATACTGTCCCTCCAAGTTCAATAGCCTTAGTGTAAATACCTTTGTAAATAATTTTTCCTTTTTCATATTCGCTTTCATTTCTCGGAAGCAAATTCAAATGTAAATGCGAATTGCCGAAATGTCCATAGGCTACATAATTGAATTTATTTTTTTTCATTTCCTCAGTACAGAAATAATAAAATTCATTAAACCTTTCATTGGGAACCGCCATATCTGTACCGAGCTTATTAACATTGTACTGAGCAAGGTAATCAGTAACCTTTAGAGCAATTTTATATCTGAATTCCTCCAGGTTTTTCTTCTCTTTTTCATTCGCGGCAAACCAGGCACTCTCTTCATCTCCATTATGAAGATTTATTAATTGCATCCATTGTTCAAGTAAAATTTCTTCGTTTGATGAATTCACTTCCTGCTCAAACCAGACGGCAGCCTTTACATTTGCAGGGATTTGAGGATAATCTTCTTTAATAAAGTTTAGAGAGTTTTCATCAAGGAATTCCAATGCGAGAGCGTCAATATTGGCAGTTGATTTTTTATTTCTTGTTCGATAGGATTTATCTCTCGCATCGAAAACAAAATTTAAACCATCCTTTTCGTTATTAAAAAATATAATACAGGAAATTATTTTTTCCGGATATGGAACTAATTTTAATTCAGCTTTTATAATTACGCCAAGTGTCCCCTCCGACCCGACAAAAAGATCAATTGCATCCATATTCTTTTTGCAATAATATCCTGCCGCATTTTTAGTTAACGGCATATCTATAACGGGGATTTCAATTCTATATTCTTTGCCGCTTTCTGTTTTAAGATTTAATTTATATTCTTCCGATATTGATCTTCCCCTTTCAAGTTTTAATAAATCACCGTCGGCTAAAACAATTTCAAGCTTATTTACATAAACTCTTGTTGAACCGTATTTAAATGTTTTTTCACCGGAGGCATTTGTTGCAATAGTTCCTCCTATGAAACAATTGCCTTCTGTAGGATCAGGCGGATAAAGTAAATTGTATTCTCTCACTTTGTCCTGGAAATCTTTTAGTATCACAGCAGGTTCAACAACAGCGAACTTATGCTCGGAATTAATCTCGATAATATTCTTCATCTTTTCTGTCGATAAAACAATGCCGCCCTGTGGAACACGTCCGCCAGTAAGTCCTGTTCCGTTCCCGGCAACAGTTACTTTTTGTTTCTTATTGTTTGCTTCTTTTAAAATGTTCATAACTTCCATTGTGCCGGAAGGAATATAAATTGCATCACAATACCCCCGGAAGTTGGAGGCATCTACAAGGTAGTTTTGAATCTCGTCAGTTGAGCTTTTAATTATCATTGTTCAAAACGTTTCTTAAAGTATGCAGGTATTTTAGTTGAACAGGAATTTCAGGAACATCTTTAGCTCGTTCATTTATTGGAGGCAAATTAAGGCGTTTAAGAAAAATATCAAGTGCATCGAACATATTTATCATCGGGAGTGCCGTATCCTTTAAGTGATGAATAAACTTAAATGTTCTGAAACCATCGAACCATTTGATTTTTTGAGAGTGAAGATGCTTTTCATCTTTTGAATTCAATAATATTTTATTCCAGTCTTTGCCAAAGTTTTGTATTGATAGAAAATTAAAAAGTTCAGGATGAATTTCTTTTGCTTTCTGTAAATAATCTTTGGCTGGGAAAGAATTTTTGGAATTAAATAATTCAAGCCACTTTTTTAGAATTAAAAAACTTTCAGGATCATAAAGAAGATATTCATCCTGGGACTTTTCCAGGAACCTGTTTATTCTTTGTCCGGTTCCAAAAGGAACACGCCATGAGGGTCTTCCGGCTGGAAATACTTTTGTCGATTTTATTCTTTTCATTTCATAATTCTTAATAAGCTTCTCAAGAAAGTAAAAATCTTCCGCAGCTTTTCTTTTATTCATTCCTTCGACTTTGATGTATGCTTCATGGTCACAGGCAATAGTAGATCCGATTGCCTGGAAATAATAATCCGAGCCGGCATACTTTAAACCGAGTTCGTAATATCTCAGGAAAATTTCATAACAGATTATTGCTTTCAGACTTTCTTCATTTTGTGGGAAAGGGTGTTCATAATTAATAATAGCTGCATTAATATCTCCGTCATTAAAAGAATTAATGATTTCCCCTATATAATTCTTTTCAACAACGCAATCTGCGTCCAGGCAAATTATTATTTTCTTGCCTGGCTTTGAATAATCGAAAACTGTCAGTGCAAGGTCCATCCCGATTTTTCTTGCTAAACCTACTCCGCCTGTTTTTTCAGGCATTTCATTTCCTTCCGAAGAAGCATCAATGAGTCCTATCGTTAAATCTTTTGAATTAATTTTTTTTACAATTGGATGGTATGATGAGTTATCATTTAAAATTTCTCTAAGGAGCTCAATTGTTTCCTGATTTTCTGCTTTAACAACCTTTGACGATGAAACAATACTATTTATAACAAAGATCAGCGCAACTTTGTGATCTTTATCGAATTTATTTTCTGATAATGAATTCAGGAGAGTTATTATATTTTTATATTCCGCAATTGCCGGGACAACAATTACACAATCAAATTTTAACTCTGGTTTTATCTCAAGCTTCCATCTTTCACAGCCGTATTTACCAAGGTATTTTCGTACATTCTCAGGCAGTGTTGATTTCATAATGTTGCGACAAAAATATGTTCAGAAATTAATTCTTCAGCCCGGTTAAAATCTGCATTATCTATCCAATTAATCTTTACACCTTCTCTTTCCATTTTTCTGAACCATGTCATTTGTCTTTTTGCAAAAGCGCTTATTGCACTGTTAAGCTTTTGAAACATTTCCTCGTAAGAAAGTTCTCCCTTCAGGTACAAAGCAATAAATTTATACTCTAAGCCCAACTGTAATAATCTTTCATAAGAAACACCACCTTCGATAAGTTTTTTTATTTCTTTGATCATTCCCTCGTTAAGCCTTTTATTTAGTCTTTCTGTTATTCTTTTTTTTATTTCACCTCTTTCAAATTTAACCCCGATTACAAGAGGATTTACTTTTATATCAGAGAGTAACGCTTCCCCTTCAGATTCCGCGACTAAAATTGCTTTTATAATTCTGTCCTTGTCTTCAAGGTCTGTTTTATTATGATGTTTTGTTTTTAATTTTAGTAGAAGCGAGCGAAGCTCTTCAACCGGCAAAGTGGATAATTTAGCGATATTACTTTCGTTAAAATCTGCTTTTTTTATCTTGTAATCCTGTATGACTGAGCTGATATATAAACCGGTTCCGCCGGTTAGAAAAGGTTTTTTATTTTTTGAAATTATTTTTTTGAATGCTTCTTTAAAATTAGTAATGAAAAGATACAGGTTGAATTCTGCTTGAGGATTTACAATATCAATAAGATGATAAGGAATTTTATTTCCGTCGACCAGATAATCTGAAAGATCTTTACCTGTACCTATGTCCATTCCTTTATAAACCTGCCTTGAATCAGCAGAAATAATTTCGCCATTGAATTTGTTTGCAAGCTGAGCAGCCAATTTGGTTTTGCCGGTAGCGGTAGGTCCGAGAATGGTTATGAGATTATAGTTCATTATAAATTATTATCTTTAAGTAAGAAAGATAATAATCGTATAGATAAAATTATCTTAAAAGATGTACAACCATACTAATATTTTACAGGAAGGTTTATAATAATCTTTGTCCCTTCACCGAGTTCGCCATCAATCGAGATATTGCCTCTATGATCTTGTATGATTTTTCTTGCGATACTTAAACCAAGCCCTGCTGCACCTTCTTTGCCGTGAGTAATAAAGGGCTCAAAAATCTCATAGCTTATACTTGAAGGAACTCCTAATCCCTCATCGAGAAATTCTATTTTAACGTAATCTTCATCTTTTGTAACTGCAACAAAAATATTGCCCCCGTTAGGCATTGCATCGCAGGCATTTTGGGCAATCTGGAAAAAGACATTATATAATTTCCAGGTATCAACATCAACATTAACTTCAGTATCGATTTTTTTGTAAAGCTTTACATTTCTGCTTTCAACATATCCCGAAAGTAATGTTAGTGTATTATCAATCACTTTACTTACGCTCTCTGTCTGTAGATGCAGACTGCTTTTCCCGGATAAAAGCCCTAATGTAGTTTCAACAATGTTGGTTAATATATCGGTTTGCTTAATTATTAAATCGGCAGCCTTGGCAGATTCGCCATCCTGCAGATGTCTTTTTAGAAATGTTGTATACTTTTTAATTTGTGATACAGGAAATTTAAGGTTACTGTTAAGAAATACTTCGGCACTTTCTACAAGAGATAAAGTCTCAGGCGGGAATAACTCTTCAAACTGCTTTTCCTGGTTTAAGGATGAACCTGGAGAAAAAGTAAACTTTTGGGGTGCGGGTGGAATGTTTTCAAAATCTAAAGTAGAGTTAAGCTCGTCATTTCCATTTAATAAACCCCCATCGGATAATTCTTCTTCCGGCAAATTTATTTCCGATTCTTTATTTGATCCGTGAGTAGTGAGATCGTTATTTATTGTATCTTCAAGATGATTTGCTTCAACTTCGTGATCTGTTTCTGCCGAAAATATTTCGGTTTCACTTTTACTATCCTGTCCATAATCAAAATTTGCAGACACTTCAGTTTCAGGAGTTTGAAGTTGTATACTATTCGTTTCATTTTCTATAATTACTTTTTCACCTGGTATTTGTTCATTTTCAAAATGTTGAACTAACTCCTCTTCACTAATTTCATTTTGCCCAGTTAATTTTTCCTGATCAGGATTTACTTTATTCTCATCAACAAAGCCGTTTTCGGAAAGATCAAACGAAAGGTTTCTTAAAATTATTTTGTGTTTAGATGCAAGATCGAGAAGCGTTTCTTTACTTATAAGATAAAGTATGCAATCCGTATCTACTACTGCAGAAGAAATTCTGGTTGTTCCGTCCAGTATTTCCCGTTCACCCAAAAACTCGTTCTTTCCTTTTTTAAAAGGAGAATTGCCTCCCATAGTGCCATAAAATTTTAGTTTAATTTGTCCTTCCAATACGAGGTAGAGCCATTTACTTTCGTCTCCTGCCTGAAATATTAATTCACCTTCTTTTTCCGCACGGAAATTTTTCGAATCGAAGATCGAACTAATTATAGATTGGTCCACATCTTTAAATAGCAAATTTGTTTCCAAAGACTTTAGGTTTTTATTTTGAAACATATTTTTATTCATATCTTATTATGTTTGAACATTAACATTTATATTATATATATTAAATTTGAAGTAAACCCGGAGTATTAGTGCAAATCTGTAGTATCAAAGATCTTTCCAGAAAAAATCTATCAAAACAATCGTTTTCCGAACTTTTTCGTGGTAATTCTGCTCATAAGGAATATATTTGAACTTACAAAAATACATGTATAGAAACGTGGATTAAATATATGTTATTTATGTGTTACGCCGGTAAAGTTAAAAAGTTCTTTGTGTGAATGATGGAACACAAAAATTCTCAAAGAACCCGAACCGTGAATAATTTAAGTGCATCATACGTGGCAGAAGAAAGTAAACTTATTGATCTTGCTAAAGGCGGTGACAGGAAAGCATTAGCCCAATTAGTTAAGAACTACGAACAGACAATTTACAACTTTGCTTTTAAAATTTGCCGTCACAGAGATAAGGCTGAGAATATCACCCAGGAAACTTTTTACAGTATGGTTAAAAACATTAACCAGTTTGACAATAAGTCGAAACTTTCTACCTGGCTTTACAGGATTGTTGCAAATCATTGCCTGATGCTTGCAAGAAAAGAAAAAAACAGGCAATTCGTTTCAATAGATAATGATGATTCGCTTTATGATGAAAAGTATATAGCTGATTACAGCAGGCTTCCAACTAAGTACACTGAAAATAAGGAATTGAAAAAAATACTCGATGATGCTATTTCCAAACTTTCACCGGACTACAGAATGATATTTCTTTTAAGGGATGTAGAGGGTTTATCAACTGAAGAAACGGCGGAAGCATCCGAACTTTCTATTTCTGCCGTAAAGTCAAGATTACATAGAGCAAGGGCGTTCTTAAGAAATGAAATAACAAGGGCTTTTGAAAGATGAAAGAAAAGGTTTCCTGCAAAGAAGTAATGCGTTATGTATGCGAGTGCATGGCGCAGGATATAAGCTCGGAGAGATGCATTGCATTAAAAGAACATCTTGAGAGCTGCGAGCATTGCAAGCAATATTTTAAGTCTGTTGAGCTGACGATTGACTGTTACAGGAAATATAATGTGGAATTGCCAGAGAATGCCCATAAAAAGCTGATGAATTTTTTAAATCTTCCGGATGAGTAAACATTTTTTTAGGGAATGAATCACAAATCCGATTTTAACATCCTACATCAAGTAAATATCATATAACCAGGAAAAACAAAAATGGACAATGTACATTTCTATAATACAGATATAAAATGGGAACAGGGGAGAAGAGGAACATTAACTTCCCCGGTTTTATCTACCCCGATAACAGTTGCAACCCCGCCGGAATTTTCTAAAGGAGAACCAAACGTCTGGTCGCCTGAACATCTTTATGTTGCTGCTGCTAACGGTTGCCTGATGACTACATTTCTTGCAATTGCGGAAAATTCCAGGCTCGATTTTATCTCTTTCAATTCTACAGCAACTGGTAAGCTCGAGAAAGTAGATAATATGTTCATGATTTCAGAGATAGAGCTTAAGCCAAAAGTTATTTTAAGAAATGAAAAGGATAGGGAAAGAGCTTTAAGAATAATTGAAAAATCTGAGCAAGCCTGTTTGATTTCTAACTCGATGAAATCAAAAATTGTTCTTTCTCCTGAAGTTATAATTTCAGAATAAAATATTAAGGGAAAAAATATGCCTTTGTTTGAGTATAAATGTTCCGGCTGCGAAAACAGGTTTGAAGTTTTACATAAATCTTCAGCTAACCTTGAAAAAGTTGAGTGCCCCGAATGCCATTCAGTAGAAGTAAAAAAACTTTTATCAACATTCAGCGCATCGGGATTTTCAAAAAGCGGAAATGATTTTTCCTCTTCAGGCGATAGTTGTGAAACAGGAAACTGCGGATGCAGTTCGGGTTATTGCGGTTTAAATTAATTCTGCTATGAAAATAATTAAAAATATTATTCACCTATTCTTATTTATCTTTTCTTTTCATAGTTGTGCACAGAATGATTCTGCAGAAACAATGACAAATCAAGAATTTAAGGAAAGAATTAATAAAAACGATAGTACAATGGTTATTCTTGATGTTAGAACAATGGACGAGTTAAAAGGCGCACTTCCTAAAATAGGGGGAGCAATACATATTCCTATTCAGGAACTTAAAAACCGGGTAGGTGAACTCGAACAATTTAAGAACAAAGAAATAACTGTGGTTTGCAGAACCCAGAATCGTTCAACCTTTGCAGCAAAATATCTGAGGGAAAAAGGTTATAATGCCAAAAGTGTAAACGGCGGCATGATGGAGTATTACAAGAAATAATCACTAGAATTCTAATCTTCTTTTTGCTTTTTCAATTGCGAACTTATCCCTGAAATCCCTGATTTTGTAATCAAAAATTTTTGATAACAATTCTTTTTCCTTTTCATCTTCTCCCATATACCGGTATGTTTTTGAAAGCTGATACGTAGGTACAATACTTTTTGGCAAAATCGTTAATGCCTTATTAAACATTATTATTGATTCCTCAAACGATCCATCAGGAACATCACCCAAAAAAGTATTTGCAAAAAGTCTCTCAAAAAAACCGAGGTTAGCAATTTCCCTGTTATAGATTCCGAGAATTACATAAGATACAAACTGATTGGGGCTCATCCGTATAGATTTTGTCGCATTTTCTTTAACTACTCTTGCAAGCTTAATTTTTTCTTTGCCTCCCCTGAACATTGCAAGATTTCCGTAAGATAAAGCGAGGTAACAATAAACATTTGCGCTGTCTGGAAATTTGTCGTGGAAAATTTCTACATAGTGTACAGCTTTATCGATATATTTTTTTGCCAGGTCCCTTTGGCGAAGTTCAACGTGTTCTTCACCGGCATCATTGTATGCTATAGTAAGCTTAAGAAGTATTTCATAATTATCCAGAGCCAGTTCATATGCTTTTTCATAGCTGAGAGCTGCATTAACATTATCAAACTTTTTATGCAACTCGTCTCCTTTTTTTATATATGTTTCAACATCGTTTGAAAAGGCATGCATCAGCAGCAATTGAAGAATCAAAGCGAATTTCATTTTACCTCGTATTTTTGAAAAACGTTATTAGAAAATATGTATTCCTGTAATTTTTTAATATTAAATTAAAGTTAAATATTAGTTTCAATTGACTTAAAAGAATTGCCCAATATTTAATATGAAATTGCTATTCAGCTTAACAGTTATTTTCTTTTTATTTTCAATGAGGGGTTTTATACAAACCGGTGAAGGAAAGAATATGAGCGAAAAAGATTTTGTTCCTGTGTGGGCGAAGAAAGTCGTCTGGTACCAGATTTTTCCCGACAGATTCAGAAATGGTGATCAGTCTAACGATCCGGATATTCAATCGCTTGATGGCTCATGGCCGCATGACAATACTTCACCATGGCAGGTTCATCCCTGGACATCCGACTGGTATGAATTGCAGCCTTACGAAACGAAAAACGGAAAAGATATCTGGTTCAATATTCAACGAAGAAGATATGGCGGCGATTTGCAGGGAATTATTGACAAACTCGATTACCTGAAAGAACTCGGTATAGGTGCAATATATCTTAATCCTGTTTTCTGGGCTCCATCTCTTCATAAATATGATGCAATAACTTATCACCATATCGATCCTCATTTCGGTCCTGATCCCGAAGGAGATAAAAAGTTAATTGCTCATGAAACACCTGATGATTCTTCCCTGTGGGTTTGGACTTCTGCAGATAAGCTTTTTTTAAGACTTATTCAGGAAGTTCATAAAAGAGATATGAAAATTATTATTGACGGGGTGTTTAATCATATGGGAATAAAGAGCTGGATATTTCAGGACGTTGTTAAGAATCAAAGAGATTCTAAATATAAAAACTGGTTTTCAATTACTTCATGGGATGATAGAGTTAAAGGAACAAAGTTCAATTTTGACAGCTGGTTTGGTGTAAAGGAGCTTCCTGAATTCAGGGAAAATGAAAATGGAATTGTTGAAGGACCAAAGAATTATATTTTTCATATTACCAAAAGATGGATGGATCCGGATGATGATGGCGATCCTTCAGACGGAATTGACGGTTGGCGGCTCGATGTTGCTTTTTGTATAAAGCATCAGTTCTGGAAAGACTGGAGAATACATGTAAAATCAATTAATCCCGAAGCATATTTAACAGCAGAAATTGTCGATCCTCCCGGCGTGATAAAACCTTATCTGCAGGGAGACGAGTTTGATGCTGTAATGAACTACAATTATCTTTTTATCTGTTCAGAATATTTTTTTGATGAGAGAACAGGAATAACAACTTCCGAATTTGATAAAAGACTGGAGAAATTAAGAGAGGCTTTCCCGCAATGTGTCGCTTACGTTCAGCAGAATTTACACGGAAGCCATGATTCTCAAAGAATGGCTTCTCATTGTGTAAACCATGACCTTGCAAAAATCAGAAATTGGGGCGAAACATTCGATATGTGGAAAGGAAGTAATCCCGGGTATAATACAAGAAAACCTTCTTATGAAGAATACAAAATTTTAATGTTCACGATAATATTCCAGATGACCTATGTTGGAGCTCCGTATGTTTATTACGGAGATGAAGCGGGAATGTGGGGCGCGAATGATCCTTGCTGCAGAAAGCCGATGGTTTGGGACGATATGGAATACAGGGATGAAGTTTATTTACCCGATCAGAATCAAAAAGCCAAACCCGATTCAGTTTTGTCTAACAAGGAATTATTCGAGCATTATAAAAAAATGATCTCAATCAGGAATTCATATCCAGCATTACAGCTTGGTGATTATAAGACTCTGCTCGTTGATGATAAAAATGAAATTTATGCTTTTGAACGTTCGCTTGATAAACAAGACATTATTGTTGTTTTAAACAATGGAAATTCTTCTTGCCCTATTACGTTGCAAACAGACCACAACGAGTATTATAAAGACTTGTTAAATGGAGATATGATAATTGTTGAAAATGGGAAAATAAATTTTAATTTAGAAAAGAAATGGGGAAGAGTGTTGCTGAAGGATTTTTATAGATAGATACATCGGGACTTGTAGCTATTTGTCCAACAATTACAACATTTCAAATTTAAAAGCGTTTATCGTCCATTTTTTTGTCTGCCCATCTAAAGATTTTTCTATAAACGTTACGTTATCATTTTTGTCTATTAAAATAACTGTAGATGAACGGGTGCCGTAATCGGGAGTTTCAACAAAGATTGATGAAATACTTTTTTCGATTTCCTTAGTAAGTCCTGTATCGGGAAGCTCATTTTCAGGTGAGAGAGTTTTATCGGAAAGCATAAGGAATAAATCATCTACGAAATTATCTTTTTTATCAATCGCTTTTTTAAGAAGTTCTTTCCCTTTTATCACTTTGAACCAGGGAGTGTTTAAGAGATGATTGCTTAATCCGTGAATGCCCGTTTCTATTTTGATAAGCTTTTTTGCCTGGTTGGAGAAAAAGTATAACCCGGATTTATCACCGAAAATAAGCCCGTAACCGTTGTAGAGATCGGCGCTATCTTTTAGACCTTTGGAATAAAATTCAGGCGAGGACGTACCAAGAAGAAAATTGGTAACAATCGTTCCTCTCGATAAGGCGTCCTTTTTAATTGATTTCATATCACGGTAATTTGTAATTGCAGCAAATCTTCCATGCTTGGTTATTCCGCACCAGGTTCCTCCTTCTTTAAGATCTTTGCCAGCAAGCAATGAAGGCTCGTCATTCCAGAAATCAGCAGAAGACGAAGGTCGTTGATAAAATTCATCCCTGTTTGCCGCAAAAATTAATTTGTAAGCCGGATGATAATTATATCCAATTACAATTAAGCACATATTTTTTTATTTCAATATCTATTGTGAAATTTGATAACCGAATATTAGTTTAATTAATAAAATTTTAAGTAAAATAAAAAAAATATTTCACTTTATTGTATTTCTGATTTGGTATCACAAGCCTTGATTTTATGTGAGGATTAGGTATTTTTATGTTGATAATAATACGATAATACTGGCTTACATTGAAAAAATATTTCTTTAATGTTATGCTGAACTTTCCGGTATCATATTCAGGTATTAAAGTTCTTGTTCGTCTTTTTTATGTTATAATATTTCTTTTCTTATCTCCGGTATTACTCCCCCAGGCTAATATTAGTTCTGCTTCCGGCGGGTTAGTGCGTATCTTAAGTGAAAACGGGCTTTCACAAAATACAGTTCATCATATTCTCCAGGATAGCAGAGGCTTTATATGGTTTGCTACCGAAGACGGTCTGAACAAATACGATGGTTATAATTTTACAGTTTATAAGAATAATTTGCGGGATGAGCACTCGGTTTCCGATAATTTTATTTGGACTATCTATGAAGACAGAAACGGTGTCTTGTGGGTTGGCACAAATAGCGGGGGACTCTGTAAATTTGATGGGGAAAAGGAAAAGTTTATCTCTTATAAAAATAATCCTGATGATCCGAACAGTTTAACTCTAAATAATGTTAGAACAGTTTATGAAGACAAAGAAGGTGATATCTGGGTTGGAACGGAAAATGGATTGGACAGATTTGATAGAGAAAAAAATATTTTTATCCATTACAGGCACAACAGGGAAGATCCTTACAGCTTAAGTAATAACGTTGTCCTTGCAATTTATGAAGACAGGGATAAGGATCTTTGGATCGGAAGCGATGGTGGCTTGGATAAGTTTGATAGGAAAAAAAATAGGTTTTTCAACTACTCATTTGATCCCAATAATGTAAACAGCCTTAGCGATAATGTTGTTCTCTCTATTTACCAGGATAATGAAGGATATATCTGGATCGGGACATTAAAGGGGCTAACAAAATTCGATAAAAAATCAGGAAAATTCTCCCGGTATATAATTAATGAGTTCGATATTAATTCTATAAACAGCAACAGAATTAATTCTGTGTTGGAAGATGAAACAGGTGTTTTGTGGATCGGCACCGGCAACGGCTTATTTAAACTTGACGTGAAAGAAGATAAATCTTTAAATATAAAATCTTCGTCACTTCCTGTAACTACCGTTCTAAATAATAATAATGTTCTTTCGCTATTCGAGGATAATTCCGGTTTAATATGGATAGGAACTGCTGAAGACGGAATAATAAAGTATGATAAAGAGAGAATAAAATTCAAACATTATAAGCATGATCCTTTTAATAGGAATAGCTTAAGCCATAACACGATTCGGGCAATATTTCAGGATGATGAGGGTATTCTCTGGATAGGTACTTTAGGAGGTGGATTAAACAGGTATGTTCCGAATAGCAATAAATTCTTTCATTATAAAAACCACCCCGATAATAAATTCAGTCTGAGCGACAATACAGTTTCTGCAATTTACAAAGACAGTTACGGGTATATTTGGGTAGGAACCTGGGGAGGGGGACTAAACCGGACACTTAAATTATATAATGATTTAAATCCCAATGATTTAAAGTTTATAAACTTTAGAAATGAAGATTTAGACCTTCAGGTTGCAGGTGTGACTAATCAAAGTTTGAGCAGTAACATAATCCAGGCTATTTATGAGGATTCAAAAAGGAGGTTATGGATTGGAACCGGAGCCGGTCTGGACATTTATGACAGGAAGAAAAATGAGTTTATAAATTTTACAAATGATCCCGGTAACCCAAATAGCTTAAGCAGTAACCAGGTTCAGTCTTGTTTACTTGAAGATAGAAACGGCAATCTCTGGGTAGGAACCTGGAACGGGTTGAATAGGATATCCGCCACAGATTTAGATAATGCTGTTCCTGATCCTGCTTTAGTAAAATTTAAACGTTATAGGTTTCAACCTGGTAATCAAAATAGTTTGAGTGATGAAAGAGTTATTTCTGCATTTGAAGATGCAAAGGGAAATTTGTGGTTTGGAACTTATGGCGGGGGCTTGAATAAGCTTTCTGCAGAACAACAGAACCTACAGGAAGGAAAATTTATTAATTATACAACAGACAAAGGGCTTCCGAGCAATATTATTTACCGAATTGAAGCTGATGATAATGGAAATTTATGGCTAAGTACTGATAACGGGCTTTCGATGTTTGACCCACGAAAAGAAACTTTCAGAAATTACGATGCAAGTGACGGCTTGCAGGGGAATCAATTTTTTTGGGGTGCAAGTTTCAAAGACAAAAACGGCGAATTGTTTTTTGGAGGAACAAACGGGTTTAATGTATTTGATCCCGATCAACTAAAAAACAATGACCATATTCCTCCTGTCGTGATAACAAGTTTCCAGATTTTCAACAAGCCTGTAGGTATAGATAAAGAAGACTCGCCTTTAAAGAGCGCAATTACCTCTACTAAGGAAATTGAGCTGTTGTATAGCCAGGCAGTTTTCTCATTTGAATTCGCAGCTTTAGATTATACTGTGCCGGGCAAAAACCGTTATGCATATATGATGGAAGGATTTGATGACAACTGGATATACTCCGGGAATCGCCGTTATGTTACATACACAAATTTAGACCCGGGTATTTATATTTTCAGAGTTAAAGGCTCTAACAACGATGGTATCTGGAATCAGAAAGGTGCAGAAATAACTATAACTATACTACCTCCATTATGGAGAACATGGTGGTTTATTTCTCTTGCTGTTTTGGTGATTGGCGGAATAATTGTTTTAATTATCTATTTTAGAGTAAAGCACTTGCTTGATATTGAAAGACTAAGGACTAAACTCGCTGCCGACCTGCACGATAATATCGGTTCAAGCTTAACTGAAATTTCTATTCTTAGCGAAGTTATATCGAAAAAAATAAGTTCCCAGGATGATAATGTTAGAAAAAGCTTAAATATGATAAGCGTTAATTCACGTAACCTGATTGATAATATGAGCGATATTGTATGGCTTGTTAATCCTAAAAGAGATTCTTTATATGATTTGATTCTAAGGTTGCGCGATACTTATTCTGAATTGTCTTCTTATACAAGTATTTCTTTCCGGTCGGAAAATATAAAATCGCTTGAAAAAGTATCTCTGTCCATGGAACACCGCCAGCATCTTTATTTAATCTTTAAAGAAGCAATTAATAATTGTATTACACATAGCGGTTGCAGCGAAATTACCCTTGACGCTTCAGTCAGGGGGAAAAAATTGCAAATGATGCTGAAAGATAACGGGAAAGGTTTTTCGACTAATGAAATTTCTAACGGGGGTAATGGATTAAATAATATGAGAAACAGGGCAGCAACTATTGGAGGAACAATAGATATTTATTCCCGGATGGATGAGGGAACTACAATTCAGTTTGAAGGAGATATTTTATAGTTGATGTCCTAATTATATTTTTTTATACTGCTGTTCATAATAAAGTAATTAATCTTTAGTAATATGTTAAAAGTTGTAGTTGTAGAAGATAATGCTTCAATACGTGAAGGATTGAAAATTTTAATTGATGGAACAGAAGGATATTCCTGTGTAAGCGTTTTTTCCGATTCGGAAACAATGCTGAAAAATATTGCAAGAATTAATCCCGATGTATTATTGATGGATTTGGGGCTTCCGGGCATGGGAGGAATTGAAGGTATAAAAAAGGTAAAATCGCTTTTACCTGATTTAACAATTCTGGTACTTACTGTTTATGAAGAAAATGATCTTGTTTTTGAAGCAATATGTGCGGGTGCATCGGGCTATTTGGTAAAAAAAACTCCGCCTTCAAAACTTCTTGAAGCAATTAAAGAGGCTTACGAAGGTGGTTCCCCGATGAGTTCTCATATCGCACGAAAAGTAATTGATTTTTTTTCTCAAAGGGATGGGTTTCCACAAACAAAAAAAACTGTATCACCACCTAAAAACGACTATACTTTAACGCCTCGTGAAAAAGAAATATTAAGCGGGTTAGTAGAAGGACATAATTTTAAGTCGATTGCAGATTCACTTTTTATAAGCATAGAAACAGTTCGTTATCACTTTAGAAATATTTATAAGAAATTGCATGTACATTCCCAATCAGAAGCAGTTGCAAAGGCAATCAAAGAGGGGATCATTTAAGCTTCGCCCGGGTTTCATTACAAAACAATTTAGAACCTCATAGATATTGGAATTATATAAATCAATATCAAATAGCCTCCGATGAAACAACAAATGACTTTATTTTCTTGAACTTGCTCTTACTCCTGAACTTTTATTCTACCCGTTTATGTAGGATTAATAAGTAACTCACCCCCAAATACCTGTATTCGTGTAGTAGAATAACGGCTTCATAGTTAATAGATTACCCCCAGTTATAAGAAACGAAATTAAGTATGAATAATTGCTGTTGTTTTTTCCTAACCCGGTGTGCTGATGATTAATGTTGCTGTTGTCGAAGATAATGATACTATCCGGGAAGGATTAAAAATATTAATAGGCGGAACAAAAGGCTATGCTTGTGTGGCAACATATTTTAATTGTGAAGCCATGATAAAAAGTGTAGAAAGCGTTAATCCTGATATTCTCTTGGTAGATATTGGATTGCCCGGAATGACCGGTATTGAAGGCATTAAACTGGCAAAAAAAATATTACCGGAACTTACGATTCTTGTTTTAACCGTCTATGAGGAGAATGATCTTATCTTTGATGCAGTTTGTGCAGGAGCCAGTGGTTATATTGCAAAAAAAACTCCTCCTTCAAAGTTGCTCGATGCAATACGGGAAGCATACCTTGGTGGTACTCCGATGAGCTCCAATATTGCAAGAAAAGTTATTGAATTATTCCATAAGAAAAGACAAACTAATAGTGCTGGTAATTCGGGTAAAACAACATTGACAAAACGTGAGAAGGAAATTTTAAATAAATTAATTGAAGGCGATAGCTTTAAGGCAATAGCAGATTCGATTTCAATAAGTATAGAAACATTACGTTCCGATTTCAGAAATATTTATCAGAAAATTCATACGTATTCACAAAAAGAAGTTGCAAATGTTGTTAAAGAAAATTGAGTTTAACCGGAATTTTAATCCACTCTATTTAGGTGGTATTTATTGATATTAAAAGTATAAAATCATAAAATACCTTTGTTTAGGTAGTGGAATGAAGTATCTTAATTGAATAGGTTATAGTGCTATTAAATTTTCGACCTGTTTTTTTAGATATTTGGTTTTAATATTGATCTGAGAATTTTCGCTATAAGAATAGGAGTGAAGATCGAATAAATTTTTACACTTACCGTAAAAATCTCTAATATGAATCAAATTTGTCAAAAACAGATTTCGTTGAATAAAAGCCTGAGAATGAAAACAGGTATATTTTTAATCATTATAATTTTTTCTTGCCTTTCCGGTTTCCATTTTTCTCAGGCAGAAAAAAACAAGACTTTAGCCATCGTTGGTAATCATACTGTTACCTTAACCCACTTTGAAAACAGATACTATAATTATCTTATCTCTACAGGAATAAGTGATAACATAGTAGTTCGCAGATCAATCCTTAATAATATGATCAACGAGATTCTTCTTTACAATTATGATTCAAATGAAGAGGTATTTTCTAACCGGGAATATCTAAAAGAACTTGAAGAAGCCCGTATACGAACAATACTTGCTTATATTAAAGACCAGGAAATATTTGCCAAGATAACTGTTACTGAAAAAGAAATTAGAGAAGCATTTACAAAGGTTAATGAAAAAATATCAGCACGTCATTTATATGCTGCAACCGAAGAAGAAGCAAATAAACTTTATGAATTACTAAGAATTGGTGTAAGCTTTGAATCATTAGCCAGCCAGGTATTTACAGATTCTGTTCTTAAAAATAATGGTGGGTATCTTGGTTATTTTACATGGGGTGATATGGATCCCGCTTTTGAAGAAATTGCTTACTCATTAAAAGTAGGCGAAATATCTCCTCCCATTAAAACGGCATATGGATACAGCATCATAAAATTAGAAGGCAAGGTTTCTCATCCTTTATTAACTGAGTATGAATTTCAAAAAAAGAAATCTCACCTTGAAAGAGTTCTTAAAATCAGAAAGAAGACACCATCTGAAAGAGATTATATCAATAGTGTTTTTGACAGAAGCAAATTATCATTTGATGAACAAAGCCTGAAGAATATTTTAGTCAATCTTTATAAAAGCAATGAAATAGAATCCGGTAACATTAAAAATCATACTTTGCAATGTGTTACATATAAGGAAAGAATATACAGCCAATCCGATATTGAAAAGAAACTATATGAATTACCTTCCTACCACAAGGGAAGAATTAATTCAATTGAAACTCTTAGAGCGGCTGTTGAGGGTATTCTGATAAATGAAATACTTTATAATATAGCACTAAGCAAAGGTTATGACAAAGCCGAACCGGTTTTAAGTATGTATGATAAATATAAAAAGAATATTTTTTCCAAATTCAAAATAGATGCAATAACTAAGACTGCTAATTTGCCGGATTCAACTGTTTTCAATTATTACAAAAATAATATCAGTATATTTTCAACTGAGAACGAGCTGAATCTCCAGGAGATTCTTGTTAGTGATGAAAGTCTTGCAGATAGTTTATTGAATTTAATTAATAATGGGAATGATTTTGGCGAATTAGCAAAAAGATATTCGTTGCGACATTGGTCTGCTGAGAATAATGGAATTATGGGATTTGCCCCTGTCTCGAAATTTGGAAGTTACGGCGATACGTTTTGGGATTCTAAGGTTGGTGAAATTATCGGCCCTATAAAAATTGAAAATTTTTGTGGAATATTCAGAGTTCTTGGAAAGACTGAGAGTCAACCTATTGATTTTGATTTAATTAAAGAAGAAGTAACTAAAGCCGCACAGTTTGAAATGCAGACTGGAATTATTAAGGATTATATTGAATTACTTCATAATAAAGTAAATATTAAAATAGATGAGAATTTACTTGGTTCATACGACATTGCCGGATGAAATTTTTTAAGGAGTTTATTAATTTTGGTTTTAAGATTAAGGAGCCTTTTATGAAAAAAACTTTACTGTTTTTTTTGACAATTGCATTCTTCTCATTAAATATTACTTTTGCCGGAATAACAGGAAAAATTGCCGGGAAAGTAACCGATAAAACTACTGGTGAGCCTCTTCCTTTTGTCAACATAATTGTTGAAGAAACAAACTTTGGGGCAGCGACAGATTTAGATGGCAATTATGTTATACTGAATATTCCCCCGGGAAAATATAATTTAAAAGCTCAATATATAGGTTATCAGGCTGTTGTAGTCGAAAATATTTCCATCTCAATTGATCTCACTACCGAGATTGATTTCCAGCTATCCGAGTCGGCTGTAGAGTTAGAAGAAGTTGTTGTTCAGGGAGCGCAGGAACTTATTAAAAAAGATATAACTTCAAGTCAATCTTTGATCTCGTCAGATCAAATTGAAGCTTTACCTGTTTCTGAGTTAGATGATGTCCTTCAGCTTCAGGCTGGAGTAACAAGAGATGCAGATGGAGCTTTTCATATCAGGGGAGGCAGAACTACTGAAATTGCTTATTGGGTCAATGGAGTTTCAATAACCGATGCGTATGATAACAGCCGCGGAATTCAAATTGATAACAACAGCATCCAGGAACTGCAGGTAATCAGCGGAACTTTTAATGCCGAATATGGAAATGCAATGTCGGGCATTGTTAATACCGTTACCAAAGAAGGGGGCAGAGATTATCATGGAAGCATCCTGCTTTATTCCGGCGACCATATGAGTAATTTTACAGAATATTTTCCACATGTTGATGAAATAGATGCATTTTCAAATTATAATTTACAAGGAAGTCTGAGCGGGCCTATTCCTTACACAAATAATGTAATATCTTTTTTTGTTAATGGAAGATATTATTATGATGACGGCTATCTGTATGGAGAAAGAAGATATAATCCCAACGGAACAAAAGGAGATAGCGCCGTTGTTCCAATGAACTGGCGGAAAAACTATTATGGCCAGGGAAATATTGCTTTTTCACCTATACAGGAGTTAAAATTTAATTTTGAAGGTTTATATTCTAAAGAAGATTTTCAGGATTATAATCATGAGTATCGCTGGAACCCTGATGGTGATGTAAATAAATTTTCTGAGAGTTATAATAGTACTGTAACTGTCACTCATATGCTTTCATCTTCTGATTTTTACACGGTAAAAGGATCTTACTTTTATAAGGATTTTAATGAATATTTATATGAAAATCCTTTTGACTCAAGATATTTTCATCCTGATTCTTTACAGCGGGGAAGGCTTGATGACTATTCATTTAGAACGAAGGGAACAAACTTGCATAGATTTTACAGGAAGACAAATACATATCTTGGCAAGGTTGATTTCACAAGCCAGGTAAATAATGAGCACTTGGTAAAATTGGGTGTTGAGATAAAAAACCATAGTTTGAAATTTGATGATTATACCTTGGAGCCCCATAGAACAAATGGAGTCGAGGATAGTATTTTTACTCCATCAATTCCTGATATAAATCAGACAAACCGGGATAAATATGAAAACGAACCTTTTGAAGCCTCAGCTTACATCCAGGATAAAATAGAATTTGATCAGGTAATAATTAATGTTGGTCTTCGCTTTGACTATTTTGATGCTAACGGGAAAGTTTTAGTTGATGTAACAGATCCAAATATTTATGCTCCTCTCCGCCTGGAGTTAGAACAATTAAGTATTGCAGAAAGACAGCCTTACTTTTATAAAGACTCTAAACCAAAAACACAGATTAGTCCAAGGTTTGGTATAGCTTACCCGATAAGTGCTACCGGAGTAATACATTTTTCTTACGGACACTTTTTGCAAGTCCCTCCATTCCAGTATTT
>Ga0209521_10000932_pt1 | contig 23368 bp, 21 predicted proteins | sample Rifsed19ft4_FD_184016 | JGI IMG/M metagenome (GOLD analysis project Ga0209521, IMG submission 184016) | Soil microbial communities from Rifle, Colorado, USA - sediment 19ft 4 (version 2) | ecosystem: Environmental > Terrestrial > Deep subsurface > Rock core/Sediment | place: Rifle, Colorado...
CAGCGGTTTGACTGGATAGAGAGTATCTGTTAGTATTTTCAATCACGTGAACGGAATGCAATTTAAAGAGACTTACGACAGCATAGCTGCCCTGAGGTCTAACCTCGGCAAGGTCATCAGGGGCAAACCCGAGATAATAGACCTTGCCCTTACCGCGCTCCTTGCCAGGGGACATCTCCTCATAGAGGACGTGCCGGGGGTGGGCAAGACCACCCTTGCCCACGGCATCGCGAGGAGCATAAACTGCTCGTTCCAGAGGATACAGTTCACGAGCGACCTGCTGCCCTCGGACGTCATCGGCGTCACCGTCTACAACCAGTCGGCCCATGCCTTCGAGTTCAAGCCAGGGCCGGTCTTCGCCAACATAGTCCTCGCCGACGAGATAAACAGGGCGACACCCAAGACCCAGAGCGCGCTCCTTGAGGCCATGAACGACAGGCAGGTATCTGTCGACAAGACGACATATCCCCTGCCCAGGCCCTTCATGCTGCTCGCGACCCAGAACCCGCTCGAGTTCTCGGGCACCTTCCCTTTGCCGGAGTCCCAGCTCGACAGGTTCACCATGTGCATAAGGATGGGCTACCCGGACGAGGAGCACGAGAGGGAGATAATCCAGTCGTCGGCCGTGGACGCCTTTGAAGACTTGAGCCCGGTGCTCACGACCGAAGATGTCGACGGGCTGCAGCGCTTTGCCTCGACCGTGAGGGTCGACGAGGACCTCGTCACCTACATACTCGCCATCGCGAACGCCACGAGGGCGCACAGGTCCATAAAGCTCGGCGTAAGCCCGAGGGCCACCGTGGCCATATACAGGGCCGCCCAGGCAAGGGCCCTCGTCTCGGGGAGGGACTACTGCATACCCGACGACATCAAACAGTTGAGCTCTCCGGTATTCGCCCACAGGATAATCTCCGTCGATGGCGTCCTGGAGGCCGGGACCAGCGGCGGCAAGGCCATAATCGAGGAGATCATCTCATCCATAAAAGTCCCGGTCTGATATGAACCTCAAGCCCGCCATATCGGCCCCTCTGCCCTGGCTCTCGTTCGCCGCGTCAAGGCTCCTGGCGGGCAAGAGGCGGCAGATACTGAAGCTCCCGAGGTCCCTTGTCATCACGAGGGACGGCAAATGGTACATCGGCATACTCCTGGTCATCGGCGTGGCCGCTATAAACACCGGCAACAACCTCCTCTACCTCATAGTGGCGACTCTCCTGTCACTCATAATCGTATCAGGGATAATGTCCGAGGCGGTGCTCCGGGGCTTGAGGATAGAGCGGCAGATGCCGGAGTACGCCTTCAGGGACGTCCCAGTCAACATAAGGCTCAAGGCAACCAACGCGAAAAAGCGCGTCCCCTCCTTCTCGTTCAACGCCATAGACGCCGGCCAGCGCAAAGGCGCCTGGTTCCTTAAGCTCCGGGCCGGCCAGACGGCTTGGGCGCCTGTCGAGTACACCTTCCATAAGCGCGGCAGGGCTACACTCGATATGCTGCGCGTCTCTACCCGTTTCCCTTTCGGCCTCTTCGTCAAGGGAAAGGACGAAGCCGTAAAAGACGAGATCATCGTCCTCCCTGCCATTGACCCGAAGAAGGCGATCTGCGCCGGAGAGTCCCTCTCGGCCGGGGCAGCGCGCTCAGCCGGAAAAGGGCACGGCACGGGGCTCTATGGGTTGCGCGATTATACGCTCATGGACGACTCCCGCCACATACACTGGAGGAGCGCCGCGAGGACGCAGAGGCTCCTCCTGAAGGAATTCGAGGCCGACGCCTCTAAAAGGCTCCTCATCGTCTTCGAGAACTACGCCTGCAATGATGCGGCGCTCTTCGAGGAGCTCGTGGAAAGGGCGGCGGCGACCGCGGCCGTCCATGTCGAGAAGGGCTGGTCTGTTGGGTTAAAGACCCTGAAGCGAGAGTTGCCGGCTGGAGCCGGGCGCGCTCAGTTGATGCGGATATTAAGAGAGCTTGCCGTAATAGAGGGGCTGCCTGGCGGGAGGCCCTCTGTAGAGATAAGGGGCGTCTGATGGCCTTTCACGCGCTCACGGTAACGTACATCATCTCGCTCCTCGGCCTCTGGGCCGTGAGCCTCATAGGGCGCATAAGCCCGGCCTTCGTCATGTTCGCGGGCCTCCTCATAGTCTTGAGCGTCGTCTACAACCATAAGACCAGGAAGGCCATACCTACGGGGGCGTGGAACATCGCCGCGGTGGCCATACTGCTCCTCTTCCTCGCTGACTTCGTCCTTATCTCGGGCGAGCTCATCGTATCCGGCTCGAGGTTCCTCACGGTGCTGCTCGCGTTGAAGCTCTTTGACCTCAGGACCGGCAAGGACCACTTCATCGTCTTCGGCCTGGCCTTCTTCCAGATACTCGCCTCCGCGGCGAGCACCGTAAGCCCGGTATTCTTCGCGATACTCACGCTCTACATCATCTTTTCCATATGGGCCCTCATCGTCTTCAACCTCAAGAGGGACCTCCAGGGCTCCGGGCTCACCATAGAGGTCCCCCGCGACGTCTTCGGAGTGCGCTTCTTCCTCTCGGTGATATGCCTCTCGCTCCTGTCCATACTCCTCACTGCCGCGCTCTTCTTTTCCATCCCGAGGATGGGGGTGGGCATATTCGAGAGAAAGACAAACGACACGCTCAGCGTTTCCGGCTTCTCGGACAGGATGGACCTGGGCTCTATAGGGAGCGTAAAGCTCGATTCGACCGTCGTGATGAGGGTCGAGATGCCTGACGGGAAGAGGCCAGAGTCTCCCTTGTACCTGCGCGGCGCCGCGCTGGACCTCTACCACGGCTCAGGCTGGAGCAGGCACACCGCCAAAAGGAGGCTCCTCAAGAAAGAGGACGGCGGCTTCAATATAGGCGCGCCGGGCAGTAAGACGCCAGACAGGAAGACGCCAGACAGGAAGACGATAGAGCAGAGGATATGGCTCGAGCCGCTCGATACGGACGTCCTGTTCGCTGCCTCCAGCGCCTTCAGGCTCTCAGGGGACTTCGCCAACCTGTGGATCGACCCGGACAACGCCGCGATGCGGCTTCCGGCGCCGCCCTTCTCGCGCCTCCAGTACAGCGCCTGGTCGGACGTCTCCGGCGTCATCCCTTCTCCTGCGCCCGATGCCCTTTACCTCGACACGTCGTACCTCGACAAGGCGGCCGAGGGCCGGACAATACGGAGGCTCTCGCTGGCAATAACCCAGGGAAGGAAGGGCCCTCTCGAGAAGGCCCTCGCGATACAGAACTACCTGAGGTCGAACTTCGACTACAACCTTTCGGTGGAGGGACAGGGTTCAGCCACCCCCCTCGAGGACTTTCTCCTTCGCACGAAGGAGGGCTACTGCGAGCACTTCTCGACGGCCATGGCAATGCTGCTGCGCTCTTCCGGCGTCCCGGCCAGGGTCGTAACGGGCTATCAGCAGGGTGAATGGAACGAGCTCGGAGGGTACTTCATAGTGCGCCAGCAGGACGCGCACAGCTGGGTCGAGGCCTACATCGACGGCAGGGGCTGGATGAGATTCGACCCGACGCCTGCCGCTCCGTCGGCCTACAGGCCGTCTGTGCTGACGCTCTATCTGGACTTCATGCGCCTCAGGTGGAACAGGTACGTAATCCAGTATTCGTTCAAGGACCAGCAGAGGATCGCTAAGGAGGCGCGCATGAAGGCCTCTGGCCTTCTGGATATGCTCAAGGAGCCTTTCAGGACAAAAGGCTACTCGGGAGCCGAAAGCGGCCTTGCCACCCTCCTTGCCCTTGTCCTCCTCGCGGCGGCCGGCTCTGTTCTGGCCCTGAGGCGCGCATACGGAAGGAAAGGACGCTCAAAGACCCCGGCCTACTATCTCGATATGCTGAAAATCCTTGAGGCAAGCGGCATAAGGAAGCTCGCCAGCGAAACGCCCACGGAGTTCGCGAGGCGCACGGGAGAGCCGTGCGTCGGCGAGGTCACAAGGGTCTACGAGGAGGAAAGGTTCGGCGGACGTACGCCGCTGGGAGACGAGCTCGCCGGCGTTATGAAAGCGTTGGAATGTATCAAATGTATCAGGGGTATCAGGAAGAGGCCGTCTTAGGGTCCGGTTGCCGGTCTGGCTCATGTCCGGCGTCCGGGCCGATCTTCTCGCGTATGGCATCGAGGAGCTTTTTTCTCTCTATGGGCTTCGCGACGTAGCCGTCAAAGCCCTTGCTCAATATCTTGTCCTCCTCGCCGCGCATGGCAGAGGCCGTGAGCGCGAGCACGGGGATGGAAGATATCCTCTCGTCCGACTTGATTATCCTGGTCGCGGTAACTCCGTCCATGCCGGGAAGGTGCAGGTCCATCAATATGACGTCAGGGCGCTCGGTAGAGAGCACCTTCAATGCCTCGGTCCCGCTCTCGGCCTCGATTATGTCGTAGCCATGAAGGGTCAGTATCTCCCTCACGAGGACCTTGTTCATGTGGTTGTCCTCGACCAGGAGTATCTTTTTCCTGCCTCCCTGCATCCTTCCTCTCCTCAGGGCCGGGTAACCGGCCCTCCCCCCGCGTCCTTTTTCAGAAGCCGTCAACCGGCCCTGTTCTGTATCCTTTCGAGCACAGAGAGCAGCATCTCCCTGTTCACCGGCTTCTCCATGTACTCGACCGCGCCGAGAGAGAGCCCGAGCTCCCTGTCGTCCACGGCGGATATTATCGCTACAGGTATATCGGCGGTATCGGGGCTGGCCTTCAGCTCCCGCAGCACCTCCCAGCCGTCCTTCATGGGGAGCGTGATGCCCATGATTATGGATGACGGACGGAGTTCCTTCGCCTTTCTCAGGAGGTCCAGGCCGTCCGCCGCTATCACGGTCTCGTACGGGCCGCCCGAGAGGTATATCTCGAGGAGGTGGTTTATGTCCTGGCTTTCGCACGCGACGAGCACCCTCACGCGGGCCTCGCTGCCGGCGGACGCGAACGTCTGCGAGGACATCACCGGGACGTCCAGCTCGTCCGTGCCCTGCGGGAGCTTTACATAGAAGGTCGAGCCGCTCCCGGCGACGCTGTCCACCCAGATCGTCCCGTTATGGAGCTCGACGAGCCTCTTGGTGAGGATGAGCCCCAGGCCCGTGCCGCCGTATTCACGGGAGATCGAAGAGTCTATCTGCTCGAACTCCTTGAAGAGCTTGCCCTTGTCCTCGTTCTTTATCCCGATGCCGGTGTCGCTTATCCTGAAGGTTATGAACCTCTCCACCTTCATGCCGGCTGGCTCCTCGCTTATCCCCCAATCGATGCTTATCTTGCCGCCCAGGAGGTTGAACTTCACGGCGTTGGAAAGGAGGTTCATCATTATCTGCTTGAACTTGGCCTTGTCCGCGTAGAGCCTCGGCGAGGCCGGAACGGACTTGGACTCTATGTCGATGTTCCTCTCGTGCGCAAGCGGCCTTATGATGCCGAGCGCCTCTCCCAACACCTCCATCACCGAGAAGCTCTCAGGGGCGAGGTCCATCCTGCCGGCCTCTATCTTCGAGAGGTCAAGTATGTTGTTTATGAGCTGCAGGAGGTGGCTTCCGCTCGAGTGGACGTACTCTACGTACTGCATCTGCCTCTCGTTCAAGTCGCCGAAGGCCCTCTCCTGGAGGAGCTCGGAGAAGCCTATTATCGAGTTGAGCGGGGTCCTCAATTCGTGCGAGACGTTGGCGAGGAACTGGCTCTTCATCCTGTTCGCCTCCTGGAGCTCCATGTTCGCGAACTCGAGCGATATCTTGCTGCTCGATAGCTCCTCGTTGGCGTGCTTCAGGGCGTCCGTCCTCTCGGCGACCTTGTGCTCGAGGGTCGAATAGTAGTTCTGGAGGCTCTCGGCCATCCTGTTGAACTCCGTGGCGAGGTTGCCTATCTCGTCCTCCGTCGCCACCGGCGCCCGCTCGCTCAGGTTTCCCTGGCCTATCCTCCTGGCGGACTCTTCTATGGCGAGTATCGGACGGACGATGGAGCGCGTGAGTATGAGCCAGAGCCCTCCGGCGAAGATGATGGCCAGTATGGTGAAGGCGAAGGTGACGACGATGATGACCTTGGCGAAAAAGCCGCTCTCGGTATAGGACTTGTAGGCCGTGTCCCTCTCCTCCTTTATGAGGCCCTTCAACGAGTTGACGGTCGCGGTGAAGCTCCTGTTGCCCTCGGTCCTTATGAGGCTCAAGGCAGAGTCCCTGTCGCCGAACCTGGAGATGTCCTCCACCCTGTCGTGGATGCCCCAGTACTGCTCGAAGTTTATCTTGAGCTCGTCATAGAGCTTCTCCTGCCCGGGGGCCACGCCCATTGCCATGTAATCGGCAAGGAGCCTGTCTATCTTCCTCCTGTGCTCGTCTATGGAGCCCTCGAGGTACGACTTCGAGGATATGTCCGAGATGATGGTATGGAGGAACATCTCCTGCCTGGCCGAGAGGAACTCGTTCTCGACCGAGGAGAGCGTTTCCCCCCTCTTGAAGGAGTCGACGTAGAGGCTCTCGGTGACCTCTGAGAGCTGCCCGGCGTTATACAGGCCGACGAGGCCTCCGACGCCCATCATGAAAAGCAGGAAGAGGAATACGACCGCGAGCTTGTTGGATATGGAAAGGCTGTTGAATATCTTCTTCATTGCGCACCATTGCCGGCCCCCGCGGGCTCGGATTCCGTGAGGTCCTCGTACATGAGGGCCACATGGGATATCTCGCCGCCGGAGTCGTAGACCGGGAAGCTCTTTATGCGGAGCTTCCTCACCGGGCCGGAGAGGCCCAGCGCCCTCGTGGAGAGCGCAGAGTACTTTATTATAAACTCTGTGGAGTAGCCTTCATACGATTTCTTTATGGACGTGACCATGCCCTGCTCCTTCAGAAGGTCGTCTTCGAGGACCGAATAGGAGCTGTGGTCGAAGCGGACCTCGGCGCCGAGGAGGAGCCTGGCCTGGACGTTCATGAGGGCGCACCTGCCGCCCCTGTCGAATACCGCGAGCCCGTGCGGCAGCTGGTTCAGGATCCTCTCCAGGAACTTTCTCGCCAGGAGCTCCTTCTGGAAGAGGGCGGAGTGGCCGGAGGCCACGGCGATGGAAGCCGCGGCTGCCTCGAGGAACGGGGCAAGGTCGGCCGAATAACTGGTCCTGTCCCTGTACATGGACAAGAGCACGCCCGTGAACTCCCTGTTGTAGAAGAGCGGGGCCGAGACCACGAGCTCGATGGAACGCTCTTCAAGGACAGCGGCAAGCGGCGGGTTGGCCATGCTGACCCTGTCGAAGACGGATATCGACTTATTGAGGCTTTCAAGCGGAAGCGACAGGGTATGCGCCTGCCTTATGTAGCCCTCGTCGAGCCCGTAGGCTGCCCTGAGCCTCAAGACAGAGCCTTCCTCGACGGTATATACCGCGCCGGCGCTGGAACGCGCGCTCGAGGCGGCCTGCCGCATGGCTTCGTTGAAGACCTCGGAGGCCGCGAGCGACCTGCCCGCCAGGGTCATGAGGGAGCTTATGGCCGACAGCTGCCCCGAGAGGTCCTTCGAAAGGGCCATCAAGAGAGCGCTCTCCTCGAGGCCGCGCCTTTTGTCCGTCCTGAAATACGCGAGCATCCGGTTGAGCGCGGCGCCGAGCCTTCCGGCCTCGGTCACATCGTCCTCGGCGAAGACGGCGTCCCCGTCGCCGGAGAGGACCTTTCTCGCGGTGAGGACGGCCCTGTTCACCGGGAAGAAGATCTTCCGGTAGAAGAGGAAGCTGCCGGAGAGCATGAGGAGCACGAAACCAGCGACGCTCATGAGGGCCAGGTTCTTGAATTCCCTGAACACCGCCTGCCTCCGCTCGGTAATATATGAAAGGAGCCTCTCGGCCTTCGCCGTGACAAGCACGGTATTGGTGTCGATCGAGTTATGCAGGAGTATTATCTCGTCCTGGCTCATCGCGTCGCTAAGGCGCTTGAGGTCGTCCCTTATCGTGGCGAGGTCGTCCTGGATGCTGTCGACGGAGCCGGTGAGCATGGCGTCCTCTTCCCAGATGCGGCTGTACCTCGGGTCTTCACGGAGGGCGTTCAAGTTGGTCATGAGCTCGTCGACGCTCTCCCTTATTATATCGATGGTGCCGTACTCGAGCTTCCAGGCCATGACAAACATGTCGAGGAGGTACTCGAGCTTGGAGATGGAGACCCTCGCCGAGCTTATCTCGCGGTGGATGCTGTCATAGAGCTCGACCTTGCTGGATTTCTGGAGAAAGGACTGGTATTCGGCTATTGCGACTACGAAGATTATCGTGAGCGTGATAAAGAACTTCTGGAAGATGGTAAGTCGCCTGAAAGGTGAGTTCATAAGCAAGCGCCCATGTTAGGACCGGAAAGGCTTGAGCGGAATGGTCTGTTAAACCGGATGGGACCGAGTGGCATCCGGGGCCGTTATTTTAAAAGCCGCTGGACGTTCTTCTGGAAGTCCTTGAGCTTTATGGGCTTTGGCAGGCAGAAGTCGGCCCCGCACTGTATGATACGCTCTATGTCGTCGTTGCCGTAGGCCGTGACCGCGAGTATCTTTATCTGGCTCGTGTGAGAGTCCTGCTTGATCCTGCGGCAGACCTCGAAGCCGTCTATCTTGGGCATCCTGATGTCGAGCACGAGGAGCTCGGGCTTGAAGTCCCCGACCTTAATGAGGGCCTCGTAGCCGTCCCCGGCCGTCTCTATCTGGAAGCCGCCGTTCATGGCCTCGAGCGCGCCCTTGACGAACTCACGGACGTCCGGCTCGTCGTCGATTATGAGGACCTTCTTCCTCACAGGGAAGAACTCATCCCTTATCTCGAGCTTGTATTTCTCGAGAAAACTGAGGAAGTCCGCCCTGTTGACGCGGAAGTGCCCGCCGGGCGTCCTGAACGCCATGATCTTGCCGGCCGCGATCCACTTCTTCACCGCGTTTATGGTGACGTGACAGAAGTTCGCTATCTCACCGGTTGTATATGGTTTTCTCTCTTCGTTCATTCCTGTAAATGGCTCGGATTAGAAGGTTTGCGGATATGAAGCAAGGTTACAGTTTTTATATTATTCATCATATCTGTAATGAAATTCAACGTCAAGAGCTTTTTATGACCGGATAAAGCGCCTGTAATGGCTATCTGAAAATGAGGAAGGAATTTTTTTTGAGGTGAGATCAGGAAAAATAACAATTTTCAGACTACTCCACGCTCCTCCAGTCCGGCCCGGCCTCTATATTGACGACTACCGGCACAATGAGGGGCAGGACGTTCTCCATCTCGGACCTCACCAGCTCCCGCGCCCCTTCCAGCTCTCCGTCAGGGGCCTCGAATATGAGCTCGTCGTGTATCTGGAGGAGCATCTTCGTACCCATCCCGCCGTCCCTGAGCCTCCGGTCTATCCTCAGCATGGCCGCCTTTATCATGTCCGCGGCAGAACCCTGGATCGGAGTGTTGATCGCGAGCCTCTGGCCGAGCCTCATCGTGGACTCTACCGGGCTCTTTAGCTCGGGGATGAACCTTCTCCTTCCAAAGAGGGTCAGCGTATATCCCCTCCGGGCCGCCTCGGCTATCGTGGCGTCTATGAAGGCCTTGACCTCTTTATACCGGTCGAAGTACCTGCCTATGTACTCCTGCGCCTCTTTCATGGAAATTCCGAGCTCAGTGGAGAGCCCGTACGCGCCCATGCCGTAGATGATGCCGAAGTTGATGGCCTTTGCCCTCCTCCTCATCTCTCCGGTTACAAGGGCGGGCATGATGCCGAAGACCTCGCTCGCGGTCCTTGTATGTATGTCCTCGCCCTTCATGAACGAATCGACCAGTATGGGGTCGCCTGAGAGGTGGGCGACGATGCGGAGCTCTATCTGCGAGTAGTCGGCGCAGATGAACTGAGAGCCTGCCTCGGCTACAAAGGCCTCCCGTATGCGCCCCGCCATCTCTCCCCTTATGGGTATGTTCTGCATGTTCGGCCTCGAGCTCGAAAGCCGCCCGGTAGCGGTGACGGTCTGGTTGAACGAGGTATGTATCCTGCCCGTGGACGGGTTCACCATCGCTCTCAAGGCGTCGACGTAGGTCGATTTGAGCTTGGAGAGCTGCCGGAAGCTTATTATGAGGCGCGCCGCGTCGTGCTGGGGCGCGAGCTGCGTGAGGACCTCCTCGTCCGTCGAAAACCCGGTCTTGGTCTTCTTGAGGGGCTTCAACTTGAGCCGCTCAAAGAGCAGCTCTGAGAGCTGCTTCGGGGAGTTGATGTTGAACTCCGTCCCGGCGGCGGCGTAGATCTCGCCTTCAAGGGAGGCGAGCCCGATCTCTATCTCTTTGGAGAGATTCGCCAGTTTTTCGACATCTACCCGTATCCCCGCGGCCTCCATGTTAGCGAGAACCTTGGCAAGCGGGAACTCTATCTCCGAGTACAACCCCCACAGGTCTTCAGACTCAAGCTCTTTCTTAAGTAATCCGGCAACACGAAGGATATTAGTGGCTTTTTTGCACTCTACCCTTGCCTCGGTCACCATGTCTGCCCCGTCCCTCACCTCTTCGGGCGGCACCCCGAGAAGCTCATGGCCCAGGGCGCCGATTGAGTGGTCGGGCTTTGAGGGGTTTACGATGTACGAGGCAAGGGAGGTATCCATTTCAATGCCGCTGGCCTCTATCCCCATCCTGCTGAAGAAGAGATAGAGCGCCTTGGAGCTGTCGGTATGCTTGATCTTTGCCGGGTCTTCGATGACGGGCTTGAGCGCCTCGGCCACTGAGCGCTCGGAGAGGGCGTCGATGCCTGCGGGGATATACCTCGCCTTTTTAGCGTCCAGTCCGAAAGAGAGCCCCTTGAGCCTGCCGCCGAAGCCCTCCTCGGTAAGGGACAGGGTTATAGAGAGCTCCCTTATGCCCGCAAGCTCCTGGACGATGGACCCAAGTCCATCCGCGCCGGCTATGCCCTGGAAATCCGCCCCTTCCTCTTCGACTATCGGCGCCGCCGGGATTATCTCCTTAAGGAGCTTCCTGAACTCCATCTCAGAGAGGAGAGATTCGAGCGCGGCAAAGTCCGGGCCCGTGTACCGGAGGTCATCGAGCTCGCACTCGACAGGCACGTCGGGGTCCAGCGTCACTACCTGGAGCGAGAGCATGGCCTGGTCTTTATTTGCCTTGAGGTTTTCCTTTAACTTTGGCTTGGAAATGCTCTCCACGCCTTCAAAAACATTGTCAATCGAGCCGAATTCCTCGATGAGCTTCGCCGCTGTCTTTATGCCTATGCCCGGCACGCCAGGCACGTTGTCCGAGGCGTCGCCAGAGAGCGCCAGGAGGTCCCGGATCCTCTCGGGGCTTACCCCGAACTTCTCCTTCACCTCAGCCGGGCCGTACTCCTTCCCGGCCATGTAGTCGAGTATGACCGTGTTTTCGTCCACGAGCTGGTACATGTCCTTGTCGCCGGTGATGATGGCGATCTTCAAGCCCTCTGCCTCGAACTTCTTCGCTATGGTGGCGATGATGTCGTCGGCCTCAAAGGAGGCCATCTCAAGGGCCGTCACATTGAACGCCCTGGCGGCCTTCTTCACATACGGCACCTGGACGATCAGGAGATCCGGCATTGGAGGCCTCTCTGCCTTGTACGTCGGCATGAGCTTGTGCCTGAAGGAGGGGCCCTTGACGTCAAAGGCAATGACGGCGTACTCGGGCTTGAAGTCGGAGAGTATCTTTTTGAGTGATTGGGTGAAGCCGTAGACCGCGTTTGTAGGCAGCCCGCTGGAGGTTGAGAACGTGGCAGGTATGGCGTGGAAAGCCCGGTACATTATCGAGCTTCCGTCGATTATGAAGAGTCTCTTCCTTGTTTCTTCCTTCATCCTTTGTTTGACAGCCCTCCCGCGAGCGTATATACTGCACAAATGGCCAGGGCCCTTCTATTCCTTCTGCTTTCCGTCATAACGCTCCCCGCTTACGCTTTGGCGCAGGGTGACGCCGTATCAAGCGCAATCAGTATTGTAGAGAATTTCCAGAAAGAAGCAAACATATTAATGAGAAGCGCTGGCATCACTGAGGCGCCTGACTTCATGGGGCGCATGGCGCTCAGGGACCTCGAGCAGATAAGGCTCACCGAGCCGCCCGGCGTGCGGCGCTCGGAGCGCGTCTACGGCATAGTGAACTCGTTTACGACGGATGTCATCGGCACGGTCGAGTCGAGGGGCATGATGCTCTCGGGGCCTGAGAGGGAGCGCCACTCAGACGCCATGAAGAGGCTCCGCGAACTCCGGTCCGAGGTGCTCGAGAGGCTCAGAGACAGGCTCTCATCGGATATCCCCCGGGACAGCGAGCCTGAAGGGGTCCCTTCGATGGACATCTCGCCGTACGACGAGGAAAGACAGCTGCCGGACGGACCGCCCGGCATACTCTTCAGATAAAAAAAGGCCCGCCTGAGAAGGCGGGCCTTTCTGATTTGATCGTGTTACCGCGAGAACCTTCTTCCCTGTCCGTCCCGCCTCGAGTTCTCCCGGCCATAGCCGCCGGCGCTCCCAGCCCTCTTCGGACGCAAGAAGATACTTTCAACAGGGCCGCGCGAAGGGACTTGAGCGGAGGCCGCTTCCTGAACAAAGCCTGTAATCTCCTCGACGTCGATCTTCCTGCCCAGGAGCCGCTGGATATTGTGCAGCAGGTCCCTCTCCTCACCGGATACCAGCGACACGGCAGCGCCGTTCGCACCCGCCCTGCCCGTACGGCCAATGCGGTGTATGTAGTCCTCCGGCACGTTCGGCAGGTCGAAGTTCACCACGTGCGGGAGGCTGTCGATATCAAGCCCGCGAGCCGCTATGTCGGTAGCTACAAGGGTGCGCACGGAGCCGTTCTTGAAATCGGCGAGCGCCCTGGTGCGGGCGGCCTGGCTCTTGTTGCCGTGTATGGCGGTCGAGTTTATCCCGTCGCTCAGCAGTTGTGTCGCGAGCCTGTTGGCGCCGTGCTTGGTGCGCGTGAAGACGAGCACCTGCTTCCAGTCCCTCTCCTTTATAAGATGCGCAAGGAGGGCGCGCTTTCTGGGCTGACTGACCGGATGGACGATCTGGGATACTGTCTCCGCGGCGGTGTTCCTGGCCGCGACCTCTATCTGCACCGGCTGATGGAGAAGACCGTCTGCGAGGCGCTTTATCTCGTCATTGTATGTCGCCGAGAAGAGCAGGTTCTGCCTCTGCTTCGGGAGCATGGCCAATATCCTCTTGATGTCGTGTATGAAGCCCATGTCCAGCATGCGGTCAGCCTCGTCGAGGACGAGTATCTCGACCTGCGAGAGGTCGACCGTCCTCTGCCCTGAATGGTCGAGGAGCCTGCCCGGTGTCGCGACGAGGATATCGACGCCGCGCCTGATGCTGTCTGCCTGCGGCTGGAATCCGACACCGCCGAAGACTACGGCAGACGAGAGGCGAAGGTTCTTCCCATAGGTGCGCACGCTCTCGTGGACCTGGGCGGCGAGCTCTCTCGTCGGGGTGAGCACGAGCGCCCGAGGAAGCCTGCCACGCTGAACGTTGGCCTTGCGGTTCAGTAGCTGTAGCATTGGGAGCGTGAAGGCGGCGGTCTTGCCGGTGCCTGTCTGAGCGCCCGCGAGCACGTCGCGGCCTTCGAGTATTACGGGTATTGCCTTTGCCTGTACGGGCGTGGGACTGGTGTAGCCCTGAGCCTGGACAGAACTCAGCAGTTCGGCCATAAGGCCGAGTGAATCGAATGACATGAGATAAACTCCTGGAAACAGCCTACCCAGTAATGGGCCGGTCTTAGGCGGGATCGCGTTTAAGGTTATTCTGGGTGAGGGTTGAAAGGAGATAGGCCAACCGTGACACAGCTGACACCGACCGAAGGGCGTCAAGGTTATTCCAGAGACTATAGCAGTAAAGTCATTACATGGGAAGAGGAAAAATGAAGAAATATGAACAAAACAAGCTAAGCTGTTGATTTAAATGGTAATTTATTTTTTGTGTCTGAGTTAACGAAGCGATCGGGTTTACGGGCCATATCGAGATATCGCATATAATCAATTGACTTGAACAGCTCTCCTGCTGTATTTGTATTGGACAATAATCGTTCCAGACTATCCGGAGGAAAATGGATAACAAACCTCTTATCTATCAGGGCTATCCGCCAGCCGGCGGCGAACAGGCCGGGCCTCTTCAGCCGCTTACCGGCTTTCCCATCAGCCTCGGCACAGAGATGATAGTAGAGATACAGAACGTAAACCAACGCATAAAGGTCGCTCTCGCGGGCATTGAGAAGGAGAGCTTCCTCCTCATCAAGCTCTCTCCCAACGACCTCATGGGCACGTTCAGGAGCGAGGCCGTCATGCGGAGCCCCGTCAACGTGAAGTTCCAGCATAAGGACAAGGTCTACAGCTTCCATACCGAGATACAGAACATCGTCTCCAACCCGTGCAAACTCATGTTCCTCTCCTTCCCGAAGGCCGTGGAAGAAACGCTGGTGCGGCCCGGCCAGCGGAGGGTCTGCGCCCTGCCAGCGATGATCATGGTCAGCAACGACATAGTCGATATAAACATAGCCGATATCAGCAAGGATGGCTGCCAGTGCGTGATAAAGATATCGGGGACGCGCGGGGAAATGCTCCAGAAGATCGTGCACGTGAACTCGGTAGTCGACCTCATGGTGAACTTCCCGGAGACAAAGGAGAGATTGAGGATTGCCGGGCGCATCCGCAACATCGGCAGCGACGCCGAGAATATCAGCCTGGGCATGCAGTTCGAGAACCTCTCGCCAGAGGCAAGGACGAGGATAGAGGGGTTTATAGCGAAGATGGGTTAGGTTTTTTGTAGGGTGGGCTGTGCCCACCCAATAAGATTTTAAAGCGGATTCGGGCGTGGGCCTGAGTCCGCTTATTACATTACAGCGGAACTTCCGTTTTGTTGTCATTGCGAGCAAAGCAAAGCAATCTCAGCTCTTCGGCAAAATACGAGATTGCTTCGTCGCGAAAGCTCCTCGCAATGACTGCTGTTCAATAGCTTTTGTAGGTTGGGTTGCGTCTTTTAACCCAACAAAATTCGATTTGAGTTTATTTCAACTCCGTTGAGGAATGCTTGATGTTGGGTTACGCTTCTCTAACCCAACCTACGAAGCTGGTGCGCAGAGCGCACCCTACTCGCTGAATTTTTAAATTTTGATTTCCAGAAATTTCCGCGCAATCGCATCCAGCTCATTACAGTTTGGGAATTCACTGTAGCCGGTCATTGCATCATAAGGTTTAAAATATTCAAATCCTTTTGATGAATAACTAGAATTTGCAGAACACAAGATAGCAAACTCTTTTTCATCAAGTATTTGGAATTTTTTATCTAATTTTTTATAGGATAACTTTAAATTATGCCCAAAATCTTTTTTGACCTCAGGCTGCCTTTTCTCAATTAAATGAAATGATTTTAATTGGAGCTCAATTGCTCTGCACAATAAAAAATATGGTACTGGTGAAAAACCCTCAGGCTTTACGAAATCCTGCTTGCATTTATAAAAATGGGTAGCCCACATTTGAAATGCCTCTGGTGAAATATTACTGAATATCGGTTCTGATATCTGAATAGTTTGAGTTTTCATATAAAATCCCTATACCGTTAGTCATGTAGGGTGCGCCGTGCGCACCACTTAACAACCAGCCCCCCTACTCCCTCGCCTCGAACGCGTTCCTTATAAGCTCTATCTCCGGCTTTCCGTTCTTCATTTCTATGCAGACCACGTCGAAGCGGCTCTCGGCGTCAGTCGCGCCGACGCTCTCAAGGTAGAACGACGATGTTATCGTCATCTTTCTCTGCTTGCGTTCGTCAACGCTCGCGCCGGGCGGGCCGAAGGCGGCTCCTCCCCTGGTCTTGACCTCGACAAATACTAACGCGCTGCCGTCTCTGGCGATGATGTCTATCTCGCCGTACCTGGACCTGTAATTCCTTTCCAGGATCTTGTAGCCATTCTTCTGGAGAAAGCGTACGGCCTCGTCCTCGCCCGCCTTGCCGACGGTAATCGTGGTCATGAGAATAGGTCTTTCATCACGCCCCTGAACGTCTTCCTGTGTATGGGCGTGGGGCCGTGGGAGACGAGCGCGGATAGGTGCTCTTTCGTCGGGTAACCCTTGTTGGAGATGAAGTTGTAATGCGGGTAGAGCCTGTGGTAGGAGCGCATTATCGTGTCCCGGGCGGTCTTTGCCACAATCGATGCGGCGGCAATCGATACGCTAAGGGCGTCTCCGGAGATTATGGGCCTCTGGGGCGTGTCCGTGTTTATGGGGAAGTTGCCGTCGACCAATATCATATCCGGCTTGACTGAGAGCCGTTCGATTGCGAGCTCCATCGCCTTCAATGAAGCCTTCAAGATGTTTATGCGGTCTATCTCAACTGGCCAGACGATGCCCACGCCTACGGACGTCGCTGTCCTGTAGATATCCAGCAGTATCTCTTCGCGCGCGCCGCTTGTGAGCGCCTTTGAGTCCTTTATGCCGAGGTCAAGGGGTGGAGGAAAAGGGAAGACGACGGCAGCCGCCACGACCGGCCCGGCGAGAGGGCCCCTGCCGGCCTCGTCAACTCCTGCGACGGCTTTGAATCCTTTTGAGTGGGCGTCTCTTTCGTGGATGTCCATGAGGGGAATGAAAGTTAAAAACCAGATTCGACGTTTAGAATGACAGAGTACGCTTCATTGGCCTGAACTTCAAGGACGAAAAGTCCCCCCTCACCTTCATCCTCTCCCCCTGAGGGAGAGGAAAATTTATTTCGGGGCAAAGGCCTGAGATTGCTTCGTCGCGAAAATCCGCTCCTCGCAATGACTGTCCACCAACAAAAAAGCCCGGCCTTTTGGGCCGGGCTTCTGGATTCCGTTTATCTCGTTTTGATCCTTGCGGCCTTGCCTTTGAGGTCGCGCAGGTAGTAGAGCTTCGCCCTCCGCACGATGCCCTTTGAGAGCACCTTTATGGACTCGATGGCCGGGGAGTTCACGGGGAATATCCTCTCGACGCCTACTCCGTAGGAGACCTTGCGGAGCGTGAAGGTCGCCCTTACGCCGCCGCCGCGCTTCTTTATGACCACGCCCTCGAAGGGCTGCACCCTCTCCTTCTCGCCTTCCCTGATCTTGACCCTTACGAGGAGGGTGTCTCCGGGCTGGAACGCCGGAATGTCGGTCCTGATGAAATCCTTTTCAATATCCTGAATGATTCCCATAGTTACCTCCGCAATCGATTCGCACAATCAAAATTTTTAATTACACATTATGCTCAAAACACAAGGCAAATGCAACTAAAATATAGCCCCGAAGACTATGTTTTTTGACCGGCCTTTTTGAGGCTTTCTACAAAGGCCCTCTCCTCTTCGGTCAGATCGGCCGCCTTAAGCAAATCCGGCCTCCGCTCAAAGGTCCTTTTCAGCCCTTCCTGCCGCCTCCAGCGGGCGATTTCAGCGTGGTTCCCGGACAATAGCACATCCGGCACCCGCATGCCCCTGAAGTCCTCGGGCCTCGTGTACTGAGGGTATTCGAGGAGCCCTGCGCTGAATGAGTCGCTCTCCGCAGAGCCCGGCTCGCCCAGGACGCCGGGGACGAGCCTCGCTACCGCGTCGGTTATGACCAGTGCAGCGGCCTCGCCGCCCGAGAGCACGTAGTCGCCAATGGAAATCTCGTAGTCGGCGAATGCCCTGATGCGCTCGTCATAGCCCTCGTACCTGCCGCAGACGATTACAAGTCTCGGAAGGTTTGAGAGTTCGGCGGCGAGCTTCTGGTTGAGACAGGCCCCCTGCGGGGTCGTCAGCGCGACCTTTGCCTCAGGGCCGTTCTCACTGAGAGATTCCAGCGCCCTCGCCACAGGCTCGACCTTCATCACCATGCCGTGGCCGCCGCCGTAGGGGGTGTCGTCGGTAGTCCTGTGCTTATCCAGGGTGTAATCCCTGAGGTTATGCGTATTGAGCTCTATGAGCCCCTTTGCCGCGGCCCTGCCAACCACGCCGTGGCGCCTGTGCTCGGAGAAAAACTCCGGAAATAGGGTCAGGATATCGAAGATCATCTTGGCACGGCTGCTGAAAAAGTCCATCTGCTTTGTTGTCATCGTCGCTCGTCGACGCCTCGCATATGGAACTTTTTGAGCAGCCTAAGAACCGAGCTATTGGAAAGCCGTGGGCTGCAACAATTTCAGTGCTTGGGTTCCTCTTCCGGCAGGAGCCCTTCCATGAGGCGGACGACTATCTTCCTGTTCCCGGACTCGACCCTCACTATGACGTCCTCTATGGCCGGTATCAGGACCTCTCCGCGGGGGCCGTGCGTCTCGAGCACGTCGTTGCCGCCGGTCGATATCACGTTCCGGACCGTGCCTATATAGAGGCCGTCCTCGGAGAAGACCTCCATGCCGATGAGGTCGAAATAATAGTACTCATCCTCCCCGGTCTTTGGCAGGTCTTCCTTTTTGACGGAGATCTCGAAGCCGACAAGCGTCTCGGCGGTGCTCCTGTCAGCGCACCCCTCGAACACGAGGATGTAGTGCCCCTTGTGCTCACGGGCGCGCTCGACTCTGCGCTCATCGGTCTTCCCCTTGCCGGAAAGAAATACAGAGCCCCACTCGAAGCCGTCAAGGGCCCCGTAGGGGGCGGCCTTGACCTCTCCTTTAAGCCCGTGTACGCCCGTTATCCTGGCAATGGGGACAAGTCCTTCTTCTTTACTCAATTATCTCCAGAACAGAGCGCTTCTTCAGCTTGGTCGACGCCGCGGTCAATATGGTGCGTATCGCGCGCGCAGTCCTGCCCTGTTTTCCGATGACCTTGCCAAGGTCCTCCTTGGCAACGGACAGCTCGATTACAGAGGTCCTCTCGCCTACGACCTCCACGACCCTAACGTCTTCCGGACGATCCACAAGAGCCTTTGCGATCAACTCGATCAGCTCCTTCATGAGATACCTCCGAGAAGTTCTGGTGCAGGTGTCGGCTGCTATTCAGCTGTCCGCCAGCTTTGAGCCGTCTCAGGCCGCTTTGGAGACCTTCTTCAAGAGCTGCTTTACGGTATCCGTCGGGACCGCGCCCTGGCCGAGCCAGAAGCTCACGCGGTCGCTCTTCACTTCGACCTTCGCGGGCTCGGTCATCGGGTTATAGGTGCCGACGACCTCGAGGAAGTCCCCGTCCCTGGGGGCCTCTGAATCAGCCACCACGATCCTGTAAAAAGGTTTCTTTTTTCCGCCGCCTCTGGTTAACCTGATCTTCACTGCCATGCTGCCGTATTACCTCCGTCTTTTGGTTTGCTCACATCATCTTCTGGAAGAGGCCCTTTATGCCCCTCGGGCCGGCCTTCCTGAGTTTCTTCATCATCTTCCTCATCTCGGCGTACTGATTGATGAGCTTGTTTATTTCCTGGACCTTCGTGCCGCTGCCCTTCGATATCCTCTGGCGCCTGCTGGCGTTCAAGAGCGAGGGGCTCTTCCTCTCTTCCCTGGTCATGGAGTTAATTATCGCCTCGACCCGGGTTATCTCCTTCTCGTCTATGTTGATGTCCTTGGATTTCTTTATGGCGTCGAAGCCCGGCACCATCGAGAGTATCGAATCGAGCGAGCCGAGCTTCTTAATCTTCTGGAGCTGGTCCTTGAAGTCGTCGAGCGTGAACTCGTCACGCTTGAGCTTCTGCTGAAGCTCCTTTGTCTGCTTCTCGTCGAACGCGGTCTGGGCCTTCTCGATGAGCGTCAGCATGTCGCCCATGTCGAGTATCCTGCCCGCGAGCCTCGAGGGATGGAATACCTCGAGGGCGTCCGCCTTCTCGCCCGTGCCTATGAACTTTATGGGCTTGCCTGTCGTGACCCTCATGGAGAGGGCCGCGCCGCCCCTCGCGTCGCCGTCGAACTTGGTGAGTATGACGCCCGTTATGCCTATCGACTCGTTGAATCCCCTGGCGGTGTTGACCGCGTCCTGGCCTGTCATCGAGTCGGCAACGAAGAGGACCTCGCTCGGCGAGAGTATCCCGCGTAACGCCTTAAGCTCGGTCATCAGGGCGTCGTCTATGTGGAGCCTTCCGGCGGTATCGACAAGGAGTATGTCGTAGCCCTTGAGCCCGGCTATCCTGTATGCCTCAGAGCATATCTCAGCGGGCGACTTGTAGCCCTCGCTGTCAAAGCAGTCTACCTTTACTTCAGAGGCCAGCTTCTTAAGCTGCAGTACCGCCGCCAGCCTGAAGAGGTCGGCGGGGACTACATATGGGTTCCTGCCCTTTTTCTTGAGATGGAGCGCCAGCTTTGCCGTGGTCGTAGTCTTGCCCGAGCCCTGGAGGCCGACGAGCATTATGACAGCCGGCTTGCCCTTGAGTTCGAGGCCTGAGTCTACCCCGCCGAGGAGGCTGGTGAGCTCGTCATGGACTATCTTCGTGAACTGCTGGCCGGGCGAGAGGCTTTCCAATACCTCCTTGCCCATGGCCTTTTCCTTCACGGAGGCGACAAAGTCCTTAACGACCGCGAAGTTCACGTCCGCTTCGAGGAGAGCGAGCCTGACCTCCTTGAGGATCTCCTGGACGTTGGATTCCGAGAGGGTGCCCTGGCCCCGGACGTCCTTTAAAATCTTCCTGAATTTATCCGAAAGTGATTCAAACATCTTGATTTCCCTGAAAAAAAAGAGGCTCTTAGGAGCCGCTACAAAGCTCCCTTGTTCAAGTATACCTTAATAATTATAATCCGCTTATGCTCTTTTGGGTAGAGGATAAGAGAGTTCTGGCTCGCGCAAATTGTATCAATATATAGGAATACCGGTTGGCGTGTCAACACAATATTTCAAGGTATTTCCGCAAGTTTTGCCGTACAGGCCGGTGATTTCAGGAAAAAAGCGGCGGAAAGTGGACGTTGACACGATGGAGAGATTTCTGTTATTTTAATGCGATGTCGCCCCTTGAGCTCCTCGCAATCCTCTCTTTGATCACCCTGGCTGCCCTGGTCCTCAATCTCCCGTTCGGATACATGAGGGTGAAGGTCAAAAAGTTCTCGGCAATGTGGTTCATCTACATACACCTGCCCATACCCTTCATCTTCCTCCTGCGCACCATGGCCGGGATAAGCTACAAGTTCATCCCCCTTATCGTCGTGGGCGCCGTCGCCGGCCAGTTCATCGGCGGAAGGCTCAACAGAAAGGCCCAATGAGAAGGGGCAGGCGCGGATATCGCAAGAACCCCTCGCCAACCACGATAAGCTCTGTCCTGGGCGCCACCTTTCCGAACCTGAACCTCGGCGCCAAATTAAAGGAATACAGGCTAAAGAGGCTCTGGCCCGAGTGCGTTGGCAAGGCCATCGCCAAAAGGGCTTCTCCAGAGAGGCTCATCGGCACAGTGCTGTTCTGCTCGGTCGAGAGCTCTCCCTGGATGACCGAGCTCAATTACCAGAAGGCCGCGATAGTCGCAAAGCTCAACGCCCTTCTCGGCCCGGAAACCATTACCGAGATAGTCTTCAGGACAGGACAGGTAAAAGGCCCAAAGGCCGCGAGAGCCCCCGCCCCTCCACCGAGGCCCATAACCCCGGAAGAAGAATCATTCATAGAAAAGACTACGCAGGGCATAAAGGACGAAAAGCTCAAGAGGCTCGTCAGCCGGGTGATGCGGATGGGGAAGGAATAGGATGGAAACACGAGTATACTATCATGAATTAAACGAAGCCGACACAAGAGCCAAGCTGATTGATCCGGCGATCCACAAACGTGGATGGACCGAGGATCTGATCCGGCGTGAAGAGACAGCAGGTGCTGTCGATATCATCAATGGCAAACCCCGTCGCCGCTCACGTGGCAAGGTTGACTATACTCTTCGTATAAAGGTCAACATCAATACCCAGCCCGTCGCAGTAGCGCTAATCGAGGCAAAAAAAGAAAGCCTTCCTCCCGGGCACGGGCTTGATCAGGCCAAGGGATATGCCGCCTGTAAGCGGCTGAATGTCCCGTTTGTCTTTTCTTCTAACGGCCATTTGTTCGTTGAGTTTGATAAATATACCGGTTTAACCAGTCCTCCGCGCCCGATAGCTGAGTTCCCCACCCCTGGAGAACTGCGTAGCCGATATGAAGAACGGGTAGGCTTCAGCCTTGAAGCTCCGTCAGCTCGTCCTCTGCTCCAGCCCTATGCTGGAGGAGAGGGTACCAGGCGGTATTATCAGGACGCTGCAATCCGTGCTGTGCTTGAGAAAATCGCCAGGTGTGAAATTACAAAACAGCCTAAGCGTGCCTTACTTGCGCTTGCAACCGGTGCTGGCAAGACTTTTATCGCCGTCAATTTACTGAAACGTATCGCAGATGCCGGACAGCTCAAACGCGCGCTTTTTATCTGTGACCGTGATGAGTTGCGTACTCAGGGACTCAAGGCATTTCAGAATGTTTTCGGCTCAGATGCAGCCGAGGTATTTAAGAAGTCTGACGGCACAAACAACGCCAAAAATGCGCGAATACATATCGCTACTTATCAGACACTCGGAGTTGACACAGAGAACGGTGATGCCACTTTTTTAACTACTCACTATCCTGAAAACTATTTTACCCACGTTGTCATTGACGAGTGCCATCGCTCGGCCTGGGGCAAGTGGTCTCAGGTCTTAAGACGCAACAGCGAAGGCGTCCATGTCGGTCTTACCGCCACGCCTCGGCAACTTAAAATAATGGAAGAAACCGCTGAAGCCAAAGAAGATTCTCGAATCACGGCTAACAATATCGAATATTTCGGTGAGCCGGTTTATGAATACGATATGGCCCAGGCCATTGAGGACGGTTACCTTGCCGCGTGCGAAATCCAGAAAGGCCGTGTTGACCTTGACGAGACGGGTATAACTGTTGAGGAAATTCTGAAGCGTAACCCGGTTGATGCCATAACCGGTCAACTCATAACACGGGAGCAGCTGAAAAACCGTTACGAAAAAACCCAGTACGAAGACCGCATCCTGCTCCCCGACCGCGTTCTTACCATGTGTCAGGACTTTTTCAACTATCTTCTTGAGACCGGAGGGCCTGAGCAGAAGACTATTATATTCTGCGCGCGCGATCGTCATGCTGACGATGTTGCCGTCACCTTGAATAATCTTTACGCCAAGTGGTGCGCCAGTAACGGCAACGAACGCCTCGATTACTATGCCTTCAAGTGCACCGCAGCCAGCAGCGGTAACGACCAGCTTCCAGACCTGCGCGCCTCAGCCCGTAGTCACTTTGTAGCGGCAACGGTAGACCTTCTTACAACCGGGGTTGATGTGCCCTGTGTGCGCAATATCGTATTTTTTAAATATCTCAAGTCTCCCATCAGCTTCCATCAGATGGTTGGCCGCGGTACGCGTATAGATACGCCTACAGGTAAACTAATGTTCCGTGTTTACGACTACACTGACGCGACACGGCTTTTCGGCGAGGGTTTTATTACCAGGCCCCCATCCGGCGGCGGTGGCCCCGGCCCTGAGCCTCCTCAGCCGCCTGGACCTACGGTTATCGTCGATGGCTTTGATGTCCATATTACAGATGCCGGACGTTACATCGTCACAGATGTGGACGGCAA